>Ga0179593_1708259_pt1 | contig 10750 bp, 8 predicted proteins | sample CZODoug2_1_08_16_FD_185931 | JGI IMG/M metagenome (GOLD analysis project Ga0179593, IMG submission 185931) | Vadose zone soil fungal communities from Angelo Coast Range Reserve, California, USA - CZODoug2_1_08_16fungal (PacBio error correction) | ecosystem: Environmental > Terrestrial > Soil >... | reverse complement strand
GGCCATCCCCCCTGGTTCCCAAATTTTTCCCGGCATTGGATTTCCCTGGTCAGAGTTCTTTTCCCCCATGGAATGCTTGACGGTAGTCTACATGCCCAAGGCGGCATTTTCCCGACCGGTTCCCCCCTATTTTTTTTCACGCCCTCCGCCCTGGTTCTTTTTCCTCCAGATGGTCTACGGCAAGACGCTTACGGGAGACATACGGCTGGGGTTACGGCGCGCGCTTCTCTGATTCTGAGAATCTACTGCTTGCGAAATCTGCGTTTTTCTTTTTTTTATCCTCTACCCGTTACGACTGTGTTTGACGGCCGCGCTTACAGGGTGCCCGCAGTCCCCCCATGGAGCTATATTCAAGCAAATGTTCGTCCTGTGGCAGTTTCGATGATCTCTCCCAAGATTCTTTGTGGCGGTGTTTTTTGCACGACGCCGGTTTGAAAACCTTCATTGTCGATTTATCTTTTTTCGCGTCGGTTTTCCACGACCTTTGTAATGGGGATTCTCATGAGTTGAGATTTTATCATCCATGTAAGAGAGGCTTAACAATTTTTCGTTTTTTTGGTCCCCCCCTGCGGCTCCGGAGTGAAGAACCGAGTACATGTGCCGAGCCTCCCAAGGCCGGAACGTTGACCCCTAGTCCGCCGAAGCTTTTCCTCTCACCCTCACAGGGAGTTCAAAACTTGTCAGTCTTCCCCTTTGCGGGCGCGGCAATCTTGGTCCTGGACAGGTTCTTTCTTTCCTCGTTTTTTCCCAGGAACGTTTTCCACACCTCCAGAAATGCGACCCCCCGCATCCATCCGCCCCCTGGCGCCCGCTCCCCTTTTTCCACCCTTTGGGGTCTGCCGAATTACCAGGCGGTTTTTCTTCCGCCTTAGAGATGTTGAAGAGTCATCTTCTCGATCCGGAATGGCCTAGACTTCCCATCACCCCTTCCCGATGCCACGTCACTCCTCAGCCTGGCCCCAGCCCGAATTTCTCCGATTCTTTCTGTCTGAGGACCGCTCCTGAGTCGTGGTCTGGAAGTCAGTTTGTTCGAAAGAGTTTTTTTTCATCCCCCGCAGCTGCCGTCATCCATACCAATGGCGGCAACGCTAAGCCCCTAGATGGATATTGTCCTCGTGAAGAAATCCCCCTATTCCTTACCTCGACGAAGGCTTTACTGCGCGCTTTTTCGAATTGCTTCCGTTGTGTTCCCCCGCAGGTTACAAAATGATTACAACACATTGTTTTCGGCCCATGTCCTTTAGCGATCCATCCACCGCCCCGGTTTTTTTTTTTTTTTTCCTCCTCTTGTTTCTGTTGGAGTAAGTTCCCCTGGATCTCGCGAAGTAGGGCCGAAAAAGCCCCTGTGGCTTGCAATTTTTTTTCTGTACTTTGATTGATCCCAGAACCGAGCCGTTCGACTTTTTTAGTCTTTCGTCGAGGTTGTACGGAAAATATGCCCAGTACTTTTGCGGTTAGAATGACAAGCCGCTGAAGGTTTTCTCAACTTATGTAGGCTTTTGTCCTTTACGAGTTCCCCGATTGCAATCATCTTAATCTTGGACCCCACGTCGTTCGGGCTTCGGTCTCAGACAGCCTTCACCCATCGTTGACTTCACAAAACAGTTTTACCTTTCCGGTAACTGTTCCGGAAGGGAGAAGCTGGATAAATCCACATGCTGACCCCCACGATACTAGCTTACATGATTTCTTTTTCCGGCCTTTTTAGTCTCGGTAGGTGCATCCCAAAAACCCTTTAAGTGGTGAGAGCCGTAGATGCCTTCCTTTATGTTCATTTTGAAGTTTAGGCCTCATTTTTTTCCACTCGGCATCCCGCCTCCAATTGAGGTTGCAAGCACCGGTCTCCAGCTGTGCCCCAGTTTTAGAATCCCTTGATTGGTGCTTAACCTTCCCCTTTGTAAGGCCTCGGCCCGTTCCGGCCTAGCAATCGCCCTCTCTCGATGATCTTTGCAGGGGCAAACGGTCCTTACCTGCTTCAGGGCGCGCCGTGACTTAGGCGCTTAATTGGCTGAAATAAAATCTTCGCCGGCGTCTCATCCGTGAAGAAGCCCTTCCCCAAGCTATTCCGGGCCGACCGTTTAAGATAGAGTTGCGTTCCGGCCCTTGGTTTGGATACCCCCTTTCTAGTTTTTCCGACGGTTAGACCACCCAAATACTCTGTATTATAGGCATGCTCTTCTGCCACCCCCCAGGATCCCCATGTGCTTTAGGATATCTGATAAATGGACCCATGGGTTACGACGCAACCATTTGCCTGTCTTTGTTTAGAAGAGGACCAACCATACCCCAGCGTAAGTACGATTTTTCCATGGAGCCTAGCCCTTTCACAAGCAGGTAGGATTTTTTTTCCCCCTTTTCCAAATAGAGCGTCCTTAGTTTTCCCGTTTTTCCTTGCCGTATCACTCCGCTTTTTTTCCCTTTTAACATCCCAATTGGACCCAGAAGAACCAAACGTCTTTTTTGCACAACTTCAAGGGCGAGAAAAAGGCTGGTCAGTCTCGGTTGAAACCCTGTCCTGCTTCCCCAATGTTCGGAAACTCTTCCCAGTTCAAAGACACCCCCCCTTGAGGACCCCCTCACTGTTCCCCCCTTTTAATCCTCCGTTGTTGTGTTGATGGGGTTTGTTGAGGCTTGGGCCCAGTGCTTCCCCGGGGCCTCAAGTTCTTTGCAATCAAGTACTTGGTAGACCTGGGTTTTTGAAGTCAAAAACCCCTTCTGACCTCCCTTGTCCCCGCGTCCATTTTTCAAGGCGCCCACGGTTTCTCCGAATCTTTTTCTGGCAAGCAGCCAAGGATTTGGGTTTCTTCGTACCCTTCCTGCCCATTTCGACGCCCCCTCTTTCGTTGAGATCCCCTTTTGCCCAGAAGGCAAAGATTCGTGGCCTCCCGCGGCGCCTTTGATTTCATGTAGAAATAACAATGCTTTTCATTGCATTTTTTCTCTGTCAAAAAGGACCACGGAACTTACTTTGCTCCCCCCCTTTCCTAGGCTTACAAGCTGGTCGAAGCAAGGTTCCTTTCAATGGAGAGATATTCTAACCCCGCGTCAGGAGCTTTTCCCTTCTACTTGGCGCCTCGACAATAAATTTTACACTTTGCCCGCGCACGCAGCGGAAAAATTATTCCCGTGTCGATCATCCTTTCCAGCCTTTTCCCCACAATTTCCGATTTTACTTTGCGGGCACTCTTAGAGTACATGGGGGTATTCCCCTATTCTCCCCCTTCTTGCGTGTTTCTATCTCATTTTATTATTGTACTGAGTCTTCTAAAAATTGTCCTCTCTCTCGAATGTCGAGATTACTATGTTTCTTTGACAGCTAGTTTCCGGCCCCATCGCCCTCGAGCCCGGGATCAGAGGTCCCGAACAGGTCCAGTTTTTTCTTACGACGAGGTTTCACCACATAAACTTAGTCGAAAACTTGTTGCAGCCTGTCTTAACCTTCAATTCCCTCCGTCCCGATTCGTGCCCTTTTTTTGATGCCTAGGTTCCTTCTCCAACGGAAGGAAATTGCCTTCGGCACTTCCATTCCCCTTTTTCCGCTTCTTTTTTTCTTTAGCTCTTAAGCGACCATGAGCCCTTTCCCCCTTCCCTTTTTTGGGGATTGCCGACGAGACTTCCAAGGGGGGCTCTTCCTTCGGAAGCTTTTTTTCCTTTTTGGATCTCCAAGATGCTATCGTTTTTTGCCATCACTCTTCCGTCTTTCCCCCCAGTTTTTCACTAACAGCATTGGAGAACTCGACCTTGAGTTGAGAAGGCGACTGAGTCATTCCGGAAGTGTTTAGGAATCTCTTGCTTCTGCACGGCGTCCTCAAATGAGTATTCCTCCTCTGCGGCAACTTCGTGTGCTTTTTCTCCCTGGGCGACGCGCAGAAGAGACTTTTTCTGGGACTCAAACCTCTTGACATGAGATTTACGAAGTTTTCTTTTTTAAGCTCTTCGGGTACCCTGCGGACCCTAATCGGCACCACATACGACCCATTGAACAATGCCTTTCCTATTCCCTTAACCCTTTGTTGAATCTCTCTCTTTTCAAGTTGGTTTTTTGAGAGCTATTTCCCCCCCCCCCCCCGGGCGATGATAGGCGAAGGACAGGGCAAGACTCAAATGTGCTTGTTCCCTTTTTTTTCGGTGTCTTTGACTTTTGCATAAGGTATTTTCCCCGACCGGAGTTCCCCTTTTCTTAGAGGTGACGAAAATCTTTTTCCTCCGCCAAAGTAGAGGTCGAGGTTTTTTCCCAGACCGATTACAGTGCCGATTTTTCAATTCGATATGTGATGACCTCCAGGCCTTATCCCTTTTCACCCCCCTAGGCACCTAATTTCTTCCCTCCACCCCCTCCTTTAGGACACTTCCTTTTTTTCCACTAAATCCCTCTACGACAAAGCAACCTGGAGTTCAACTTTTTCCCTTTTCCTTCGGAAGAGGGATAAGACGCGGATCAATGCTTTCTTTTCCCCGAGGCATCCTCCTCTCAGGCGTTAACAGAATGGGGTCCCCCGTATATCCTCCCCACACCCTTTTTCCAGTGGTGACGCCCTGTGCGATAAGGATGCATGGATCTCTGTCCTTTCTGTCTTTCCAGTTCTCTTCCCCCATTTACTTGTCGCGTGATAATAGCTTTGTGCACCTTCAAAGTTCTCGTCGAATCCCCCGTTTAATACAGTGCTTTCCAGTTTTAGCCAAGCTTTGGGCTTCCTTGACGAGGCTTTTTAGCATTCGACCCTGAGCTCAGGAGGACTCCTGGCTCCCTCCCCTTGTTCAGTTCGCTTTTGAGCCCTGAAGCTCCTCCGTTGTTATACCCTCGTACTGATTGAAAAAATCTCTTTCTCAAAAGCCCCCCCCCCCGCGGATTTTGCCTGCATGTTCCCAAAGTCCGTCGGTGGGTTTCCTTCCGAAGATGTCGGCAGAACCCTGTTCCTTTTTAGAACCCCGGGTTACCGACAATCGGACCCTCTCCTCATAGCCCTTTCCCGCGCAGGCAACACAGGAGACCTGGATTTAGGATCCTATCCCCCCATGGACATTCTTTTTCATTTGCGCGGCCTTGAACCAATACACCCCTTCTTTTAATCCCTTTTTCGTCCCACCTGCTCCCCCACGAGAGCCAATTTTCCAAGCCGGTTGCCTCAACCTCCTCGCCGTCTGCGTATTTTTCTGTCGTAGGTAGCGTATCCCGTAAAACTGCTTAGTTTTCCCCACACTTCACCCCCGAATCATGTCGGCTTCATCAACTCCCCTGGATTTTGCGCGTGAACCTTTAGGGTCCCAGAGCATTACATGTTAACTGGACCCAATCCCCCTTTTTCCCCTATACTTGATTGCGCGGAAATTGCGAGTACCCTCCCGTTTGGTTTTTCCTCCTCTCCGTTTTTGTTGTGAGTTTTCCTCTATGACTCCCTTTCGTTTCCCTCCCCAGTCCGCTTGCACTCCCGTAAGTGGCTTTTGTTTGGAAGAGTTTCTTTACCTTTTCCATTTTTTTCGTTTTACCCCCGGCGGCATCCCTCCCCCCTTTGCTCTTTCTCTTTTTTCTTTCCCTACCGAACTTCTTTGGTTTATTCGTGGTACGAAGCCCTTGGATTACCAAGACGCTTACTTCTAAGTTTTTTTTTTTTCCGCTCAAGTTGTTCGATTCTGATTCTGATAAATTTCCGAAGGCTTGCCACTTTTTTTTTTGCCCTGCGTCCTCTTAAACTATGTGTTATCAGCGGCAGCGGCTTCACGCTGGCCTTTTTGTCCCTTCCCGGCCGGTCCATTTGAGTTCTCCATTTCGTCCCCTTGTGGCCCGGCCGAAGGTGTCCTGAGGCAAGTCTTCTTGTGGCGCGGACCCGGTGAAAATTATCTTTTTCCAGCGCGGAGGACCGTCGGTGAGGCTTTTGACAGATTTTGGGCACAGACTAGCTTTGACAGGGTGATGTCCCCCTTCAGGTCTTTCCAGATGGCTCTTAGCTTTTTTTTATTGCAGAAGCAGCGCGGCTTGAAAAAAGGTTCCCCCCCCCCCCCCTCTTCTTCTTCTTTGCCTGGTTTTTACTGTGGGAAAACGACTTCTTGCGGAACTTCCATATCTGAGACGGCGCCATCATAAAAGGCCGCTCATCCGTTTCCCTTTTTCCCGAAATTTCTGAGATTTCCCCCCTTTCTCCCGTCAAAAGGGTCGCACTTTAACGGTGACTGCCGGCCTTAAATCTTTTTTTGCTTCGCTGATGATCATTAAAGTTTAAAGGGTTCTTCTCCCGGGACCCACTTCTGAACGGAGACTGCAAGGTTCAGTCCATTCCTCCCGTTAGGCTTTCCCACTTTTTTTGTTTGGGGCTGGCGAACTCTCTATTAAAGCGGGCTTCCCCCCCACGTAGATCCTTTGAATTATCGTGGAGAGTCTCCATCATTGATCCCGCCTTCCCCAATAGTGTTCCAAGTTCCTAATACGACCTGGTTCCCTCGAATTTCTTCTGCTTATTCCTTTTTTTTTCTCAAGCTTTCCCTTCCTCTTTGACGTGAGTACTGGCGGAAGTTTGCCCGGAAGAATCCTTTGGGCCCTTGCATGCCCCCCGCGTCCTCCCCCCCGTCTCTCAGGGCGACCCCTCAGAACGATGAAGCGCGCGGGATCCTGAAGCTCCAACTCGCCTCACGCCCTTCCCTTGGCCGATATACGTACCCTTCGCACGCCAGCTCCCCTGGCTCGCTTTGTTTAAGTTCTCGCGGCGGTCCGCGGAAGCCTTCCCCCTTTCCTCTCACAAATTGCCCAGCACAGGTCGTTTTTTCTGTCCTTCGCTCCCGCTCTTTAACGCCCGGTTTTTTGGTAATTCTCTTCCCTCACGTTTTTTTTTTTTCCTCTCTGGCCAACACCTTTCTTTTTTTTCTGCCGACGGCTTTCTCCCCAGAAATTAATTTGGTCGTATGGGAGAAGTAGTCCGTGCACGTTCTTTCTAGAGTGTCGTTAATCTTTGTCGATGTGGTCTTTAGTAATCACCCCCTCGTTGCGAGGTTCGACGATCCAGCTTAGTCTTTCTTTTTTGATACCCCGTTATTTTGACGCGTATTCGGAATTCAGCCATTTCAAAGTAGGACACATGTCCGCGTAGGAGGGTTCACAGAAAGGCCCTCGACAGAACCAAACCTTCGATTTTTCCCCTTTTCAGATCCGTCAGAAGGTCTTTTTTTCTTTTAAGCAATTCGCAGGCCTTCTCCTCCCTTTAGTCTTCATACGGCGAACTCCCTCCTGGAGAATATCGCTTGATTCCCCCCCCCCCTTTTTTCCCCCCCCCCCGTGGGCTCTCTGTAATTTCTTCTGGATCTGACATTACAATTTGGTGCATTTTGATTTCCCTTCCCCGAATGGTTTTGAACGTTTCTTTCCATCTCTCCCTGCACGCACAAATATTGTAGGTTCCCAATTCCTTCCTTTCCGTGAGTTTTCTCCCCTTTCTGTTGTTCCCTACCCCAGTGTTTTTCCTGACCTTTCCGTTAGACTCTCCACTCGGCGTTTTGCGAGCTCGATTTCCCTGCCCCCCCCGCAACCCGTAAGTTTTTGTCCAAGGATAGCCCCCTTAAATTGTTCCCTTCCTTCAAGCTGACCTTAAACTCTCCCGACCTTTCCAAAGCCCATCGGGGATCAATGCCTTACGATGTACCCCCCGGTTCCTAGCCCCCTCCCAGGAATCTGTTTCCTGTTACGTTTTACCCCGGGTCATCGCGGTCATCCCAAATTTTTCGTCCGTCGGAAACTCCCCCCCCTCCTCCGAGTTTTTTTTATGCGTGCAACAATCTACATGTGCTCTATATCGCTCCATGGAGCGCTTCTCCCTCCGCCCTTTCCGGCTGCTTTTTCAACCCCTAAACCTTTTTTTTCCTAGTGAGACTGTTTAAAGGCGATCCCCCCCGCCTTTACTTCATTCTTGAAATCCTAGAAGGCTGCCGTAGTCGGCCCTATTTCCTTTTCTTGCCGCCCCCCCTTTCGTCCCCACTCCTTGAAGCCAACCCTTTTTTTTTTTTTTTTTTTAAATTTCGCAACCGGTTGGTCTTTGTCCAAGTTGAATTTAGTTTTAGTGGGACACCATGTCGGGGCATTCCCCTTTTTCTCCAACTCTTGCCCAATGTGCTTTCCCGTTCCCTTCGAGGTACCCATCCATGCTGGCCCTTCTCTCTTCTAATCTTTTTTTTTATGGCCATGTTGCGGGTCCCTTCAATTCCTCCTTCATAAGTAATTGGCTTTTTTTTCAAGCACATGGGAAAGTTCCTTTTCCCCACCATGGCCTTTCTTTCCCCAAGTTTCAGGCGTAACCTTTCCCCCTCCTGGACGTTATCCTTTCCGTTCCCTCACCTGTTTTCTTCGTGTCCTCCTCCATGTAGTTACAAGACGACTTACGGATAGAGAAATTCCCCTTCCCCCTTTCCTAAGTCCTTTTCTCGAATCCTTGTTGAACCTTCTTCGCCCTTCCCGGTTTTATCTATTCCCCTCTGGTTTCAGCCCGTCTCCTTGATTCACAATTCGGAATGTGCGTCGACTCCCTGCCAGGATCTTCTCAGAACCCGTTTCTTCTTTTTTTTCAGGCTCTAATTGTTTTTTTTTCGAATCAACCTATTATTGGAGGTGCCGCCCCCGCCGGCCGGCTTCTCTTCCGTCTTTTCCCGCCTTTCCCGCCTCTTCACGCTCTACTCCGAAGTTACCGACCTGGTCCGGCTTCATCATCTCCGCTGATGTCTAGTCGAGACCTTCAGCATGTACGACCCCCTTCCCCGACTTCTAGGCCTTGTCCCCCCTGCCTACTTTTGGCCCGCTGTGCCGCTAGACTCGCGGAATCTTCTTAAGAAGAACGTGCATCGTCACCCTCCCCCTCCCCCTAGTCCCAACCCCGGTGAGTCCCACTTTCCCTGGCTACCTTCCCTTGGTCGGGAAGGTGCGGTCGCCCTCTTGCCGCTTCTTTTGAATACCACGGCAGACCTTCTCCCCTCTCGTTAGGAGGACTGCTGCCCCCACACAGGGCGTTGGGGCGTCCCCCGGAGGGCGTGCTAGCTAGCGTCCCCTGTTTATTGAGGTCTTCATAAGTGGATCAGAGTTTCTAAATAAACTAGTCAAGTCTGCCCCCCCCAAGCCTCCCCCGAAATTTTTCCCTTTGAGGTCTGAGCCGCTCAGAATCGTAGTGTCCCTTGCTGGAAGAAAGCTTGCATGGATTCCCCCCTTACGAGCCACATCAGGTAATAATATATCTTCGGTAGGACCACGTTCTTTTTCCTTTGCAACGCCTTCCTGATTTCCTAGACTTTAGAGAAGTAATTTGTACCCTTCGCCCGTACTCGACGCCGAGAGGGCTCCTCGCGATCCCCAGCTTCCGCGGGAGGTGATGTTTCCCAGACTGGCACACGAACCCTCTCCAGCCTTCTTTTTTCTTTGCCCTGTGAATTCCGATCAGACCCTGAACGAAAATTTTTTTTCTAGTTTCCGTGTTGGGGGGATCTATTTCACCCAACCGGGGCCGTTCCGGGATTTCGTCAGTTTTTCCAAAGAGCTTTAACTTTGTCGTATGAGGCTCGTATTTCCGAGAGAAGCCTCCAGATTCGGAAGGCTTTAGTTCGTTCCGGTTGTATAAAAGGCGTCTCCAAGTTTTCCCCTCTCTTCGCGTCCTTGCCACAAGAGACAGCTATCGAGTTAGTTTCTTTTCTCAGCATGTCTTCCGAGGACCTTTTTTTGCATCCCATTGGGACTACTCTTTTTAACTTTTTTTTTCCAACTTCCGTGGACAGGAACCCAGTCTTTATCACATCCAAATCACGACACGAAAACTTAGCGTTTCCCCCCCCCCCTTAGTGATAATTGAGATCTTGGGATTGACAGCGGATAGAAAGGAATTTTCTATCTAAAACGATGCTCTTACCCCGCTCTCCCTGAGGCCCGCAAAGCAGGTCTTCCCCCGGAGACAACTTGATTTCCCTGCTATGATGCTCGCACTTTCCTCATTCGGCCTTACTTGAAATTGCTTGGCCGGTGTGCCCGCGAAGACCGCACCGACCCCCCCCCGTTCTTTCCGTCCCCCCAGGCATCAGTGTGCAGTTTCCTTTCTCAAACGAACTTATGGCAAGTTCGGCTCGAAAAGAGGCTCCGCGATCTTGGCTTCCTTTTTCTTGGTCCGCAACGTAAGGCTTTGGTTCCCCATGATTTCGGCACCTTTTTGTCAGCCTTCGTACATCTGAAATAAACTTCTCCGCTCACTTCGCTCCTGATCCCATGTACCAGCTTAATGGTTCCTCTAGAGATTACGTTCCGTACAGAGGAGTAATAAGGAGTCCTCCAATGATAAGTTTTTTCGGGCACCCCCCCCCCCCGGACAAAGCACCCACACATCCTCCCCTTGCTCGGCTTTTCATCCCAACCTTTCGCCTGCCAACCTGACGAACTGTTTTCTTCTGCACTTCTCCCTTCGTTCGCCCACCCTTCTTGTAATTTTTTTCCCGGAGAAACGTCTTACGTGTAATATGTGGAGATTTAAACATCTCCTCGCACATCCTTTTCTGGATTTCTCAGACCGCTAACTTCGATGATGTTTTTTTTCTTTTGCTGATCCCGTAAGCGTCTTGCCCCCAATCCAATGCTTAGTCCCCCACCAAGAAAGTCCCTCAATGTATCAAAGGTCTTTTTTCCCATAGGATGGCCGAAGTGATCTGCCCCCCCCAAGGGTTCTTTTGGAAGCATTCGGTTCCCTTTTCCAAACTTTTGGATCAAAGTTCTTTGAAGCGTTCCCCGCAATGCCCTGGCCTA
>Ga0179593_1596658_pt1 | contig 10750 bp, 13 predicted proteins | sample CZODoug2_1_08_16_FD_185931 | JGI IMG/M metagenome (GOLD analysis project Ga0179593, IMG submission 185931) | Vadose zone soil fungal communities from Angelo Coast Range Reserve, California, USA - CZODoug2_1_08_16fungal (PacBio error correction) | ecosystem: Environmental > Terrestrial > Soil >... | reverse complement strand
AGGCGCAACCTCCCTCGAGATCCCCCCCTCTTCCCTCTTGACAATTGATATACAGATCCTTTTTTGAGAGAGAGATGGGACCACTTTTTTATCCCCTGAATATGTGAATCGCGGCTGATTTCCTTTCATGAATTGCGCCCTTTTCAGCTGTTCTTTTTTGCGCACTTCTTTCCTTCCCCCGCAAGTGCAGCATTGATTCTTAGGGCATTAAGCGGCTTTCCACCGTTTGTTGTCCCCCTAGGGCTGACGCGACCTTTTTTCTCCGGTGCCGACTTTCCAGCGTCTCTTTCCCTTTTTCCTATTTTCCCTTAACGCATTGGCCATCAACAACTTCCTTTTCGTGCGCTGGTCCCCAGGCCTTTGACTGTGCATATTTGCCGCCCCTCAGTACAGCGCCGCACTTCCCCTTACCCCTCCCTGAACTTTGCGTAATGCCCTGTTCTTTCCTTTTCCGAGTGTTGGCGCTTTTCGCTACTCCTCGTTCAAAGAAAAAATTCCGTTTTTCTTTTACGGTTTCTTGCAAAATTGGAAAAACTTTTCCCCTCTACCTTGCTCCCTTCTCGGCTCTAGTGGCATGTGTTCGCCGTCTATCCCTTCTTTGCGGTCGTTATGACGTCTTGCAACATCCTTTTTGGCCCCCCTCTTTTTCAGTATGGCCCTCTGCGCCAACTGTTCCTTTACCACTCAGGTAGAACCTGGAATATCTCCCGAACCCACATTCCTCCTCGCTTCAGTTTGTCTCTAGTTTTCTTTCATGAAATGCCCAATGCGATTTGAGTTTTCTTCCCTTTTGGCATGTTGATCTCTCCCTTGGACTTTTTTTTTTCTTTTCCTAACAACGTTCGTAGTAATACGGTATCATGTTTCCCCCCCTTCGATTGGCTTCCTCATCTCTCCCGTTTTTTTTCAAGGTGGGACACCCTGGCCACATTGGTCATCGCAGGTTCACTCTTGATGCCTTCCGTCCTCCTTCCCATGTGAGGTCTACATCGGTCCCTTCCTCCTTGATTAAAGAAACCTGAGCTGACCCCCTTTTTTTTTAATCAATGTCTACAAACCTCTTTTTCCCCCTTGGGTCATTTGATTTTTGCTTCCCCTTGATAAAGGCGGGCCTAAGTTTTGACACCTGCAGATAGGCACCACGTTGCGCCCCTCCTTCCTCGTATGGAGGGATAAACTTCTAGGCTATTTTTTCCTCTCCTTCTGCCAAGCTAGGCGAAAGTGCTCGAATCTCACATTCTTTTCAGGCTTTAAAGTTTTTCTAAGATACGCTGCGCCCGACCTTCCTCCCGCCCGCTTGTGATGGAAGTCTTTATGCCAATCCTCCCAACAGCTTGCTGTTCGAAGTTTTTTTTCCTTTCGATCATGTTTCCTTCATGCGGGCTTTCTTCGTGCAGGTTCCTCTGATCCTTTGCCTTTCACCAAAGCCCTATACAACCGCGTTTTATCCTTTTATGTACTCGCTTCCCAAGCACCCCCCTCTAGTTCCGGCGAGGAAAGAATTGGCCCCTCCCTCTTGTGGATGGTTCGATGCGGTCTTCACAGTCAACGTTTCATCCTTTTTCTTCTTCCCCTCCTTTATGTGATGGAAGGCATAGGAGGTCTTTCCCTCTGAGGACAGTGATATTTTTCTTTTCGCGTGGTACTTCCAGTGTGTACTCCTCAACTCAGTTTTTTTTTTCCCGTTTTTCCCGTCATGCAACTATCAGGATTTGCGCACCCTTAGTGGTCGAATCTGTTTGGTCCCCTCCTTACAGGACGAGACGAGAACATCGTATCTCTTTTGTTGTTGAGAGCCTACCCTCTTTCCCCGGTACGAAACCATGTCCCACCCCTGCTCCCTTCAGCGATTTTTCCGCTGAGTTCCCTTCCTGATAGGGATGCAAGCCCAAAGTGCTTCCCTCCCCCTTGCCTGACAGTCGGCCAGTGGCCTTCCGTCCCTGAACTTTCACCCTTGCTGAGTAGCAGACCCCCTGATTACCTCCATGCAGTCATCACATCCAGGTTTTTTAAGCTTTGTCTTGTTTTCCCCGCTGATCTGCCGAAGCCCCCCCCCCTTCTTGAACGGCGTTTTTGAGGAAAATGTTTATCGGGTAACGATTGTTATCGCGTCCTTACACTCCTTTCCCTTCAAAACAAAGAGGGGTATAGCCTTTTTCCTTTGGGAATATCCCCTTCCCTGTCCCCCTTTTTTTTCCACTGCAGTACTCGGCAGTGAAATACGATAAGTCTCCTTCCTTCGAACACCTTCTTGCAAAGTTTTTTTCTCTCCCTCGCGCGGCACGTCCCTTCCCAGCCTTCTACTTCGTCCATGCCAGAGTATTTCCCCTTTTCCCAGAATGTCCCCTTCATTTTTTTTTATGATAGTCGAGGCAATTAGCCTTTCTTTGAACCAAAAATATCCTGCAGTGCGGAGTTCATAAGCCGGGCCCGATGCCTTGTGTTTTCCTATCTGGCATACCTTTTTTCCCCTTGATACGGCCCCCCCCCCCCTCCATTAGGAAATTTTCAAGCGGTTGTAGACTTTCCATTTCTTTAGCCTTTTGGTTGGTTCACCCCCCCCTTACGAGGTAGCACTATCCCTTTTCCCCTTCTTCTCCGGAACAGGAATCAGACGTTTCTTGTAACTGCTCTTCCCCCCCTGGCGTTGTGTCCACATTGTTTCCCCCATTGCGCATGATCGGGTTTCCCCCATCTAATTTCTCCCCCTTGAGTACCGATCCCTCTTTTAGACCCTCAGCAAACTTCCAATTTAGAGATCTTCTTTTATCTCTCCCTACCAGTCTTTCAGTTCATTACGCCAATGGTCACATCCTCCCCCCCCACTCTTTCTCCCGCAGCGCGCCCCCCTGCATGATTTTCTTGTCTGGCGCATATTAAGTGCGTACCTGAGTGTGCCCCTCCTCACAGTTGCGCAGATCCAACTGCCTCCCATTCCCCCCCCCTCTCTTTTTTTTCAACTACCGCAAAAGGCAAATGCCTCCGTGACCATGCCCCACTGGTATAGTGATAGCCGCCGTCAGTCTTCCTTTTTTCTATCGCGACGGTTGGTTCCAGTTTTTTTCAACGCCTCCACACTCTTTGTTCTCCCGGTAGTAATGCGAGACCTTTCCCCCCTTAAATATAAAACCTTTGGCCACGGGACCTTCCTTTCAAGAGGCTGGTCGTTCTTCGGCGCTGTGCTTGCGTTGAAAGGCCCTTCCCCCCTCCCCTTCCCCAGACTTTGTCCAGCTTGTGCCCCCCGCGCACGTAAAGAAAAAACATGGCCCCCTCTTGGACCAATTCCTCAAGTTCCTATTTGTCACACCTTCCCCCTTTTCAAGCCGGAATGTCAATATATTTAGGTTCGCCCAATCCCGCGTGCTCGTCCTCCCGGTTTGTTGTGCAACCACATCCGTCCTCCCCTGATGATCAGCCCCTCTCATTCGCCCCTTTTTTATGTTCTGCCACTTTTTTCCCTAAGCTTTCTCCAACGACGAACAGCTTGCCCCTCCCCCGTACCATCCCTCCTCCAGTTCCATATTCAAGCAATGGTGGAGCTTCCCTCTCTCCAGATCTCTTCCTCTCCTTTTTGGGGAAGAGATTGACCCTTGCCGCACACAATTGCTTGCCCTTTTTTTATTGAGGGTTAGCCCCTGCGAAATTTCAAGCTTTTCGATCTCCAGTTCCTCGGAATAAGTGAAGCCCCCCCCCTCCCGTTGTCACTATGATGCTCTCTTCCTTAAGACTTCTGTCTATATCTTGTGTGTGCACACCCAACCCCTTTCCCTTCCGTTTGCAAATCGGTCTAAATATATGGACCTCCTCAAATGGCTGCCCTTTCTTCCTTCATCCCTCACGCATGGCATCAAACCCTTTTTTTCCTTTTTTTCTGTTCCGTGCGTTTTCAACCCACTTTCAGCTCTGGAAGGTGCCAGTATTGCTGCTTTTCAAAGCAATGGACCCTTATGAACCAAGCGATTTTCCCTTTCCGTAATGACACCTGTTAGAACCTTCTTTCGACGTTGTTGGAGCGGTCTCGCCTCCGATGTGAAATACACACTTCTTTTTTTTGCGAGGACGGTTTCTGGAAAAATTGTTCCTCCCCTTCGAGCTTTAGACCTTGCGATTACGCGGCTACCCTTTCTCCCCGTCTTCCCTCTGTGAATGATGCATTGCCTTGGGCCTCCCCTCCGATTGGTAGAGCTTTGGCCGTTTTTAAGTTTTCAGTATTGGCTCCCCCTTTTCTGCGCCTGTTACCACTCAGGTTACGCAACTTGTCTTCTTTATGATTGACGCATTGTCCCAAAAACCATCACCTCGGTGAGAAATCTGGTGGTCTTTCTTCTTTTCATTAAATGCCACTTCTCTCCTTTCGCTTGATAAATAAAGCCTGGAAAGTTTTTCCTTAGTTTGCTTCTTGCCCAGTAATAGTGGTACCTTCAATGTGGCGATGAAGGCCAACTTCCCCCTTTCTACTCCCCTGGGTGGTCCGTTTTCAAGGTCCCTTTTTTCATCGCAGGTTCAAAGATTCCGTTCCGGGCATAATGCGTGACCATGTGATGCTGTCTCCCTCCTGTCTTTATCGAGTATTTCTGCACATGGCCTGAGCCCTTGCCCCCCTCCCTTTGGCATCAAGGTCTACAACCGCTTTTCCTTTGTTTCTTTTTTGACGTATACTGCTCCCCCTCATAAGCGCGCGAAGTGGCACTCCACCTTCGGCAGCGGCCCGGGATGAGGATAAACTTGCCCGGCTATTGCCTGAAGGATATTTTTTTCCGTTCCTCAGTTCTCTCCCTTCTTTCATACCTTTTCAACATTCTTTTCAGGAGGAAAACGTTTTCCTAACGCTGTGGCTTTCCCTTCCTTCCATCCTTATTTACGTGCTCCCGTTTTTATTATGCCCATAAAGACGGCCATTTTCTTTCAAGGCTCTTTCTTTTTCTTCTCCGGTATTATCTTCCTCCGTGTCAGCGGTCCAAGGATTTCCTTCCACTTTTGCTGGTTATCCCCCACCCCCTCCACAAACGCGTTGTGTTACGGACCGTTTTCCCCCTTTTTTTTCTATGAACAAGCTTTCCCTCTTGGCCAGCGCGGACAGGAATTCGCTTTTCCCCTAGCGGCTGCGTTCCCTCCTATCCCCACCTTCCCTTATCACAACAAACTGGATGTCTGTTTTCTCTCGACTGTTCGGCTATAGCCATCCCCTTATTCCTTCAGGCGGCCTACCCCTCTTTAAGGAAGGTTAAGAAGAAAGCCGGTTTCCTCCCCTTTTGGGCGTGCCCATCTCAGGCTTGCCTCCTTCTTTCGTTCTGTGCCGTTTGTCGAATACTTTCCTGTAAACGGAACGGATAGAGACGATCCCTCCCTTCCCCGTTGTTGTTTTTATATGTCTCCCCCTCGTCTCGATAAGGTCCAGGTACGACCCCTCCCACTCAGCGATACGCTCCCCTTTTCCTGGGTCTTTCCTGCCGGCTTTTTTTCCCTCCCCAACCCGTGCTTCAATCCCCCTTTTTTACACTGCCTGGACAGTCTGCCCAGTGCGTTTCTCTAATTGATGCGAAGCCTCCCTCCCTTTTGAAGTCAATCACATACAGTTTGTTTCTCCTTTGATTTGATCGAACGCTTCTCGCCGCGATCGCCCAGGGGCGTGCACGGACGTTTGTTCCTTCCTTTTATTCCGGCGAGATTGGCCCCTTTTGTCACCTCTTTCCTCGCTTCATCTCACCTGGGCCGGAAACAACGAGGGTTGTCCTCCTTTAATGCAGACTCTGCGGGGCCCCCCCCTGCACCTTATCCTTAAAGTACGCGTCAAGTGAATTTAAGTTCATCATGATCGACGCTCCAGCCATGCGCCTTCTTCTCAAGCGGTGCGGCTGCTTTGTTCCCCCTGCGCGCGGCACGTCCATCAACAGAGGCTTTTCCTTCGCCCAGCGTATCTTCCCTATTGATCCAGACTTTTACAGACACAAAATGAAGTCTTCGGTCTGCCTAGTGGCCTCCAAAGAGTTAGAGGACCCCCTCTCCGCGGCAATTATCCTTCCTTTTTTTTCTCGTCCCGGGGTGCTAGTATTTGCATTCCTCCTCTTCAATTGCCTTAAGTCCAAATTTTTATTTGCAAGCGGTTGTAGAAATTTGATTTCCCTTTTCATGCTCGTCCCTTTCCTTTAAGCAAGGCTTGTGTGACCCCTCTCCCCATCCCATGTTTCCCATCTTTTCTTCTTCTCCAGATGCATACAGAGTTCTTTTTAATTTTTTTTCCCGGCGTGGTCCACCTTACCCCGTTACCTTCTCGGTACCTCCCCCCCCCTTTCCTCCTTGAATTCATCGAACAATGAGTACCTTTTTTCGACATCAGTCCAACTTTAGAGATCAACTGCCACCAACTTTCCTCCCTCAAAGTCCCGCATTTCGCTCCCCGAAATGTCACATCACCCCCCCCTTCTGACACAACGATTTATCACATCCTTCTTTGTTTTTGTCCATTCCCGTCCTACTCCTCATAATTCCAGGTTGCGTAACCTGAGTGGGTAACCCTCCCCCTAAACCGGTCCTTTCCCCTCTTTGCCCCCCTCACGACAGAAACCAAGGCCTCACCTTTTTGATAGACGAGAGAAACACCATGTCCTTTCCTTCCGGCAAGTTCTCTCTCTCCTTTTTTCCCAATTTTCAGAAACGTCGCCACGCACTCCCCCTTTTATAACTTTCGCCCCCCCCCACTTTCACACCATATAAACGTCAGTCCTCTTTACGCCAAGCAGGTCAAAGCGCTTTCTTTCTGTTGAAAGGCAGCACACCTTCTTTCCAGATTTTGTCCAGCTTGCCCTGTTCCCCCTCCCCACAAAATGACCCCGTCCCCCCAAAGAATTCTATTTTCTCACAGTAGCTGCCCCACAATTCCCCTGCCCCCGCCGGAAGTCCATATATGTCGGTCCCCCCCTTTTTCTCAGTCAGCGACCGGTTTGTTTGTTTTTAGGTCTCCTCAAGCGCGTAAGGCTTTGCCTCAATGACGTGCAACTTTTTTCCTTGCAACTTCCTCTTGCGCCCAATAACTTTTCATTTCTGCAACATTCATGCCTTTCCTCTCAATCAGCAGCGATTCCCTTTCTCGACAATTGTCTTCCCTTTCACTGAATAGGATCTCAATTTTGTTTTCTTCCCACATGCTGGAATATGTTGAATGCTTCTATTGCTGGTTCTTTTTGAATTTGCCGCAATTCAAGCTGCGCGCCTCCCCTGGCATTACGTGCCCCTCACCCGCCCTTTTTTCCTTCTCATTGTGAGGAATAATCTTGCCTGGCTGTCTATTGACTCCCCCCAACTGGTCTGCTTGGATTCTTTTGAGTTGTTGCAAATCGGTGCCCCCTTTTTTTCTTCTTGGAAAGCGATCTTTTTATTGTGCATTTTTCTGACCCTAACGAATTGGCCATCACAACCTCTTTGATTCTTTTCTTTCAACACCATTGTCCAGCTTTTCCCCCCAGGTGCATGATTGATGGAAGTGCCCCTCCCTACAAAGCAGGCATCCTTGCCGCCTTTTCCCTGTAGACCTGCCTGTTGTCTTTTTTTGCCGCTTTTTGGCGATTTTTGCCCTTTTCCTCCCTCTCCCCCCTACACCAGGCGTGAGGATGTTTCCTTGAAAAATTTTTAAAAATGCCTTTTGAGATAGAACCGTGCCGACTTACTTATCCCCTATCAACATCCCCACGAGCGGCAGCCATTTCCCCCCTCTTTTTTCGGTCGTTATGACGATCTTATTTTCTTCTTGCAGCGACCTTTTCCCTCCAACTGTATGCGTGTTACCCACTCCCTTTTTTCTTATGCTTGTATGATGCTTCTCAGCCAAATCATGCAACCTGTTTTCTCTGGGAGTAAATAAGGTGTGTTTCTTTTATTTCCCTCAATGCGATCTTCTTGGTTTTCTTTTCGAGATAAAGCCTTTGTGCCCCTGTGAATGTTCCTTTCTCTTATAAAAACGTCTTGGTTCCTCCCCCTCCATGGGGGAGATTCCTCTTCGCTTGCTTCCCTATGCCCAATGTTTGTAGGGTTCAAGGGGGTACCCCCCCTCCCTTTGGTCGTTCCATCGCCAGGTTAAAATTTTTCCTTCTTGATTAAGTCCTATCTTCTTACGACTACATCGTAAACGGCGTAGTGTTGTCCCTCCCCCCTTTTACGAGCTGCACAAGCCATAAAGCACAATTCTCAGAGGTACTTTGATTTTCCGTTTTCTCTTGGGAAATTGCTTCTCAAAGATCTCTATCAAGGGATGCCAAAGATAGGCCTTCCCCCTGCCCTGCGTACCTTTAGGATAAAATTGCCGTCGCTTTCTCTTCCGGATCTTTTTCCGCGAAACGCTTTTTTTTTTCTCTAATATCATACTTTTGCCTGTGTGCCCCCTTTCAGGGCTGAAACGGTCGAATTACCAACCTTCTTTCCCTTATCAATCTGGTGGCCGTATCTGCCCACATCAAGAAGGGCAACTCCTGAAGGTGGTCGCAAGGAGAAATTGCTGTTTTCCCCTGTATGTCACTTCGTGCTCCTGCATTGAGGGAGCCTCTCGGGATAGGCCATCTGTGGTCCGTGAGGGTACCACACTCTACAACACTAGTGAGTTAAGGACACTTTTTTTTCCCCCTATGACCCCGCTTAACCTTTCCCCCAAGCGCGGCCAGGAATTTAGGATCTTTGCTCTTTTTGACTGGTCGATGTCTCTTAGGCTCGATCCAACTCAAAGGAGTGATGACGAGTTTATTCTTCCTCCAAACCGTCTTGATGGAACGTCTCTTTTTTATAGGGGTCCGGCGCGATAGCATCACGTTCCTTATTTTGCCTTCAGGCGCGAAAGCCTTTCCTGAAATACGGGTTGGCTTTTGCACGTGGGTTTCCCTCTCCGCAACGCAATATCTGGCGCTTCCCTCTTTCCTTTTTTTTCAAATACCTGGACAGGGTTTAGACAGGTCCCTCTTTTCCCTCCTCCTCCTTTTTTTTTTTTTCTTGGGGGATTGCGGTATAGTCTCGACCCTCCCCCCGGTATTCACAAACATTTACCCAACGAACTTCCTTTTTTTTTTTCTCCTGATAGTGCATGCCACGCCAAACGTGCTTTCACTCCCTTCCCCCTGTCTTCGTACCCCTGCCTGACAGTCTGCCAGTCCCCTTGTCTCCTCCCCTTATGGCGTATCGCCTCCCCCTCCATACCTAAATGGCCGTCCATCAATCCAGTTTGGTGACCTCCCTTTCTTGAATCTCCCTTTTCTCCGCTCACGTTTTCTTTTTTTCACGGCCGGGGTAGAGGCCGATCCTGGCCTCGCTTTCCCCCCCCTCCCTATAGCGTCAAGCTTGTATTTTCCTTCCTGCCGGAACCCCCCCTCTTTTTCTCTTTTTCCCCAGACGTATGCAGAAGTGAGGGCTCTCCCCCCGCTTTAATCGAAGTGACCCCAATATTTTTTCTTTCCTTTTAGGCCTTGCGCACCTCCTCCCGCCCCCCTTGCCTGCTTGTCTTGGATCATACAAAGCTCTCTTTTTTGATACGTTCTTCCCCTCTCCCTCCTTCTTTTGAAAGTCGACCGTTTCAGCCTTTTCCCCCCCCAATATGATCGTCGCGCCCCAGCCTCGTTGCCAGAATTCCCCCCCCAATAGCCTTTTCCTGAATCTCCGCCCTCTTTTCCTTTTATCCTCATACGAGGCCGATTCCTTTCTCCTTGGCCATCACCTTTGCCCTTCTCTCCTCGGGATACGGCAACCTAAATTTCAAGCGGTGTACTGATTCCGCTCTCTGGAAGCAAGGTGTTTCCCCCCTCCGTTCCCCGATGTAGAAAATCACATGGTTTCCCCATAGCACATCTTTCCTGAGATGACCAAAGTGTGGCCGTCTTCCAAACGGACCCCCCCCCCTTTGATCGGTTCCTATTCCCCTGCCTGAATCGAACAATTGAGTACCGCTATCCCACTCCGTGTTAGGAAATAAGAAACCCCCCCCTGCAAAATTCCCCTTCTTTTCTCTTCCCCTCACACGATCGCCATTGCAAGTGGATTCCCCCCCCCCTTCCGACCCACAACCCCCTTTTTTCCCTCCTGAGCTTCCAGACAGCACCCTTCCGTTCCTTACCTTCCTTTTTCTTCCCCTGATTGAGGTAACAGCGTACCTTCTTTCTCCCATACTGAAACCTTTTCTCTCGGCCAAAGCTATTGCCCAGATCCCCTTCCATGGCATCATGGTGCGTGATAGCTAGTCCCCCCATGTGATAGTGATAGCTTTACCTTCTCTTTCTATGCTAGACGTTGGGTTCCCCCCTTTTTCCATACCCTTCTGTCCCACCCTCCACGCCTTGCTGTATTTGCCACATCTTGGCCGCGCCAACCCTGACACCCCTTGGCTACACAGAGGCATTACGCCACCTCCCCCCCCGCGGATTGGTAAGGCTTTGTAGTTTTTGCAAGGACCTGCCACTAATTCCCCCCCTTTTTGTCCCAGCTTGCCCTGGTTGACCTTACAACAAACAGCCTGCTCCCATGTTCCCTGGTTTTTTTCCCTTCGGGAATGCAGCATCCCCCAATTTTCCCCTCTTTACCCACTTATTTCGGCACACGTTTGTTTTTTCCTCCCGACCGGGGTTGCAACCCACTTTTTCCCCCTTGTGTAATGCCATGAGGCTTTCAAATGAGCATCAATGCGGCTTTTCCCTAAGCAGCTTTGCTCCCGATCGACAGCGTGAAAGTGAGCAACCCCAGCAGAGATTCAAACTCACGCCTTTTATCACTGGTTATATCC
>Ga0179593_1542849_pt1 | contig 10750 bp, 10 predicted proteins | sample CZODoug2_1_08_16_FD_185931 | JGI IMG/M metagenome (GOLD analysis project Ga0179593, IMG submission 185931) | Vadose zone soil fungal communities from Angelo Coast Range Reserve, California, USA - CZODoug2_1_08_16fungal (PacBio error correction) | ecosystem: Environmental > Terrestrial > Soil >... | reverse complement strand
CGGTACTCGCGCTCTTTTTTTTGTAGAGACGATCGCTCTCTTTAGGGACTCACGCGCAGGTGACGTGTCTCCTGTTTTTTTTTTTAAACCTTTCTTCACTTCGCTGTTTGAGCGCCGGCGCTCGTCGATATTCAGTGCGTCACCGCCTTCTCTCATTCTTCTGCCACTTGCCTTTCCCGCGATCCTCCGGCCCCGATTCCCATTTCTCTTTCTCCCCCCCTTTACGACGCGCCCCTTCGTATGCGTTTTTTTTTTTCAAATCCCTTCCCGCCAAGTCGAAAGAAGCATCGCCGCCCTTTTCTCTCCTATCATTTTTTTTTCGTTTTCGGAGTCCCGGCCCGTTTATCACGAGACAGGCCACTTCAACCACTTGCCGTCTTATTTTTTTGCGACTCAGCGACCCCTTCTGACCTTCCGTTTAGGAAGGCCCGACGCAGGCATCCGGAAGAGCTCAGAAGGAAACGTGTTCCCTCCGTAGTTTTCCATGCTGCTTCTGTTTCGTCATTTTTTCTCTAAAGGTCCCTCCTCGATAATTTCGAACGTATGCTGTTCGAAGAACAAACCCGTAAGAGAACGTTTTATTGTCACTCCTCTTTTGCCTTAGTGATTTTTCTCTCAGCGGAATCGTTCCTTCATTGCCCACGTCGCATCAGGGCCAGCCCAAGGCGCCCCCCCTTCGTTTTTTTACCCCTGCGCTCTTTTTCCTCTTCGCTTCCCCCCTTCCCGTCATTCCTCCTTCTGTTTGCGCTCGACGGCAATGCTGCCTCAGTCAGCAGTTCGGTCCTCATGCCAAGAAGGCCTCCTCCTCGCTGCTACGTTTGACGATTGGATCGCTGCAGGCCGCTTGTTCCTCTGTCTATTCCCTTCCCCTTCTTCGTTGAATTAGCTGGAGTTTTCCTTCGTGCGCGGGTGAGGGAAAGCCAGGCTGTGACGCTTTTTCCCCATGGGGCCAAGAACCCTGACTACTCCGCTCGGAGGGGCTGGCGCATTCCCATTTTTTTTCTTTGAGCGCCATTTTTTTCTCCGCGTGGCAGCACTTTTTTCTTTCTTGCGGATGTGTCCGTTTGAAATTTCGTTGTTCCCTCTTGGTAGGAGACGCACTTGGAGTCGCGCTCCCCTGCTTCCTCCTCATTTGGGGAGCGTCGTCACCGCCTCGAGAGACAGTTTTCGTCAGTCTCTGTGATTCGAGTGTGTCGCTCTCCGGACCCTTCCCCTCTTGACTGAAATCCGCGGTGACGCTTTGAGCGCAGGCTCCGAATGACTTCTGCTTCTGAAGCCCCCCCCCCCCCATTTCTTTGTAGCATTTCTCCTGCGATCGTCGATCGCAAATAGTTTCCTCGAAATTGAAGGAAAGCAGAGTTCCTCAGCTTTTTTTTGATTTTCCCCCTTCTCCCTGCGGTGGAAGTCGACAAGACAGACGCGTGAACGAGAGGAGAGCCCAGTAAGAGGAGCTAAATCTCTTTTCCACGGTTTTTCTTCAGATCTTTTTCGATGCTTTTACCCTTCTGATAGAGAAAGAAAAAATTTCTGATGCTGCACGCTCCCAGCTTAGGATCTCCGAGTCTTCCGGTCCGAGGTGTAGAAGCTTATGACTGCTGTATTGGCCCGTCGAGGATTCTCCCCTCTCCCTTCCCCTTTCTCTCCAGACCCTCTCGTCGTAATCCGCTTTTCAGAAGTCTACCTGGCGCCACGGGTTCCGGCTTCCCGTCTTGCCTTTTACCTGATCTTTCCATCCCAGGCCTTCGGACAGTGAGAGAGGAGAAGCAATCTCAGGACGCAGAGAGCTTTCCCATCATGCATGCGCGGCAGATTCATATTACCCGGGACGGGAGACAGAAGATCGCTTAGCGCGATGAGTCTCCTCCGGCCGGTCGATTTGTCAGCCAGAGGGATGTCTTGACGTCGTGCCTCGCGATCTTTCCTTTCGGCATTTCGGCTCCGGGGGCCGGCAGGTTCATTGTGGTCACTCTTACTTCCTCAAACAAACCCTAGTCCTTTTTAATTTTCCTATTTTCTTGAAGAAGGTTGCTTTTTGCAAATGTAGAGGGGCACCGCACATTGCCTAGAGGGAACCCTTTGATCTCCCACCTTTGATCACCCGCACCGTCCCTTGTGTCCCTTTGTGCTTTCAGGGAACTTTCTCTCTTAGTAGGGTAATAACTCAGAGAGCGGAGCTTCCCTGTGATGTCGGTAACCGTGTCCGTGTCGGGCCGCGATGACGGAGGCGTCAAGAATCCACGCCCACTCGGCCGTTTCCTCCTCCTCTTCACTCTTTTGTTCTGTCTCCCGCCTTTTCAAGAGATAAAGCTCCGCGATCCAGACGTGCACTTCCCTTTTGTTAAACTCTCCTCCCCCTTTCCAGATCCTCCCTTCACGTTCCTTCCTCGCTCCAGTCCCCCCCCCGGTTGAACCTGACAGAAGACGGTTGATTGAAGCCTTCTCGCGTTTCCTCTGCCCTCCCTCCCCCCTAAGTCTTTCCCTATCCCCCCTTGGCCCGGTTTCTCCCCGAAGTATTCCGGCCACAACAGTGTTCCCAGCAAAAGCTCTTGTAGTAGCACGGCTCACTTGAGTTCTGAACCTCTTTTATGGCAGGTTTTCTGCGTTCTTCTATTTTTCTCCCTTTGTTCGGGCTTTCACTACATGACGCGGCGATTCCAGAGGTAATGGAATCCTTTCCTCATCATCCGTTTGTCAGCCGACCATTCCCTGTAGTTCCCCCTCCCTGACATGAGTTTCCGCGAAGCCCCCTCCCTCCGACGGCGTTAACGGTCGCCCGTCGATGTTGTAGATCCCCCCTTCTTCCTTGCGACTGATTCCTGGAATTTTTAGTCTCGGGTTAACCCACCCCCTTCCCTCTTGGATGACTCTTGGCGAACGACTTGCGCCCGCTTCTCATCTTCCCCCTTGCATGTTTCCCCCTTTTTTTTTGATGGGTCGGCAGAGCTTTTGACCGTTTCTAGATCCCCTGAGCTGCAGAATTCGAGCCTTCGAGTTATCGCCTTCCCCTTCTCCAGCGTGTTGTCTATTAAGCCTGGAGATATCAAGCGCCGTTAGTCAGGGAGGAAGGCGCGTTTTCCCCTCCCCCCCCCCCGGTAGCACCCCTTTTTCCCTGCGTTTTCCCTCCGACTTTTCGATACCCGACCGAGACACCCTTGTGAGCCGGGCCTAAAGCGCCCTCTCCCTGGGAGCCGTCCCTCATTCGGCTACCCCCCTTAACCGCTTCGCAGGCCACACGCGCAAGAACCTACGACTGTTGATTTCCTTTGTCTATTTTCAGGTTCCAGAGCTCTTTAGTTGCCTCCCCCCTCTGTCCCCCCTCCCTGGTCTTCCTTACTATCTCCCCATGTCACAAAACCCGCTGGCCGCCCCGGCAGGATTCACGCTTTGTTGTCTGTTCTCGGGCCGGACAACACACTCTTCGGGTCCCGGCCCCCTCGCGACGGCGTTTCTCCGGTCAGCAGTCCCTGAGCGTTTTTCTTCCAAAGCGCCCCCAGGCAAGGAAGGAGGCCGCGAGTTTTCTTTCCCTTCACTTTCCGCCCATCTTTCCTTTCGTCTCTTCTCAGAAGCTGCGCGCCGGCGATGGCCGGCCGCCGGGCGCTGCTTCTTTTCTGGTCTCTTTTTTCACCGTCTTCCTGGCGGCTCCCCGGTACGAGCGCCCCCCCCCTCGCCTCCCCCCCGCCCTCCCTCAGAAGTCTCCCGAGATGTTCTTCCGGCGCCGCGGTTCGTCTTTTCGTTTTCGTACTCTCTCCCTCCCCTTTTCTTTCTTTTTTTTAGCCAGTCCCCCCGTCTCCCTTGCGTTCTCCCCCGAAGATGATGACGGCTATCCTGCTGAGGCGTAACTTTTGCTGCCTTTCATCTTTCGGCGCTCTTCCAGAATCCGGGTCGCCGATCGCGCGAGTAGCCCGGAGCACGTCCGCGTGCTTTGGTACCCACTCCCCTGTAACTACTGTGTCGCGACTGCAAGGCACCCGAGAGGATTAATATTAGTTGAAGCGAGGAGGGCGAGATCTTTTGCGATTTCCTTCTCTATTACGCTCCCACCCCTCTTCGAGGTGACTCGGCCTGACCTCTGCGCCTCCGCAGGTTCCCGTTTTTCAGAGCGAAGCGCGTTTTTTCTTTCTTCACCAACCCCCCCCCCCCACCCCCCCCACACCCCCCCCAACCCCCCCAAACCCCCCCACCAAAAAACACCCCCCCCCCCACCCCCCCACCCCCCCCCCCCCCCCCCCCCCCCCCACCCTGCGCTTTAAGGGGCAGTTTTCAAGATATCTCAGAAAATAGCCAACTTCATCCCCCCTAATTTTTCGCGTTTCTACTCTTTCCCCCCCCTCCTTATATCAGAATAGCCGGGCCCCGAGAGGTAAGTTTAGTATAGCCCTTCGGCTCTCGTTTTTTTTTCTCCTTCGGGCACTTTCCTCGAATAAGTTTCTCCCCCCGGACTTGTCAAGGAGATTTTCCTTGACGAGCTCCATCTCCCTAGCGTTTACCCGTTTTTTGTGGCTTTCTACACCGACGGGACGGCGAGCGCTCGAATTAGAGGAGGGACCCCTTTTTCGATCCCCCCCCCTCTCCCTTCCTGTTCGGTGACGTCGGACGTGCCCGGAGACTCTCGGACGATCTCCTTCTCTGAGTCGCTTTGGAAGGAGTAATGGGTTCCTGACCCATCCATTCTCCCCCAGTGCCTTCTTTTCGCGCCGGTGAAATTCGGATCGCGCGCGCCGCGCTGTCCAAGAGATTGCCCTCGCTTCTCTCCCTTTCCTTTCCCGATTTTCTCCCTATATCTTCGGTTGGTGACGCCCTCGTTGCGCGACGACTTGAGTTGTTATTCGACCCCTCGAGCGTCTTTTTTAATGTATTCTCCTCCCACCGGAGGGACCCCGCGGAAAGCCTGAATCGCGAGGCACTAATAAAGAAACTTTTTCATCCCCCTTATGGTCTTCCCCACTCGCGTCGGTTTTTTGGTTTCGTCAGTGCAGCATTTGTTCAAATACGGTTCCTGTCCCCTCTATTTTCTTCTCCCCCCCCCCTTGGGTCTCCCTTCCCATCCTTCTTCTCCCCCGAACGAATTCCCCCGCCGAAGCCACGTCCGGATAGAGGCTTCCAAGTCGCCGCCGTTTTTACGGCTTCCTCTCTAGAGGATTTTTTCAGCTAGCACGCGCGTTGTTCGTGCACACCGCGCCTAGATACGATCCCCCTCCCCCCTCCCCTTTTCAAACCGATTTTCCCTCGCATTCAAGTCAATATTTGCATTCCCTCCCCGAAGGCGTGATTAGAGGCACGTCCTACTCTTCGTTCCCCCCTTCTTTTTCCAGATCCTCCCCCCTCCTCCTTGTTCAATCCAAAGTTCCGAAGACTGCACTTCTGTTCTCTTCCCCCCTTTTTCGAGTTCTACAGAATTACCTCCCCTCTCTCTTTCTCCTATACGCGCGGAGAGCCTTAAAAGGATATCTCTTCTTTTATTCTTTCTGTTTGATCTTCGTACATTTTCTTAGAGCCCCCCCGCCCCAAACGGTGGAGGTCGGGCCAACCTGAGGCCCCCTACTGCTTTTGAGAGAGGATAGACCTTGTTTCAACGACGACTTATTATTCTGTTTGTTTGGAACCCGGTATCTTTCTTCAAGCAGATCTCTTACGGTTTAGAAGCATGAATGTTCTTCCGTGACCCGGCGGACATCCGGGTTCCTCCATAATTTTTCTGCTCCCTTGCCAAGGACGATCTTAGAAGTTAGAATCGAGAGTCAGACTCTCCTCCCCCCTCGTTTTCCAGCAATCTTCCTGCTTGGTGATCTCCGATAGAGTTTGAGAAAGTCCACAGCCTCTGCGATTTTTTTTCCTTTCTTCGGACGTTTTCTCGGCCCTTGGGGAGGAGGAGGGACCGGTTGAGACCTTCCATCCCCTGCCGCGCCTCACCGGCGGACTGCGAACCGTTCTCTTGAGTTCAACGCATTGAGCATTTTTCCTCCCTTTTTCTTACCTCCCCTTGAACGTTTGGAACAGTGACGTTCGGGATGCTCCTGCAGCGCGATTCGCTCGTTCCAGTCTGTACTCTTATGTCCTCCATGGATCCCCGATAATCGCACGATGTCTGGAGCAACCCAATCCCAGTCTAGTTCACGAAGAGTAAACTAGCGACTGTATTTTTTTCGAGCATCATGCTCCCTCCTTTTCAGACACTCCCCCCTTCTCGTGAAAAAGCGTGTGGACAGAGAGTGAGAGAGGATAGTCCAGTCTTCCCTCCTCCTCTCTTTTCTCCCGTTCTTTTTCGCGAGATTTTTCTTTCGGTGATGTAGAACCAACTGGAAGAAGGACTCAGAGACGACTCTCTGATCCCTATTTTCCCCCGCCGGCCTTCCCTTTTGCTTTGCAGATCTCTCTGCAAACACGAACTTGAGGGATAGCCAGGAAAGACTCCCCAGTGTCGTAACTAGCCGTCCCCTCTCACCCCCCGAAGACGCTGACTCCCCAGATCTTTTTTTAGTCTGTTTCCCGCTTAAACTTTCGCGTGCGTTCTATTTTTTCGTATTTTTCCTTTGAGAACGGAGTTTTTGTAGGAGTGCCGTGGCCCTTTCCTCTTCTGCTTCTGTCGGTTCCCGATTCCTTCCCTCTATGCTTCTTATCCCAGGCTGGGAAGAGTAGCTAAGTACGCGATCCTCTCGCTTCCCCCCTTTGTGCCTTCTCTTCTCGTTCCCCGGCCCCGCCTCCCCCTCCCCCGCTGCAAGGAATTGCGGTGACGCTCTTTGTTCGACGTCACGTTGTTCGGAGCTTTTCACCTCTTTTTCTTGCGATTAGATGTAGAGGAGCGTTGCGGGAGCGCTTCTCCTCCCCGCCTTAGCCAGCATCGTCCGACCCTTTGCCGTGGCAGTAGAGTTTAACAGTAGTAGACGTCGTCTTCATTTGGTCCTGACCCCCCTCCTCCTTTTAGCGGTCCCTCTCTTGCCTTCCCTCGCTAGACCCCCGTCTTCGCACGAGGTCTTAGAATAGAGATCTCTTTCTTACAACCCTCGCTTTTTTCCCCCTTTCGCTCCGAAGGCCTCCATACCTTTCGGCGGAGAAGCCTTCCTCCCTTTTTCCCTTGCGGTCTTTTTTCGTTTTGTTAGAAGTTGAGAGCTGAAACCCCATCACTTTTTCTTCAGAGCTCCTATTTTTTTCGAAAAGGTTCTCTTCCCCCCGCGGGAGTTTCTACCTATCTCCTTCCCTTCCTTCCCATTTCTAGCTCCTATCTTTCGTCTTCCTCAGCGCTTGAGGATCGGCTTCCCTTCTCATGACCTAATACTTTTTTTTCTGCGACGGGCGACTTCACAGGGATTTTTTGTCTTTCTGCGTCCCCCCCGTCCCTGAATGCGGGTTCCCTTGGAATTCCAGAAGGTAAAGTTTCGCCGACCTTCTCTCTCCTGTCCTTCTGGAGCGACCCTACGCCTGGTTCGGACGCGCAGATACTCCAACCACCACTCCCCTTCCTTCCCGCGGTTGCAGCGACTTCTTGAGTTTTTTTTGAACCCTTGCCCCCCTTTTCCACTAGTGGCGAAAGCAATTACATTTCTGAGGCACCCCATGAGACCCCTACTCGTTTTTTTTCCCGGCGCGTTTCTCATTTCCGCACTTCGTCTCGTCGGCGTCCCCGACGCTTCCTTTCCCCCCCTCACGTGTTTTCGAGGCCTATTCTCGCTGAGTCAAGAAGAAGGCAACCGACCCCCGCGGTACGTTTGTCCTTTCCTTTTTCCCTCGACTTTTTTTTCTCTGGCTTACATACTCTAACCGCGACGCGATACAGCTCAGCGCATTCCCCCTTTTTAATTCCCACTCCTCTCTCCTTGCAGTCTTTTCTGATTCCCCCCGGAGACCTTCCGGACGGTCCCTTTTCCCTGAAAGAGGATTTCTGAGCAGAAGATTCCTTGGAGTCCGGCTGTTCGTTTTCTTTCGTCCCCAAGTTCCCTTTGTCCCCCTACGATTCTGCGGCACCTTTTCCTCAAGCTCGTTTAGTCTCACGGCCCTTCTACCAACGACGTGAATACACCATCTATATCCCTTCATTCCTGTTCGGTTCCTTTTCGATTCCTCCTTTCCTGTTTTAATTTCTTCTGTCAACTACATGAAGTCTGCTCCCGCGAGGTCATGGCTTTCCCTTTAATAATACATACGTTTTTTTGCTACCCCTCTTTCTCGCCTCTTCACACCTCTCTCATTTCTTTCCTCTCACGGACATTTCCCCCGGGTCGCGTTCGATGTGGTAGCTCAAGTGGTTTTCGAGAAGTGAAGGACATCTCCTTGATTGTTTTCCTTCCGGTTTCGGGGTCTTTTTTTTCCCCTCCCTTTATACTCCGACGGTACTCCTTAGATCCTATCATGCGTATAACGTATTCTCAGGTGGTCGAAATGGTTCAGTTTGTTCATTTCCCCTCTTCTCTCCTGTGACCTTTTTCCGATGCGCCTTCCGTCTCTCTTGAGTTCGTATTTGAGCCTTGAGCTCGAACTTCAGCTTTCTCTCTCCGAGGAGGAAGGCTCTCTCCCCCCCGGTCCGTTAGCTTTAACTTTTTTTCCTTTCCTACCTTTTTTTCTCGCCCTCCAAGTCCAATGTGCTCCGGGCATGAACCTGCGACGCTAGAGTTGATGAAGCCGACCTATGATCTGCACCTTCTCTCCGATCTTTTCTTCTGGCACCTTTTCTAACCCCCCCTAAGGCTTCTGTCTTCATTTTCTCTCCATTTTCCAGAGTCATTCTTCGGCCCCCCCGTGTCCGCCCTCCTATACTTTTTCCCCATGAACCCCCCCCACTCCCATCCCCTCTCTCTCCCCCTATCCATTACTCTCCCGCTTTCCCCTTACCCCCGCCCCCTCCCCCTCTCCTCCTCCCGCTCTTTTTTTTTCCGCCTCGCTTTTCTGCCCCCCCCCCCAGAAGGAGTCTGCTCCGGCACGCCCCGTGCACGGCAAACGAGTCGCATTGACTGTACTCAGGCCTTTCACAGCTCAGTTCGTCGATAGCCCCGTCGTCGCCGCCCCCGCGGCCGATCTGCGCCCTGTTCGCCTCCCGCCCTCCTTGCTTTCCGCGGTGTTTTTCGTCCTTTCGGCGTCGATTGCGCCCCCCAATGGACGCGTCCCTTCGCTAGCGGACGCTTATCCACCCTTTCTTCCCGTTTTTCCGTTTTTTTTTTTTCTGCTCGCCTTTTTTCTTCTGGACTCCCGCGTCGACAACAAGCGCGCATAGCCAGGACGCATCTTTTCCTTCGTCATTTTTTTTAGCGATGTCCCTGCCCTCCCTTTTTCTGCAATTGGAGGCGTCGCGATCCTCTTTCCCGACGCAGCAGCTGGAAGTTTTCCAACATGAAAGCGTTGACTCCTATTTTTCCCGGGAGTTTACCAGTCGGCACTCGAGGAGTCGGTCCTTTCACACGTACCGTCGTGTTCTTTTCCTGAACCTTCCCCTCGGGAAGGAGTAATCTTCGGAGGGAATGCTTTTTGCAGATTCTACTTTTAGAGCTTTTGGAGAGCTTCCCCGTTATTTCCCTCCTCCCTAGTGGAGGTTGTAAGGAACTGCCTGAAGCTGAGGAAGCCAGAAGGTTCCCTGAGCCCCCTTTGAGTCTTTTTTGGCTCTCTTCGACTTCCTTTTGAAAGACTTGAGAAGAGCCCAAGTTATCACCCTAAGACCTCTTCCCTCATCCCTTCTCTAACTGAGGGAAGCCCTCTTACCAAAACTTAAGGAGAGCAAGCCCGATCCTCTTCACCTCTTCCCCGGCGAGACCGCAGCGACTTAGTTAAATTCATGTTGACGAGCCTGCTTTTATGAACTTCCCGATTAGTCAAGGATCTGACGACGGCCCTCCCGGTCCTCCTCCCTCTCTTTCAGTCTTTTTTTTCTGATGCGTTTCTCAACCCTCCTGACCCCGTCGACGCTTAGAGACGCCCTGGCCTTTCCCCCCCGTTTCTTCGTTGATGAGCCTCAGGTCGTTCTTTACGGAATAGGAGATCTGAAGAACGCACACACTCCAGCTCGCGCCCCCTCTTGATATGCTACTTTCCTATCCTTGTCCTACCCCCAATGTTTTTTTCCTCCAACTCCCTAACGGAAGATAGCGAAGAAGGGGAATTTTGCACCTTTTCCGTCCTTCATGCCCTCTTTCTCCCCCGCTTTCCTCCGCGCCCCGCGCTTCCCGTTTAAGTTTCTTGCTTCGAAGTTTTGCGCTTGCCTTTCCTCCGACTCTCGGTACGCCTTCGTTGCGTCGAGAAGGAGTTGCTTAGACAGCACTTTCCGCGTCTGTCTTTCTGACTCACTTCTGAATCGCGCTTAATACTTTCATACGAACTCCTGGCAAAACCTTTCTGAGCGTAGCGCCTTCTGCGTCGTTGCGCCCCTTCCCTTCCCTCCTTTTCCGGTTTCGACGTATTCTCTTCCCTTTGTTCTTCATTGTCCGGAGCCGCCCGCCACCGCTTCAACGTCCCGAAGATCGAGGTCCCCCCGCCGGTGTTGAATTTTTCGACGATCCTCTTCTTGAATGGAACGTTTTTTTTGTATTGAACTCCCCCCCCCCCCCCTCCGATCTCGCGATCGACTTAGATAAGACGTTCCCCTTTCTGACCCCTTAAATGTCTTTTCAACCCTTCCCTCTCCTTTCTCGCCCTTCTCGGAGGAGTCCGCAGCCCGCGTGGTTCAGCACGAAGACGTGTTTGAAAAGTTCCCGACTTCGACTTATCCCTTCTCCCTTTTCTTTACCATTTTTTTTCTTTTTCCTTGACGCCAGATTTTCGGCTTACCAGT
>Ga0179593_1539168_pt1 | contig 10750 bp, 8 predicted proteins | sample CZODoug2_1_08_16_FD_185931 | JGI IMG/M metagenome (GOLD analysis project Ga0179593, IMG submission 185931) | Vadose zone soil fungal communities from Angelo Coast Range Reserve, California, USA - CZODoug2_1_08_16fungal (PacBio error correction) | ecosystem: Environmental > Terrestrial > Soil >... | reverse complement strand
TGATGCCACCGAGTACTCTACCCTGGATTTGCAGTTTTTTCCCCCACAACGAGCAATCCAACACTTTTTCCACATGAAGAATTCTTTTTTTCTACTTTCCCCCTCTTTTTTCTAGACCCAATTTCTTGACTTTGCAGATCGGCGCCCCCTAGTTCGCGTGCCACGCTTGTTAAGCGTTCTTGTGGCTGTTCGTGTTCTTCTCTTTCCGTGCTTGATGGTTTAGTCCCCTTTTCCTTAGACTTGGATTTCCCTTTATACCGCCTACGCCCGCCTCAGAACACCCCTTGCACACAGTCCTGGCTGACTGCCGGTGATCTGTGGGATAATGTTCTTAACTCTTTCGGTTTCGTTGTTATTATCACACGGTGATCTGCACCTGCCGGGCATTGAAGCTTTTTTCTGATTTGACGATCTTAACGGAACATCCGTCCCCATTTGATGGTTGATTTTTTCTGTCCAGCCACTCCCGCCTGTTTTATGACTCTCCCCGCCCCTATGGTGGAGCACCATCTGACCCGGCCAACTGCGTCCCGTTCGGTGCACACCTGTTCTGGTTCTAGTCCCCCCGAGACCATCTCCGATTCTCTTTTTTTAATATTCCCCCTTTTCCCCAGTTTTTCAGTAGCAATAGATCGGCTCAACCCACGTTGATCTACGCCAAGCCGTTTTGCTACGCGCACTGTCTATGACGGTCTTGTCTCCCCAACCATGGTTCAACGGCGCGGTTTTCTTGATTCCCGAGGACGCATGCCCCCCCTCCCTTTTTTTGCTCGCCGTCCACAGGGTCAAGTTGGATCGGAACATTTTTCAGGTTAAAGTACTTGAGATCCACTATTGCTTTTTTTTTGTGGTTTTCCCTTTTTTTTAATGTTGGGGGATAGGGTTCTGTGCTTTGACCGAAGATCGATTTCCCCCCCCCTTTCCCCGAACCTACTTCCCCCTTTAGGGCAACTTCCAGTGCTGTCTGCCAACCGATGTGTTCTCCAGACCGGATCTTTGGATTTTATGGTTTCCTAAGATGAACAGGTAGTCTACTACGTCTTATGGTGCCACTCTTCCCCAACTTTGGTCCCGGCTGTTCCCCAACCCCTTTGGTCGCTAACCAGGTAGGAAACCCTGGTGCACGGACTTTTCTGAAGCCCCTGCCCACCTCTTTTCTTTACCCCAATGAACAGAGAAAACTCGGGGAGAACATCCCATGTGAGCATCGCTTGTACGTTTGTGTGAACGAGTCCTCTCGAGTAGAGATGGACCAAACACGTGTTCAAAAAAAGAGCGATTTCACCCCCCCACACCCGACCCCCCCCTAACCCTTTGAAGAGGTGGAACCGGCAACTCGCTGTCATTTTCCCCCAAGATTTTCCCCACAGACTTACACCACCTCCCGAGTTCCCCAAATCCTTTCTCGTTTTGACTGAACTGATTTCTTCCCTAACAACCCCCCCCCCCTTTGAAAAATACGCTCCGAATCCCATCGGAAGAAAAACGTGACCTCCAACAGATCCGCGGTTTCTATGAAAGCATCTTTCGATTTTGCCCCTTTTTTTTCGATTTTGTTCCCCTTCTAGACCACCCCCCACACCCTTTCCCATTTACGATTGTTTCCTTCTGTAGACCCTTTCCAATGCCCCCCTAAGTTTGGCGGATGTTGGCTCCGCTTCCCTAAACTTTCCAGTGCTCCCTTTTCCTCTCTTTTTTTAAATAACCTCCCCCTCTTTTCGGAAGGGCGCCTTGCGGATGAGATTGTCAGTTTGCGGCCCCCGATCCCAGGGGCGGATTACCCGGTTAGCCTGCTGCCGTCCTCCCCGCGAAGGGTCAACCGCGCCGTCGATACCCCTTTCGTTCACCTCCCTCTGCTTTTGAAGCTTTGGCCCACCACCCCTTTTGAAGCCCTGACCGTCCTATTTCTCCTCCCCTTTTGTCGATTCCTGGGGTCCTGCTTTTTTTCAAATACCCTTTTTCGGTACGAAGCATGACAGCGCGTCTGTTCCCTCCTTTGCGTTGCCGACCTCGTGGTTTTTTCCCTTTCTCGCCACATTTTTGGTCTCCCGACCTTTTCGTTTTACACGGTCATTCAGAATCGTTCTCCCATGTCGACTCACCCCGCAAGGAGGCACCCCTTTCGGGTTTCATCATTTTGGTCCGCGCCCGAACTTCCATTTCCAGCCTCGTGAGGCGACACCTCCATCGTACTATCGATACTGAAATAGGCGTCCCTCCATCCCCCCCTCCTTTTTTCAGCGTAACGTTTTTTTCCGTTATTCGTCCACCCTTTCCAGATCACTTCCGCCTCCCTTCCCCCCCCCCTCAGTCTTTGAGATTCGGCGGAATCATATCCTTGCAACTTTTCCTTAGACTTCGACAGAAACTTCTCCTTCCCGATACCTGACGACCTCCCACACCATAAACGTTTTTCTTTTTCTTCCTCAATTAAGTTCCAGCCCCCCCCCCCCCTTCCCCTTCTTTCACTCTACTTTCGAAGGGACACTTCCCGCGATTCTGCCAGGGGTGTTACTCTAATCTCCATCGTTCTCCTAGTTTGACTAGATTTCTACTGCCGTTAAAGTCCATCCCCCGTTCCGACCTTGCTCCACGATTCACTTCTTCTCCGAAGTTGCATGTTTGGTACTCGTCGTTTCGTCCCCTTGACCCATTTCCCACTCTGCCTGCTTTGCTTTGGCGGTGTTGGGAGGGCTCCCCCCCCCCTTGAACGTCGCTCGTCCCCCGGTACGCCTTCTGCAACGTCGGGTCGACATAGCGAGATCTCTCCCGCCCTTTGAGGTGCCCGCGTTTGAGTGCCTTCCCGGCCCCCTTGGACAGACCCTTCTCCTCTTTTTTTTCCCCCCCACTTTTGATAGATCCTTCCTTCGGGAGGGCTCGGCCCACTCAAGGACGGGCCTAGACTCTTTCCCTGAGGTGTCTATCTTTTTCTTTTCGACCGGTCCCCTGTCCCCGAGTCCCCTAAGTGGAAGTCCCTACGTGGTTCCGAGCCCTCCCCCCTCCCCCCCTTCCAAGTCCCCGATCGGATTTTTTTCTGTCCGCTTAGTCCATCGCTCGCCAACCCACGATCTTTTATTGAAGGACAGTAGGGAGACTTTTTTTATGTTGAATACCCCTTCCTTCTTCCGTCGAGGCACTCGGCGGCTGGAGATCCGCCCTCCCCTTACCCCTTTGGACCTCTGTTAGTGAACATCGTTCGAAGTCTTTCTGAGGCCCTCTTATGTTTTCTTTTTGGTATTCCCTGTCCTAATCGGTATGTTTAGTCTCGGAGGATTGCTGCTCACTTGTTGCGCAGTTGCTTCCGATCAAGACTTGTTCTTTTTCTCTTCTCCATCTCGAGATGTTTTTCTCGACTGCTTTAGTTGCGTCCCTTCGCTCGTATCGTCCTCTTATTCCGCGGTGCTTGAACGGCTCGTCCTTATTTTTTTTCGAGGAACGGCTCTTTTCCGCTTCTACCCGCTTCGATTTTTTTCCCTATGCAGGATGTCGTCTGGTGCCAAGGGAAGGGGGTACTTTCCTCAGGCCCAACTTAGCCGTGCCCTCTCACGAGTTTTTTTCCCTCCTTCGTTTAGGTTTCTTTCCCTTGATCTCCTCTTTTTCGTCATGCCGTTTGTAACGAAAAGCTTTTCCCCCGTTATCTCGGTTTCCCCTCGTAGCCACTTGCGGCTACAGCATTTTTTCGTTTCCTTTCGGGATGCCATCGTACCAGAAGTCAATCTTTTGAGTTGGTCCTCCCTCCCGCCTTTAAACCCTTGACCTTAACACCGCGTCTCCTATATTTGTCATGGCTTAAGGTGTTGTTTCCCCCCCTCTTACCCAGTCCACTTCTTACGATTTTCCTGAGTTTTTTTCTCCCCTACGGCTCCCCCTTGTTTCTCGATCCGGAGGCGACGGAAGTTGCTAACCGCGTCATTTCTGCCTCCTCTCTATGAGTCGGTCCGCCGCCGTCATCCCCACGAAAGATTGCCTCCTCCCAGCGTCTTGATATGTACTCCTTTCCACCGTCAATTTAAAGCGTATTTTCAGCTTCTTCCCCCCACCTATAAGACCCCTCATTTCTTGTTAGAAAGTATCCCTTCCTTACCACCATTTCCTCGCAAGCGCCCCCCTTTTTTCCTGCCCAGTAGCGGGTAGAAATATATATTTATTTCGGCTCGACTTTTCTCCAGTGTTAGGCCTGATTTTTGCGGGTTGGTCTCCCCAGGGTGCTGTTTACATTTTTTGTTGTGGCAGTTCGAAATGCCCCTCAGGACCTTATTTTTTCCTTGGTTACAGTTGTGCCGCTGAGGTTTGCCCTTTTTCTAAATGAAAACGTTTCTTCCTACTTTTACGTGCTTCGGCCCCGTAGCACAAGACTTTTGTCCACTTCACAAGACCCTTTCCAGAATGATACCATGATGTCGCGGTCTCCGGTTGCAGGGTGGTTATCCGTAGCTGTCGCTTGTCCGGCAGAACTCCGCGGCCTTTAATTGCGCGTCAGGGTTTTTTTGACCCCCCCCCAATTTTGTGGGCCCCCTTCCCCCCCAGTGTGGACTCATGCTTGCCCAGCTGACTCGAGCTTCCACTCCAGTCATCTTGGTTCCCTCCCCCAGAAAATGGTTCCCACCCCCCCTTCTTTCAGCAAACATCCCGCTTTCCTTGACCCCCCTCCAGTATTGTGGTCGGTGCCGTGGGTCCCACTCATCTCGTGGGAAGAATCCCCCCCTGATGCCCCCCGGTAGAAGGTAAACAGAGAAAACCCCCTGCTCCATCAGACCCGGATAGCACTTTCCTTCTGTCAAATCCCCCCTTTAAGATCTTGAAGAACTTGATCCTTTGTACTGAGTTTACACCCCATAGGTTCCGTTGAGCATTTAGACTCCCGCTCTGGCTTTCGCCCGAACGTAATACCAGTGCGGCAATGCCCCTCTTTGAGTATATCAACGCTGGTTCTCCTTCCTTCTGGCGCTCCACCTGTTACTGGAGCATGCAGAAGACTTGCGGCGACTCTACAACCTTCCTTTGTTTTACTACCCAAGGTGTTTCACAGAATCGCCGGTTGGCAGGGTTACCCTCTTTTTCCTCCTTCGTGTCTGTCGGCGGCCAACCGCCTTTCGGGACTCTTTTTTCCCTCCCTCCGCAAGCATTTTGTCCCTGTTATGCCAGGTGACCGGCATCCGACCCTGTCCTTCCGGCGCCTTCCCTCTGCACCGTTGGTGATCATGTGCCAGGATGTGCCCTCCTGATCTCTCCTTTCCGCCCCCACAGATTCACCCCCTCGTGGACTGTGAACGCCTTTGTCTTAGTTCGCTTCCACCCTCCACCCTCCGTCGTCGCCACCGGTTCTGTAACCGGAAATTTTTGCCTCTCGCCCTCGCCTGAACACTCCTTCACCCCCCTCCCCCGCCCTCCTCGTCATCTCATTGGCGCTCTCTGCAGCGGCACCCCTCTTTGGAGAAGCCTCCCCCTCTGTGTGTGGTCAAGAGCCTCCTCCTTTGACCCGTGAATTTTTCACAGCTGGTTTGCTGGGACCAAACACTTCAATAATTGTTTCTGCCCTAGGGTCTCATTACTCGACGCGTCCCTTTCCCTTGGTTTGTTTTTTTCTGATTTTATTCGCCCGCTCGCAGACCCTGGATTGCAGTTTTGTCCATTTTTGCCTTCCATTTTTAACCATGCACGTGCCCCCCTTGCTGATTTATCCCCCCCCCTGATGTTTTCGGTTCGCCCAACATAGGCTTCCTTTCTGAGCCCACTCCGTAGCCGTTTTGGGAATTTTTCTTTTTCTTTCTTATCTCAGGCATCTGCGCGTTCCCTCCCCAACATTGTTGATTGTAAAGCCTTCTCCTCCCATAAGCAACGCCGTTTCACGTAATTTCGAGCGGTGCTTCGCGTACTATCCGGTTTTTTTCCCTCATGGGCGTTGGTTTTTCCCTTATCAACCCTCCCCCGACGGGCATGGACGATTTTTGCCGATACAACTGGCACATCCCTGTTCCCCTTGCTGGTTCTGATGGCTTACCTACCCCCTTCCCTCGATTTTCTTTTGGTCCTCGACACCCCCCTGGTGGCTCCCTCTTCGACCCGGCGATACTTCGGGATTGTTCACAACTTTTTTTTTTTTTTTTCCGTTCCCCCCCGAGGTCCCATAGAGTCCTTTTTCAGTGCAGCTTCTCCGAGCCTAGACAGTGAGCTCTAATTTCCCTTCCCACGGGTTAAGCAACGTGGAAGTTCCGCAATCTCTGACGTTGTTCTGTCTCCCCCTCCCCTTTACTCCCACCGGAGTTTCTTTTAGTTAGTCTGCTTTCACCGTTTTTTTGATAGTACCCACACCTTCTATCACTTTTCTGCACCGTGTAGTAAAGCTTTTTACCTGGCCCGAGAAACGATTATGCTCTTTAGATTTGGTCTTTGGTTTCACTAATAATGTGTGGTCTCCTGATTTCACCGGATTATCTTTCCACGTAACTCCCACCCCTTTCGTGGTGGCAAAATTCCACTACCGTTTTTTTCCTTATGGTGTGTTTCGCCGTTTGATGGTTATTTCGGTCACTAGATGCTGTAGGTGTACCTCCTGAGTATGTTGACTGAACTTTGGATTCCTTTCGGTTTCCCAAATTTTTTAAATGGCTCGGCCACATTTTTCATGCCCGGGTTAGGGAAGCTCTGCCCCCGACGTCCTTCCCCCCCATGACCCACATACCACCAATTTTTTGCTATGCTGCCCTCCGTTCGTGTGGCCTTTTAAAAGTTGCTTCCGGCCGCTTCTTTTCCGCCTGACCTTTGGCCGTCCCCAAGATGGATCGTTCCCCTCTTCCCGCCTCTGGCCACAAACTCGAATGACCCATCCTTTACGCTGCTTCTTTTCCCTTAACCCCCCCCCTGGGCGACCCAGAATCATCCCCCGACCCCCCTTTTTTGCTCCACCCCCTCGATCTCGGTTTATATACCCCATCTTCGAGGTCCCCCTTCTGCGTCGCGTGACACAGTGTCTCGCCTCACTTCATGAGATGTTTCCCTCTTTTCCTTTACTAAACCTGACGTTTTTTCTGATTAGTTCCAGATGTCCACCCCCCTTTTTTTTTTACCAGTGGATCTTTAAGTAACAGCCCCCGGCCAGAAATAGTTGTGAAGGCCCCCCCTCCTCTTTTTCTCTTTGATAGTCGAGCTCCAGTACCTTCGCTGGGCGGCAGGACCGGTTAGAATGAGACTTTCGTCCCGCTTCCCTTGTCCCCTTTTCCGGCCTATCTACCCCTCTTCCGACGTCCTTGCTGGAACTGTGGTTCGCCAACTGACCAGCCCCTGTCTCCCTATTGGCGCCGCTGTGTAAGGTTTCCACCGACCCCGCCTTCTTTCGCGCGCCATGCCCCGCCTACCTGGCGTTCGGGAAGAGCATCTATCTTCCTTCCTGCCTTTTTTCCTTCCAGCCACTTGCGTTGCCTCCTCTTTGACCAGGAGATTTGGGAGACCCTCCCTTTTTTTTCTTTCTCATCGACTGCATTTTCGATTCGTCGCCGTGTTTTCCCCCCGGTCTGAATCATTCCGCAGTCGGATGACCAGTATTTGGCAATTCAAAGTTGTTTTGGCCGCTTCCCTCCCCTATACTCCCCTACCCAGGATCCCATTCGTGATAGAAACCTCATCTCCTTATGCTGCTACTGAATAGGATCGCCAACCCCCGTTATTCCCCTCGGCGACCTTCGACTGTCACCCCTTCCCCCTCCGCTAACTGCCCGCCCAGCCCGACTCTGGTTTGCGCGATCGATCCGCCAACAGTCTTCTCCCCGTCAAGCACCTTTCGTCCTCAAGAAGAAACCGGCGCACCTGCCCCCCATCCGTACAACCCCGTAGCCCTTCCTTTTGCCGACTAATCCACTTAATTCTCATTGTTTTCCCGTGCACTTTAAGTTCATTGTGATTAGAATCCATTTCGAGCGCCTTCGGACGCGGTACTCGTCAGGTGAGTCATCCCCTTCTACCCAGTCCGCCAATCTTACGTTTACGGTTGTAATTTTTCTTCGTCTCTTCGACTCTTCCCACGACCTAGTTCCGATGTTCGGATGAGGGTTGTTTGATTAGGCAAAGAACTTTATTTTTTCTCAAATTACTTTTTCCCTGGCCAATCTTTTCCCCCCTTTTTTTCTGATCTCCCCCGCACCTCGGCGAGAAGTTCTTTTTTCTTTGCCCGAGCCCTCCCTTGGACCTTCTATCCTATATTTTAATTAATTTTTGGTCTCTTCGCTTCTGTCAACCTGGATTTCATAGTTCAGGTCCCTCATACTCTTTCTCTCCCTATCCGTCTTTTCGATCCCTCTCGCTCCTTTCAAGAAGGTTGACTGATCCCCGCCGTTCTACGTTGTCGCACTCCCCACCCGCAAGCACGCACGTCTCTTCCCCCGCGTTGTCCGCGTCTTCTTGAAGACGAACCTGACCCCTTTTTCTCTCGTACCCTCTTTTTTACCCAGGGGTCCCCCCGTTGGACTCACCTCCTGATTTTCCCGCTTTTTGCCAGTGTTCTTTTGTCAGCTGGGTGAATCTCTTTACCCTTTCCATCCTTCTTGAAACACTTTGAAGTAGAGTGAGGCCGTTATTTAGGTGGGCCAAGTGTTGTCCCTACGAATCGGTTTTTTTTTATTTTGTTCGGATCTTGCGTTCTCTTTTTTCTGTCTAAATTTGTACGATACTGATTTTGGTCTTTTCCCTGCATCTCTCTTCTCTCTAGCTATGCTGGCGTCCTGATCGGCTTTGAACTGGGGACCTTCAGACCCTCTTCTCCCCTTGGCCCTTGACCTGCTCTCTATTCGTTTGTGCGTATTCTCCAGTAGCGCGTACGGGGGGTTTTGTTCCGCTGTTTTTTTTTCGCTTACCATTTTTTTTGGGGGACCCCCGGGTCACTTTCAGAGTCCCAGTCCCCACAGGCATGACCATTCCCATGTGGCATCCTGGGCTGGGTGGTTTCTCCCTTCCGGGCGTTGCGAACCTTAGTTCTCTTCTTATTAGAATCCCCCTTTTGAGTCTGTTCAATTTTTATTAAGTTTTCCTCGTCGTCCCTCCCAGGTCGATGAACAGCCTTCTAATGATAGGAATGCAGTATAATCCATTTAGGTGGTTGTCGATCCCCTCCCTCGATTTTCTGTGGCGCCCTCCACCGCGCTCCTCTTCCGGGCTTCTTTTGGCGAAAAACGTCCCCTCCCCCTTTCGTCGTTCTTGTCTTTGGGTGCTCACGAAGGGCTTCCTGCCGTCTTGGCGCACCTCCGGTAACCTGCGTCCTGGTGCCTTCCTCGATGAGTTTCCAGAAGCGACGACTCCCGCGCGTCCACTCTCTTTTTTTTCTCTATTGTCTTTTCAACCTTTTGTTTTATTTCAATCAACGATACCCCCTTACGTTGAAGTTAGAGTTTTTCCCGAATTCAACATCTCCGCCCGTCTAACAGGTTTTTTGGTCCTCCCCTTAGCCTGAGCTTTCTCATGGTATTTAGGCTAACGTATTTTGTCGTTCAGTGGATTCAGTTGGGTTGAGGCCCCGTCTTTTTCTTCGTGCGCGTTGCTTCTGGGGGGTGGGTGCCTTTAGAACTGGGCCGCTCTCCAGCGGGAAGTTTTTGTCCGTGTTGTGAAGAGGTTTTGTTTCAGATGTTTTGACCTATTTTTAAGGTTACCAAGTGGTCGTCGCGGGGCCTCGTTCACGGATACGCAGATTTCATACGCACTGTTCGCGAGCCCTTCTGAGCCCCCGATGGTGGTCTCACTTTTTGTGGTTCCTCCAGAGGTATTCCCGCCCGGCATTCCCCTTTGCCTATGTACCAAAAATGTTGTTTTGCACCTCCCAGAGGTTTGCTCCCCCAACTTTCTTATGACATTCGCGACGGTACAAGGACCTACAACCCTTAACCTGGGAAAATAGTGCGCCCAGACTTGCACTTTCCCCACTAAGTCGGGTTCCCCTTTTCTCCCGATCCTGCAGCAGCCATAGCCCCAGGAGGAGACGTCACTATCAAAGCCCACCGTAGAGTCTCCCCCGCTTCAATGTAAGATCCCTAGTGCCGATCCACCTCACTTTCTTTTTGCCCCGGACGATCCCCCCCAAATGTTCTTTAAGACTGCAGCACCGTTTTCGCTTTCTGAGAGTCGGCTTCTATGCCGCTCTTCAACGGTTGAGACTCATCATCGTCTTGCGATCTCTGAACACCGGGATCTTTCTCGTGGCCCCTAAGAATTCTTCTCTTATGGTACACGTGGTGCTTTCGCTTTTTTCCCCCCCAGCCCCTTGTACTTTCCCGCCGTTGGCCTCGAATCATGTGCTCCCCGATTGCGGTCGGGAGTCCATCCGAACAGTTCGTCAAACGCGGGAATAATGAACAATCCCTGGTTGTCCAGGTGAAGATCGCATCTCCCCAATGTACATGCCCGTTTCGTCTTCGAGAAAAGTTTTATCCCCAGGCCCCCGGCTTCTGGTTCCCCTTTTTTTGAGATGATAAATACACTTTCCCCCTCCTACTGTACGTTTGCTGAGCGGCGCAGCGGTCCACCTCCCCCCCCCTCGGAGAAACCCTTTTTTCTCCCACAGGCAAGCCCCCTCTAGCTTTGCTCCCACCCGTCCCCTCCACACAGACCCGCATTTCAGGCACGCTACGTCTTCTCCGATCTCCCTTCCTCCCACCTTTGAAGTCCGATCGGTGCCATTTGCCTTTTCCTCTTCTAGTTCGATGATTGGGAACCCTCTTTATGTCGTTGCGACCCCCAACCTTCAATAAGCTCGAGCTCGTGCGCCCAC
>Ga0179593_1505285_pt1 | contig 10750 bp, 8 predicted proteins | sample CZODoug2_1_08_16_FD_185931 | JGI IMG/M metagenome (GOLD analysis project Ga0179593, IMG submission 185931) | Vadose zone soil fungal communities from Angelo Coast Range Reserve, California, USA - CZODoug2_1_08_16fungal (PacBio error correction) | ecosystem: Environmental > Terrestrial > Soil >... | reverse complement strand
TAGGGTCTGATTCCATTCCGAGCATGCGGCATGCAGAATGTAGCTCTGCCCGATCTCCTTTTCCGAGACTTCCCCATTCAGGTAGTTTTGTCGAATTTGTCGACAACTCTCTTTCTTCCATTTTTCGGCCCCATATCCCCTGAGTTTTCACACGCTCTTCGCTGTCTGTGGCCCTGTCATCGTCCTCTTTTTTTCCGGGGCTCGCACATGCTGCTTGCTTTTGGTCTTTTTGATAACTGATTAGGGGAAAGTTTTCCCGGTCGTCGCTGTCTTTTGGAGTTCCCCCCCCTCAAGAAGTCATCGCCTGCGCGGCCTTTTCCTGCGCAAGGCGGTGGCCCCGGTTTCTTTTTTGGTCAAAGAGCATCCTACTGATTTTTTCTCCTCCACTTTTCCTCCGCAAGACCGGTCTCCTGTAATTTCTTGCGGATTTTTGGGGCTCGCGCTTAATCGAGATGGTCCTCACCTCCGTCCCAGCTGGATGTCATCTTTTTCCAACTCTGCTAGGTCCTTTGTCAGAGGGACGCTTCCGACATGATGATTTTCACCCCTTTGTGCTGGATCGGACGGTTACAACTCGGAAGAATCAATAGCTTTTTTTCCCGGGGTTTAGATTGCCTCCCTTTTTGGTTTCGCGAGAAAGCCTACAATCCGGAACACACCTCTGCAACAATGGGCAAAGAGTCGATGTTTTCCTGATAATGGATTTGATCCTTTCTCGTCTTATCAGCCATACTATAGCCTGTCGGTCATGCGGTGGGGGCTAGACGAGGAAGAGCTGTACGATTTTTTTAGTTTTCCTTTTCATGTCCCGATTATGATCTTTACCTCCGCCCCTCTTCCAGATGAGTTTTTGATGGTTTGGTTACTCGGCGAATACGAGCCGTCTTTCCCCTACTTTAGTTCACATGCCTTATGAGTAAGACCCCACGGATATACCCCTTCTTGCGTTCCAGGAGGATAGTTTGCCAGTTTTACTTTTTCCCCGGCCGGACTTGGTAACGTGTTCGTCTTTTGCGCCTGTTGCTGGCGCTTCGTCGTCTGGCCCTCGGCTTCCCATTTAATTTTTTTCCTCTTTTAAGGCGATCCCTGTGATCATTGTTGCGATGGGGATCCGCGAGATAGATTCCATGTGTTTTTTCCTTCCATGCGCTCTCTTTTCGCATTTACGTGTGGTCATGCCGTGTTCCTCGTTCGGAGATACACGATGTCTACCCGCTCGGATGTTCGTTCTCTCAGGGAATATTTATCTCCCTTGCTTTTTGCCAACTTGCGTCAGCCTTGGGTCTGCGTATCTCGAAGGCCTCGTTCTCCTCCCCCCCCTTCTTCAGGATGCTCGGTTTATTCACTCGAGTTCCTCTCCTCATCGATTCCTTTTTTTTCCTGTTTTCGCTATATCTCGCCACTGGTGACCCTGCATTAGCTCTTTCCGAGAGCTGAATCTCTCTCTTTGAGTTGGTTGTTGTTTTCTTCGATCTCCGCTACCGGGAAGCGTTTTGACTTGCGTTGCGGTTTCTCGGAACAGGAGCTCTTCTCTCCTATAGAAGAGCAACGCGTTCTCGACCCGGAAGTTAATTTATCTTCTTGTCAGCACCTCCAGGTCGCGTTCTCGTTCGATATGAACCCGTACCCGGCGAATGAGACGAGTCATCATAATGGCCAGCATGCACCCTCCTGATCCGTGCCTAGGTTATTCGAGGGATTTTCGGATAGGACTCTGTAAAGACGACTCATCCCTCGAACCGACCCCCGCCCGATGCAGTTTTTCCACTTCGGGGGCTCACCCCACCTTCAGCGCACCCAGTTTTTGCAAGTGATCCCGGCCTCCCCTTGGCTTAGAGTAGTTCGAGAGGATTTCCTTTCCCCATAAGATGTTGTTGCATCCTTTTCTTTCCTGCCAGGCGATAGCTTTCAGGCGTGCAGCGCGAACCCGTTTGCAGAGCGTCTTTCGGTTTTGAGCGTTCCCCACGAGGTCACATTTGGCCCAGCAGATGAGGCGATTTCTTTGCCTGTCCTTTTTTTTGTTACCGGGCCTCTCAAGGACGTTTGAAAATTACCAGGAGGAGCGCTTCACCGAGCATCAGTGGTGGCTCTCCTTCCCCTCCCTTCCCACCGATTCAGGGGATAACGCTTCCTTGCAGTACGCGAGCTTTAACCGGTCCGCAGCCGATGTTCGTCCTCTTTCCCCCGACTCAACCTTTTCCCCCCCAGAAAAGGCTCTGACATTTTTTTTCTTGAGACTTCGAGATTCCCCTTTCGGTTGAGCGCTTCAAAGCCATTTGGTTGAGGAATATTTTACACATTTAGGGGCACCTGTTTCGGTTTTTTGACGGATTGGCACCGGTATGTTCGTTATTTGATCGCCACATTGATGCGTCTCCCAGGCATTATTCCCCATCACCCTGGGGTCTTTTTATTCGGCCATGGGGCCTTGCCGATCCAACAATTACACCCTGGCCAATCAGTCTTCGGGCTCGGCCTCCGAATTCTCCCTGAACTTGGACCCCCGTTTGCCGACGCTGGTGCCGACTCATCCCGCAGAAGAAGAAAGCTGAGTTTCTGTTTTATTCTTTGATCAGGTCGTGACACAGATGAAAATGTTTTTTCCCGTTTGTGTCACCTTCGCTCACACAGTGGGCGCGAAGATCAGAGATCCTCTCCCTGAACAGCCGAGGCGGTTCTGATGCCCTGACCCCTTTTGTTTCTTTTTTGATTCCGGCTCGATAAGGTGGTTTGCCCTGCCCTCGACAGCCGAGCCCTTCACCTTGCGCAGCCTTTTCTTCACGCGAACCCCATCATTTGTTGGCCGAGAGAGTGTATCTTTTGTTATTCTCAGCGACGATCGGTGAAAAACCAGGTGAGATCTTTTCCTTAGTTTTGTTGCTTTTGCAGCTCAGGAGTCCCTCCCCGGAGAAGAGGTTTTTTTTCTTTTTCGAGCTTCAGCGCCGACGTAGGCGCTCTCCGCATTTTCCCTCTGTGTGCTCGCGTCTTCATATTTTTCCTCCCCTTTTTCTTTGTCTCTTCTGGCCCAGCGCTCACGTCGAGATGCCGCTCCCGGCGAACCGTTTTCCTTTCGCTTTTTTCGCCCTTTCTGCGGGACCGATATAGCAAAGTCTTCCTCCGGTTTTTTCCCACCTTTAACGCCCTTCAGTTCCTTCCCCGGCCCAAGATCTCATTTTCCCCTTCCCTCCCCTTTTTGACTCGCCATATTTTCCCAGGAGTAATCGCCCTCTCCATCTTTCGGCTTTGGTTTTCTGTCACGGGGTCCCTTTTTTTTCATGCGCGCTTCTGCTCGTTGAGGGGCCTGAGCTGATCCAGCCGCTCGCGAAATTTCTAATGCTTCAAGGAGTCAGGTCAAGCTTCCCTCTTTTGCGGCCGATTTATCTTCGCCTCCTTGCTTTTTTTTTTTCTTCAGACGGTTCCTGTCATGTCAGAGACCTGATCGCCATCATCGCTCCCGCGCGCGTTTCTTTGATGGCCCGATGTCAGGCACCCTTTCGGAGGCACTAACCGGTAATGTTTTAGAGTCGATGGGGCCCCCCCCTCCCGCTTTCTTTTCCCTGCGCTTTGAGGAGACGCAGTTCCCCCCCACCATGACACCTTTTTTTTATTTTTCTCGCTCCGTGGCTGGCGTTCCTATATCAGCCCTCCTTCCAGGGCCCCTTCCCTTCCAACCGATCCCCCCATGGTGCATCCTGGCTAATACTCCTTAATCCCACCTTTCTTCAAGTCATCCTATACAAGGCCTTTTTTCTGTTCCACCTTTTGAGTGTTCCGGTTTGGCGCGCCCGTGGCCCCCCCTGGCCCTTTTAGTTTTATGGGGGAACGCCTTCCGTAGTTTTTTCTCGTTTCGCGACCGCATCCAATGCGGGTGTTCCGGTAGTCTTCCCCTTTTCGAGTCTGATGTGATCCCATTTTCTGCCCTTTACCTTAGGATTCCTTCTAAAACCCCCGATTAGTGACGACTCCCTTTTCGTCCGGTCTAGTTTTTAATCTTGCCAGACTTCTACAGGCCTTTTTTCCTCCTGCCCTTGATCAAAGGTTCGCCTGTCTCGGTTTATTGTAGTCTTGCGGAATAACCTGCCTTTTGTGATGCTTTATGTCGGCCCTCCTGCCCCTTCGATGCCACCGTCCGTCCCAGGTGGTTCCTAACCTCATTCGATTCATCGTTCGCTTCTTGGTTTTTCGTGGCCCCATGTGTTCGGCATGTTGCTGTCCGGCCCTTTCATTGACTAGATTTTTCTATAGATCTCCCTATCTTTCGTTTTTTTTCTTCTGCCTCGGCCTCGGTCCCTAACATGCGGTCCCCCTGTTCGGGTCATGTCGCGAACTTTGCTTCTCGCCCAGGCGTCCAACTTATGCGTTTGTCTCTCGTTATAGATACACTTTCTGCCTTTTCCCCATCCTGTGCCTACTTTCCGCGAGCGCTTCCCTCATAGGTTTCATGCCGGTCCCTTCCTGAGTAGGCAATGAACTCCTCTCCGTTTGTTTTGTTTGTGTTGAGATCAGTGTCCCCCCCCTTTGCCGCCGTCTTCCACCCCCCCAGCTTCCAGCAGCCCTCCTGTAAAAGGAAGAGGAATCAGAGGAATGCGCTCTTCTGACCTTGCTGTTATTCCCCCCCCCCCCCGGCATCCCTTTGGTGCCCGGTTTTTAGCAGAACGTTTCTCGAGGCGACATGCCCGCGGCTGACGGCAGATCACAACCAAGATGGCTTGCATTCCACCGTGCTGAAGGCGATTCTCCTGTGATCCCGGAAATCTTCTGTCTTTTCAGCATGCCCCCTGTGAACCTTAGATCTGCCGACATCCTGGAGGGGCATAGCCCCATAACCCCTTCCTCCCGATCCCCCTGATTCCCCCCCCACGCAGCCCCCCGGTCTTTACCTTTTTCGGAGCCCGCGATCGCCCCTCCACATAAAGATGTTCTTCTGCCGTAGTTTCCCCTTCCCCCCCCAGGCACACTGGCTTGCCTCTGAATCCCTGTAGCTCTTTCCTGGTTCCCAGAGATCTTTATCCGCATTATGGTTCGTACGTTCAATTTTGGGCCATTAGGATACTTCAACGAACAGGTGAGGTTCGTTCTTCCTCATTCGAGTCAATTCGGAGCCGAGCCCGTTCCTCCCCCCGTCAATCTTTGTTTTGGTTATCTCGACACGCGCTCTTTTTCGCGCACAATAGGATCCCCCGCCTCTTTCTGCTGCTGGGCGAAGCCCCCCCCCCAGTTCTCGCCAGCAGGCGATTTCAGTGACAGTCGGATTATCTTTCTCGCCGGTGGCCTCGATCCACCTCATTTTTGTTCCTTATTAGCGAAAAAGACTCGTGTTTGAGGTGGGTTTAGGATTTCGACCGGGATGGCGGGCGTTCTTCCTCCCCCCGGATCTTTAGAATGAACAGAGACTTTACATTAAGAGAGGAGAATTATTGGTTTGTTCTCCCGAACAACTTTCCAAGTTCCCCACAAGTCCTGGAGGGCTCGGAATTCAGAGCTTCTTTCTATATGACCAAGATGCGAAGCTGGTGCCGAACGATTACCTTGGCGGAATAGGCCAATCATTTTCCCCCGATTTGTCTCTTGAAACAGGAGCGGTTGAGGTTTTTTCCCATGCGGCCGCCCCCCCCACTCGGCGAAGAATCGATAGGGTTGCCTCCCCACCTGAGCTATGCTCAGGTAAAAAATACTTGCCTTAGCTCCCCCCCCCCGATACGGTTCTCAATCGAAGTTCATTTCTTCTTCCTTCCTGCCTTTCGGCGCACTCCCTCCCTTAGCCTGGTCTCCTCCCCCAGCCTGAGCAGCCCTGGGACTGAGACGAGGAGAAGGGCCTCTTCTCCCCCAGAAGCCCCAGCGACAATTATTTTGACTTCCCTCGCCATGCCGACATTGTCAGACTCCCTTTAAGCTTTTTGGCCGAGTCCTTCCCCTCAGCCCCCTTTTCTTAGATCGTCCCAGATGAGTTTCATAGTTTTTCTTCCCGCGGCCCCATGGCAGGCCCCGCCTCATCGACGTGCTCGCGGGGACTTTCCATTATCTATTTTCAACATCATACGTTGTTTCTGTATTTTGCAGAGCAACAGTCCGAGTGCCCCTGACATGTTTCCTCCTTGCCTTTCGAGCTGCCCCCCCTCTACTTGGCGCGAACTCTACGAGCCCTGCTCCTCTTTCTTTCGCCCCCGGCCCTGACCAAGCTGAACGCAGGCGTTCTGATTTCTTTGCAACTCCTGGTCGTTCCGCTTTCTGATGCTAGACCACCTTCTCCTCCTGCGTACAGGGCCTCTCCCGCTGCTGGTGCTGCTGCTGACCACCCTGCTCCCTTTTCCTTTCGGCTGTTGAAGCAGTGCCCCCTTGCCTGACGCTTCCCCGTCTTTCGGATCCTCGCAAGGAGGTGGAATTTCTCTCGTTTTCTCTTTTCTCTTCTCCCCTATCTGATCTTTCCTCCACCTGGGTTGGCCCGCCCCCCTTCCCCCCACCGGTCCATGATTCAGATGTCAGGAGAATGACTCCCTTTCACTCGCTCGGGCATTCGCGCCTGCCGCGATGTACTTTCCCCTTTTTCTTGTCACTCGCGCTGTAGATCGCTCGGATCCATCCCCCTTTCATGTGTTGTGTCGTGGTCTCGACTCCAACAATTTACCCCCATCTTCTTCCCCCCCTGTGGGTTCAATTGTCCCGCTCGGCCTGGCCAGTCCCCTATGGTTTTTCCTTTGGCCCTCCCAGAATCGTTCCCTCCCCCCAACAAATCACAGATCAAAATTTTAGTCGGCGGTATGAAACGGCCGACACCTGGCTTGCCCGAGCAATTATTCCCCATCTCCTTCATGTATGTTACCCCTGGGTTTCTTTTCGAGTGCGGCCTCTGTTGCGAACGCGGTCGCACTGCAAGTCTCCTCCCCCCCAGTCCTGCTCCGATGTTCGAGACTCCTCGCCACTCTGGGTTCTTCTTTCATCTTCCCCGAAGACCTTGATTTCCCCTTGTTTCTTTCCCTTTCGCACGGAGCTTTCGAAAAAGACCCACGATCTTGAATCTATGACCCATCTGATGGAAGGATGTCCTGTCTTTTTCCCCTTCTCTCCCTACCTCCTTTATAAGTCTTGCTCAAAGGTTTTCTCTGCTTTTGAGTGTATTTCTGGAAGGCCTATGATCCCAAAATTCGGTACGGACGACTCCCATAGAGCTTCTTCCCGGCCCCTCAAATTTGTGATGAACAAGTCCTTTTTCTGTATTATCCTATCCTTCCGTGTGTGGCCAAGCAAATTCTTAGGCATAGTTTTAGACATGGGCCTGATGAGTTCACTCCCCTTCCCTCTACCTCGCCCTATCGAACCTTCAGCCTTCTCCTCTTTCTTGGTCTGATAGGACTATTTTTTTGATGATTTTTTGCAGCGTGCAAATTTGTAAGAAAGGTGTGTCTCAAGGCTTAGTTCGCCGCCACCGCGCCAAATTGGCCGCTGGATTCTGCGTAGACTTTCCTCATACTCGTGACCCTTCCCCTTCCGAGTTTTCTCCTCGGTGGACATTTTTGATGCTGACACGTTCGGGTCGAGACGGCAATCCTCCTTCCTTTTCATTTGTTGTTTCAGAGAGATTTCTCAGCTTCCCTCCAGCGGTTTAGTCTGCATTTCCACGAAACTATAAGAGGACGTCCTCTTTAACTCTTTCCTTGTCGGGCCCCTAGAACGCCCCCAGATCCTTCTACCCCCCAGCTTATCTTTGTCGACGGATGTCGAGCACGGGCCCTCTCGAGCGTCCCCCCGACACAACTGGATGCCCATCTCCCATATTAGAGGCCGAGCATCCCACTCCCATTCGGGTTTCTGCCCTTCTCCCTAGGAGGTAAACAGCCCCCCGCATCTCATTGCGCACAGCCAGATGCCGACCCCTCCTGTGGCGCCCACCCCCTTCTAGCCCGCTCCCCCCCCGCCGAACAATCCTTCCCTTTCCTTACGATCGTCTGGAAGTCGGAGCGCCCGATCCTCTGCCTGACATACAAATGGAGTCTCCCTTTCCAGACCCAAGAGAAAGCCCCTTTGTGTCCCCCCCCGTTTGCAGCTGCGTTTAGAGCCCGTCCTGGTTAGAGCTGCATTCCCCTCCGACCTCACGGCCAGCCAGCTGGGCGACCGTATCCTTTCGTGGGTTCATTAACGTCCTCTCCCCGCTTTCCTGACCAGGAGCTCCTGACAGTCCTCCCGAGCATCACCCCGGCGCCTAGGACCTCCACAACTTTTCACGCATCTTTCGATTTTTCTCGTCCCCTCTCGTCCGCCGGCAGCCTTGCCCAACATAGGCGAACCGTCCTCTTTTTTCTTCCCTCTTGGTCCCGTTTCGCGCCCCCCAGCATCCTCTCAACAGGAGCAGCGACAAGTAGTCGTTGCGTTCTTAGATCCTTCCCCGCCTTTCCTTCTAAGATTCGAGCTGTCCCCGTGCCACAAATGGAGCCTTTTCGGGGATTTTCTTCTCTTCGATCGCCACCACGTTGATCATCGGCCTAAGACCCTACCCCACCTGGGGCGAGCTTCCCCCCATTGTGGAGAGATGTCCTGTCATCCCCCCTCCCTCCACCGTGAAAAATATTCTAAGCATGGCGGGATAGGCCCCCTCTCCTTCTTCGGACATTGAAACATGGCCGCAGCCTCTGTTACCCCTCGCCGCCGCCCTGGAAGAACGAGACCCATTTCTCCATCTTCTCTTTCAGGCCCCTCTTACACCCCGATGAAAGTGAGACCGGTCTTTATCTGCTTTAGCACCAGCACAAAGGTGGCTGTCCCGATTCTTCCTCCGGTCTTCCCAAATCCCCTTTCTCATGCTCCCCTTTCAAAATCCATTGAGCTGAGCCTCTCTTGATTGGCTTTTTATTCCAAGCTCAGGAACCTGGCCGGCGCCAGAATCCCGATCCTTCCCCCGAAGCGTGAGAACCGGGTTCCCGTATTCTCATTTGAGCTACTTCCCCCTTCCCCCCAGCGGATCAGGGTCCTTAGTAGCCCCTCAGCAGCCACGGAGAGCTTTTGAACCAGGGTGAGATATTGAGAATTGTAGGAATGAAATGGCCTTTCAGCTTTTTCGAGTCCCCTCGGTGCTCGATCGCGTAAACAGATTCCTTTGAAGCTCTCTTCCGAGAACGCGAATGTCGCGGTGGCGGATCTCGACGTGCTCGGTTTCCGACTTACATCATCCTTCCTACGTTGTGTGGTTGAGTCTTCTTCTGGGCCCTCCGATCCGAGATGCCTTCCTTTGCCATGAGGGTTAGAGGCCTGAAGGTAGACGTGTACTATTTTTCCCCTCCCTCTTACTAAAAGCTTCTTTGCGGTTCCTCTCGGCCGAAATGATACGCTGTCAATGTGTCCTTACGAATATCTCACCCTTTTTTTGAGCTCGATATGCTGGTGATAGACATCTTGACCTTCTTCCTTACTATGGAGTACGGTCGTCTTCAATGACTTGCTGGTGCTGTGTTCTCACTTTCTCACCTTCCTGCAAGGTTTGAGGGCAGAGATTGCGAGCAGGAATTTCCTTCTGATCCCCCCCCCGAAAATTGCAAACAATTCGGTATCTTCTTGGAGTAATGGCCTGTCCAGTGTCTGTCCGCGTAATAAATATATCTCCGCCCCCAGGAGACCTGTGATTTTACATTCAAGAAAGGTTCACTTTTTCCTTTTCGGCCCCCCCCGCAGATTCTTTTGAAGAGAGAGTTTATTCCCTGTCTTCCCGAATCCCTCTTCGTCTCTGACGGAATCGTTCAATTCGCTAGGTAGGATAGCGTCTTGCATGGCCTATTCCCTCCCTTCTATTATCTGTTCACCTGAGATGGTGGGTCGTATCATCTCTGGAACTACTCATTGATATACTCCCTGTTCCCCCGAGGCCCCTGGTCGTTTATCGCCCTTTTCATCAATGGTGGTGACGCATACCTCCCCCGTTCGAACATACGCAAACCCCACCCTGAGCACAGTTTGAATGAGGCCGATGTGATCGTCCCTTATTCCCCCCTTTGGCTTGATACCCCCTGTTCACCCGATATATAAAGTTTCCCTAATTTCTCCCTTTACTCTTATGCTGTTTCGCTCCGGGGATGGCTTGCGGCGAGACAGACCGTCTTTTATTGAGCGGGTCTCGCCTGATGTGGGCCAGATCCCCCCCCCTTTTCCTTTTTTCGCGCTGTTCTTACGGCCCATCGACAAGATTAGGTCGTGATTCCTCTAACGACCCTGACGGTCTGGTGCTTTCCCTACCTTTTTGAGATAACGTTCTGACCAAAAGTATTAGGCCTAACTTCTTTACGTTTCCTTTCTGAGTAGTCTTCTGCAGCTCTTACCTCTCTGCGCGACTTTTTCCGCTGCAACCGCCTGGTGATGAGATGTCGTTTCTCCGCCTTACTCCCACATCTTTATGTCAAGTGCCTATTCTCCCCTAACGCGTTCAGGTGGTGAAGCCTGCATTGGACCCCTATCTCCGAAGGTGGTGGTCTTTTACCCTGTTTGACTCTTTTTTCCCATGCCGATTGTTTCTTGACCTAAAGAGTCGATCCTCCGCCCTTTTTTCATAGTCACCCAGAGATGTTATCTTCCTTTGTATTTGTACTCGGCGCAATTGCGGTTCCAGAGTGTTTCATGGTCTCCCGAACTTGATAGAGCACCCCCCGCCGCCCCCCCCCCGATTGTGGTCGATATCATCGTTTATAGACTATAGATTCCGTGCCCGATTAAGTTACCTATTTACTTAACAGGTTACCCTTCCCTAAAGAATTGTTTGCTGGGGAAATGA
>Ga0179593_1449840_pt1 | contig 10750 bp, 9 predicted proteins | sample CZODoug2_1_08_16_FD_185931 | JGI IMG/M metagenome (GOLD analysis project Ga0179593, IMG submission 185931) | Vadose zone soil fungal communities from Angelo Coast Range Reserve, California, USA - CZODoug2_1_08_16fungal (PacBio error correction) | ecosystem: Environmental > Terrestrial > Soil >... | reverse complement strand
CTCTGCCTGACTTTACTCCGGCTTTTGTAAGTTTTCGAATTTCGACACCCTCCCGTCGAGAGTGCTTCTGGATATAGATAGACACCGTGTTCGGCCAATTGACTCCCTCTTCTCTAGCTGCCCGGTAAGATCTATCAACCTTTTTTTTGCATTTACGACTTTTTTTTCGTGACCCGTGACTTTCCGTTCCTTGCAGCGCCCTTCAGCACGTTCATTTTATATTAGAAGAGCAAAGTTTTTGTTTCCCCACCCCCCAGCTCCGTTTGTTGGTTTCACCTTCTTATGTTTGTTCCGATCTCTCCTGACTCTTCCATTTATGGTTTCACGGTTCCTTCCTGATTTCATACCCTACGCTGGACTTCTCGGTCTTTCCGACAGCTTTGTCTCCGTTTGCCGGTTTTGAGAGTTAGTAACCACTTATTTGATTCGTCCACAGGAATCTTTTTCTTTTCTTTCTTTTTCCTTTTTCATCCTGCCTTTGCGCCTGTTTTTACCACGACCATGCGTAGTCCCCATATTGAGTCTTACCTTTTTTTCTGTCCGTTGGCCGGCCTGTGTCGTGAAATTGATGCCCTTCCTTCTTTCGGAGTGAAAGCGATATGTCTAGTCTTTCCTCTTCCCACCCTATTTTCTTCGCCTTCCTTCTTCGCTCTGTCTGATTTCTTCGCCAGCGACGATCTCGTCCTTCCCTCCCGGTACAAATTTGCACTTCTCCCCTAGGCCAGTTGCGGAAGAAAACGCTCTTTTATCGTCCCCGTCTCCTCCCGCAAGTTGCCTTCTCCCCTTCCCCAGTCTCTTTCGCAATTTTTTTCTTCGCCCCCACCTCCGGCCTTTCGGTGACAGTTTCCTCCCTTGTGTGATTTTCCCAGTTGGGGGATCGTGAAAGCGCTTTTTCTTTTTTTCCTGTTTTTTTTGGGGAAGCGTGTTCTCTCACATCTCGAGCAGAAGACGTTTTTATGTCCCGATCGGATCAAATCCTTAAACTTTTTTTCCTTTTCCTTCCACCTTTCCCTATACAGGTTTTTTTTTTTAATGTGCTAAACGCTTCCCTTCCGTTGGTGATACTCTCACAGAGGCACGTCTTCCCTTGCAGGCCCCACTGGGCGAGGTTTCTTTTCACCGGGATGCGACAGATTGATGCTGCATTCTCCCAGTCTAGGTTCCTTCCGAGACTCTTCTTTCTGCTGGCTAGTAGTTCCCTGCTGCGCCAATTCAAGTTTTCTCTCCTTCTTTTTTCCATTTTTCAATACACCAGGTTTGCACCCGTGCCTTTCCGCCATCTCGCTAGTACTTTGTCGATTAACAGTCCATCAGCTCAGCAAGGCGTTTCCAATTAGATCTCTCCCCCGTTGTCAGGCCCGATTTTCCCTTTTCTTTTTCTACCCCTCCCTCCTTCACTCGTCCCCCGTGTGGGGGGGTGTTGCAGTTCGATCTTCCCTTAAATCAGGACTCACAGGCGCCTGGTGGCCCGGTCAGAGCTGACGAAGCCTCTGCGAGTGAGATTCTCCAAGTCCACAGAACTCGTTGCCTTGATGACCATTCTCCCTCGCGATACGCTATTTTCCGAGCCCCTTCTCCTTTTCTTCCAACCAATGAACTCAATCGTTTCCTTTCATATCAGTGCTCTTACCATTCTGGAGTTTTCGATCCCCCTGCTCCTCTACTTCCCTCGTAGTTTTTGCACAGCGTCTTATTTCCGAGCGTCTCGTTTTCTCATTTTCGCGCCCCATATCTGAGGAAACTTGGATTCCCTGAGATGAGAAACTATGACCTGTATTGCCCTCTTAGGCTTGCACTCTTTGAATGGCTGCCGCGCTTGAAACAGTTTCGACTCCCCTGCCCGTCACTCACGCATCCGCGTTTTAGTCCTTTTATTTCTTTGACTCGGCTCCTGGCAATTCCTGACTCATTTTGAACGAATTTTCTCACCGTGAGTCGTTCGTTCCAGTCGTTGCGCACGGTGACGGTTCAAGAAGCGCCACGATAAGTCCCACCGGTCGGCTCCCCCTGCTGTTTAGCCGAATTCTCTTCGCTTTTACTTCCTTTGTTCCCCCCGAAAGTTTGCATGATCCTGTCCTCATTCAGCCACGGAGTGCATGGACGCTCTCTTTCTTAGAAGATTTACGGAACGTTCTCCCCTCTGCCTTCCTTCCAGCCTCCTTTTCTCTTTTCCCTTTCTCCTTGACTCGCTTCTGTTCCCTGTCTGAGTTCTTTCTCCGGTCTTATCCCCTTTCCTGTCTGTACTCGCAGAAGATAGGGAATTCCCTTTCTGTCGGCTCACCTTGAAGAGATTCTTTGTTGTTCCTGAGGTACGCCTCCTAGATCTGAGTCTATGATTTACCTGATACGTTTTTCAGTTTGCCCTGCGAGTTTTCGTGGTCTCTCCATAACATGTCCACGCGGAGAGACTCTTCGGCGACGCCCGCTCTTTTTTCTTTTTAGGCTGGATGCTTTCTTTTCCTGACTCACTTTTCTCAGCTGCTCTTTTCCCTGTGCCCGACGTGACTCTTTTTGATTCAATTCTTCCCCTCAAGAGAAAGTCAAACTCTGTAGTGTCGATCCCACCCTCTTTCTCCCTTTGCGGCTTTGACGTCGCTACGGATTCCGTCCCTCTCATCTTCGCCAATGCGGAGTCACGACGGAGCATTGGGGCACAAGTTGATTTTTGTTCCCAGTCTGTCTTACCCTTGAAACGGATTCTCCTTTACAGTTGTTTTTTTGTTAGAGAGATCCGTTCACTTTTTGAATTTGCCTCTTTCAGAGCTTCCCTCTGTGATGCTCCCTTATGAACTCTTCCCCTCTTCTGGCGGAGACGGGAATCGGTTGCTCTCTTACCTTTCCCGCTCGGATCGAAATGACCAGTTTGCTTTAGGTTGAATGGTTTTTTACTCTGGCTGTCCCTCTCCTTTTTAAGTGTCGCCGCATCCGTGATGCCCTCGTCCTTAGGTACCCAATCCACAGCATCTCTGTCGTTCGTCCATCTGTTCTCCGGCGTGCATTTTTTTGCCTTGATTCTCTCTTCGGGCAAGTCAGGTCTCACTCCGTTGCTCTGGGATGAGCTCGCCGGACCCACAAGCTCTTTTCCCTTTCTCCCCCCCACCATTCTGGATTTCTTCCGTTTCGCTTCAGCTTTTGATTTCGAGCCGTTTTCCCTTTTGAAAGAATAAGCTTTCGGGCATAGCGCTTTTTTACGGTCAAAGTTCTTGGAGCACCGTGCGTTTTTCCAAGCGGATTGCGTAAACGGAGGACCGCATTCGCTACTCTTTCCGCGTTCTCCTTCCCTCCTTTTTTGCATTCGATCCCTTTTTTGACTTCTTTTCCCCTTGACGACCCTATGAATTTTATTCTCTTTATATTCTTTTCCCGCGAAAAACCAGATCCGCCATGTTTCGTTCCCGGTAGGGCCTTTCTTGCAAGTAGAAAGTTGCGCCCTCTTGCCACTCCCGCCTCCCGAAGGGGACGTCATTCGCTTTTCGCTCTTCGGAATCTGTACGTTCGTTCCTTCTCGAGGGACTTTTTCGTTCTTGCTTTATGGGCAGATCAACAGGAGTTCCCTCCTCATCCTCCCCTTCGGCACTTTCTTCTCTTTCTCATTTCTCCCCTGCAGTTAGTCTTCCCTGAGATTCCCCTTGCTTTTCTCTTTTCATATCAAAGCTTGGTCTACTAGTCCGCTGTTCAGAATCTATGCTTTTTCTTTCGATCGAAACTCCAGCTGGTTCATCTTTCCCCACGACGGTACGAGATGATGACTGGTTCTTTTGTTTTGACCTCCCTTTAATATTTTTTCATTCGTATCTTTTTCCTTTATCCCTGGTTCTCCTCTTTCTTTCTTTTTTGAGTAGTTACGGTGTCGGGCCTTTTTAATCCGCCCTCCTGCCTTGATCCGATTGCCATGTTGAATCTTAGCACCACCGGGATCTGTTGATCCGCTTTGTCGCCGTGCCCTTCGGAGATCGGGCCTTTCCCTTGTCTCTTTCCTTTTTCCTTTTGAGTCTTTTTTTTTCTGTAGGCTTCTCTGTTCAGTGACTTTAGTGCTGAGGCGTCAGAGCAGGGGTTCTGACCTTTTGCTTCCAATGTTCCAGCTCCCCGTTCCAAGCAACAATGAATTGGCTGCGAGCCCCTGTTTTTTCAGACTCTTTCTCTTTGCTTCGAGTCCCTTCGCCTCGATTTTTTCCTGTGATCTGGACCTCTGAAATCGGTATTAGATCAACCTCTTCCCTTTTTCCTTCTTGGCTCGTTATCTTCCCCTCTCTGGGATCTTGAGCGTTACTTCATACAGCTCTCCAGCGCCCTTTTCTCTCCCTTTTTCCCTTCAAGCTTACCTAAGCCCCGGCCATTTACTGTCGTTGTCCCTGCTTCCGTGACCTCCACGCGATCTCTGCTCCGATGCTTTTTTGTTCGCAACCGAAAATTCCCCTCCGCCTCGATCCACCCACCGTTTCCTCCAGTATTTTTTCAACTTTTCACGTTTTCTTGTCGGATGTCTGTTTTCGAACTCTATTTTGTCCCCGAGTGACGGGTTCTGACTCGTCCCGATTGCCTTTTCGTTCCGTTCCCGATATCTCCATTGCTGCACTTCTGGCCGATGGGATCTTGCCAAAGTTGGCTTCTTTTCTCTCTCTTTCGTTTGCTCAACCTCCCCTTTCTTTTACGCCTTCGAACTTCACTTCTTTGACTCCACCTATGTTTTTGTTCCCTATGCGACTGCCCTGACTTTCTCTTGTTGACGTTTTGAGGGAATTCAATGGGAACTCCCCTTCGTCCTTCCAGAAGTCCCTTTCCTCTTTCCCCATCTGGTTGCACCGCATTGGTCTCTTTCGACCTTTTTTTTTTCTGGCAGCGCGTGCAGTTTAGACGGGGGACCCCTCGCCTCGGACATAATATTCCCCGGTGGACTTTTTCCGCTAAGGGTGACGTTTTTGGACCGCCCCCTTTCCCCATTTTACGTGAATTTTTTACTTTCCCTGTTGGTTTGATTTCTGACGTTGTCGACATAATTTGGTTCCTGTCATTCTCCATACGTCCCCCCACCCGCCTGCTAATTTTTTTCAGCCAACAAAGGTGCTGTCAAATGTTTTTTTTGGATGTCTTCGGATGGGTCTCGGGCTTTCATGTTCCTTCATTTTGAAATTGGGTCCTGCTTCCCTAATTTTTTTTTCATTCCATTTTCGGTGCCCTTCCCACACCGTCTTGCTTCTTCCCGGCGCGGCTAGAGCAGTCTTTTTCCCCCAATTGTTACAACGTTAAGATAGATAGCTCAGGCAATTTTTTTTTCCAAGGTGTTTCTTTTGTTCCTCCTCTGCTTTATTGAGCAGTAATCGTATTTTCCTCTATCTCTTTTTTTTCCTTCCCCTCGTTTTTTTTTTTTTCGCGATATTAGGAGTCTTCGAGTACTCCGTGCCACTGTTTTTTTTCCCTCCCCGATTCGTGCTTAGGCTTCTATCCTTCCTTCTTTTTCCTTCCCAGTTGAAGCAGCTCTAGAAGCGGCCCGTTTTTAAGACTTCTTCCTCGGTTGGGTCCTTCCCACCTATGAATTCGTGCTTCCTTTTGACTTTCCTGCAGTTAAATAAGCACGTAGTTCGCCTGACCTCCCTGAGGCACCTCTCCTTCTTTCCATCACAACCCCCTTTTTCCCTCCTTTCCTTTTGTTTTTATTTCCTTATTCAGCTGTTTGACCCGATCTTGATCTTCACCCCCCCCTGTACATTTTTGATTTTTTTTGTCACCCGTTTCAGCGTCCCTCCCTTCCTTGTATAGATTCCTTCCTTCCCTCCTTGTCCGTGCGGTTTTCTGCGTATGTTTTTTCCCTGATCTGCTTTGGCCCCCGATCACCGGGCATATATCTTTCTCGTGGTCCTACCGTCTCCTCCTGCTCGCTGATGCGTCAACATCTTTTCATTTTCATTGCTGTTCAGATTGATCTTACTTTTTTTGGTGGATAATTTCTCTGCCAATTTGTTCCTTCTTGGCTTTTCCCCTCTCATTCCCTTCAGGTCTCTCGTGAAACAAACCCACTCTTTCCTTTTAATTCGCTTTCTGGTCTTGGGGTATGTGCCCAATTCTCCTTTCTTCCCTTAAGCCTGACTTTCCTTTCTTTACCTCCTACTAAGTCGAGACGCAACCCGATACTACTGGATCGGTCCTGGTTTCCGAATAAAGCTTTCCTTGCTTCTCCCTCGTTCCTCTTTCGCCAGACTATTTTGCTATCGGCTGGTTCAGTTCCCGATGGGCTTTTCCCCTTTTTGATATTCCTTGTTCCTCGTCTTTTCTCTTGTTTTTCATCATCCCTCTCAGCTTCCCCTGCTTGGATTTCTCTTGATACGTTTCCCTTGTCCAATGGACTTTAAACGTTGTGAGAGTATTTTTTTTCTGCCCCTTCTATACCAGGCTTGGTTTCTTTTGGAGAGAAACGTTCGTTCTTCCCGGGAGTGTTTTTCGTGCCCCTACCCTCGCCTTTTCCGAAGGCAAACTGTGCCGATTTGTTGATCTACTCTTTGCAGTTCAACATTTGCTGGCTTCACCCTGCCTTGTCCATTCTTACTCCGCGCAATGCTCCTCTTCTTCGTTTTTTTTTCCCCCCCTCCTTCCCAATCAACTTGGGTGTTTCTTCTCTTTTTCTTAGAATTGGTAAAGACCCTTTTCTATGCCCCTGGCTCTGGCGCCTTTCCGACGCTACGTACTTTGACTGCGATGCCCATTGCTTTTTCTTGACTCAGGCCACTCCCTTCCTTTTCCTGTAGATGAGAGCCCTTCTTCCCCCTCTCTTTATTCACGTTTCCGTCTACAAACGCGCTCTCTTCCCTCTTACCGGTGGGGTTCTTTTTTGCAGTTCCCATCGGACAAGGTTTGGTTGCGCTCCCAATCGCCTTTTTACTCCGCTTTTGTGTGAATTTCCCCCCCTAAATTTTTTTTTTTTGACCCTGCCCCGCGCCAGAAGAGATGCGCCTCTATCCTCTTTTCTCAGGTCTCAAACCCTGCAGACGAAGGCAAGAATCTCGTTCATATCAGTCCTCTGGATGGAGGTTTATCTTTTTCCTCACTTCCTATTTTTTACCCCTCTCGGCTTTCGACTTTCCAGCGTAGGTATGTTCGCGCGGTTCCATTTTCGTTTTGTCACTCAACTCTGCAGGATGCCTTCCTTCTTTCACTCGTGTGAGAACTATCGGACCTTGTCCCGTGATGGACATGATTAGTTTCACTCTGGAATGGCTGCCGACACAGTGAGTCCTCAACGCTTCGCAGCCACTTGTCTCCACTTGCGGATACCTACGCTGACTGTCATCTTCATGGTTTACGAAGAACATCCGAAAAGTCGTTCCCCCTTCGTCGGGTTTTTTCTCACAGTGATTCAGGGCAGCATGCCCACTTATTCCCTCCCATGGCGGTCTGTGTTCTTGACGTTCCTTCTGTAGATCCATTCACATCTTTGCTTGATTTCTCCATTTTTTCTATTCTTGTCCCTCAGCACAAGCCCCTTCTTTTCTGAGCTAGTATGCGAAATCGGTTCGGATTTCTCGGTTTCCCTCCTCTTAATCTCGATCTCTCCTCTCTCTTCTTATGCCCTTTAGAAAAAGCTGATTGTCAATTAGAGAGGCGACGGAGCTTATACTCAGTCCGCTACCCTTCAACTTTCCCGCCGCATCGTGAGGGAGGTCACCTCTTTGCGAGATTTCTTGGGGTCTGACGTGCTTTCGTAGGACCTTTCTCCCCTCTTTTGTGCTTTTGCGCCTCCTCTCCAACATTCACGCTGGGAGAGCCCGGCTACGTCCTTTCATTTTTTGACATAGTCTCTGGATCTTGTCCTTTTTTTCTTGCGACACTTTCGAAGCTGTTTCCCTTCTTGGACAGGGACGTAGTTCGGATGAAACTACTCCGGCAAGATCACGACATCAGGTTAGATACCCCCCCCGCCGCCAGGTGCGGTCTGCCTTCTCTCCCTTATTCCCTCGTTTCAAAAATCGTGCATGCGTGACCTGTCACTATGGAGCGGCACAGCGCGTCTTGGTCCAGGCTTCAATTCAACAAGTGAATTCTTTTTTCCTTCTTTCCCCTCCTCCTTCCCGTTTTGTTTGAGATTATTTTTTTTTTTATTATTTTTTTTTTCTTTTTCCCCCCTCTTCACTTGTTTGAACGGGCTTGGGTTTTAAGTCTTTTCTCTCATGCTAGTAGTGAACTCCGTGCTTTTTCCCTCTTTAGAGGCCGGAGCGGGAATACGTTTGTTTCATTTCCATCCTCCCAATAGGGTTGTGGATGAATCTGCCCCGGTTCCTCTTTTTGACCTTCTTTTTTCCGGCCCTTCTCTTCACCCCTTGTTTTTCTCCGTTCTGTCCCCCTCGCCCTGTATTTCGCCTCCGGAGGCCAGCACCAGCGGACATTAGGTCACCAATGTACCCATTCTCTGTCGTAGCGAAATAGTCGCGCCCTTCGTGACATTTTCTGGGTTTCACCCTCGATGAGCTTGATTCGTTCTCCCCTCCTCGCTCTTGTTTTGGAGCTCTCCCTTCACCCCTAATCTTCTTCCCAGCTGATCTTTGCTTCGCGGGTCGCGCTATGAGAGTTGATAATTCCTTCCCTGCTTCTTCTACCTTTTGCCCCAGACTTGCTTCAGGTCTAGAGCATTTTCGTCTCTGAGTCGTCGCTTCTCTTTTTTTGAACCGACATCACGTTCCTATCCTATTGAGTAATTCTTAGGTGAGTTTGCCGTTTATGTGATGACTCTATATGCTTTCTCGATGTCCTCTCCAAGCGAATTCTCCCTTCTTACTATTTCCTCGTCTCTCCCCCAGTCTGAGAAATGTTGCATTCCTTAGGGCGACTTGCCCAGCTTTGCAACGACCTTTACCCTCCCGTGACGGACGCCCTGATTTTTGTCTGCCTTTGGTCCCCCCCTCTCTCGGCTTCCTCCTACGATGGCCCTTGGTGCTAGAGATTGCTTTCTGGTTTTCGCTTTCGTCTCTTGTTTTTTAGGCCTTTTCAACCTAGTGCAATTCGGCCTTATTCTTCATTTTTCCTCAGTTTCTCATTGCTCCACTCATTCCCGCATTGAGTGCAGCGCTCGATTGTTCTTTACCGAGGAAGTCTGTTGCGTCTCCCTGTTCCCTTCTCCTCTATAGGTTCTGAGATCTCCCTCCAGCCTGGTATGCGAGTTTTTTTGATACGCATTGCCTTGTTTCTTCGTCCAGTTTTTTGAAGACCTTTGTCATAATTGATCGCCTTGCTCCCTAGTATCGCGCTGATCCTTGCGTCAGTTCGTCAATTTCTTGCGTTTTCTTGTTAGGTCCTTCGTCCTGACTTTCTTCTTTGGCTATTTAAGGCCGCAACCGGCGTTCCTGCTTCCTTTGAAGGGATCGAACTGCCCGCCCCCCTTTTGAATCGTGCTTTCTATTCTTCTTGTTTGTCATCCGCCCCGTACTGGTTTTTTTTGTTTTCCATTTTCTTTTAATGAGTCGCTCTTCCTGGCGATGGGACTGCCTTTGCTATCCTGCGCCCTCATACGTACGGAGAGTCAGATCTTTGGGCATTATACCCTTTTTCTTCCATTATACATCTTCCTTCCCTTCCAGCCCACATTGAATTGTTCCCTCTTTTTCATCCTTTTTAACTTATGATTCTTTCGGAGTCCAGACGAGCCTTCCTATTGTCTGCAGCCTGATCGGTTGAACTGTGAATACGAACCCGTATTAGATCACTCCTTCCCTTTTTTAATTGCAAAGTTTCTCGTGATTCGTCACCGGCGTATCCGAGAGGGTCTAGTCATACCGAGCCTCCGCGCCGTGAGCGTTGGTCATTCCTTCCGAAAGTAAGTTCCAATTGCCGTCCCTTTTTACCAGCATCCCTCCCCTTTTCCCTATTCTTTTGGGTTCTCGCATTCGTCCCCTCGTTTGTAGATTCACCTTCCCTCTTCTGTGTCCCTTTCAGAATGCCGCTGTGTTCGTTCAGATCCTTGCGAAGAGTTCCCGTGGTCGGAATTTTTTTTTCTCGTAGTTCCGGATACCTCTAATTTCCTCGTTTGCGGCTCGCAATTTGCCTGAGGTAGTTTTTCAACGTGATTTCTAGTGGACGAGTTCGTTATTTGTAAACAGCCCCTCGACCCATTCCCTTCCTCTTACCATGTTTGACTAAAAATAGTGTTCAGTGAGCCTTATGTTTTCCTGATTCCGAATGAAGGGCGCCTTTTCCCCCTCGCCCTTCGTCCACTCCTCATAACATTTCGACAATCGTGAACGTTTTTTTCTCCCTGTTTCATCCTTTCGCCTCCCGTTCTAGGATTATCTTTCTTCCTTCTACGTCGAACTACCTTTCCCTGTTGATTTTTCCTTCGTTGGTAGTGTTGCTTCGTCCCCAGACCTACTTCTCCCGTACGTGAGCCTCTCTTCTGTAGGGGTAGACGTGACGTGGTCGCACCCCCCTAAAACTGGTTTCCTTTTCTCCCTTTTTATCGTCCAACACCTTTCCTCCTTTCAATCACACAACTTTCCTCGGAACCTGTGTTTTGCTGCCGCCTGGGTATTGGTGCTCCGGTGCTTGCCTTCATGAACGTGCTGACTTGTTCTTCCTGAAAGTAAGCTTCCCCGCCCCTTTCCTCCGTCTTGATGCACAACACCGCCTTGCCTCTTCTTACTGGCGCGGTCGATCAGGATTGCCTTTTTTCATTTCCCGACACGGGCCGCATTATCCCTCTGGCACTCTTTCGGGTCCCCTGTGTCGAAATCGATCCTTTATATGAGAAGTGCTGAGACTCTTCTTTCCT
>Ga0179593_1627031_pt1 | contig 10751 bp, 12 predicted proteins | sample CZODoug2_1_08_16_FD_185931 | JGI IMG/M metagenome (GOLD analysis project Ga0179593, IMG submission 185931) | Vadose zone soil fungal communities from Angelo Coast Range Reserve, California, USA - CZODoug2_1_08_16fungal (PacBio error correction) | ecosystem: Environmental > Terrestrial > Soil >... | reverse complement strand
CGGCCCCTAGACCATTTCCCGTCGGACCAACCTGTTTTTTGCGGACCTCGACCTTTATTTCCCGCTCCCCGTCCCAGAAGGTTTGTATTGTGACCCTGAGTCCGAGGTAGTCATGTCCTCCCTGTTCTCCCCTTGCGGACGTCTACAAGAATTGTTGTTTTCCCTTGTATTTCTTTTTTGTTGTCACTTGTTGATTTTTTTCGGGGACGGCGTTCCCTTCGTTTTGGCTTCCCCCGGCCTTTATGAATCTCTACAGGAGACCCCCGTTCCCCTCCCTTCTGCCGATTAGGTCAGAAAACGTGACCCCTAGATTCACACCAATATTTCTCCATGTTGAGGCCGTGTCTTTTCCCTGGTTTCGGTTTTTTGTTTTTCGGTTTTTTGACGTGGTGTGCGGGGAATAGGGACGGGTCTTCCTTCCATTCAGTTTTTATACAGCTTTTGCCACGGAAGCAAGAGGAGAAAGGTTTTTTTTTTGCCACCACATCTTTTGAGACTGCACTGACGTTCCATGTGGGGGGAGGACCCGCTCCCCTCCCCGCTCGGCCCCCCCCTTTTTTTTTTTGATGTACAAATCTTGACCTTATTGCCGACGATCGTGACCCACGGATCTGACTTTCCTACCCACTCCCCGGTCTTTCGTGTGCTTTCTCCACCCCTTTGTATTTCTCGAAGTTACCATTCCCTTGTGGAGTTGATCAACTCGTCTCCATTTATGGCGTTCCCTTCTTTAATTAATTTTCCGTCTTTTCATGACTTTCTTTGACAGAGACCTGTGTTCATCGTCCGGTGGGAAGAGTTTGATATTGCTGGCTAGGTGGTCCTCATTTTTTTTTATCGTTCTTCAATCTTCCATGTTTTGGACTTGTTCCCCTTCTATAGCTCGGCTTCAGAATTCCGGGATTGGCAAGAAGAGACCCTCCCCGATGAGCTGGCGTTTTTTTCCGCCTTTTCTCCTCCAAGGTCTCTGGCTCGGCGCTTTTTTTTTATTTCCTGCCTTTCATCCCTTGCGGCCGCGCACTCGGAAGATGCCGTCGGAAACCCCTCCCGTTTTCCCGTTCCGCTGGTCCTTCCGTACTCGGAGCTTTCCGCCACTTTTTGCGAGTCTGGGAGCGGCCTAAAAGCTCCCGGCGAACGTAATCCTCGCGCAGTCTACGTTGTTTCGTTTGTTCTGTGCGTCCAACTCTTCTTGAGTGGCCTTTACCCGGCTTTCCTGTGATACCTCGTGTAGTAGGAATTTTGCGATATTGGCTGTCATTCCCTTTTTTCTCTAAGTACCTTTTTACTCAGTGCTGACGAGTCATGCAGTTGGTTTCGATTCAGGCTCCTCCCTTCTCTCCATGACTGTCTCCCTAGTGAATATGACCCGCTTTTTGTAAGCAGCCGCATACGTTCCGTTCCCCTTCTTTTCTTCGAGTTTCCTCCTTCACAAAGTATGGTCGTTTTTCTTCCCCTTTTTCGGGGCTGTATTCGGTCACCTCGAGACGGGGGGAATGGAAGTATTCCCAGACTCTCTTCCCCAGCTCTCCTTTTTTAGGCTTTTTTTCAGGATCCGTACCCCGGGTTGCCTTTTCCCCGCGGGCTGCCCCTTAAGGCCTCCCTCTCCTTACGCATATGACCGCTTTTGAAGAACTGCGGGGAGGTTTTTTTCCCACTCGAAGGCCACCCAACCCTTTGGCTGCTCCCTGCCCCCTGAAGTACAGCGAACAAAAGCCGTGTCCATCGCGGCAGTTCCACCTTCTCCGTTTCGCTCAGTGGGTCCCCCCTTTTGTTTCGCTTGATTAGGCCGCGATAAAGTGCTCCTCCCATCTTAGGCGCCGATCTCCGGCGACTTGACCATTGTTCATTCCGTTTCCCCAACGACCTTTCTTTTCACGTTATACCGACGTCGCCCGATTTCGACCCATGGGAGCCTTGCCGACGGCTCCCCTTATCGATCCGCTTCTGTCCGGCCGGCCCTTGGATTGAGTCTCCCGTCTAGGCGAGCCTAGTAGGAATAAATGGATTCGTTTTTTCCCGTCCCGGTTTTCCGGAGCCTTTTCTGCGGTCGGATTGTTGATATCGCGCGTTAAGTCGGAGCCGGCCCTTTCTTTTCGCTTGATGGGGCGTTTTTTCGATAGGTTTTTTGCGCCTTAAGCTGTTTTGATTTTTTCTAGGCAAACGGTGTTCTTCCCCCCGGATAATTTTGCTCTCTCTCTTTTCCCCTCTTCACCGTTTTTTTTTTTAGATTCTCCCGCCATTTTCATCACAACCGTGAGATAGAAACAAAGCCCCCCGACACAACCTGACTAAAGTTTTTCTATGTGCATGCGACGCCAAGCTGGTCTATCACGTCGGGTCCGGCTCCCTAACGAGCAGCCACTTTTTTCCTGAACTCTGTTTTCAAAGCCCCAACGTTTATTGGGGTTGGGCATTTTTCCTCCGTCGACCTTTATACGAACTTTTTCCGTGCTCTCCGTCTGGCTTTTCTTTCCGTACCTAAAACTCGCTACGGGATCGGGTACTATCATTGCCGTCGGCCTCCCTTCCCCTTTGTTCCCCTTCTCGACTTATGTTTTTCCAAACTTTTTTTTTTTTTGTCTCTGGTGTACACCTGCCCAGTCGAAGGTACTAAGGCGCAGCACATGCGGTCGCCTTTATCTGGCCCTCTTGGCCTCCTGATTTTTTGCGTATTGTTATTTTGGCGCAATATCACGGCTGTGGTCGACAATTCCCCGATGGACACGGCTTTTCCATTGTAAACGGACAGGCCGGGGCAACCTTGCAGCACAGCTTATTTTTCTCGTGGTTCACCCTCCGCCCCTTTCCTCTTTGCGCTGTATAGTGGTCATGTTCCCGGTAAGAGCTTAAAGCCAGCGGGCCTCCTGCCCCTACTCCTTTTTCCCAACGTGCTTCCTAATCATGACCTTAGCGCTTTCGTCGTCCGTTTTGCTGAAAAAGCATGAGTGAGGATACGGTCCCTGCCATTCGCTTGATTTGTGTCCCTATCCCGCCCACAATCTCAAGCCTTTTCCCGACCGACGACTGCGCAGGACTTGCGCACATATATTCTTCCGGGCTCGCTTACCCCCCACGTTGGCGGGCTCCCAACCCCTGGCCCTTTTGTGACAACGGTTTTATCTCGCCGCGGGAACTCGAGGAACTTTCCGAATTCCTTCGACATCGCATCCTTCTCCCATCGGACTTTTCATCCCCCCATAACTTCCCTTTTGTTTGTGCCCTACCCCCTCCCCCCTACTCCCTCCAAGTACGTTCCTCCGGACTGATCAGTCCAAGTCATAATCGACCATAGGTTCAAGTTTTTTCCCGTCCCCCCCTTCGCCCACCCATATTTTTTCGCGTAAGGGGATGCTGTCGCGTCCCTTCCCCGTATCTTCCCCCGCGAGAGTGACTTTTTTTCGAAAACTTTGGAAGAAGAGTCACGAGTTCGGGCCCCCTCACGCTGTCTTCCACGCCCGGCTTTCTCGATCCTGGCCTTGAGTTCTGTCCGAGTATCGGCTTCGCAATGCTTCGAGCTGACTTCCAACTCCCCTCCGAAGTCATCCTTTCACTTTTTTCGCTTTACCGCCCAGGCCCTGACGCTTCATAACAAGCGCTTCCAGGATGAACCAAGCCTCGGAATATTTCTCCCCCATCCCGATCCCCATTTGCGTCGATCGTGCCTTTCCTTTCCCCCCCCGAGCAAGCAAGACCTCACACCAAATGAAAACGATCCGCTGAACACATAGAAGAGGTTCCCCGCCACACAGACACGCCCGTGTCCTCACTTCGCTGCTTTCAAAGTTTTCTGGGTGCTTCACACCTTCTTTTTTTAGTCACTTCAATCCGATGGAAGTCCCGGTCGATCACTACAAGGGAAATCATATTACCGCCAAGTAATTTCCACTACGCCGGAACTCGTCTTGCTTGTCCACTATCCCCTGTGCAACCTAAAACTTGAACCAGACTTCCCATAAACGGGGGATGTCCCGGCCTCTTGATGGGAGCTGGTTCCTTCGGGTTCTTCCCTACTTTATGACCGAGTCGTCTTTACAATTTCTCCTATTCCCTCCGGACTGCAACACCCGCGGGAGACGGGAATGATTCCTTTACAGGGCAGTCTATCCCCCCACTCCCCTTCGGCCCCCCCCCCCTGATGCCCACGCGCCCCCCCTTTCCGCCCGCAGGCCCCCCGCCACGACCCAGGAACCTCAGGCGCCGCACGCGCGAGCCGGGCCCTCACCCCTCCCGATTCTTCTTTTTTTCTATTGCTTGGGCTCGCCTAATGATCAGATGGTTCCTTTTAGACTCGGGCTTGTCATCCTAGACTCATAGCGAAAAGTTAAGTCTCTCCGCCGAGGGGCACCCTCCCCCTACCCCCCCTAACTCCTGCCGAAGACCTTACAATATTTTCCTTATACAACCGCTGCCCCCAATTTCCCGAGGTCGGGCTAATGACCATCGACTATTGGTCCCCACCCCCCCCCTTCTTTCACCCTTCCGAGCTTTTCAGCGGAGTTTTTTTCTTGATACACGATGATTTTCGACCGGCAGCCCATGAGTCTTACTTTTTTTTTTTCCCTTCACTTGCGATCTTTTTGACTGTCTGCCCCCTCTTCCTCCGGCTTACCCCTTCAAACTGTACGGACTGTGCCAGTGCTCAACCCACCCACGCCTCGTCCGGGGGCCGCGCCGGCGCCCCCTTCACTCCCGTTTTTCCCTCGTCTTGGTCTTCAGACCCGACGTCCCTTTTTTCTTCCCCTTTTTTTCAGAGAGGTCGGAAAGTGGGTGAAGCATCGGCAAACCCTTCGGATCGGCCGAAATTGCCCTCCCCGTTCTTGGGTTCTGTGCCGCCTACAACCTGTTTTTTTTTTCTGGGCGTTTTCTTATCTCCGCGGCTTGATAAAAGGAAGGTTTTGGCCTTCCGACTGTCGTTTGGCTAACGGTACCCCCCCATGTCCTTCCTCTTTTCCTCGGCCCTTTTCCCCTCCCACTGACGTAACCTATCGCAACCTTCCTTCTTTCCTTCCATTTAGCACAACCGCAGGGGTGGGCTCACCGCGTCTTGTAGAATTCAATTAGTCTTGTTCGCGGGATGAGGACTCCCCTTTCCCCCAGCTCCTCCTCCTTCTTTTTGTTTTCTTCTCCTGCCCGCGACCAACCATTGTATCGTATTCTTTTTCTTTCGCGATCAGTACTGCCAAAAGCTAGGAATGTGGAGAAGTAGGACCTTTTCTTAGGTAGTTGGACCCTTTATGGAGGTCGTATTGCCTTCCGGCTTGAGAGCTCCGCCCCCTTTTTTTTGAGACCCACTTTGTCCCAGTACAGGCCCCCCCCCCCCCCTGATCCGGATATTCTACTTGTCCAAAACGGACCGTCTAAAATGGAAAAGGGGTTGTTCGGCGGGCAAATTCTTCGGCGTTCCTGCCCCCCTCACTTTTCTTACGATAGGTTCGCCTTCCCCCCTCTCGCCTCTCCCCGAGGGCCTCGTGGCCGCCGGCAACGGAGATATATCGAAGAAACAGAAGATTCCCCGAGGAGGTGCAGAATGCCTCTCTCTCCTCCCTTTCGACCTGAAACAGTCTCGTAACCATAAGTTTTACTGTTCTTTCTTCTGAGGGATCAGTCCTTTTTTTAAGCTTGCCCGCGGTCAGGCCGGCAGATCCACTGTAGCCGTTCGACACTCTCCTCTTCCTCGTAAGCGACTGTCCTTCTCGTGTTCTCGCTCTTACGAAAGGGTGGATTTGTCCCATAGTATGAGGTTTCTAGGGAGCCCCAGTCCCTTCAAATTTTTTTCCGTGGCAAAGAATTGCCTTCAATGACTCATGAGGTTCCGTTCTTTAGGGACGGCGGTGCCAATACTTTGCGAGCAACGGAACTGTCCTAACCGTCGAGTTATTTCTGTGCGATCCTTTTTCTAAGTCATCCGGTATACATTTTATCAGAGCCTCCACCTTTTGGACGCAATATCTTAACCTATAAGCAGACGCCCTTTCGGCCTGTCTTTGCCTTTTCTTTCCCCGGCCCGATAGGTTTTCCCCTCTGGTTTGTCTTTGGCGGGCACGAGTTTCCTCCGGCGGGTTGGATTTTTGGAAGAAAAGGGTATCATCTGCCGCCTCCCTTTCAACTTTGAGGGGGGTTTTTCTGAACCCCCCTTTTTACCCGTCCTTCTTTCCGGTCCGTTGCCGGGTACAGCCCCACCAAGATAAACAGAAACGTCTCTAGGCAGCCACTCCCCGTCGTCTTTCATTTCTTTTTTTTCAATTTGCCCCCCCTACTTTTTCGACTCGGCAGGTCTAGGGTCTAGGGTGCCGTCATACTTGGACATTTGATTTCTCCGTAGTTGCCTTTCCAAGTCTAATTTTTCCTTTTCGAAACCGTTCTCCTCTTTTGGTAGCACCCATGAGATAAAGGTTGTCGAGTTCGTCCTACCTCCGGGCTGACGCCGATTAATTCCTGGCGTGTTTTCTATGGGTTGGCAGGCATGGATGCGTTTAACTTTCTGTTCGACGAATGTCTTTTCCTTTTCAGGATTTCCTTCCCAGCTCGCCTGAGGTTAATCCCTTCCTCCCTACCTCCCTTCACATTGGCACATAGATGCTATGGCGGTTTCGAGGTGCCAGCGCGTAGCAAAGGTGTTTTGTCCCCTTCCTCTTAGTCCCCCCTAACATGGCCGTTATATCCTTGCTTGGGGCTTCTCTTTTCCTGGAAACCGAACTTGCGGGCGGCAGAGGGATGGACAGAACCTTAATAGGCGCGCATCCCCTTTCTCGAGCTCCTTTTTTTTTGCCTGGGAGCTTGACCCATTTTTGGTCCCCCCCCCGGCGAACGTTTTTAGCTCCTTGGCGTCAATTGTGAAGGTGGTGTTTCCTTAGCTGGAAAAACCCCTTTCTGTCGATGATTCCCCTCGTCCTTGGGTTTTCGCTGTGCTTTTGTTCCTTGCGACTTTTCTTTTCCCATTTATGTCCCGAAGTAACGATGAGTTCTCGGTAAAGGCTCCTCGCCCCTCTTTGGCGCATGATGTCGGGATTACGAATTCTTCCCCGATCCCGAGTGACGTTTACCGAGGGATTTTTCAGCCCTCATTTGTGAGCCTTCGTCGGAGGGCCTACCAAGTTTGCGAAAACGTTTTCAGGTAGGACTTCCAGTTTTCTTTTCTTCGTTTTTGCGGTTCCCCCTCGTCTTGACGCCCAAATTGCCCCAAAAATCTTTTTCCTCAGATTCGACAGGCCGTAAGCGATCCGTAATGATTCTTCAAAGTGGGTCCTTTGCTCTCCTCCTGCTTTTTTTCCTTCCTGACACAGCCTCCCCCTTATGTTTTTTTTCTACCGTTTTTTCGTCATATGATGGAACCCATACTTCCACTCAAATACTCGGGTGTTCCCCCCCCCTTCCCGGCTTTTCCCCTCCGCGTGCCGTTCCTTTCACAACAGGATTCTCTTGTCCGTTGTGGTTTTTAAGCACTCTTTAGAAACGTCGAGATGAGGTCTCTTCCCTTTCCAGGTTCCTCTCGGCTTTTTTTGTTTGAACTGTAGAAGTTTCCTCCCTCCTCCGCGCTTGCCTCCCTCGGAACGGTAATCAGTCTGTCGATGTTTCAACATGGCGCATTCATCCCGTCCTTTATCCCCGACCCGACCTTTTGCCATGCGTTTCTGCCCAACTCCTTCGTCTTCTAGAAGACAGGGTTCTTTCTTTGAAAATCTCCTTCATGCCGAGGAACCGGCGGCCCTTGGCTGCCCAAAGCCAGGGTGTCTTGTTCGTTCACTTCCTTTTTGTCACCGTGGATAGACATCGAGTCGTGGGAGAATCTTTGTTAGGACCCCCCCCCCGTCATTTTTTCTTGCTTGTCGATTAGTCCTCTTTTTTAGCTCCCTTTAAGGATATTGGAGGGACGATTTCGCTGAATATCTATTTTTCCTCCCTCCTTTTTTTTTTTCTCTTTCACTTCCCGCCCCTTATACTTTCCCCCGATGGCTCCCCAGCCCGAACTCGCTCGCCAAGCAATCGACATCATGATCTTTTCCTACCATCTGCTCCTGCATTTCCGAGTTCTACCTTCCTCGTAACTCTTCTTCCAACTTTCTCGAAGATGACCGGCAGAACGAAAGGAAAGTTCCCCCCTTTTCATCATTTCCTGAATCCCTTTCGGCTCATTTTTCTTCTCCCCGGTTTCGATTTTACGCATAGTAAGACTATCTAAGGTGATTACCCGTCTCCTTTTTCCGTCTTCCTTTTACGAACCCCCAGCGACGTTACGTATTTTCTGCCACCCCTGCTTGTCCTGCGCCGGTCTGCGTCGTTGAAATCGTCTTGCCCGTCACAGTCCTTCCCCCTATCCCTTTTTTTTCGCCGGATCGCGTCCCCCCTCCTGTTCGATTTTCCCCACCCTTTTTCTTGCCCTCTCTGTGTTGGAAACGGACCCTTCACCCTTCTCTTTTTCTCCCCCCTTTTCGAGGATTTTTAGTCCTTTTATGGAGTTTTAAGAGGTACTTAGAGTTGGACGTACCCCTCCCCCTCCCCGGCAACTTTCCTGAGGCCGACTCCCCCTCCCCTTTTCGTTCCCACTTTACCCCCGGAAATCACTTGAAGGAGACGTTGGACTCGTCGCTTGCTTCCCCAATCGGAATGCCTTCCGGCTCGCCCTTTGGTTCCCAGTATTCCCCCCCCGCACAAATAAGACCGCGCTGGAAGTCTCCCATGTCCTACTTGCCTTTTTTTTTCCCTTTTTCCCCAATCCTTACTACGGAGCTCCCTCTGCTCCCCCCCCCCCGCTGGTCAATGTAAATTAAAGTTGAAAGTAATTTATTATCTGCGAAGGGCGGCCTCGCTCCCCCCGTTTTTTTTTTTTATCGCCATCGACTCCTTTCTTTTGCTCCTCTGATAATTCCCAGTTGTGGACATACAGAGAAAAGTGCCCGACGACCGCACGTATCCCCCTGTCAGATTCCCCTTAGTCCATGCCCCTTCTACCATGTCCACTTCCCACCCTTCAACCCGGTCCGCACATTCCGTGTAATTGACTCGAGTGGATTTAGAAGCAGGACCCTTTTTATTCGTTTTGATCGAGCTCGCGTCCGCACCTTCTCCTCTTCAGTACGCGTCTTGTCATTTCCGCAATCGGGGGCAGAAGAGGACATAGTTAGATTCAAAGACGGACCCCAATGCTGTCTATGTTCCCCCTCTTGGCCATGTCTTAGCTTGCCCAAGCTCCCTCCCCTTATCATTTTCTGACTCCTATCCTTCCGGTCCCACGCCCGTAATCTACGGTGCTCGCGGCAAAATCCACCTCCCTTTCTCTTCTCCCGAGCTAGCGCAGTTTCCCTTTTCCTCCCGTTTCTTCGCTGCGTCGTCGAATCTAAGGTAACAATCCGCAGAGACATACTAGCCAGCCCGCTCTCACCCACGATCATCTGAACACCCCCCTCTTTCCCCCCCCGATCCTTCTCCTTCTGATCTGAAGCTATGTTAAAAGCAAAAGGAGGGATGTTCTTACGCAACCTGCCTTTCTCCCTTCTTTAGCAATACACCCCTTTTCAGGCCAAGTTTCCCTCCAGGATCCCCTCTCAATTCAATCTTTCCGGAAAAAGAGACGACCTGTCTTATCTGGTCGTTTTCTTCTCGATCCGTGATCTCTAGTAGGCCCTTCTTCCCCTCTCCTTTTTGATGTAAGATGAAGTGTGGGAGCTGTGGCAGAGGCAGAAATGGAGGACCGACTCCACAAGTTTTTCGCTGGTTGGGCCCTGACCCCCCGGTTCCCCTCTCTACCGCGGCCCCCAAGGGAAGTGACTCCCAAAAGCCGTCGGAACCATACCCTCCGCCACTCCATCCTTTCGCCAACGGACCGAGCCTGCCGCCCCCCCTCCTCCTTCTCCCTGGACTAAACCTTTCTCTTACTTTTTTCCTCGATTTGCGTCACGGGTGCAGGACACTGGATACGATCTTATAAGGAGATGGGGTTTCGAGGAAGGAGATCCGTTCTGGCTTTCATCTCGATATCCTCACCTCATTTTACCTTTCCTTCTCCCTTGACCGACGTTACCTCCAAAGGTCCCCATGAGTCACGTCCTTCCCATTAGAACATTGGACAGGATCTTCACGGCCTCCCCCGACGTTTTTCCCTTTCTACCTCGACGGTCCTTCCCCCCGGACGGCTTCCCCTAGATGTCGTTTCAAGGTCTTTCCGCTTTGAATACGCAGATCGAAGAGAATCCCTGCTTCGACGTCGACGGCTCCCTCCCCTTCCTCTTTTTTTGGCATTGCAACGTTCCCCTTCCCCGGCTGCTCCGCTTAGTCTGCTTAAAGCTAAACACGGAAAAAAGCTTTAGTCTACCATCCCCATCGGTCTTGGGGACCTCCTCCTTTTCTTCAAATTCCCCTTTTCCCTTAGTCGTCTTGGTCGGAGCGACACCGGGAATCTTCTAGGAAGTGACTTTCTTTTCCTTTTTTTTTCGTCCACCTAACCCCTGGGCCTTTCTCTCCCCCTTTTGGCTCCTCCGCCCTAATGCCCCGCACCGATTTCAAAAAAAATGGTCCCCCCGCAGGGCGTGTGATTGGTCGTACGCTTCTCCCCTTTTCTTGACGGTCGGATCATGTAGGAGTGGCCCTTTTTTCTTTTGCCATCCCTCCTCTCTCTTACAAGCCGATCTTTAAAGGAAGACCTTCAACGCCCCCGATCAGCACAAACTAGCCCCCCTGGTCTACTTCTTTGTCTTCTTCTCCACTGATGTGATTCAGGGTCCCCCTCGTCATTAGCAGGTTTTTTTTTCCAAGGG
>Ga0179593_1609423_pt1 | contig 10751 bp, 15 predicted proteins | sample CZODoug2_1_08_16_FD_185931 | JGI IMG/M metagenome (GOLD analysis project Ga0179593, IMG submission 185931) | Vadose zone soil fungal communities from Angelo Coast Range Reserve, California, USA - CZODoug2_1_08_16fungal (PacBio error correction) | ecosystem: Environmental > Terrestrial > Soil >... | reverse complement strand
CGTCTTTCTCCCCCCTTTTTCCGAAGTTTACCGAGAGCAGGTGAAAAAATATTCACCCCCATGTGCATTTCCCGCAATCAAGCTAGGATCCCTTAGTCCGTTAAAAGGTAGGAAAGATCCCCTTCTTACCCCCCCTTTCTTTTTTTTTCTTTCCCCGGTGTTGATAATCTCTCCCAAACTCCCGTTTAGTCATCAGAAAAACGATAATCTCTTGAAGGATATGCGAATATTTTCCCCTTCTTTCCCCCCCCAGCGAAGCAGAAGAGTAAACAAGTATCCACACCTTTTCTCCCCCCCCTCCCCGGTCCAAATAAAGTTTACCTTTTTCGCGGTTAGAAAGTACCCCTCTCTTCCTGATCGTTAAGAAAATCAGCAAAACTGGCCCTCCCTTCGTCACCCACCAGCACACAATAGTCATCTTTCTCGAGTCGGAAAAAGGTTCCCCCTTTCCAGTGGTGTGCCGATAGCAAAAATCGTCGCAGTCGACTTTCTTTTCCCCTTCTTTCCCCTTCCTATTTGAGCGAAGCAGTTTGCCCCCCAAACCTGTGGTGAAGCGACAGACCGCCCCTTCCCTTTTTTTTATTTATTTTTTTCCCCGGGGAGAGTGGAATTGGCGTCCTTTTTCTTAGCCGCGGAGCGCGTCAAATTTGGAAGGCTGTCTTTCATTAGCAAATGACGCGATGTCCCCTTTTTTTCTTCCGGACAGGTGCGGTGTAGCTTAAACGCATCAATACTCTCCCTCCCCCTCCCCGGATGTTAACGACTACAGACCCTATGAGAGATTGCCCCCTCCTTTCCCCTTTTTCTGTTCATTGCAGCAGGATACTTGTGCCGTCTCTTCGTCTCCTTTGCAACCGAACGAAAGTCTCCCTCTGTGTAGGAAGGAATGAGATAGCTTGGCTGAGCTTTCCCCCTCTCCCTCTTTCCTTCTTCCCCCCTTTCAGGATCGAGGAAGGAAAAGCCTCTTCTGTCCCCGGTTTTTTCTCGTGCTGTAAGGTTTGAGATCACCCTTCCCCTTTTTCCTTTTTTTTCTCTTTTCTTTTTTTCGAGAAAAAAGGTTTCGCTGATTTTTTTTGTTCCTCCCGCTCGAAATGGACGTTAACGGAGAGGAAGTTGAGAAGCCCCCCTCCCCCCTCTCTTCCTAGAGATAACCGCATGTAGTTTTCCTCCGTTCTTCCGTTCCATGATGAGCAATACTAGGTCTTCTCTTTCCACGGCTACCACATTAACGCTTCACACTCCCCTCTTTCTTTTACCCGGCCGCGGGCCTCTTGTTGCAGGAGAGGCCCTCTCTTCCCCCCCCCCCAGCGCGCCAGCACGCTTAATCGAGCCTCGTCCTCTTTCTTTTTTTTTTTCCCGTTCCTTCGGAGTAAGCAACGTTGCTTTCGCCAGAGCCAAAACAAAGCCGCCCCCTCGCGAAAAGGAGACCAGCGGGCAGGATCCTTCTGGTAATTACGCGCGTTTAGTGAGAGAGCTTTGACTCTTCTACCTTTTTTTCCCCCCCCCCTCATGCTAGGGAAGAGACTTCAGAGCTTTATTTCCGAAGCGGGCGGGAGACAATGCGCTACTTTCAAATTTCACGAGTAGGAAGCCCTTCCCCCCCCCCCCCCCTTCCTTTTTCTTCTTGCAAGTTTTCTTTGTATCTCTCCCGTGCCGGTGGAATGGATGTGTATTTTCCCAGGAGGATGATTAATAAAACCTTCTTTTTCCTTTTTCTTTCTTTTTCTCCCCACATAGCAAGCTTGGAAAGAACTTTCCCCTTTTCCCTTGGTACTTCGGATGAATGGGGCCTTTTCATTTAGAAAAAGGGAAAAGCCTCTTCCCTCTCCCTTTCAGCGTTTAATACGCAGCTACATGTCCTTCCATTTTTGGGACACCGCCGAAATCTACGGGCCTTCCCCCAATGCCTAAAGAATTGTTGGGCCGCTCTCCCCCCTCAACCGAGTGGTCATTCCGCCTTCTCCCCCCCCCTTTTCCCCTGCCACTCGGGGCCTAATTAAAGATAGACGGAACCACCTTTTTTTTTTCCCCCCGCCCAGAGACGGGCCTCCTCCCCCCCCGCGTCTGATCCGAAAGTACCAATGATTTTTCTTCCCTGATGCGCCATGACGAAAAATCAATTTCGGCGTGCCCCTTCTTTCCCTCCCCTTTCTTCCTTTGGGACCAGAAAATTGCGGGCTCTCCTCCCCCCTTTTCTTTATTTCCAAGCGAATACTAGATCTGGTCCCTCTCGGTCAACAAAACGGTGGTTTTTCCCTCCCTTCCCCTTTTTTCTCCCCCCCCTTGTCCTACAAGCCCGAGAGGTCGCTGATTTTTTTTTTCCTTTTTTTCCCCTCGAAAGTATTCTGGATGACATGGATTGGCGCCCTTTCAAATAGAGTTTCGGAGAAAAAGCTTTCCTTTTCCCCCCCCCCCCTTTTTTTTTTTTTCCTCATCCTCGTTTAGTTGTTTGTTTTAGCTATCTTATTTCTTTTCCACACGCGGATTTGTAAGGCGCCCCCTGGAATCCAATAGTCTCTTTTTTTTTCTTTTCTTCTCTTCTCTCATAGAGAGGCTGATAAGGAACCACTGTTTTCCCTTTTCTTCTCTGCCACCGCGAGTTTCAGTTCTAGGGAAAAGAGCGCTTCCTTCTTTTTCCTTTTTCTTTTCTTTTCTTTTTTTCAGAGAGCGCAAGTTTATGGTCCCGCTAGTATCTCCCCGCACTTTTCCGGCCGAAATGAGTTCTTTCCATGGGGCAGAAAGTCTCCTCACTTTGTCCCCTTCTTTCCATTTTCCTTTTCTCTCGGGTTCGATGAAAGTCGATTGAGACTGCGTTTCACCCCCTCTTTCGAGCTTGGTCAATGCCCGAGTGCGTAGGATGTATTCCCCCCACCCCCCCTTTTTCCCCCCCCTCTCCTCTTTGAACAAGAGTTGCGGGGGAATGGTGCGTCAGAATCGTCCCTCCTTCATTCTGTAAGGCCCTTAGATTTTCGGCGGTGTCACATTCAAATTTAGCCCACTTTCCCCTTTTCTTCCTCCGCGAGGACTTCCTCTTCTCTTCTTTTCCCTGCCCCATAAGCGAGTCCCAGGGCCCTAAAAAGTGGACCTTTCTTTTCACTTTTTCTCCCCCCTTCCTTCTGTGAGATAAGTACGTTTTCCTCTTCCTATACACATAATGCCAACGGAACGGGGACTTTCTCAATCAGATAAAATGAAAACTTTCTTTCTGTCGGGGGCTACATTCCTTTTCTTTTATTTCTTTCCTAATCGGAAAGTTGCTTCCCCGCCCTGGATAAGCCCGTGTCTTTTTTCTCTCTCCCCCCTCCCCATTGAAGGAGAGGACACTAGAATTAGGGTTCTTCTCTTTCTTTTTCCCCTTTTCCACACTACGCATAAAGACATGGAGATGCGTAATTTCCATCTTCCTTTTTTCGCCTGGTTCGAGATGAATATTCTCGCGGAAGGCTTCTTTCCTTTTTCTCAATCACGTTGCAGTACTCCGTACCTTCCCCCCCCCATGGCTTTCCCCACACTCATGATAGCTTAGAGATTTGTGCGCGGGTGTTATTATCTTTTCTCTTCTTCCCCCCCCCTTTCCGATGCGTTCCTTTTTTCTCTGGGCTTGTTGAACTGGATGTTGGTAGCCAGTATGCCCTTCTTTTCCCCCAGCATGGTAACCACTTATTCCCCCTTGTGACCAAGAAACATCGTTTGGTATCGCGGGCTCCCCCTCCTTTTTTTTCTTCCAAAACGCGATATCTGTGTCCTCTTTTGACCCAGAGCGGCTGTGGCACTCGCGACTTCCCTTCGCGAGAGCGAGAAGAACGGCCTTTGATTGCGGCGAACGTTCATCTCTTAAGAGAAAGAAGCGCTTTCCCCCTTCTCCCTCTTCCTTTTTTTTTCTTCCCCCTGAGTAGAAGCGCCCCCCCCCCCCCCCCCCCCCCCCCCCCCCAACCCCCCACACCCCCCCCCCCCCCCCCCCCCCCCCCCCCCCAACCCCCCCCCCCCCCCCCCCCCCCCCACAACCACTGCTTCTAGCATGCTAGACCACTGCCTTTCCCTTCCCCCCCTCTATAATTAGGGTTGAATGGCGCATTGTCAGCTCCCCCCTTCCTTATTCCGGGTCGTGCAGATTTTTAGATTACATGAAAACTTTTTTTCCCCTTTTTCTCCTGCAATCGGAGAGTAGTTAACACCTGTCCTTCTTCCTTCCCAGAGATTCTTGATGCGAGTGATGCCTAAAACCACTTTTCCCACTTCTTTTTTCCCCCCTCTCCTGTTTATAGAGGCAAGTTGAGAAGGACTCTCTCTCCCCCTTCCTTCCAAAATGACGAGCCGCCCAGTGGACCTTTCCCCCCCCATTTTTCCCCCTTTTTCTCAGAAATGCGATCCTGCGCAAACGGTTTTGGAGGATGGCGTCTTCCCTTTTTTTTGTGCAAAAGCTGAGAGCAAATCTGACTTTTTTTTCCCTTCCGGCCACGCAATTAGCCTTTCTTCTCGAAGATGGTGGTCCCCTTTTCGCGCGCCTTTTACTGGAACCGTTCCTATTTCCCTCATTGGCTGTGTTGAAAGCCGCGAATTACGACGAACGTCACGCGTTTTCTTTTCTCCTTCTTTTTTTTCCCCTGACCGGATCTTTAACGTTAGTCAGGGCACCGTTCATTTTTCCTTTTCCTCTTTCCGCTTCGTGGTTGGTCCGGCAAACTTCCCGGGCTTTCGCACAGTAGCCGTCGCTCTCCTCTTTTTTTTTCCTTTCTTTTCCTTCTCCCCTTTCCTGATTTGGGCGCGAGGAATCAAAACCTCATCGTGTCGTCGCTTTCTTTTCTTTGGCCCCCGGGGAACGACTCACCTCCGACGGATTGCGGAATTCTTGTCCCCCTTTCCCCTTTCCCTACATGCGCGAAGAAAGCAACCTTTCCCCCTGTGATCGCCCCAGGCTGAGAGCAGCGGCTCGGACGAAACTTCCTTTCCCTCTTTGGCAGAGGAAAATGGGGAACTACTGCTTCTCTTTTCCCAATGAAATGCATTACTCGCAAGTCCCGAATTCAGGAGTGATGGCGCTGGCCTCCCTATTTTTTTTTCCTCTTTCCTTTTCCCCCCCGGTGCGAGGAGGAGTTAAAAACGTTTCTGCCTCCCTCCCTCACAGCTACAGCTGCTTCTGAGGAGAGCTCTGTCCTCCTCTTCCCCTTCCTTTTTTTATTTAGAGATAATAATCGGTTTTTCCCTTTTTTTCCCCTGTGGTAACGTGTAAGCGGAACGATCTTAACAGCTGACACGCTGAGAGAGCACTCTTCCTTTTCCCCCCCCCTCCAAGTGAAGAAGGGAACATTTCTCTTCTTCTTTCTCCTTTTCCCCTCCCTTTTTTTCCCCACGTTGGCGGTGTTTTGGGAGCAATAGTTTTCCTCATTGCTCGCTAAGCGTGTTTAAATCTTTCCCCTTCTTTTTCTTCCCCCCTCTCGTATAGATAGATATTATGATAGCCTACTGCACCCTTTACCCTTTCTCGGAGTGAAACTCCTTCAATTGAAAAGCCCAAGAGAAGCTCCGCCTAACTCCCCTCCTTCCCTCCCTTCCCCCCGTGAGAGAAGTGGGGTTAACTCCGTTCCCCTCTCCGCCGAAGTATGAATAAAAGCTGCCCAAAGAGAAATAAGAGCAGGCCACAAATTCCCCCTTTTTTTTTTTATTAATGAGTTAAGTTGATGATCTCTTCCGCCGTAGTTTTCCCCTCCGTTCAATCGATGATTAAAGGTTAGTTCAGAGAAATGCTTATCTTTTTTCTCTTCCCTCTCGAGATTGAGAAGGGTGACTTTATAGGCATTAATCTTCCCCCCTTTTATTCAAGGTACCTAGTAACATTCCTCCCTTTCCCTTTACTTGAGTTCCTTCTCCTCCCCTCCTTCCAGAAGGACGTCAGAGCGAAGAAAGCCTGCTCGGTGTTGATTCCTCTCTCCCCCCCCCCCCTTTCCCGTCTACTCTCCCCCCTCCAAAAACGATATTAAGCGCGCTTGGGCCCCTTTTTTTACTGTGAAAGATCCGTCTTTTTTTTCTCCCCCCCCTTTCAGAAGAAGAGTGAATTACACATATTCCCCCTCTCCTTTTCCCTTCCTCCACAGTGGAAATCTCGCCGGTCGACAGAACTCCTAAATGATAGTTCCGAAAACATCCTCCCCCTCCTTTTTTTGTTTAAATTCCGGGCTTTAAAAACCTCCCCCATCGTTTCCCCTCCAGTAGGAACGGTCATTAAAAGGCTCTCTCCCCTTTTCCTTCCGTCGCAAGGCGAATTGCGTTTCGTAACTCTCTCTTTTATTTTTCGCGCAGCGTTGCCCCCCCCGCTGAGCCGCAGTCCGCCCCTCTTTTTTCCTTCTCTTTTCGCAAATTCGGATTGGCCCGTTTGTTCCCTTGTCGGCCATTTCCGGCGGCGAGCAGTTTCCCCTTTTCTTTCTCCCTTTGGAAAGATGCGCGTTCCTTTGCCCCCCCCTCCTTTCTTTCCTCACGAGTTCGGAAAGGGGTCTTCTTATCATGAGGAACGGTGCGTTTATTCTCTTCCCCTCCCTCTCCAGGGCAGAAGAACCTTTTTCTCCCCTCCCCGCGCTGGCCCCGACTTTTTCCTTCTCCTGCAAGAATCTGGCCACGCCTTCCCGCTTTCCGTCGCGATGATTTTGAAACGAGAAAAGTATCAGTCGGGTTTTTTTAGACGATGACGATCGATTGGCTTCTCCTCCTACCCTCAACAGGAAGGAGATATGTCTCGATATCCTTTTTCTCCCCTCTTGCAGCATGAAACGTAGAAGTCTTTTCCGTTTGAGATAAATTCGTCTGCGGATCCGAGTAGAGAACCTCCCCCGTAGAGAGTGAAAGAACGCTTTGTGTTCCCACCTTTTCTATTGCCACAGAGAGACGCCTCATTCAGTAAAAGACACGCTCCCTCTCCCCTTTCCCCCCTGCCCCCGTTGGTCAGCGGATGCGACAGAATTTAAATCCTCCCCTTTTGACCAGGCTGATCAATCCTAGGTCGTCGGCTTCTCTTCCCCGCGGATTACCAAAATTCCCGCTGCAAAATCTTCCCGCCGCGTCATTGTGGTTGCCTAGAGCGCCCCTCTCCTCCCCCTTTCTCCTCTCGAGCGAGCATGCGTTTGTTCCTGCTGCGTCCTTTCTAGACGCCAGTGTTGAGTTCCTCCCCCCCTCCCTCCCCCTTCCGCGAGGAATTATGCCGCGCCTTGCGAACAGAGGCAGAATTCGAGAGGAATTCGCACCTCTGTTTCTTTCTTTTTTTTCTCTCCCCCTGAGTCAGCACTCCCCCTTTCTTTTCTCCTTCTGAGCGGGAGCCGCCGCGAAGCGTTGAGCCAATTGCGCGGACTTCCCTTTTTTTCCTTCCTCCCCCAGTCAGAATAGACAAGGAATGTCGCCTTACGCCCTTTTTTCCTTCTTTTCTTTCCGGTGGAATGATGTGTAATCTAAAGCGCGGATGCTTATCCCCTTCTTCCTTAAGAAAGTTGGAAACCTCGCCAGTTTCCCTCTGGGTTTCTGCCCTGGGACTAGGCTGCTGTGCTGTCCTTCGCCTAGTTTCCCCTCTTCTTCCTTTCCTTTTCCCCCCTTTCTCCCATCTCCATTACTTTCCCCTTTCTGGACACCGACGAAATCTACGGTTCCAAATGAAGAATTGTTGGGCCGGCCTTTCTTTTCCCCCCTCGTTGGGTCGCCTAAAAAGTTTGTTTTCGCTCCTTCCCCTTTATTGCCAGCTCGCCGGAAAATGTTCGGCTTCCCTTTGTTCCTCTCCCCCCTCCTTCCTGGCATCGAACCATTCGCTCTCTTCTTCTTCTCCCCCCTTCGATCCGAAAGTCCAATTTTCTACTTCGGGCCATGACGAAACATCCTTCCTTCCCCCCTTTTTTTCTTTTCTTTCCTCCCTTTTGGGAAAAGAAACTTCCCCCTGCTGCGCCTCCAAAATTCATCCCCTTCTCTTTTCTTTTCCCAAAGCGATCTGTGTTTCCCCGCTCACCCCCCTTCGTCTCGCTGCCTGTCGCGAATGGCGATACCTCACATTTCCAGCCCGTAGTTTTTTTTCTTTTCCCCCTCCAACTCGAAGATCTGGATTTCCCTTTCGTTTTCTTTCGTTTCGGTAGGACAAAGCCTGAGGCCACCCCCTCCTCTCTCTTTTCTCCTCCCCCCCCCTTTTTTTTTTTGTTCTCTTTTCTTCCTTTTTCTTGCAAGGATTTTTCTCAGAAACTCTTCTGTTCCCTTCCTCTCTCTGCGGAGCTGGATTGCGCCGCGTCAAAAATCCGCGCACTAGCGGGCTGTACAGGCACCCCTTCTCCCCCATTCGCGGCAGGCAGCTCTTTCCCCCTTTTTCCTCTGGCCCATTAGCGCGTATTCGCTTTGAAGAGCTGTCTTGTATGAATTTTGGATTCTCCTCCCCCCTCCTTTTTTCCTTTAGAGACCGAGAGAAAGCACTTTTCCGTCTCTTCTTGCGCCGACAGTCTCCTCAATTGGACCCCTTTCTTGATCGACGCGGTGCGATAGCCTCCTCTCTCTTTCTTCTCTTTTCCGAACAAGCGCGCCGAAAATTTCCGGCTCGCTTTTTCCCCCTTTTCCTGCGAAACCCAACTTGGTAGCTCTGCCACGCGGTGGGGGGACCGTTTCTTTCCCTTTCCCTCTTTTCCTGTGTAAGGCCCGTAGATTTTCTTCGTGTTCCCCCCCCCCCTCTCCCCCAATTCCAGTAGCGGCGGAGAATTGGGAGCGATTACTCTTTCTTTCTTTTTTTTTCCCCCTTCCATGCAAATGAAGCAGAGAAAAGGGCATACCCCCCCCAAGCTTGCGATGGGATAAATTATCATCTTTTTTCTTATCCCCCGTACGTTGGAGAAGCATCCGCTCCTTTTCCCCCCCCTTTCTTTTCTTCTCACCTTCAGCTACAATGAAAACGTCTTAATTCCCTGCCTTCTTGATTCTACTGGTTGTGGCTTCCGAACCCCCTCAAAGTTGCTTCCGCGCAATTTTCCCCCTTCCCTCTTCTTTCCATGAAGGCGAGGAAAGACCTTCTTGTATGTTTTTTTTCCGTAAAGCTCTCTCCAGACATGGCGTTTTCGCAATTCCATCGTATTTTTTCCCTCCTCCCTTTTTTCTCGCTGAATATGCCGCTCTGCTTTCCCTATGGCGCACTCAACGTGCGTACTCGAAGGACCCTTCCCTTTCCCTTCTTTTTCTTTCCAAACGATGATCGCTTTCGTAGCGTTCCTTTTCCCCCTTTTTTTTTTCCTTCTCCGGCAACACCAATGAGCTTGCTCTCCTCGCGAAGATAGGGGAGTTTTCACTCTTTTCCCTTTCGGCACGACTGACGACGCCATGGAGTCTCCTCCTCAAACTGATGATTTATGAGGCTCATCCCTTTCCCCCGGCGTGATCTATTAGGTTCTCTCGCGCTTGGCCTTCTTTTTTTCCTTCCCCCCTTCGCTATATGTGGAAAGCTGTCCATTCCCTCCCAGAGAGGCTTTTAACTTCTCCTCCCTTTTTTCATCCTTCTCACCGCGCGACGCCGCCGCCCTTCATCGCAAATTCAGAGCCTCTGGCTTTTTGACCGTTCATATGCCCCCTTTTTTCCTTCCTCCCTCCCTTTTTCCGCCTCGATATAGAACAGCTTATAATCCCCTTCCCTGCTCAGCCAAGAGGAGCTTTCTTGCTCAACCATGCTGATATCTTCTTCCTTCCTTTCTCCCCCCCCGAGTGAAAGTTATTAGGCGTGCCAGATTCTTCCCCCTTCTGTTGGCAAGCGATTGAATTCCCCCACGAGAGTCGTTAACATCCTGTCTCTTCTCCTTTCCTCTTTTCTGCTGCGAGTGAAGCCTAACCCCTTCAGGAGCGGAGACCATGCCGCTCTCGTTCAGCGTGCCTTTTCTTTTTCCCTTTTTTCTTCTTTTAAAAATTTACCGCCTTCTCCAATGCAGCGCGCCGTGGACCCTTTCTCCAAATGAAAAGAAAACGTCCCCTTCCTCTTTTTTCCCTCAGCAAGCGCAACGGCAGTGGCCCGGCCTGTTCAGCGGTGTGTGTTCCCCCTCCCCTTTCCCTTTTTCCCCTTATGGAATTTGAAATTCCTTCATTCGCCTGGCGCCTTGTGGCTACGTCCCCCCCCCCCCCCTTTTCTCTCTCCTTTACTTGGGCACAGTTACTAATGGCTGCGATGGTGTGACTCTTTTCCCTTTCGGAATTACGACGACATTCTCGCGTGGCGTTTTGCGGCTTTTTCCTCTTTCTGTTTTTTTCCCCCCCCTCTCCCCCCTTTCCCTTTATCCGGGAACGATAACTCTGAAAGAGTATTTGATCTTTTATTTCCCTCTTTCTTCCCCCCCTTATCTTCGCAGGAGCGTCATCCGCTTATCGTTTTTATGATTTTCCCCCTTTTTTCCCTCCCTCAAGGAATTGATTTGGTCTCTCTTTCCTTCGCGGGGCAGCGAGAGTGGCGTCTTAGTTTTACTATGGATCTGGAAGCCCCCTTTTACCTCCCCTCTCACGAGAGGATTGAGGAATTTCTTGTAATATTTTCAAGGATCTCGTCCCTTCCATGCGCGAGAAATCCTTTTTTTTCCCCCTCCCTACTGCAAAAGGATGAGAGTCACTCATGTCCTCCCCTTTTTCCGATTTGAACGCGCTGGCAGCTAACTGGACTACGCTTCCCTTTTTCCCCCCCCTCATTAATAGAAAGTTAGCACCTCCTTTTTCCTCTTGGCTGGATGCATACGGGCTGCGGCCCCTTTTCCCGACGGCGTTCCCCACGTTTT
>Ga0179593_1571871_pt1 | contig 10751 bp, 18 predicted proteins | sample CZODoug2_1_08_16_FD_185931 | JGI IMG/M metagenome (GOLD analysis project Ga0179593, IMG submission 185931) | Vadose zone soil fungal communities from Angelo Coast Range Reserve, California, USA - CZODoug2_1_08_16fungal (PacBio error correction) | ecosystem: Environmental > Terrestrial > Soil >... | reverse complement strand
AGACTGATCCCTTCTGGCCTATGCCCTCCCGGTTCCCTTTTGACGTTAGACGAAGAGATATCGAAACTTCGTCTTTTTCTCTCTAATCGCGGGAACCCTCCATGTCATATTGGAGGACGCCATCCATGACACACCCCAAGAGGACGACGTCCCTTCCGATAAGCATCATTCCCTTCCCCTTTTGCGAGGAAGGGGCTCAGATCGGACTCTTCCTCCTCTTTCGGAGGCAGTGGACTTGCGCCAACTTGAAGTTGCTCCGCTTTTGCCCTCCCTCCCCCTTCTTTTCACTAATAATGGATACGGGCCCCCCCAAGAAAGATGCGATTGCGAAGAAAATGCAGAATGTCATCCTTTAAGTAAACTCCACTACATGAAACTGAAAAAGGTAATGCCCTCTTCGGCACCCACCCCGCCGCTGATGTTCCTCTTTCGTCCGATAGAGTTTGAGGCCATTTTTTGGTTGCCAGTGGCTCTCCCGAAGATCAGAGACCTCTCCGCCCGAGTCAACTCCCTATGCGATGATCCTAACGCCTCTCCTACTCCTAGAGTGAGATGCAGCCCGAAAACCCCCTCCGAAGCCTTCTCGTACGGCAAAGGGGAAAGTGCCCTTTCTCCCATAGGCCACATCCTTCCCCACTAACTCTTTCCCCTCCTCAGCCGTCGACCTCCTTTTCTTTTCCCCTTCTGATTAACCAGCGAATTCACTCCTTCCAATACATGCAACTCTCTTTGAGCGCAACACTGAATTGTCCCTTCGGCTTCCTCCCGAAGCTCTTTCCCCAAGCCCCCTTCCTCACTCCCTTCCTGTACGTATAGTTAAGAACAACTCCTTTTTCTTTCATGGCACACACTCATGCTTACGTAAAGCGTTCTCATGCCCCTCTTCTTCCTTCATCTAGATTGCCCTCCTCTCAATACCCAGGACCGCGTATACTTTGGACGGTAAGGGCAATATTGAATAGAGGACGGCCTCCTCCAGTTTTTTCACACTCGGGACGGCAGACGGCTTTCCTCCTGATCCGACCTTTTTCTGACTTCCCAGCCCCCTCGTATGAAAAAGTAGCTGGCCCCTCTTCCTTACTAACTTTTCCCCCCAGAATGTGGTAAGGCCCCCTCTGACCCAGCAGTTGATCGCGGATTCTGGAGGCTCAGCGTAGGTAGCTCTCCTGATCGTCGGTCCTGCACCCTCGGCCGACGAACCCTCTCGATCGGTTCGCTTCACCCTCTTTCCCCTCTTCGGGAAGCTCGCCCCCCACCGCACCCCTCTCTTAGGAGCTTTTTCGAACCTCCTCTTTTTTCCACGCGGGTGCAGTTTCTACTATCCCCAATTGTTTGATGAGCTGGCGCGGCTCGTTTTCTCTCCGAGATCAGCGGCCTTCCGCTATTGATCTGAATCGGGAAGTGAGATGGTAGTGGTTCTTTCGAGAGTTAAATTCACATGCGGATTGCGACAAGATTCTCCTCCTTTTCGGGCGGCGGACTGCTTTGCCTATATCAGCAGCTCTTGAATATTCGGCCTTCCTCGCGCCGGGCCCCTTCTCCCTCCGCTCTTTTTTCCTGAACGCGACGCACTTTTTCGATTTCGCGCTCTCGTCTTGGGAATAAAATCCCCTCCCTTTTTTTCGACAGCCTTTTTTACTCTGAACTCGGATGAATTTTTTTCTTAAAGTTTCCCCCATTCGCCTTTTATCTTTTTCCTTCAGGTGGTTCGTTGTTGAGAGTTGTTTATCGTCCTTGGGGTTCCATGGTGCATCCGGCGGATTGGAGAACTTTTCTCAGTAAACGGTTGGCTCTTGCCCCTGCGCTTTCCTTCCTTGTCTTCCTGAATGTCGACTTTTCACGCGTCCCGCAGAGATGAAATATCGCACTCTCCCCTCAATCGCTTCTCCCCAGAGGGAGATTTCCCCCCGCTCCGACGGCAAGTCGAGTCCTCTTCCGCTATAGTGCTTTCGTTGTGGAGAGGGTTATCGAGAAGTCTGTCCCTTCTAGTCTTTCGTTAAATAGGTAGAAGTCTTTTTTCCCTCAGTCGTTGCGTCCGCGTTTTTCAGATGTATACAATTAGAGCGCCCTGCCCCTCTCATGCCGCCGGTATCACGATCGTATCTTCATTCCCCCTTCTTTTTTTTCCTCGAGAAATAGGGATCGGAGAGGATCAAGATACCCCTTTTGTTTAGAGAGATATGTTCACGCCCATTGAGTTCTCCTTTTACTTGAAGCCGCGAATCTTTTTTTTTTTTTTCCTTTATGAACGGCGGGTCCTGCTCGCTGAAAACGTGCTTCTGCAGAAGACGTTCACTTTCCTTCCACCTATTCTGTAGCATGTAGTGAGACACAGTGTGCGCGCAGCGACGCTTCTTTTCCGGTTGAATTTCGTGTGTGTACGTTCCCAACTTCGCTTCAAAGAGATATCTCCTCCTCTTCCTCTACGAGTCCTTTACTCTAAAGAATTTCGCCCCACGCCTTGAAGTGAGGAGAGTCTTTTTTTCCCCTGCAGTGTGAAGCACACCCAGGCTGAATTTTGATCTCTCAAACAGCACTCTCCAGTTTCTTTTCCCCCCTGAGGACTGCGCGATGCGCGCTTGTTCTTTCCTTTTTTCTGTAGGACGCCGGCCCCAAGCCCGGGATCTCCCCCATGATCTCCACCTCGTGAAACCCTCCCTTTCTCCTCTCTCCCAACTCGAAGCCAATCTCCGTCCTCAAGGGAACATCCACTCCTTCCTGGCGTGCGACAGAGTCTCCCTTTCTCCATGCGTAAGCTCCTTACGAATTTGAGTCCCTTCGTCGATTCTCTCTCCCTCCTTCTTTTTCGAGAAAATCTCTTAGTCCACCTCTCTTCTACCCTTGAAAGGAGCGATTTTCCTGCGGCCTTGGAGCGTTTTGGTGGGACGAAATCGTGAGCAGCATCTGTGTAGTGCAGCTCAATCGAGGTTCCTTTGAGCGCGGAGATTTTCCTTCCGCGTCCGAGCGCACTCGAAACTTTTCTCTCCCCCTTACGCGGATATCGTGAACCTCTGCGAAAGCCTTCCCTTTCTTTCCACTTTTCTCGTAACTTTCCTATTTTCAAAGCGGAGTTTCGTAGCATCCTGGTTGCGTTGTATAGTCTCTCCTCTGCGACGTAATCTGTTGGCACTTCGGTGAGTATGCTATTTTGCTAGCCGCGCGAATGAGCAACTCGTCTCCCTCCAGCGATTTTAAAGGCGTTTAGGACTTACACGATTCGGTCCTTTTCTTCTATGGTATTTAGTGCTTCCTTGTGTCCTACTTTCCCCGGAAGAAAGAGGACGGTCTTCCCTTTATGCCAGTCCCCTGTCAAATCTGCCCCTCCCACCTGAAGTATGTTCCTGCAGCGGCATCCCTCCTTTTGACTGCGAATTCTTTGTCCTCTTTTATCTGAAAGGATCTCCGGTTCCCCCTTTTCCCTTCCCCTTTTTTTCGGACCGTGGAATGGTCTCCTTCTCCCGAGTTGATTCTCATTACCCCCATTTTTTCCTGCTCTTGTCTTACGATCCGGTACGCGAGACCAGTCCTTTTCTTCCTTCACAGAGCTTTCTAAGCCAGTTGCCGCCTTCATGATCTGCTTTTTTCTCTCTTTTTTTCTCTCCGACATTCGAAGTACCCCTTAGGAATGACGCATTGCGCTTTTTTTTTTTGAATAGACGGTAGTCTTAAACGTCGTAGTTCCCTTTTTTTTTCTTTCTTATGGTGAGCGATGTTCTTCCCCTTCCCTTTGACGACGGAGAATCTCTTCCTGCCTTTGTGTGTTTAATTTTCGTTCATATCAATCTTCTTTAGTTTTTTATTCCGAGCCTTCCCTTCGAGGTCGGTTTCAGGTATAGATCTTAGAGAGTCTCCCAAACGATGCACCCCCCCTATCGAAACAAGGCCGGTTTTCCCCGCGGACCATATTCCCACTTTGTTGCCCTTCTTCTTCCCTCGCGTGCATGACTCTATTCTTGACGTTTCGATTCTTTCACTTCAATCTTTGAGCCCTCTCTTTCTTCAGCCTGTTTCAGCTGTGATTTCTTCAAGTAGGCATGATTCGGGACTCCTGTTCTCCACCCCCCAGCGGAGACAACTTCCCTTTTCCCCCTGCAGCCGAAAGCGAGTCATCCACCTTGATTCAGAGCTGAGAAACAGTCGCTTTTTCCTTTCTCTTCTTATGACGAGTTCACGCTCCCCTGGTGCTCCTCTTTCGTCCCCAAGATTTCCTCCCCCTTCTAGGACCATTCCAGGAGACTACGATCCCTCGAATGGTCGTCCTCCCCCCTGCAGATCGTGACCGGTCGAGTTTTCTTTGTCAAGCCAGGACCTTTTCTTCTCTGAAGATGTGTCCTTTCATACTCCTTCCGTTTTTTTTTTTCGCTCGTTATGTAAAATATATCTTCTCAGGGCCTGGATTTTTTCCCAAACTCTTTCAAACTGAGCTGCAGTTTTGTCCTCGATCTCGACCATTTTCTCTTCCTTAGTCTCCTCATTCTGCCTTTTCAAGAAAGGGTCCGCGATTTCTTTCCCTTCCCTCCCTCAGGACACAACAACTCCGCGCGCTGACCCCACTCAGTCCCGTCAGATTCCTTGTCATCCCCTTTTCCCTCTTCGGCATCAGGAAGTTGATAGTGTCTCTTTTTTTTCCTCGAAGTTGCTCCGGTGGCGCGACCCCTTTCCTTTTCCTGTACCATGTTTTGACTTCAAGCCTTTTTCCTCCTCCTGTCCTCCTGCTCACCGACTTTCTCCCGTCCCGGAATAAGATTGTCGCCACGTCCAAGAGTCATTGCCCCTTTTTCCCCCGATTCACCTTTTCCTCTGCTGTCGCGCACCCGGAGCTTGTTCTTCTCCGTTTTTCCAGCGGGTACTTTCTCGAAGTCTCCCCCTTTTCCGATGCCGCATCGAAGGATCTTCCTCCGAAATAAGACGATCTCTGCCTCAATTGACCCCCTCCTAAGAAGTCGTCTTCCTTTCTCTTTTTCCGTTGCGCCGCCCCCTTAACCAAGGAATGACCTTCTCCCAAACGACAGTCAGCAGTTTCCTCTTTCCTTCACAGCGCATCAATCGGCCCCTCATCCTCCATGCCACGCGTACGATCGACTCTCTCCTGCAGCTCACCCCCCTGGAGGCCCGCTTTCCCGGCGAAGCACTCCCCCCAAGCTATTCCTGCCAAACGAATTTTTACGCGTACCGGGATCTTACAGCCCTCTCCTATTTTTCCCTCAACTGGAGGCTCTTTGCGACTCATGCACGATCCCCCAGCGTCTCATTCGTCTCAAACCTTCTTACAGTTGAAGATCTACTCCGTTCAATTAGAACGTCCTTTTTTCCAGGTACTTTTTTTTAGGCTTTCCGTCTTTCATAGAGGACGGCAGAAGGCACCTTCCGCTGGGGACCTTGAGTGCTTTCAAGCCTGATCCGCCTTTCCTGATTCTGACTTCCCCCAACCCGTCTTCTTTTATCCTAAAGACCCATCGTTTCAACGAATCGTTCTCCCTACTCCCCCTGATTCTGAGATTTCTTTCCTTTTTTCCTAGTTGGTCCTCCAACATGCGGCCGGACTCACCCTCTAGCGAGATCGGTTATCTTTTCTTTTTTTTCGGGCCCAGCCCCAAATCAATGATTCTTTTCTGCTCGAAAAAGCCGCGTGGGACCTTCTCCCGTCTCCTCCCTTTCTCTCAGTCTACCGTGAGAGTCTGTCGCTTTCCTTGCATCCGTTTCTTCGTACGAGATCACGGATTTTTTTTCCTCTATTTCGTTTCTCTCGGACCGGCCGCCCCGGTAAAACGGCGTTTTATTCTCCGCGCTAAACCTTCTTCTTCTCCTATGGAAGCGCCACCTTCCACTTTGAGACTGATTCAGCACCCCCTTTTCTCCTGTACCAAGAAATATACCCGCTCCTCTAGCGCCGGGCAACGCTTTTTCCCCCGACGCGATCCACGATCAGTGCTCGCGATCGACTCCTCCCCCATTCCCGACAGATATAACTTCCCGAGAAGTCGCTCTACTTCCTCGGAGCACGACGATTCCCTCCGGAGCCTTCCGCTTTGGCAGTCCGGCGAGTGTTTCGCTGCGTTGTCTGTTTCCCCCGGCATGGGGATCAGGGTTCACCGCGCTCTACATCTTCTTTACACGGGGTGTTCTTCCTCGTCTCTCGGTTTCGCTTCCTGTTTCTATTAGTTGACCGTTAGCTTTTTTTCTTTCTCTGAGATTGAAAATCAGCGCTTTCTTTTCCGACACTCTCTTCTCATGCAGTCCCTTTGTTTTCAACTGCTGTCCGATCACGCGTTTCCCTCATCCGCTGCGTTTTTCCCTCGTGTAGGTTAGAGAGCGAGAGATCCCTGACACCCTTCTTTCCATAACTGTGAGAAGAAGGTTTTCATCAGGTAGTGTGGGCGCGACGAACTTTCCCCCTTAGCGCTGATATCATTCGCGCGCCCCCTTCTTTCTGAGAAACGGAAGCCGGCCCCGTCATTTTCTCCCTCGAGGCGTCAACTCGGGATCGGTCCTTATACATCACGTCTAATCTTCTACCTTTCCCCTCTTAGATAGTGATCCTCGGCCGCTGGCCCCCCCCCTTCCTGGCGCGCGGACAGGAGCATCCAGTTGGACTTTTTTATCGTGAGAATTCTTTCCTAGTGCCGTTCGCTTTCCCGCTTTTCCTGTTCGGCTCGCCGAACACGCCTTGATCTTTTTTCCCTTTCCTCGTCTCCTTATTGAACGGACTCCTTTCCCCTATAGTCAACAGAGAAACCAACTACGTCCCTCTGAACTCCCCTCGGCGCGGAAGCGTTTTTTTCTCGAGGACCAGCAGTTCCTTTACCACGATGCTTCAATGCTACACTGCGTGTCGAGACCCCCCTCCTAACTTGATAGAACTAATCGGCCCCCCACCGGACAGTCAGGATTTCCCCCGCGATTTCTCCACCACCCCGTGTAATTAGAGAGGTCGTCCTTCCCCCATTCTAAAGTTCCAAAAGGCAGCCTTCTTCCACCCCTGCGAAAAACAGCGACCCGACGTCCATATCGCGTCTCCTCGTGTCAGTCTTCATCCGCGTGCGCGAGTTCCTCTACGCTTTCCTCTCACTGACGTAAGCGTCGCCTTTTCCCCCTTCCTCCCCCCGATCGCGAGCCCTCTCGCGAAAATAGGTGAGCCTCTTTTTGGCAAACCCCCCCTTTTTCCCGGCGCGAGGATGCGGCTTTCTTATCTTTATGCGAGACGTCCTTGACAGGCGAAGTGTGATTTGTCCAGAAGTCCGCCGCCCTAGAGATATTTCCCCCCTAGCGGATTTTCCCTGCAATGTCCCCTTTCGAAGTACTAAGTTTTACGATCTTTTCCAATACGTGTCTGCTCGCGGTCCTTCATCTGATCTAGGTCCCTCTCTCCCGAGACAGCTCTCCCTTTTTTGCATGTGATCGCCCCACCCATCGATTAAAACGACGGAGTTTGTCGTTGTCCTTTCCGCATCGCCACATTGGTGCTTTTTTCCTCCGGACGGTCCTCTTTTGTGAAGCGTGCCTTCGCGAGGCATGATGTAGGTGTGCTTCCTCTAGCGCATTGCGCACCTCTCCCCATTCCACTCCTCTCGATTCCACTTCTGGGGCATCTGATTCCCACACGCTAGGTGAATTGTACGAGGGTCCCCAGCGGGTGGTCCTACTCTGGGACGGAAGAACTTCCTCCCTTTGACCCACTTCTTGGTCCTTATCCTTTCCGACACTTGCCCGTCCTATATACGCAGCGGAAATACCCCCCCTGCCAAAACCCGTCGTCCCTCCGCGTCTGGATTGCGATGTCAGGTCCCCTGTTAATCTCGATTCTTTGCTTCGTTCTTTTATCTGTGCTGATGACTCAAGCCGCGTTCTCCCTCTCCCCACAGTTGGCGGAACCCCCTATACGGTACGCGTAGCCCCCCTGTTCGACCCCGGTTATTGCTGCCTTTTCCCTCGTTTAAGCGGCGCCTTCCTTCTCTTTCGATCAGTTTTTCCCTTATTTGGGCTCCTTATGGCCTGAGAAGGGAGTTCTTTATTTTTTCATCGCCAGGATTAGTATTCTTCGCTGGCTTCAGAGTAGATTTTTTTTTCTATTGTACGCCCTTTTCGGCTCAATTCCCCTCCTTACGAGCTCCTCGTCGCCTTTGTTTTTTTTCTCTATCCATCTAGTAATTATTAGCGCCTGATAGGGCATCGGTCCGATCCGGCTCCCATCGCCACGAAAACCCGATGAACAATGCTTTTTTTCCTCCTCTTATGCCGGAACGCGGAACCTTCTTTGGGACTTACTTTCTTAATGGACGCGTTCCTTTCCCCTTTTTCTATTCAGGGCGTACTTTTGATTTTTCTTCGCCTGGTCTCGCCTTTCCCCCCCCTCTTTCCAAACTTGTACTTACTCTTTTGTCGCGGCCATCTTTTTAGACCCCCCGGTCGAGCCCAGGCTAAACTTTTGCCCCCGAATCGCGGAAATCCTCTCCCCGTCCGCTGCAATGTCTCTTTCTGCGGATTCTGCCGGTTTCACGCTCTTTTTCTGTCGTCCCTCCTGGACGACACTATTCGGCGAACGAAGACCCCCTTGTGTCCTTATTCTCTTCCCTTTTCCTGCGAACTACTGCAGCTCATTTTTTGTAAGGCCAGCCAGGCCGATCCTCTCCCCCAGAAACGATCTCTATCTTCATCTTTTTCTCTTTTTTTCTGTCACATCGTCTCCTCGGAGCCAAGGGCCTCTGGACCCCCCTTCCCCTTAGCTTGCAGAGTTCGCTTTCTAATGGTGTGTTCTCTCTTTTCCTCTCAGACGGGTCCAGCGATTTTTTTTTCTTCTACAGAACTCTTCCACGCTGTGCTCCTGTCAGATCCGCATCCGTTCCCTTTCCTTTCCTTTGCTAAGCTCGGATCATTTTTAGGCAGTGGACGTCAGTTTCCTGAGTTGAAGTTGCTCCGCTGCTTTCGCATCCCTACTTGAGCCCTTTCCCCCAAGCAGGCGAGACAGGCGAAGAAACCGTCCTTTTTTTTTCCCTCCGTCCAAAGAAGTTTCCGCGTCTTCCTTTCTCCACCCGCAAGATTTCTCCCTGTCACGCGAGTTACCTCTGGCCTTTGATTGTTCTAACCGGAGCTTTTTTGGTCCTCATTGGTTCATCTGTCAGACGTCTCTCCTTTCCGATTGCAGCATCGAAGGGTACGTCTAAATCGCCCTAGATTGCTCTTCCCTGACGCGACTAAGCGTCTTCTTTCCCTCCCTTGCCAGTGCGACGACCCCCCAAATCTCCCAAGAATCTCCCTCCATGATCCGCCGTCCTCCCGGTGTCAGTCCCCTCTCCTCCAAGCGCCTGCTTAATGCTCCTCCCCAATACATGCCCCCACCTCGTAAGATCGTAATGTTTCTTCCAAAAAAGCAGATAATGATTTCTCGGGGCCCAAATGACAGCACCAAACCCTTCGAACGCCCGGCTTTTCTTTAAGAACAAGAAGCCCTATCCCAAAACTGTGGATCTCCGGGCTGTCCTCCCGAGTTATAATGCACCTTTTTCCAAAAGCGGAATATAGATTGACCTGCATTTCCAAAGGAGCGAGACGTTTAGTTGGCCGGTTTGTAACTCCCCTCTGTCCTTTTCGTTATCCTTGACGCCTTCCCGGCAGATGGGACAGAGGACTTTTGCCCCGTTTTCTTTCCTCCTGATAAGCCCCTCCAGAAGTCTGCAACCCTTCTTCTTCCCCCCATTACCCCGACTGCCTTTCCCATAGGCCTCCGCTCTTAGTTGCCTGAGTCTCTTTGAGTGCAGGGGGGAGTTTCAATGCGAGTGTCGGTCCCCCTAATCACCGAACATCATTTTCTTCGCTCGGGTCGCTCTTCCTTGAGCGCGTCTGCGGCCATCTTCCTTCTTCGAGGAGCTGCTCGAAAAACCGCCTTTCTTCTCCTGGTGAGGCTTTTTTTTCCTCCCAAAAATGCCAGCACGTGAGAGTTTCTTTTAGGGCTCCTTCCCGAAGAGATCCTTTTGAATTTTTCCCGTTTGCAGGACAGGAAGCGGACCTTAGTGGTATTACTAACTTCCTGAGGATCATCCACTGTGAGCTGAAAGACCCCTTCTTTTTCGACTGCTGCTCTCGCCGGGAAAGGCCCTTCCCTCTTCCCCTCAATATCCCCCCCGAGAAGGGCCCCTTTGTCTCCCCCTCTCTTTTTTTTTTCGAACCCTCTTCCCGCGAAGATCGAATTCAGCGCTGCCGATTTTACTTTATCAAGCGAAGCTTACGCATTTCGCGTCCCTCTTTTATCCCTTTCGGAATCCTTTTCTCTTTTTTAAAGTTCAGGAGCGTCCTCCTTTTGATTCCCGAGGTGGATACGGAGTTTTCTCTGGGGGGAGATCATGTTTATGCCTTGTGCTTTCCTTTCCGGCGTCGAAAGCGAGAGTTTTTTTTTTTTATTCCATGGGCCTAGAGCAGTAGTCGTTCTTTTTCCTGTCGCGTGCTGTTCGATTCGGACTCCTCAATTAGTCTGATTCCGAAGTTCGTGCCGCCCTCGCTTCTCCTTTTTGGGCGAACTGGCTTCCCTCCCTTCGTCGCCGCCGATTGCTTTTTTTTTTTGGCGCGGGTGGTCAGAGGATGACGAAAATCTCGTTCAATAATGTAGCCTTTCACGCTGCTCTCAGTCGTGTGAGAGCTTCTTCCCGAGGTAGACATTCGCGCGCACGGGCTCCTGCCCTCCTGTCTTCAGATCGAGAAACTTCCTCCCTTTTCCCTGTTATGCTCTGTTCGTTGGGCTCCTTTTCTTTATTCAAGAG
>Ga0179593_1567740_pt1 | contig 10751 bp, 10 predicted proteins | sample CZODoug2_1_08_16_FD_185931 | JGI IMG/M metagenome (GOLD analysis project Ga0179593, IMG submission 185931) | Vadose zone soil fungal communities from Angelo Coast Range Reserve, California, USA - CZODoug2_1_08_16fungal (PacBio error correction) | ecosystem: Environmental > Terrestrial > Soil >... | reverse complement strand
ACATATTCACTTTTATTCCCCGTTATTTCACTCCCTCCATGGATCGGCATGGTGCTTACGTGCTTTTCAAATAGGGGACCGGACTGTCCTTTTCCCTCACCCGACAATAAGTTAAGTTAATTTTTTGTACAATTCCCCGAAAACTCTTCAATCCCCTTCTTTCCTCCCCTCTTCAAAGTTCGCGGCGCCACATGTTCCGAAAAACTTTACAATCTCACCTGAGCATTCCCCTTTTCAACCCCCCCCCCCTCCCAATTTCTTTTGGATTTCGTTCTTCCTTGCCAGCAAGTTCAACAGAGATGCTTAACAACCCAATCTATATTTCAAGCACTACCATGGCGCTTCTCGGAGTGCAGGCCTTCTCTCAGTCCCTTCCGCCTTAGACGGATTTTGAAAAACCTTCCTTCCGGCATTCAGCCAGGAAGCCCCGCGGGGCCCCGCCCCTTTTACCTTTTCCGGAGTCCTCCCTCAAAAAAATGCAGGGGCGTGACATCCCTTTCCCGAGACTGCATAGGCGTGTGGCTTTCTAGGAACTTCTACCTTCCACTCTTCACGAAGGACGGTCAGTCCTTTCTCCTTTCTTTTCAACATTTTTACGAGTCGACAAAGTTGCGGCCGGACTTTTCAACTTCTTCATTCCACAACCCCAATTTGTGTTTTCTAACGGTTTTTCGCACTCACGACATTTCCTGCCCCCGCAGGCAGCGACCCATAGAGCCGGCGACCACAAACCTCTTCTTTCCTTTCCTTACCTATCTGTGGTGTTTTCCCGGCGATTGCGTTTTTTCTACTTCGTGGCGTGACAATGGGAAGATTCTCTTTCCTAGGGTCTTCCCCCCCCTTTCCCTCCCAACCTTCTCCAGAGTTTTTCTACGAGCCGTCCAAGCAGACGGAGAAAAGAAGTCCCTTTTGCAGGTTTTTAATTAACCTTTTTCTCCCCCTCTCCACTCTTTTTATCCTCAGGCTTTTTCTTCTCCGCCGCACAACTCCGAATCATTACCTGGGCCGGCAAGCTTCGGCCACTCTCTCTTGTCGTTATTCGCCCTTTTCTCCCTCAGATTGATCTCCCGGTTTCCGTGGTTTTCCTGGTTTCTGGAAAAAACTTTTACCTCGCGGCTCCTTCTGTAATTATCGGCACCGGGGGGCTCTTTTGGACTCAGCCCTCTTAAGGATGACATCCTGACCCTTTTTCTATATAGTCTTCTGAAAAGTGTCGGCCAAACGCCGCTTGCTGCACTTTCCCAATTGGCCGTGCGAGGTTACTTCCCAAGGTCAATTTTTACGGAATGCGCAACGAGCATAAAAGCTCCTTTTGACGCCAGGCAGGGGACTCGTCGTAAATAACCCCTGCGAAACCAGGCCTTCTCTTACTTTTCCGATTAGCCCTTCCCGTTTGAGGTCCGGGTACTGACGCACCTTTTCCCACGTAACCTTATTGGCTCCAGCCCTTTCACCTTATAACCCCTTCTCGGACATGTAGATGGGGTAGATGGCTTTCCCCTTGCACCTCTGCCCTCAAACCGAGAGACAAAACCTTTTCAAAATCGAAGGTTCGCGACATTCACATTACTTTAGCACCCTTTCTCTTCTCCCCCGTTAATAAGTTCCCCTCTGGGAAGAACCGGGCCCCTTCTCCATTACAAGTCCCTTTTCTTGCCCCCCTCAAGGAGAACAATACCTTTGACGTCTCTCCTAAAAGAGAGGGCCCCCCCTTCACGTACGAGCAGCCCTTCCCCCCAATATGTTTTCCTTTCAGATGAACGCGAAACCACGGACTGCTGACGTGATGAGTTTGAGCTTAACCGGATGCTTGCCAGGATGTCGTAGCGTCCTTCAGTTTTCCCCTGTTCTCTGCCCCCTTCATAAGTCGAGATTACCGGGTTAAACAACAGCACACGTACTTGAAGCAAACGGATGACTGTATTTCCTCATTGACATCCCTTGAGAGCCCAGACCCTTTTAGAGCTTACCGCCACAGAGGACCTCTGTGAAGGGATTCGGCTCGGAGGGGGGAGCTGCCCTTGAATTTTAAAATCTTTTATAGTGATGAAAGCGTTTGGCTGACACGACAGCACTTTTACATCATGCGCCTTCCACATCGGCCCTTTCGTTTTGGTCATTTGCTTTGTGGCGTATTCCCCCCTTCTTCTCCTCCCTCTTTTTGTTGAAACGTTCGGTGGACTCTTTAACTCTCTTTTGCTTATAGTTGGTTTGAGGAGAGATGTTTTGCCTCGTCACCCTCCTTCACAAAGCCAATCAGGCGTTTTGGATTGCCGACCATTGAACCCCCTTTTCCTTACCTCCCTTCCCTCTTAAAAAGGTTCTTTTTTTCTAACCGTGTAGTCCCAGTCAAAAGCGATAAAACAAATATGGCGGACACCTCCGGATGGTAGGCATGGAAAGTCTTGTCTCCGTCCTCCGGCCAGTCTGCTCCCTTTTTCTTCAGTAGTCAGGGTAATTATTGCCATCCAATAAGACCTACTCCCCCCCCCGGTGAGTCCCCCCAGTAGTGGGCTGGAACCGATCTTTCTCTGCCCTATGTTCCCTTTTTTTTAGAATTTTTCTTTTTGAAGCGACGCGACAAGGTACGAACGGTCCACCGATAGGGTAAGCTCAAAAGTCCCCTTTTTAAGGCAGCGAAATTCGGGTGGGTTAGACTTTCTCACCCCTTTTTTGTTCCCCCATTTCCTTTTTTTCTTCCCTTAGTTAGCGGCCTTTTTCCCCGTTCCACCCGTGGCCCCTCGCTTTGAGCGGGCCCTTCCGGCCGAGGCACGAATTTCCCGGTTACGAGAGGGAATCAGGCTGAACGGTTCAACACTGTTGGTTCAATCCCCAGGTAGGAACTTTGTTTTTTTCCCCGGCTGTTTTGCGCTACGTGTGTTCAGAGCACATTCCCCAAGCATTTTTTTCAAGGAAAGCCTATCCCTTTCCCAGAGCTTTTGGATCCTTGGGAATGCCCCCTTTCCCTTTCACAAAAGGTAAAAGTTTATTGCGGACATTCCTCACTACTTGTGCGCACTAGTCCGGCCGGAATGGTTTTTGACGGTTTGGCCTTCGTTTTTAGCCGGCCGGGATTCTAGAGACGTCTTTTTTATTAGGAATGAGACCCCCTTTTTCTCACCCTTTTTATCCCTTGAACTTTATTGTGAATGGGACCTCCCCCGTTCTTCCCGAAAAAGGTTCGCGCGGACAAAAATATGGGCCTCTTCTCCTATTTTTTCCCCTCCTTTTCAATGCCCCCTTTTCCTCCCACTAGAGGGCATCCGCTTTCCTGGGGGCGGCTGCAGGGCAAGGTCCAGCGCCCCCCAACCCCCCTGTTCCCATGGCAGATTGCTTTCCTCTTCGGGGAATACCCTGCTGCAAGACCAAAGCCAGCATTCGCCGCCGCGGCCCTTTCTAGGATTGAGATGTCGTGGGGAGCTGTTTTACCCCCTTTCATCCCCTTTTCTCTTCAGGAAATCCTTTCGTCCCATTTCAGATTATGGGACCTGGGTACTTGAGACGGTCTTCGCGTGAAGGGGATCTTAAAGGATGGCCTACCCAGTTTCCACTGTATGTTCCCTTCCTCCCCTTTTCTCCTGCCCTTGACCCCCGCAACCGGGGACCAGTTCAAACCCCGGACCCGGTGCTTTCCGCTGGCGCTTTCTCGCAGCCCGGTCTTTGGCGAGGACAGCTTGCCGGTCAGGATGGAGGGCTTAAAGTTCGACTCGGACTGGTCTTAGTGTCCCTCTCACTTTTGCTGCGACGCATGTCGCTCTGAGCGGAATTTAATGACAAGGTCAGGGAGTACTGACTGTTTTCTTTCTCCCCGTTTTGTTTTCCTCCTGACACCCAATGCCCACCGCTGATAGCTGCGTTTTGCAAATAGTGACATGGTTTGAGCGTTATGAATCCGCCTTTCAACTCTTTTTTTTAGGGAACCCTCAGCCGATGTCGTCCCCCACCCGTCTGGTTCGCGTAGAACCGTTGCGAGACCGGCATGCAACGCATCGAAGCCCATTTGACCTCTGAATGTTTGGGTCCTATATGAACTTTTCTGAAGGGCCCCTTAAAGAATCGAGACAGCCACACGCAGTGTCACCAGTTTTTTGAAACTTTTTATTTTGTAGGATTTCCCTCCACGTTTTGCGCGCGCCTTTTTGCGCGCGATTGCAGTCACCAGCTTAGTTGACAGTTGTTATTCCTTGTGCCCAGTTTGACCTCTTTTTACTGTTCTGTTGCGGCTTTTTGCTTGCTTATTTGACCGTTGTTCCCTCTTTCCAAGGGAGATGCAGCGATCCCGTGAGTCTTTTTCCTTTTCCCCTAACTTCCTCTTCCTTTTTTTTTGTGGTTGGGAGAGAGATTCTACAACGGTTGTGACCACCTGTGCCAAAGGGTGATGGCCCTGGTCCCCCGCTGCATTGTTTTTTGCTCAGTTTTTCCCCTCACCTCTTCCGATGGCTGTCAAGCGTCCCCCGCGCTTCTAAGTCCAATCAGCACACTTCGAATGGTTAAAAACATGAGTTTCTCCCTCCCCCTTCTTCGTCCAAAAAATCGCTCAAGCACAATTTCTTGCTAGAAGAAGGGGTAAACCCACCTCCCATTTGGTGACGGCTTTTTCATGGATCTAGGCTTCATGGATTAGAACCAAACCGATATCAACACAGGTCTAATCTTTCCAGACAAGGATTTTTTCCCCCATTCGTTCTTCCAAGGTTCTCAAATCGCCCTCCAAAGTCCCCGGGTCAGGCGACGCGTGACAGTGTCTGAAAATTCACTTTTGGCAGGCCCCTCGTCCTTCGGGTCTCCCTCCGCCTGCGGATCGTCCACAGCGACACCGCTGCATGGGGCCGCAGCGATCAGCGCAGCTTGGGTTGGTCTTGCCTCACCTATTCCTCCCCAGTTGACGGCTAGCGTGGGTAATTCATTCATTGTCTTAATAAGCGCAAACATAAACGTCATCCCCCTCGCCTCCTAAGGAACTCGGCTTTCCAACTTACTATTTAAAAATGCTCTGTCGAATGTTGGCGCTCCGCAAGTGGTCCAGTGCCCATAGCGCTCTACTCTCCCCACGTTCCAGATAATGCCGCAGTTTTTTCCACTTTGTCATAATATTCCTTTTGCCAGACGCGCGAAATGGCGACGGATGACTTTCAAACATAGATGAGGTTGTATGACGTCTCTCTCCGTCACTCTCCCTATGTAAGGACCCAGCCTTTAAAATAATCGTTTTTCGTCCAGTTCGAGATCAGATTTGGGGATCTTAGTCCTTCCCAACCAAAAAACCCGGAAGACCTCGATGTCCGATGGCGCCGATTAGGCCTGACTTGGCTCTCGGGCGACTGTAGGAAGGCCGCTCCGGCTGGTATATCTGGCTAAGTTCTTGTTCTTTTCCACCTTACTGGGCCATTTGTCGGGCCAAAAACGGCATGAGCGCCCCCGAGAGGTTGACTTCAGCCGCTTCCTTGCAAACCTCTTGACGTCCAAGACCTATATTTGGGACCTCGACCCATCGGTCCCAAAAGCACAAAAACCTCCGCTCTCCGACAATTTTTTCCTTGTAAATGGAGGCGAACTTTGTCAAAAAAGGGTGAGTGCCGCACTTCTCCTTTAGTCAGGATCATATAATAGCGAAGCTTCTAGTATAATAATTCCCCACCGGCATCCCTTTGGAATTCCCTTGAACCACCCGCGCCTGCCGTTGGCTAGGCGGGGAACTTCCGTCCCCTTTATTGTTCCGCAATTGCACCTCAGAACCTCCCCCGATTTCTCGACATCCTCATGGGGTCGTAAGAGATCGGTTCATCATTTTTTGTTCCTTTACCGCGACAAAATCCATGTGTCGTTTGACCTTCAATTGTTCTTGCCTCTTAGAGACAAACATCGTTGGGACCCTTCGAAGATTCAGGGCACGCAGTCCTATTCCATTTTAAGTGATCCCTTCGGGTGCCATGACTGAAGCAACACTAGGACACGGTGCCGGCTTCCAATAACATATCCATCCCATAGCATCACATAATACCCCCATACTTGCGTGTCCTGTGCCTTGATGAACTTCCAAAACAACAATTCGCTGCCGTTTTGCGACCTATCGGCATTCGAGGTTAGGTTTCCTCCAGTGCTTTGTCGTCGCCCCCCCCGCCGCTGGAGATAAAATAGTTTTCTTATAGGCAGAGGATCCAAATTCCACAGCCACCCCTGGATTCCATTGGATATGACAAGGCTTGGCGTTGGGCACCCTCGGCCCGAGCGAAAGAAAAGGTCAGCCTTGTGTGACGCTTGGCCGCTTCGGTTTTTTTGACCCAAGCCCCTTGTCGCATTATTGTGACCCCAGTTGTCCTTTGAACTCCCCCGTTATCCCTATGCGCCCAAGTTTCAATCCATTTACATTGATGGTCTTTTAGGCCAATCCAGAGAAGACGCTTTTTCCTTTATTTTTTTTTCCCGCCCCTCCATCCTTCAGCATCCTTCCTTGTGTGAGAGAGATGGCTAAAGAACTCACCCCGTCCCATAGTTTTTTTTGTCGGCCTACGCCCCCCATTAAATGGATGGACCCTGGAGGAGATACCTTCTGTCGCCCCCCCCTCAACACCTGTGCTGACCCCCTTCCCCCTGACCCCAATTTACGGCCTTGTTCGTATGACTCGGTTCGCCCGGCCCTTCTTGTCTTCCGGTAAGATCAGACTTTCCCTCTCCCCCTTCCTCAATGCTTTCCCCCCCTTCGTCAATGGCCGTCGTAAAGTACTTTGTGGGTGGAAACCGTGGATTAGGGCTATGCCTATTGATCCTTGGTTGGAGATTTTTGCCTTCGAGGACGGCAAGTCGGGCTGATACAACCCCTTTCCTCCATCCTCCTAACTCTGTTTTTTTCCTACCTTTTAATTCCAAGGACAAACATACCCTTTGATTTTCTGTCTTTTCGAGGATATTTCCATTGGAACTCTTTATCGGCAACTTTTTCCTAACTTTTTCATTTGACAATCTCCAGAGGAATGCCAGAGAGTAATCTTCTTTGTTCCTAGTTATCGATTCCACTACCCCTTTTTCCGTGTAGCGACTAGCATGAGATGTTTTGAGCTCGTGTGTTGCACCATGCACCGATGCCCACTATATCCGATTCTCCTCTTATGGTTTTGCTGGGCCCCCCTGAGGAATCAATAATTTTGGTCAAACTTGATAATCTTTCTTCAGGTTCCTCCCGGCCCGCGAAGGATACCTCCAGCTACGGCCCCCCCCCTGTTTGTGTTCTTCGAATTCCGTCCGTCCGACTCCCTTCTTTCTCCGTTTCCCTTTTCGCAAATCTCCCTCCAACGCCTTCCCCGTGGGCCTGAACATTCCGGCAATTGGCGTGGTTTTTAGCTCCCGGTTCGCCGGCATATTCTTCTGTACCTCCGCCCTTTTTTTGAGCCTGCAGCCGTCCCGCGGCTGAAGTCACTCTTTTTTGCGCTCATTCCGATCTGGCTTTGCACTTTTAGCGTGGTCCCTCTCTTCGCTTTTTATGCTTTTCTGGTCCCCTCGCGTGATCGACCCCCTACATCGCCAGCCCTCTTGATTAGGTCCTCGGCGTTTTCCCCAAACTCTCTTTTCTCTGCTTTCTCCTTTTCGCCATTTCCGTTCCCAGACCGGAACCCTTTTGATCCGTGGCGCTGGCTTGATTTTTGTGCTCCCTACTGTTGACTCACGGCGTGGTTTGATCCTCCCATCGTTCTCCGGGTGACGCGAAGATGCGCAATCGCCGTGGCACTTCCCCCCCATTTCTTTTCCCTTCCCCCGCTGGATCTTTTGTTCTATCCTTCGCTACTTTTTTTGTTCCTGCTGCCGGGAGTGGTGATTGCTTTCTAGGGCAATTCTGTGGCCCCCTCATCTGTCCCTTGCCAAGTTTTTTGTGAGTTTGCGAAGATAGGTTGCGCTATGCTACTTCTCCTTAACTTTGGAGTTTTTCTTTGTTCGTAGGGGACTTTTCCTCCCCTCCCCCTCTAGACCCTCTGCGTTCCCGAAGGTCGGGCTCTGGACCTCTTCCCCGCGCGGGCAGCTCCCATTTTTTCCCTGAACCCCCCGACGCGTTTCCCTCCCTCCCCGGATCGCGCCGCTCCCTTTCCCCTAGACTTCACTCTATCGACGCGCCTTCCAAAAGCCGTGCTTTCCTCTGACTGTGTTGGCCTGGCACTGACCTTGAAGCTAAGTCTTCCTCGCAGTGTCACCCGTTGTTTTTTTGCGCTCTTTTCCTTCTGTTCGCCAGTTTTGGCCTCCCTCGACTTGATCCTGGATTGCAGCAACGGTAGTTGACGTTTCTCTTCCGGTTCTTTTTTTTCTCCCTTTTTGCAAAGATTATTTTTTTCTTTCTTGCGTCATTACATACTCGCCCCACATTTTCCTTTTCCCCCCCCCCCCCCCCCCCCCCCCCCCTTTGAGCACAACAATGCCCGCCTTTTCTCACCCGGTGTCCCCGCCTTGCTGATCTTGTTATCCTCACTTTGTTGAGAGAATATCTCAAGCTTCTCTTCCCCCCTGTTTTCGCCTGCATCCCTTGTGCGAAAGATTTACCCTGTCACGTAATCGCACCAGACCACGCCCCCGTTAAAGTAATTTCGTCCCCCCACGCACCCTTCCCTTTGAGTTTTTTAACCCTTCTCCAAGTCTCCCCCACCACGTGCCCCTTTGAAAGCCATTATTCAAAATTGCGGCGCCCCCTTTCACCCCCATCACGTTTCTCCTGTTTGAGTGCGTAATGGGCTTCGAACTAACCGATATGCCACCCCCATTTCTCATCTTCCATTCCTTTCTGCGTCTAGATAGTTTTTTGGCATATCCGGGCACCGCACAGCCCTCTTAGCGGAGGCGTTTCGCTTCTTCTCCAGTCGCGGACTCTCCTTCCCGGAGGTAGTAACTCAGCCCTCACCAATTCCCCAGCGAGCATCTGCCTCTAGGTTCACCTTTTAGCTGACCTGTCCCCTTCTCACCTTAGTGCCCGCCTGACGTTGGCAGCATCAGGTCGCTTCCAGAGACAACATACCCTTTCGCAATCCTCTTCTTTTTTGATTTTCCCCCCCTCCCTTTCATCTGTTACTCCAAATGCGCAAAGCATTTTCGCGCCCCTAGCGCCGTTTTTTTCACGCTCCAGCGAGCAGGTTTTGTGTTTCCCTTTTTCTGTGCGGTATTAGCAGTCCGCCAGCAGAGCGAAGGTTTTTCCCCGGACGCCTTCAACAGACATTTCCTGTCAGCTCTTTCTCCCCGTAGCCACTGCTCTCCCGGCGCCGCCAAGCCTCACCAAGGTTCCTGAATCGAACCCCTTTACGAGCTAATTGTTTCCGATGCTTTCATTACTCGACAAAACCGTCCGACCCGATACATAGCCTTCTGGGCGGCGATGTCTATCGATTTTGATGGGATTGGCTAGCTTTCCCGGCATTCGGCCGGTCGTCGGAGACCACGCTGTAAAACTTGGACCGGAGCGGAGCCCCACCGGATCTCTTTCGTCGACCCATCCGGTGAATTTCCCCCCAGCCATTACATTCACCCTTGCCAATATTTCCCCCATTTCTTGCGCCATTTCGGCAAAACTTCCTCGGCTGCGACAATTGCCGTTTGTTCCTTTCTTTTTTTCCCCCCCTGTCCTAGAATCCCCTCGGTGTCAAATTTTTAAAGGCGGCTCGATCTCAGCAGGAGAAACCTTAGTCAATCACCGTCATCACCATTTCCGTCTCGATTCAGCGCCTGGCAGCTTTTTTTTGTTCCTTGGCAGAAATACTGGAACTTCTCTTACGATACCGACCCCTCACCTCCCCCTTCTCTTCCCAGTTTTTCTTGGGGCTTTCCCTCTTCCTGTAGGTGCGATCCCCACAGACGCGACCCACCCAGCGAATGGTCTACCTCCCTTTTGTCTCTTCCATCGACACTTTTTTGACCCTCCCTTTTTATTTTCCCTCCTTCCCTCTTCCCCTTGCCGAGCCTTTTTTGGAAATTCACCTTGAATAGTGCAGATTGGGCTCCCCCTCCTTCCGTTCCCCCTTCTCCCAGTTTCTTCACTTTTCACCCCCCCGTGATGTTCCCCGGCGTGAAGATGAGGCGAAACCCCAACAGGAGGCCGTGCTTTCCCCTCTCCCTACATCACCGTCTTCTTTTGCTTCGCCGTTCACATAGCGAGACTCCCACTTTAAAACTCAAGGAAGGACGCCCCCCATTGACGTCTTCCTCTCGGTTCAGGTTCTCTACCTTTCTCCTTCGATGAGTCTTTTTTGTGCGGGTCTCTGCCGAACAAGCCTCTTGGTCGAAATACTGGGCCCAGAGTGGCGGTCTTTGCCCTCTCATATCCCGCCTCCCCCCATTGATTTTTTCCATTTGGCTTTTTTAGGAAACTCTCTCTGTATTTAGGTTGGTTCACGTGAGTTCCGATGGCAACAACCTCTCTCTTTCCCCCCTCTTTGCTTGATGTTTCACTTTTTTTACCCGCCCTTTTCTATGGCTTCCCTCGCCCTTGCAATGGCTTTCCCTTTTTCTTTCAGTGGATAAAGTGCTGTTTCAAAACAGGCAAAAAATCTGCTTACACCACTATGTCGTCCCCGGCTTGGTTTACCCTCCTCCAGACCTCCCCCCCTTTCGGTTTTTTTTTTTTTATTCTGCCTAGCCTCCTCCTTTCCCCCCTTTTTTTTGAAGTTACGTCCCAAGGCCGGTTCGTCCAAGGAAGTGTGTGGAAACCCGTGGTAGTCTGGATCCGCTCTTTGTTTTTCCGACCATTTTTTTCCCCCGATCTTCCGGTTTCCGCTAGCTCAACG
>Ga0179593_1551551_pt1 | contig 10751 bp, 11 predicted proteins | sample CZODoug2_1_08_16_FD_185931 | JGI IMG/M metagenome (GOLD analysis project Ga0179593, IMG submission 185931) | Vadose zone soil fungal communities from Angelo Coast Range Reserve, California, USA - CZODoug2_1_08_16fungal (PacBio error correction) | ecosystem: Environmental > Terrestrial > Soil >... | reverse complement strand
GTACAACTTTCCTTAACCCATGCCCTGTCGAAGACTCTTATTTACCCTCTTCTTCTATCTTAATATATTATACAACAAGCCGACAGGTTCATATCGAGTCAGGAGAAATAAGCGCGCGTGAACCAGAAGAGGCCTTCGCCTACTAGGCTAATTCATAGAGGGGGTCTTGTTTGTCTTTTATGATAGTTTTGGTCCGTGTGTATTTCTATATGGAATTTTTTTGAGATATTTTTTTGCTTGATTTGTTTTTGTAACATGCCCTTTGTTTTTCCTTAGTCGTCAGTGACCGCTAAGGGCCAGGCCCCACTAATAGCTGGTGTAGCAACAAGTTGTGTTCATCTGGATTCTTGAGAGGCCATTCTTTTGTGATCCAACTGACGGCCTACATTCAGCGAGCCGAGGTCCAGGCCACCTTCGCCAGTGCTAGACATAGGGAGATATCTAGGCAGGTGAGAGCTGGAGTATTGTGATCTCATCACGCCTTCCTGCTTTTTTCTGGGCGTAGGAATTTTTCTGACCTCGCCACTTCATCAACTCGTGAGTGGTATGCTGTTTTCGGTCCCATAATTCCTCCATGTCAGGTGCTAGTATAACAAGGCCAACGTCGCCGATGAATTGGTTTCGGCAGTTGATCCGAGGAGCTTGGGCGGAAAGCAGAGAGTAGGCGTAAGATCGTCACACAGATTTCAGAACATCGAGTGAAAGAAGGGATAGCCAAGTCGACCTGCCTGCCAGTACCAGTCTAGAACTCAGCTCGTTCCATCTTAGTTGCCTGTTAGCCCCACTCCTTTCCTTGCCATGAATGATACCGGCGGTTAACTTTTCGTCTTTTTAGTGGAGAAGGGAGAATGCGATGTGGCTAGGTCGCGAGAGTTCGATGCAGCTCAGAAGTGTTTTGGGGGAGACGATACCTCTTATCTAAGATGAACGGCAGATGTGGTGGATAGCCGATCCCATGGTATATCTATATAGTCAGAATCAAGATGAAGTTGCGGAGTGGAAGCGTCCAGGAGAGACGGAGAGCGCTAGGGACAGCTTAACTCCGATAGCCGCGAGACACATCGAGTGGACGAACCGCACGATGAGGTTGCCTGCTAGCATATAGATCCCCAGATTATTCTGATGCCCGTACTTATAGGACAAGCCATCAGGAGAACCAGCAACCAATATCTTTGGGAAGGCGCGATCCTTCTTGACATTCGGTAGATAGAGAGGCTACTGCATGATAGTATTATCGCCGAAGTCCTAGGTAATTGGGACGGAGCGGAGACAAGGGTAGGCGGATGAATATTATGGCCAAGGTGTTATGCAAGCTCGTACATCGGGCAAACGTTCCTATAATGTACCACATTTCCCTCAGGTGGTATTTACAGCGAAGCGGATTTAACTAGACAGATTCGCAGTCCAGGGCCCGCCAGATCGATGCCAGGTTTTGAGGTAAGTATGTGTGTGGAGGAGCAGCGGAGAGGGCAGTAGGTATGGGTAGCAGCGTTCAAGTTCCTTACTGGGTTGATCACTCTCGGATTATGAGATCAAAGTCGAATAGGCCCAGACTAGAACACCGAAGTGTGCTTGGAGAGTCCTATTATAATACATACTATGCATTGACGCAGATCCTGCGCGCTCATGATTGTAACGAGATAATACCCAGGAAATGATTTTGCTGGGAACTCAGCTAGACGGCCTGGCATTGCTTATATTCTCCAGCAACGAGGACCCTGAGCCAGATTTCCCAGATACCTGCTATCAGTTTAAGTTAGCTCTGCCCAGGAGTTTGATATCTTACCAGGATACCAGAAGTCCAGTCAACACAGAGCCGGGCGAAGCGATTTGTTAGACAACTGCGAATGTCTCCGAGAATTAGTGTTGAGATGCCGCAAGATATGCTTCTCCAAAAAATAGCCGTGCACGATTCAGGGAAACTGAGCTAGCACAGAGCAGGGGTACTGGCGCATAATAGAGTATTAATACTGGGAGAACACGGGAATCAGAACCGGTGAAGAAGAGCGTAGGGTTTATTGTAGGCCGGGCGGTATGACCTGTCATTGGGGTGCATCAGCGTACAGATATTGTTGGATGTTTGGAAGCTTGACACTGTGTGAGTTCTAACCAATGATATCGGGCCGTCACAGATCTCATTTAAGATGCGGCCATATTGGGCCACGCGATCCGAAGGTAGCAGGTCGAAGGAGGGACCGATTATTCGCCCGTATATGGTCTAGAAGGATCATAGCACCAGTGCAGTACAATGTGTTGAGATGATACAGCATATATGGGCAACCCGATGTGCCCGTGGGGACATGCATGTTATCAATTTTATTACAATAGATAAATTTCCCGTCTAGCCGATGGATAATTCTAATAGAGCGCAGCACCAGGAGAAGTCAGTTTTTAATTTCATGTGTTGTGTAGGGCGAGATGTAGGGCGTCTGCTGGGCCCCCGTGTGAGGTTTTGGGAATAGGACTGCATGGTCGCTGGCTTACGCGGACAAGGGGGGTGTGCTCAGGTCTGACAATCCTCACAAGGACAGCCTGCCCGTATTGGAAGGACCCGGGTAGACTGGGAATGTGTGGATGCCCTTTAAGTCCAGGGAGATTTTTTATATGCAGCGGAAAAGTTGGCCGGATTGGAGGATTCGGGACGCCAAGACAAACCTTTAGGTATAGGGAAACTTCTTGAAACCTCAGTGGGGTGAAAGCGAGGCATTTTAGAGGACACGCTAGACCACATCCTTAATGATACCAATACTCTAGTTAAGTCCACCTGAAACCTCCAGGAGTGGGATAAGTTTCACGGATACGGAAAGCTAGCGAGAGACATGGCAGCCAGAGTTCCAGACTATTATTTTAGATTAGCATATGATACGCACACCGTTGATGATGGGAACCAACTTGCTAATGGCAAAGCCTTTGAGGAGCGAGGGGGTGAAGGACGATGAGGAGAGGGCTGGGCCAAAGGGAATAACAGAATCCGAGTCTGAGAAGACAATAGCAGGGCCCACGCGCATAGCAAGCACGGATCCCCAACAAAGTATTGATCGTTCGGCGCGGGAGAAAGCTGAAGCTTGAGTTCAAATCAGACAGGGAGAGGCCATGTACAGAAAGAAAACGGATACTAAAGTAGTAGCGCGCTTAAGTCCCCCCCCAACCCCTTAAGACTTCCCACCCCAGAAACCTTCATTCTTCCTTCCCACTCGCCCTCCCTTGTCCTCTGTCTCATTCACATTTCTCCCCTTCCTTCCCTTTCATTAATCCTACCGCTGAACATCCCACATTCCTTACCTTTACCACTCCTTCCTCCAGCCCACCTTCCTCCCCCCTTCCTACTCCCTTCCCCACTACCTCCCCCACCAACTTCTTTTCTCCTACCTACTAACCCTCTCATCTACCCTGCCTTGATGTCGAATTCAACGTGCTTAGATATGGATAGCGACGAACCACATGGGATGGCGGTAGGTTAAGTTTAGCTAGTGCGAGGCGTCTGAGTGTATGATCGGGTTGTTCGTGGATGTAGGACCGAGCCCCGCCCCCAAGCCACGTCTTGCCGTCTGCCCCTTATGCTGGTACGGGTATACGCCCGAGCGGCCGAGTATCCGTTGTAGAGGTGGCGAAACAGGCCCTACGCCGTCCTGTTAATTCCCATACGCGTCTGAGGTGTCAAGCAACCAGTGCAGACCGTGCGAACGGACGCCCGCCTTGCAGCTCACGACCCCCCCTGCTCGCCTGCTGCCCCGCATCAAATTGACGACATCATAGGAGGCCGTTACGCCGGCCACGGATAGGATAGTATACTTGCCTTCCTCACCCCGATGACATCGATGATACATGATTATTACTTTGCCCGGATAAGTCTCGATTAAGAAAAGCGCAATCGTCCATCACGTTCCTGGCTGTCACGATCCAGCGGCCAAGCGCGGATATCGAACTCTCTAGACAGAGCCACCGGGCACAACCGCATTGGCGGGAAATTAGTCTATTGAGGAGCTGCATTGCTGGTTTGCGGTCTTATGAGAGGCTCACTGAAGGCGGTCCGCTGCGTCTGATATCACTGGTGGCGTCCCGGCCTCAGCGCACACATAAGGCAAGTCATACCATCTGACAGTCGGCTACGGTAGGCGTTGTTTCAGTGTGATGCCTCGGTTCGCATAACCTAAAAGGACCTAACTGACAACTTACTGACCCCGTATCGCCCTCCCACACCAGCCCGACCTATCTGATAAAGCATTACTGCTGCCAAATGAGCGGTTCCATGGTTAATCAGTAGTTATAAGTAGTGATTAAAAATGCAGACCTGATTACTGACACTGTGAATTAGAGCATAGTGGGCACATCGTTCGTCAATGGCAGTCGGGCCTTAGCAGGCTAGCATTTGAACTCCATCGGCGTAGCAAATGCAGCACATCGAAGCACCACAACGAAGAGGGAGACGAAGACGTAGTGCCCTCTGTCACGGTTTGGGCGGGATCTATCTGGCCAGCAGCGGTAGTGTATACGTCAGCGAATACGATCCTTCAGCCGATCTATCCAGCACTGCCGACTGCCTACTCCCGATGCTAGCAGTATGCTTGTAAATTGCAGGGAGTTATTTTCTATAGTTTTCGCGCGGGAATTCCCTGGACAGTCGCTGGTATAGCCGCCACAGCTTCCAGCGCGTTTGAGCCCGTATGCGGCGCTAACTCATTACTGACCAGCGACTTTGTCCTGCTCATGTAGACGCACAACCAGGTGATTTCTACTTCTTCTGACTAGTTCTAGCGTGGATACAACAACCACAGTATTGCGGCGGGGCCTTAAGGCGGGTTAACTATGAAGACCGCTACCCTCTGACCTACAGCGTGTGTTGCAACTTTGGTGACCTGGAAAGAATCGCATAACAAGCTATGTCAGCACCTAACTATTATTTTTAGCGCCAATGTTAATATCGGTGGGGAACGCCGACTGACTATGTGCCGGATCCTAAGGCTCCTAGGGCTGAATCTCATGTAACTAAATTGAATATCTTCGTTTTTTATCTGGGGAGGGCGACCAAACGTAAATGTCGGTGCACTCCGAGCCAAGCTAAGGGGATTAATGCCATAACCTTCTAGCCGGCACAATTACGAGCCCCACCTTCCGTAATTATGCCCGGTAAAGAGAGCGGAGGACGAGGGAGATCGTTTGCCGCCGGCAACTTCGTCCGGTCTTGTAGGAGGAAACGAAGATATAGTCCGCAGCACTGGTTGCCCGCCGCCACATGCCAGCATTTTATCGCCAAGCTCCGTTGATAGACAGGGGTCCTGTTATTTTTCTTAGTTTAGCCAGCGGCCATGTCGCATAATGGTATAGTCTATAAGGTGGCTTGGTCACGTAGCTCATATGTTTCGACGCGCCGGCCAATTACACTTCGCCCTTACTTTAAGCCAGCGCACGGAGTTCGATACTATACCTTGCGCTTTTCTCCCATACGCGATCTGATCCGTTCATACCGTCCGTCTAGATATGATGTAGCTAATGTGTCTAGAGCGACCGTCTTGTGCCATAGGTGAGATGCAATCTGTTAGTGCTACCTGAGCCCCGTTCAGCCTAGGTTTGAGAGCCTACCCAACCGGCCCACCTTCCAGTGCGAGAAAGGTAGTGGTCACTAGCTTGGAGGCCACTGCGCCTCACACTAACTACGATTAGCAGGCCTACTTCCTGGAATGTGGCTGCAGTCCACCTGCTCTAGCTTGATCGTCGATGTGTTCTTAATCTGCTGGTGACCCTTGCGCCAGTGACAATTCGGCTCGCGGCGATACGCTGACGTCCTGGCATGCCGCTGTGCCGCCCTCGGTCCACGGTTTCTTACCTGACGACGACAGCCGGGGCAGCGCCGAGGGAATAGAACATCTAACCACAGTCTACTGAAATCCGTTTCTTTAGTTAGCACGATAGGAAAGTGCCGATAGGCACAGATTGACACCACTCCACCGGCTGATTCACGTAATCAGTTACCGAAGAATAAGTATTCATATATGCTCCTTCTGTCTGCCACTATTGATGGAGCTCCCAAAGGGCGAGGCGCTGGATCCCTAGAAGCATCTAAGGTATGGTTCGGTAGGCCCTAAGTAAATGGCCTTTTGTGTGTCCGAGTCGGGGCGATGCAGGACCGATATTGTGGGTGGTGATACGGGCTTTAAGGTCTAAACAGCAAATATGAGGGCGACGTTTGCAGGCCCATTAACGGACCTATATATTTAAAGGACTGCGTATGCAAGAGAGGAAAGGGAAACACCCCTGCTCCACATCTCCTGGCATGGGCGATAGATATGTGCGCCCCACGCAACGGGTTACGGGTCTTATCACGAGAGCGTGCTACAGATAGGCATGGACATGCGACACCACTTGTGTGGGCCAAGCTAGATAGCGACGAGTGGAAGAGACGACGAGCCCTGTAAAATAGATTGAGCAATTTGTACTAAGCTTGAAGCCGGAGGCTTAGAGGCGAGATGCTCGCTGGATCGATCTTTAGCCCATCCTCCACACAGCTAAACAGAGCGCGCCCTCATGTAATCGAGCCGCTTGTTAGACTAGTCATCGTTGACGACATGCTGCAAGAACATGTATGAACAGTCAGCAAGGCTGATTCGCTGCATCACATTGAATTTTCTTATGGCCCGCGGTCAGCGACTCCATAGCCATTAGTCCATTGCTATGAACAGACGGGGGGACACGATCGTCGATTGAGGCGCCTGTGATTTCTTTCTATTACTGCAGTGAGACGGTTGAAGTATCTGGCAAAATAGGACGAGTGAGGATCTTTTTCTGCTTTCCGTCCCCAATAGTGGGAGTGACGAGTTTGTAATTGCAAGTAGTCTTATGCAAGATTAAAGTTCCGTGGCGGCTCACAGGCGAGGTGGTAAATGAGTTAGTTCTTTGACCGTGACCGGAGTCGATGCGCTTGCGCCGGGATGACCCCGGGACCTACGTACATCCTGACCTCAGCTCTGCCTGAGGTGCTTTCATCACCATGGGCCCCCAGGACCTTCAACGCGAGCACTCGGGAAAATGTGTGCTGAGCTACTCAACATCAAGCCGCAACGGCCGGGTAACACTGCGACTGATGACGCCCAATGAACGCGATATGTAACAGTATCTTCTACCTCCTGTATCCATGAATATTGATAGTAGACGAGAAATTCTGGACCTCGTTGATTCCTTTTGTTACCTTGCGCGGTTCTCCTGCCGCGTGTTGGTGGTTCGATGCGCAAGCGTTTGTTTGTGATGAATATGTGCTGGAGATTAAGGAACATTCGGTAGTACTCGCGCACGTGTATCTAAGGCGATACGCAGTAGTGTGGACCCCTTGGCCGGGATGTTTATAGAAGTATCGAATACTCGATCATCAGATGCAGCGACGCAACTGTGGTCCTCTTGGCATGTGGAACAAGCAGGCGGGGAGGAGCCGCGCTCCGTGTGGTATTACGAATCAATCTTGTAGATGCGGTAAGGCGCAGACCATCTGCAAGAGATAAAAAATTAACAGGAGGGACTGATTTAGAACCAATGAGAGAGGGCCGGGCGGCTGGGGACAAGTGGGGCCGGTTGTACCTGTGAATAGTATGATCAATCTCCAAAAATAAAGATCCGGCCTGTCCACGCATCGGCTTCCATGAGCGTTCCACTGCAGGAAAGGGGCACAGGAACATCTGTCCCGCGGTAAGGTGCGACCCGTGCCTAGCGGATCTCTCCCTCTTCCGCACACAAGTCCTGAACACTGTCATCCTGGCAGGTGAACATACACTACTTTCTCCTAGCGCCTCCTGTTTTGCTACCATAGGTGCATATCCTTTGTCGAGAGAGAACGAGTTGTTTAGGCACAAAGAGAGAGCCACAGAGTCTAGGATGATTGATAAGAGCAGAAAAAGAGAGGAAAATACTCGAATGTTAAAAAAAAGGCCCCAAATTCACCTGGCTGCCCGTCAACGGAAAAAAGAGAAAAACAGAAACAGGGCAGGAGAATTGAATGACGAGAAGTAATATAGTCGCGGTAAAAAAGAGAATAAGATCGGTGTGGAAAAAGATACATAGGAGGAAGGAAAGTAAACCAAAAGGAACGTTGGTTGTATAGCGTACGGGGAGATGAGGAAGGCGCGGACAGGGAGTGGACATGGATTTCGTGTGGGGGAGAAAAATAGTCAAGGAATACACAAAAAGAAAGTATTGGACTATTGACAAAGTTGTACTACTGAATTTATGCTATGGATAAGGAGAGGGGGAGAGGGAAGTGGTCTGCGGGGGGGCAGAATTATAATTGTGTTAAACAATGTCGCACAAGGGCGCGATGCAGTCAAAAAAGAGATGCGGGAGTGTTGCAGACGGGGTGATGAGTTACCAAGTGGCTGTTGACGTGGAATTCCACTTTTGTTCCTGGTTGTTTGTAAAGCGGGCACCCTAAGACCGAAAAGAGGGGGCGGTCTAGTGACCAAGGTGCAACGATATTACGGTGCGGTCTAGAGCCAAGGTCCAACGGAAATAGTAAATGCGAGGTTATTGAAGAAAGCGATTAGAGATGAAGGAGAAAGAGGTAGGGTCAGGTGGTGGGTGGTGGAGGGGAGGGGAGGTCAGAGGACGGTGAGTATTGTCGACGGCGATCCGGGTGGGGGGGGTTGGAGTGCTGTGTTGGGGTTGTTTCGTTTTCAAGTGTTAGGTGCAGCGTGGTTTTGTTAGGACGTGTATTGAGAGGAGAAGGCGACTCGAAGTAACACTAGGCGCAACAAATTAATTGTAAGTTTTACACTCGCCCAGAACAGTAATGTACTGAAGGGAGACGAACCTTAAAAAAAAATTTCCTGGAGTGCTAAGTGACCAGGGAGGAGGCTGCGCAGGGGAGGGGTTACGGTGGCACACTGGTATCTTCCGAATTAGTCGGGCGACTTTGCTTGGAATAGGGAGCAGTGGGGCACAAAATCAGGCGAGGGCTACGGGCATTCAGCGGGGGCAATAATCAATGGCTGCAAAGACAATTGCGGGGGCAGGCAGTGGTCGCCTTACATCAACCCGGCGGCACGCGGCGGAACAGTTTTCGGAATTTTTTCATTCTGGCCGCAGTAAGAATCCAGGAGCACGTACAAGATGCATGCCCTAAGTCTCTGTCAGAATTGTCGAGGGCCACTGAGAAGGTACCACATGCACATTTGATCACATACGACAACACAGACCAGTCTAGTGTACGACATGTGTCTAGCTCTTCTCAGGAATATTGACGTATCGGAAGATCAGCGAACGGTAATAACGGTTGGTTGTCCTGTCACTCGCCATAGGGGAGGTTTCACCGGGGCGTGTGGCTGACCAGTGCGGGAGTGGAGAATGTATATGGTGATGTTTGATCGCAAGGGCCCGATTTCTAGCGCTCAACGTATATCTACTACGCTCCCCGGTGTGAAGCCGCCTGACTGGAGTACGGGGTCGCCGTTTTTTTCTTACCCCCCTCTCCCCTCTATTCGCCGGTTCCTTCTGTCCAAGAGCCAAAGCGAACTACGTGGCAAGTGTGAGTATCCGGCCGCAGCTGGCGCTGACGTACCCTAGCGCCTATCATTAGCCACTGCACACCGGAGAGAGCCAAGTGCTCACATAGATCTTATAGCCCATCTTTATGACCAGGTGGCTCCCGCGCACCGGTTTATCGCACGATTCCTATGGCCGTTGGTCACGGCAAATCTCGCAGGTAGATTACACACTGGTCGTGCTCGTCACCCTGCGTGACCGGACATTCGTGCTAATCAGTCACACGCGTCGATGGCGGAGGGGTGCCTGGGAAAATTTGCCGAAGTCAATGCTGCAAGCGCGAGGACTATGGATTCGATGCTGACCAATGTGACGCACCGTGTCGCGGATAGAGGTGCCGAGAATTTGAGAGACGGGCGAAATGCAGACACAGAGGACCAAACAGCCATAGTTTCGTGCAGCGCAGACCAACGATTTTGTCTGGGAACACCCACGATACCCTTGATTTTGCGGAGCGATAGTCAAGCCAGTTGGGGCGGCCGGATTCCGTCTCCGGCCACTCAGCATGAGAATCTTGCTGACCCGCATCGAGTGATTCCCCGGTTCAATTCCACGGGCTTTTGGTACTAGAGCGCATAGGTCTGACTCAGCCAGGGGAATTGGAGATCGCGGGAGGGGAGAAGAGGCGGAGCAGACGCCCTGGTTAGAGACGCCTGACTGGACTTCTGTAGTAGGGGGCAGCCATAATCCTGTTGTCTAAGAGAGGGTGCGGATGTCCGCAGCTGGACGAGTCGGAATCTGGCTATTGTAGCAGTCTTCAGTTCACGGCTAAGCAGTCGACTAGCAAATGAAGCCCATTCGACTCGTATACGCATATGGGCTCCGCACGCCACGGCTTATATTTGACCGCAAGCATATTGTACTTTTTTATGTAATTTTCCGCTAGCCGCACCAGCCCTCCTTAAATCCCCCGTGGCACGAATTCCAAGAAGAAAGAGTTGATGGCAAACTCCGCGAAGAGAAACTACAACTACGGGTTCAATCTATGTCTGAGGACAGGACTACACTATAGGTTCGATTGCACAGGACTGCTGTTCTTTTACCGGGTGACTCTTTGGAAACGAAGCGAGCGCAGTATCATATCGGGATCTAGAGGATTGCCAAGACAGGATTCGGGGCGCGAGTTTTTCGCCGACCCGATCCTAGTCGGCCCTAGTGAAATCAGGTGTAGGGCGCGGTACGTCATCCTGTCGTGGCTATCACACAGGGCCGTTCTGTAGCTGCGTATA
>Ga0179593_1196630_pt1 | contig 10751 bp, 14 predicted proteins | sample CZODoug2_1_08_16_FD_185931 | JGI IMG/M metagenome (GOLD analysis project Ga0179593, IMG submission 185931) | Vadose zone soil fungal communities from Angelo Coast Range Reserve, California, USA - CZODoug2_1_08_16fungal (PacBio error correction) | ecosystem: Environmental > Terrestrial > Soil >... | reverse complement strand
CCCCGTTGCATTCTGCACCTGATCCCGGCCTCGACTACATCTAATGCCACCTTCACCTGCCCTTATAGAACGGGCTGCCTCGCTGCCTTTGAATCCTTCCACTTCATCCTCCCCGTAAGGCTTTTCCCTGTTTGTTCGGGACTTTCTGCCCCCTCCCCTTGGTATGCTTGGCTTCCAGCCCGCTAGATGCCGTCGGTTTTTTGATTTTAGTTTTTGTGATTCATACTCGTTGTGATTATTTTTCCCAGCCATTGGAACCATGAGCCTAAAGCAAACTCCTGATGTGTCCGTAGACTTTTCTCTTATTTGTTTTGCCACCATCTACTATTTATAACATCCAGCAACCTTTTACCCGTTTGCCCCAGAATCTGTTCTCGACATGACCCCCGCGTTTTCCCTTTTTGGTAACGCGTTCGCTTGGTAGCCAGCAATCTTTTCTCGATTCCTTTTTTTTTCTTGGACGCTTGACCCCATCTGCACTTGGGTTGCACATTCTTTTCTAATGCAGGTTGAATTATGCATAACTCGCGTTTTTTCCCCTTTTTCTGTCCCTTACACCTTCTCATCCCAGCCATTTTTATTTTGGCAATCGCCAAAGCCAGTGTTGCAAAACTTCGACAAGATGCTCTGGGTTCATTTTTCTTTTTCGCTATTTTTGATGTTTTTTGTAGGTCTTGTCCTGTGCATTCCTAAGCAGCCTCTTTTTATAACTCAATTCTTTCAAACATTGTCGTTGGAACTTTCTTTTGCATCGGTGAGTCCTGACGCAACGAGTATCCCGTTTCTCTTTTTTGTCTGAACGCCCGTGTAACTCACGACTTCCTTCCCAGACTGCTGATGGAAGGCTTTCTGATTATATTCCGTCCACATTGGATATCTTTTCTATTTCCTTTTTCCCCCGCAGGTCATTGCTTTACCGTAACGACTCTCGATTTTGAGACCTTCCATTTTGTTGACGGACTCCACTTTATTTCTTTTTTTTCCCCCCGTCCTTCTGTGTGCTCTAAAAGCCTTAAGTCCCAAATTTTTTTGAACCAAATCCCACCTCTAACTTGCAAACTTCCGATTTACCTCACTTCGTGCAACTAAAGCCAACCCTTTCTTATTTCTAATTGGCAACGTCCATTACGGGGTATCTTTTCCAACTTTAAGCGGTGAGGTTCGCTTGTCTTTGGCCGTCACGGCGAAGGGCGAGCGTTTTTTTTGCTATTTATTGGCATTTTCCCTCCTTTCGATTGTTGTTCCAGTCTTACATAGTTGCTGGTTCCTGCAGCCCTTACAGGTTCGATGCAACTTGGCAAGTTCGCGGGTGTTCCTCCCCCACCAGCCCGTACCTCCATTACAGTTTTTTTTCCCTTCTTCCCATCAACGGCGAAGACCGTTTCCATTTGGCCTGGTCACATCTTAGACCAGGGTACTTATAACCTGGTTTCCTTTCCCGCCCACCTCCTCACTGCTCATTCTTCATCCTCTTTTCCCTAACGTGTTGTTTCTCGAGCTATGCGGCTACTCAATGGATTGCGCGTCACGGAACCCGTTCTTCTCCTGACATTGATCGGCTTTCTCGATTCGTAACTTTTTGTTTTCTCGGTGACGATTCTGCTCTAATGTCCTTGGCGCCCTGGACGGGCTTTCTTTTTCCCCCCTCTTTTTTAGCCAGTTTCCAGCGACCCCTGGTTCCTTCTTCCTTTCATATCCTGGATCCACCTCCTTTGGTTTTCAATGCGAAGAGTAACAAGTTACCCGGCCGCCCAGCCCTACTCCACCTCCCCTGTCTCGTTTACTCCCACTTCCCTCAGTATCCGACCGCACACCGCCACTATTCTTCCTTTTGATACGCCCCCGTACTCCGTGTGCCTTCGATTCATTGGTACCTTCCTTTTTTCTTTTGAGGAGTAATCTTTTTTTTTTTCGCGATACCATTCAAGAATTTTGAGCTATACTGCTGATCACACCTTCCCCCTCTTTTCTTTACCCTCCAGCTCGCCGCCAGTGGTAAATATCCTTTTCCCCCCACCACCCCCCACCCCCCCCTACTTCCCACCATCCCCCCCCACCACTACAAATGATGACTAACTTTCAAAATCGATGTCCAATCTGTTACTTTTTCTTTGCCGGGTTACTTTTGGAAGATTAAAATCACCCGCTCATCAAAGTGAACCGCCTGATTTCCAGGTTCATCGTTTGATGTTCAGCAGCGCCTTATGATTTTTTACTTCCTTTGTTCTTTCCCACTCGTTAAGGTGACAATATGTCGTCCACTGATACTCATTAGGATCTGCGGATGTTTGCGGAATGTTCCCCAGGACATCCTTGTTGCTATGCGCTACGGCCAAGTCTTGCGGTGTTCTTCCCCTTCCAACACAATAACCTCGACTCCCCCTCGCGTCCCCGTCCCCCAGGCTCCGCTCCGTAGTTGCTTTTTTGCCCCTGGATTCTCCTATTCCCATTAGGCTCTCCAAGCCTTCTTTTTTGCCGGGTCCCCCCCTTTAAAAAAACAGATAGCTCTCTTCAACCTGGTCCCCAATCTTTTTTGCCTCCCATTGCGCGTGGTCAGGTAAAGTTTCTACCCCTTGTTGTTTTATTCTCAACGCTGCTTTGTACGACCGCTCCTTCTTCGGTCCCTTTTTGAAAACTCTTTCTTTCTTTTCGTGGCCCAGCCTTGTTTTTTTTCCCACCTTTAGCGCTTCCTGCGACCTCCCGCTGAGGTTTCTAAAGTACGCAGCTTCTGCCGTGTCTCTGCTCGTCTTTTTTCTCCACTATAGGAATCAGTCAACCGCCTATCCCCACTCCGCCGTTCGGAGAGCGGGCGTTTAATACCTACCCCCCACCCCGAGTTCTATTGGCCTATCCATGTTTTCCCTCCAAACCATCTCTTTGCCTACTTGTGGCTTTCGTGATTTCCGTAGAGTGCCGGCTGCGCCGTTTTACCCTCCGTGCTATAGGAACTCGTGGCGTGAGTTCTTCCCTCGTCTAGTTCCAGATAAATTACCGTACAATGGCAACACAGCCTGACGGCCTTTTTGATTCGGACTCGCATGCCTTTCCGACAAAATATGCATGACAATTGCCGTAGATTGGTTCAACTCCTTCCACGGCCGCGCTTGCCCTTCGATCTTAGGAGAGTTCGTCCCCTCCGATATCTCCCTCCCCACCCCCGTTTCTTACCTTGATCTTCTCCTGTCCCTTGGAGATATAGTGATTGCAAACAACAACACCCTTATTTATACGGATTTCTCCGGTAGTGCTCTGCGTCCGGTCTTTGCGTTTTTTACGTACCACGAAATAAGACGTTCACTTCCAGTAGAAGTGGCCCATCAGCGCTCCTCTTTGCAACTACTCCTTTTGCTACTTTTAGATGCGATGTTTTATAGGTCTCTTTCTTCCTTCTTGTGGTCTTCTGTCCGTCTACTTGCCTCGTCACTCCTTTGGGTCTCCCTGCCCATTTGCTTCACCCTTCTTTTTAAGAAGACTGCCCTTTCTGTAGCTTTTCGCCCTGACATGCTGCAGCCCTCTTTGAGTCCTTATACTCCCTCCTCTCTTAGTGATATGCGCGTTCGGAGACTCGCGATGCCGACGAGCATCTGTTTGTCTCCCCCTGAGAGATAGGTTTCCGCGCGTTCTCCTCGTTATACTGTAGTAATACGCGTCGCGTCTATTTCCTTCTCCTCGTTCATGTTTTTTTTTCTTTAACCCTCCTTCCATGATGATTCATCGCCGCCTTTATTCGTACACCGGCATCCCCTTGCTCCCCTCAACAGTTAGAGAAATCTTCGCTCTTATCATTGAGATCTCATATAGTTTACTATAAATCCTTTTTTTTTTTGTGAGTGCCCTTTCGATGATCCTCTTTCCCCTTCTCCCCTTTTTCCGCAGATTCCCTGCAGTGTCTGGTGATGATCCGGCTGCTAGACCGCCTTGCATATTTGCTGCACCGGCCGAGATCGATTCCCTTTGTCTAGGCGTTTGAATACGATCCGCCGTTGGCACCTCTCCTCCTCCCTCCGATTTTTTTTCTTCCCCTTCCCCCAAACCGATCTCGGCGTTCTGGATGCGTCCGCCTCCATCGATCTCTCGAGATGCCTTCGTACGGCTTGATATTGCGGTTTCCCTGTAAGTAAAGCTTCAGGCAAATTCCTTTTTCTTTCGGGTTGGATTTTTCCGCTTGGGTGATCCCGTCCAATATTCTTTCATGCTTCTTTTTTTCTTTTGACCCCACCGCGCATTCGGTGCTTTCCCCTAGAAAGGAGGCCCACCAACCTAAGTCTAATGTGGAACATGATTGAGTTTGCCCCCTCGTCTCCGCTGGCCTCTGTCTACGCTCTTTAGTGACCTGCGGGTTCTTCGCCCTCCACTACCCCCTGACTCCAGACCTTGATCCCCGATTGAATAAGCTCGATAGCTTTTTTTTTTGTGGATTTTTCTGAACACATATATCGACAACGGGTTATATTGCAGATCGATCTTTTATTCTTGGTTGTCCCACTTTCCATCCGTCCTTTGGATTGACCCTAGTTCCAAGATCTTATTCGTCTCCCTGAGAGCGGGTGAAAGAACCTTTCAGATCTACCTTTCCTTCTTTTGCGCGAGACAATTGCGGCCGAGTAGCCCCCGCATCCCTTCTCTCTTGCCTCTTCTGCCTTCTCTAAGTTTATTCCTCGTTTGTCCGATAGAAAGGTGTCCGCGAGCATTTTCAATCGGACCCCTGGCTCTCCGTATTTCTGTCCAGACCGTTGTTCGGGTGAGGACCCCCATCTTGCTTGTGCAGTCTAACGCCCGCTAGCTTTTCCGTTTTTTTCTTCGACTTTTTGTTCTTCACTTCATCAGTTGGACGCAAGAGGTAGAGCCATGAAGCCATCTCTAGCCTTCAAGAAGCTGTTACCTTATTGTTCCTCTTTCCCTTTTCAGTTCCTCTACCTCTTTATGTTGTTGAAGAAAAACAATTTGACCTTCCAAGCGAACACCTTCTCTTTTTTCACTCCTCCGTCTCCCCGTTTTTTAAGTTTAACGTCTTTTTCTGATCTTTGGAACTCCCCTCGTTTAGAGTTCTTTTAGGCGTCGTAGCGTTGGACCGTTCCACGCTCCGGGGCTCACCTTTGATTATTCGTTTCAGATTTTCGTTTTCTAGCTGTTTTTTAATTGGGACCCTGTCTGACCCCTCCTCTCCCCCTCGTAAACTGTGAGAGCACCCGGGGACTTGACAAAGCAATTCGCACGGCAAAATTCCCTTTCTCTCTCCTCTACTGGGTTTACTTCCTTTTGCCTGCGTGCTGAGCATTTATGAGGTTGATTCCTCCATTCCGCCCATTTCCTTTGGCCGCCCTAAAGTAAGACTCAAGGATGTACTTTGTACGGTCAACGGAATCGGAAAACACTTGTGCCACGAGTCTCCCGGATTTTGAATTCCACTTCTGTATACGCCCTGTCCTCCTATCCTTCTTAAATCCAGAAGCTCTTGCTTTACCTTTTGCATTCCCTTCCAAGCGCGGCCACTTTGATCTCTGCTTTCTTCTTTCCGCCTGTGCCTTGCCCGGCCAAGACACAACCCTGTCAAGATTCTCGATTTGTCCAGCTCTAGTCATCCCTTTCCTTTGTCCTGATACCACTTCTGCGGTGCTGTGGTTCCCACGATTTGTCCCTACCAGTAAGCTAAGCAACAGATTTATCGAGAACTTTTTAACGTTCCGATTAAATACCCTTTGTAAACCTAAATGCACGCTAACCCCCAACCCTCTCGAATGCACGGGCTGTTTTTTTATGAAATGTTTCACTCTTTGATTGTCGGTCTTTTGTCTGATTGTCCTACAAGGCCGAAGGGAGCGGTTTTGCGTTATCCCTTCAATTGGTTTGCCTTTTCCCTTCGTTTCCTTTTTGTATAGCCCGTCTCTTCTTTTCCCGCGGTGCAAGGCAGTGGGTTTTTTTCTCTTCACGATTGAAGATCGTTTTCCCCCGCGCTGACCATTCCAGTTTCGACTTACATTGTTTAGGAGTCCTCTTTTTAATAAGTCCCTCCTCCCGTGTCCTCTCGGATTTCCCTCTCCCTCATGGTTTTCGTCAATCAGGGTCGTTCCGCGTCGCCCTCTTCAGTGTCTCATAAGTCCTTTATCTTTTCTTCCTGTGGTTTCTAGCCTCTTCGGCGCCTGCTCAAATTGATTCTACCTTCAAACCGTGAGTCGATGGTCTTTCTTTCGGTTTTTCCTGATTTTTGAAACGGTCTGGTCGTGATTCCCTCTTTTCCAAGGACGCCCGTCAACATTATTGTCGTTGTTTCTGTTTCTGACCACCCTCTTCTTCCTTGCAGTTCAGACGTGCCCGGTTTTCTGTTTCCGAAGCATGCGATTCTGGACCCCCACCCTTGTCGGGGTTCCCCTGCGAAGGGCCCCTCCTTCGGCCTCGCTTGAAACGCGCGCCATCGGCGGCTTTCCTCAATCTAACTTCTATGGCTTCATACACTTCCCCGTTTTCTTTCACCCCCATTCCCTCCTGCCCCCCCTTCGATCTTTTTTGTTTTTTCTTGCGTTAACGGCGTTGCCGGCGCTCCCTTCATGACTCTTAGCTTAGTCTTGATTCCTGAAAATCTTTCGCCCTGACCTTCCACAGGGTAAATATCCGTCCCCCACCCGAAATCCTCCTCAGATCTCCCAAATCGTGTCCTTTCTTTGTTTTTTCCTTTCCCCTTACCTTGCTGGTGATATTAAAGCCGAGACCCCGTGCCGACTTAATTTTTTTTAAGCCATTGGCCCTACTCTTTTGAGTGCTTTTAAGATCGTACTTTCAACGGGTTAAGCCCCCCCCTTCCTTAGTGCATTTGTTTTTGATACTTTTTTCTTTTGCATCTGGGGGCCTGGACGTCACTTCAATGACATTCTGGCCTCTCATTCGTTCACGGCCAAGATGCGTTTGTACTTTTCAACCACCTCCACTTCCCCCTCCTTCGTGCCGGCCGTAACCCCAGGCGCGCTCTATTTTGACCTTTTTTTTCGGCGATTTTTTCGATCCGGATCCTTCCCAGTCATGTCGTGGATGCCTCCAGTTCTGTCAGCCTGGTCCCCACTCGATCGCTTCCACAGCGTCCGAACAAGTCTTTTGCAGCACAGTTGTTGCGTGGTCAGGCCACCCCTTTTTACGTGTAAACCTTTCCTATTTTTTATTTCCCCCTCTTGCTGGTTTACCCGGATTCCTCTTTAAAATTACTCTGTTTTCACAGGATCTGCTGAAATAGACTCTAGTTCGTTAGAGTTGACCTTGTTCTTTTGTGATCCACTCGCATCCAGTGAGGTCGCGAACCCTCGCCCTTGAGGTTCCACACCGCCTAAATTTACGCAGATTCTTTGTTTCTTTCTTTATAATTTTCCCTTCGCTATCTTCACACACATCCTTTTTCCTAGCAAAAGCGATCCCCCCCCACGCCGTACGGTCAGTCTCGCGGTGCGGTTACGAACCCTTGAACCCTGCCTCAGAGGGAATTGTATTAGTCCCTACCCCCCACTGTCTGCACCTTTTGACCTTTATTTTCGCTTTTTGCCTCGCACGATTCTGATCTATCCGAGGTAGGGTGAGTCCGGAGACGTCGACCCAGAGACAGCCCAGTTATAATACTGGCCCTCTTTCCTCAGGATCGCTCGGTCAAAATTCTTAACCCCTTCTTCCCGCGCCCTGGACACTTGATCCGTTTCATCGTTTTTTCCTGTTTTCACCTTGAGAAAGCGCGATAAGAGCCTTTGACCCGACGTATGCTCCCTGAAGCCTCGCGATTAAACTTCTTTATCCCCGTATCGATTCTTACCTGGAGATAGGTGCCCCCCAAACAAAGCCTTTCCTTCTTTCATGCCTAGTTATTCCGTCGGTCTTTTTTTTTCGACAGAATAATCCGAGGTCACGTGACTGTTTCGGCCATCCTTTGCCCCGAGAGTGGTCCCCTCATCATTGGGTTCCGCAATGCCTATCTAGTACTGGTTCCCTTATCTTTTCACACGTATCTTTTGGCTTCTATATTTCTGAGACTGGAAGATGAGATAACTCCAGGTTACTCCCCAAATGGAAAAATAAATAACTGCCAGTGTTCACGGTTTCCTGTGCTTCCTTCCAGAAAGCAGGCCCCTCCCCCCCTCTTCGGAGAGACTCAGCATAGGATTTCTAGGCATCGTCCTGGACCCCTAGCCTGACGCCTCCCTTTTTTCTCGCCCTTCCCTCTTCGAATTCCGGAGATGATTTTTGCCCCCCTCTCAGGGCACCTTTTCCGTCTCTTGTTTCATCGCGAGCGAGTCACTTTCTAGATCTCTTCCTTTTTTTTAGGCAGCTCATGTTTTTTTTTACGAGCATTGGGATAGTACCTTGAACTCCCCTTCTGATCTACCTTAGAAGAAATTAGGAGCCTGTGTTCTTCCTCCCCTTTTTCTCTTCTTTATACTCCTACGTTGTTTTTTTTTGTCTCTCTTCTTTTCTAGACAGAGCATGCTCTTCTTCTAATATTTCTCTCACTTTTCACTTGGTTTTTTCCTGTTACCGATTTTTCGTTCTCGCTCCGCCGCCTTTTTAGTATGCGTTCCTGCGCCCCCCATGCTTTGAATCGAGGACCGTCCTTCAGCTCGCTATTCTAACTTCTCGTTCGGCTGCGCTTAGTCCCTCGTATCTTTTATCCCCACCCCCTGCATCGGATTCCGCGGCTCTTGACCCCCCCGTACTCGAACATATCCTATACCCCCCTCGCTCGATGAACGGACTACCCAGATTTTGATTTCCTCGGTCTCTCCTTTTAAAGGCAATTCTCTTTCTTTCAATGGTGAGGGTGCCTGATCATCGCGAACACTCTTTATTATTTCGCTCGTCTTACTGCAATTCGTAAGACACCCTTTTTTTTGATGTCCCCATCAGACCGGACCCAAACTATCCTCAGGTACGGTAACCTTCTGCTTCCCCACGAAGAGTGCCGATGGCCTTTCATAGCCGGACCCGGCGGTTCCTTTTTCCCCACTCACGACTGCAGACACGGTCACTGACGGCTACAGCTGAGCTGGTTTTTGTTTGCACCATCCCCCCATGGACCCCCGGCCCTATCGCCCCTTTCATCTCTTTTTTGGCTCCCCCCTTATGGCGTGCGGCTTACCCCCTCATATCGGTATTAGAGCAGACAGGAGAGTGGCGCCCGCCCGCCAAGATTCAAGTTAGTTTCTTTGAGGCGCGCCCTGCAACCTTCTCAGTCGCCCTTTGCCTCTCTTTTGCACTGATGTCCTACTTCGATTTCCAACTACCGCTTTCCCGCATGCCTTTTTGTTTCTTTTCTTCTCTTTCCGGCACGAAATTCTTGAACGGCCTCGCCCTGTCCTTCTTTAGGAAGACAGTTGTTTCGTGACTTGTTTGGACCCCCCCAATGTGTTCAGGCGTGCAGTTTCGTACCCTCCCCTTTTCCTGACAGGTGGTGCCCGTTTTTCATTTTTCTGTTCATCTCAGTTGTTCATGTGAGAAGGATCCGACCCTCTCCTTCACCTTAAGAAGTTGGTACTCTCTTGGTGCATTCCTTGCGCGTTTGCGACCGCTCTTCTCTGTTGATCCACAGTCCTCCCCAAGGCTGTGCTCAATGCGTTCCCCTATCTCTTTTCAGAGTCTTTATTGTCCCCCGCGTTTCCCGTTTACACGAGAGTCTGGTCTCAGTTTTGTCAAAGGCGTTGCTAGAGGACTTTCTTATTCTTGTGGACATGCCACCCTGCGAGGTTGCGTTTCCCCCTCTAGTAAGTCAGTTTTCCTCCTGGACCCCCCTTTCTGGTTTTTTTCTTTTTACCCGTTGCCCTGCCCTTGGGATAATCACGAACTTCTTTTAGAGTCATCGAGGGGGCCCTCGTAAAACAGCCTTCGCCGGTGCAAATTTTCTCCTCCCGCTCTTTCCTGGGTTTTGCGGCGCCCTTGAGCTTGGTTTCTTTTTCTTTCTGGTTTTTTCTTTCCGAAATCATCCGCTGGGTGACCTCAATGTCCTTAGTCCCTTTTTTTGTAATGTTCCGGCCCTTGCCGGACGGTCCCCATCATGCGACAGATTATCAGGTTTGGCCGGGCCAGTCTTTTTTCTTGCCTTGTTTTTTTTTGAAAGCAGTATCTTACTTGCACTTCCCTCCCTCTTGCTTTCACACGGTGCCACCTCTTTCTCCTTCCAACCCTTTTTCTTTTCTATGCTTTTTTTACTTTCATATTCCCAGTCCAAACGGAACCGATTCTCGATTTTGTTTTGTCATCTCTTCCATTCTTTGTCAGGACTCACCCTTTATTGAGTCCCTGATTCACCCCTCTTTCTCTTTTCTCTGAGTAATAGCCGGTCCTTCTTGTTTCGCTCCCCCCCGGTTCCCAACGCCGATTACACTCTTTAAACTTTCCCTTCGCTACACCAAGACAAATCTTCCTCTTCTGTCCCCTTGTTCGAGCAGTGTATTAAGCTTTGCTGAGGTCCTCTTTGGGAGTTGTCGTAACTTCCGAAGCGCCTGCTTCTTCTCTTCCTTCTTTTTCCCTTGCTTCTCGAATGACCCCCCCTCCCTATTTTTATTACCCCCTGGATTATACTAAAATTTCTTCCCGGTTCCCGGTGTCTTTCACGCTGGCCCGAAGTTTTTTTTCTATCCTCCCCCAGCACCTCCCCTTTATTTTCTCCCCTCTCCTTGACCTATCCGCAGACGTTTTCTTCTTTTCTTTTAGCCTCCTCATTTCAGTGCATCTTACCCTTTGTTCCGTGACGGGCCCGTTTGTTCATATCCGATTTCTTCTTTTGC
>Ga0179593_1545062_pt1 | contig 10752 bp, 11 predicted proteins | sample CZODoug2_1_08_16_FD_185931 | JGI IMG/M metagenome (GOLD analysis project Ga0179593, IMG submission 185931) | Vadose zone soil fungal communities from Angelo Coast Range Reserve, California, USA - CZODoug2_1_08_16fungal (PacBio error correction) | ecosystem: Environmental > Terrestrial > Soil >... | reverse complement strand
TCCGGGTGAGTCCCCAACTTTTCTCTAAAGGGTCGGCATACCTTCTGCGGAGTAACGGAGGCTTCTTTGTGCTTCGAGGCTTTCCCTCCCTCCTGAAGTCCCCATTAAGGCACAGCGTTTGAGAGTCTTTTTCCTCTTTTGAGATACTCATCTCGGGGTATTACATAGCACCCTGGAACAAATTTCTTTATGTTTCGGTCAGGCCCTCGGCTACGCTTCCTCCTTTCATTCACGCTCATGTAGTAGTCTGTTTTGAGCTTTTTCTCTTTTCAGTACGTTTTCCCCCACCCCCCCCTTCCTCGAATCAATTTTCCCCCAGAAGACCCCCGATTTTTCTTCCCCCTTCTGGAAGAAGCCTGTCCGTGAGCAGGAGAAATGCGCCCTTCCCGACTCCAAAATAGGCGGTCAATAGTTTGCGTTTCCCACGCGGGCGCTTTCCTTCCTTTCCTTACAAGAACTTTCCCACGGTGAGAGTCGTGCGACTCCAGAGAATCACGCAACTGGCCCCATGGTTGGGCTCTTTTTTTTTCTTCCCAGGACCAACAGATGACACACATTGCTCCAATTTACTTTTTCTTTCTTGTTCTCCCCCCCCCTTTTGATTCCAACTAGTCTCTCCGGCAGAGCAATCGAATATTTGTTTTTTTCAAAGGCGTTTGCGGTTAGAGGTTTACGTTTGGACCCTGAATCTTCTTTTTCAGGTTCAAAATAATGTCCCCCCCCCCCCCCCCAACGACTTATGTGAATAGTGATCGCGCAATCTTGATTGATCGCTTCGACTGTTGAAGACAGGAGCACGAGGAGTTCCTTTGGACTTCCTTTCCACCCGGGCATACGTATCGGTTGCTCATTCTTTGGTCAAAAGTTTTGGCCTTCTCCTCCACGCTACTGCCTCTGATTTTTTGTCCCCCCTTCAATCTGGACGCCCCTTTCCCCAGGAACTTCCTCTTTTTCTATTCCCCTACGTTTCAATTAAGCGGGAATCATTAAACAGGACGGATTCTCATTGTCCATTTTCTGTATCTAGTTCTCGTCCCTGGGTGCTTCCCCCCTAACATTGAAAGCTTCCCTCTCCAATAAGGTTTCTTCCTTTTGAAATTCCTTTCCTTCCCCCAATTGGCGCGAGACGTTTCATTCAATCAGTCTTCACCGCGCGAAACGAAGTCCTTTTTTTCCCCTTGCGGCCGCTCCCTTCCCCTGGCAGTGTTTCCTCCGGAGAGTTTTTTTCCACCCACCGCAAAGCCACTTAACAAAAGAGTTTACAACTATAGGCTCGCAGGGTGACTCGTAGACTCCCTGTAAACACCGAGGACCCCTCCCTGTAATAGCGCTTTTTCCTTCATAGAAGCAAAAGCTGCTCCCTCTATGGATTGATGGAGACCCACTTCTTGTTACGAGAGTCGCTGCTTAGCTTTTCCCCTTCTCTCTTGTGCCAGATTTTGGAACTTTTTCTTCCTCTCTCCCTTCCTTTTGGTTCCCCTCTTTCCTTCCTCAGGAAAAGGCCATGTTTTTTTTTAAAGAAGAAAGGTGAAACATTACTTCGTTTCGCTGAAGTGAATGACGTGATTGCCTCCCTTTTTACAGTCTCGTCCCCATTGGCGACGACTTACCCAGGAAATGGTTTTCGGTATTGTTTTCCCCTTTCCGTTCCTCCCCTTCTTTGAGCATCCGTCGCCACGAGATAAAAGCCCCCATGAGCAAGCCGTCGTTGTTTCTTCCCTTAATTGTTTTTTCAAAAATCTATCAAGTTGGAGTCCCTAAAGGGTTTTCTTCATCACCCTCAGATACCCATTTTTTAAAGAAATCATCCTGCCAGTACGTTTAGGAACTTTTTTTCTAACTTCCACCCACGGGTGACCAACCTTCCACTCCGAATTATGACCTTTTGATGAACCAATGTGACCTTGGGTTACTGAAAAAACTCGGCCCAATCCACGCGAGTTTCCGGTAGTTTTCCCGAGCCCTTCCCCTTGAAGGCGCGATCCTTCACAATTGCGTGGTCGAGGATGGGCCTCCCACATTATTTGACCTGAAAAGATTTTACCCTGCATCAACTCCTCGAACGCAAATCTCCCACCCCCCCCCCCTTCCTTTGATCGCCTCCTTTCCCTTTGAATCAAAATCTTGAATCCCAAGCCGCTACTGCAAACTCTCCCCCCAAAGACTAATTGAGATGGAACTTGAAGTTCACTTTTGTGTGTTCCCAACTCCAGGGCCATTGGCGTGCTTGATTCGCTGTTTGTGCCGCGCGTTCCCGAAGGGCCCCCCAGCCGCGTGGGCCACTCCCTTTTTCTTTCTCTGGACTTTTTTCATGATGACTGCCCAGCTTCGGCCATTCCTTCCGCATCATCTCGTGTGTTTTCTCGGTTACGTCCTTCGCGTGTTCTTTTTGTTGACCCGAAGCGACGGACCAAGAAAACCCTGCCCGGCGTGAATGAGATGGCGCTTTTGTCCCCCCTCTAATTGCCTGATTTCCCCCCCAACCCCCTCCTTTTTCGATTTCCGTCCTTCCCTAGATGCTAAATATCGAAAATTCTCCTAGTCCCCCCCCCGAAATCCATCAAAGCTCTCAACCCCCCCCATTGGGGTCCCCCTCTGCCAGACTTTTTCCCCGCCCAGAAGCAGCTACCGTGTCAGTGAATAATTGTTTCTTCCTTTTAAGCGAACTCAAATTTTCCCGACACCGTCATCATCCCTTCCTTGAGGCCATTTTCCCCTTCAGCACCCCTTCCCTCCTTTACCCCCTTCCCCGTCTTTTTATGTCGCCGAAAAAATTCACCAATCGGCAAGAACTTTCTTCATGATCGCCGTTCTCGAGGCTTCCTTTTTCCAAATAGATGTACCTTTTCCTCCAGAAATCGCGCCCCCCAAAACGTCCCGGCAGGTACCCACGCATCATAAATTCCCTAAACCCAGAGCCCTGTCGATGCTGAGTCCCTTTCCTTGAATGGTTTCCCGTATCCCTGAATCCGAATCCCCCCCTTCCCCCTTTCCCCCTGACTGCGAAGCCAATGGTTTCGAATCATTCAAAAAAAAACACATCTCCCGCACTGCTTTTTATTAAGTGAAGATGAACTTTTAGGAATGTTCTTCCCCCGGTTCTCTAGTTTTTTTTCCCTTTTGCTGTCTTCTTTTCTTGGTCTTTGCGCACCACCAAGATTGCCGGCAAGCGGGTACTGTTGGCCTACGCAATTCTTTCTCATAAGGGGCTACGGCGCGCATTTTTTGCCACTCCTCTTCTTTTGAGGTGGTCGATCGCCGGACAGGCCCGTTTGGAGATAATTTTGGATTTGTCCTGAGTGAAATGGCAAACCCTGTCACTTTTTTTTTTCATTTGTCACGTTGGGGCATGTTTTTGTCTTCGACAAGGGCAAGGTTTTGGCTGTTAAAAATATCGATGCGGCCACTTTGCTTTTACCAAAATTTTCTCTCCCGATCTTTGTGTTCGACCCCCGTGCTTCTAGGAGTGTTCACCTGGCCGTTGTTTTATTGGGAATGCCCAAGGTGTCAGGGCTTTCAGTAATTATTACTTACTTACATCTTCTCTGACCCCCCCGGGCAACCGTCCGTTGCTGAAGGAGAAGGGCTCTCTTTTGTGATTGTGGCAAAATGCCTTCTTGAAGTCCTTTCACCGCGGAGGCTACATATTCCGCTCCCCCTTCGCAATTCCCTTTCTTCTATATTTTCTCTTTGTTGAGAGAGATCCTTATGCGAAGTTTACAATTCTTCGTTTCTCGCCTCAGCTTTGAAAAAGATCTGTAAATGCTTGTCCCGTGGCACCCTCAACCCCCCCTTTTTCTTCCTCCCCCTTCCTGTTGGAACTAATTGTCTGCAGGAGATTACTTGATTTGGATAATAATCCCCCCCACCTTTGTAAATTGATAACCCTTTCTTCACCTGGCAGTCCCCCTGACATTCAACCTTTTATAAAAAACCCTTTTTCCATGTGATACTCGCGCGCAAAAAAGGCCGCTGTCCGACGCCACCTGGTCCATCAACTTCCTCCTCCTATTTCCCAATTTTATCGCTTTGCCCCCACCACGGTGGACATTAACAATGAAAAATGTGCGAAACACCAGGACCCCCTTTCCACCCCCTTTCTGTACGGCAGTGGGACCTCCCCCACCTCAAATCGGTACCTTCACGATTTGGCCTTCACCTGAAAGTCCTTCTCCTTTTCCTAAAACCTTTCATTCTCTTTTTTATTCATCCAGTTTTCCCGTAATCTTAGGGGTCGTCGCATCCCGCAGACCAGCCACGAGACTTTTTTCCCCAATACGTCTCTCCTTAATCGACCATTATTACTCACTGCCATCAATAAAAACTCCTTCGAACGGATTTGTGTGTTTGAAATGTCCTTCATGAATTAACCCTTGATAGGACCCGCGGCCGCTTATTTGTTGCTTGTCGCAGTTAGAGGCAGCTTTTTCCCCAATACCCCCCCCCTTTTTCCTTTTTTCCAACTGCTTCCTCCTGGCGCTGGTTGTCTCTTATGAGATGTGTAAAAGCTTGAAGGTTTTTTCGGTGTCTTCTCTTAACCGAATTTTAAATGTTCTCAGACCCGGTGGCTTTTTCATTTTTTTTAGCGACATCAGCAGAAGAATTGGAATTGGACAGGTTTTCTTGATCGCTTGTGATGATTTTCTTCAAAAAAGGCGATCGCATTCCGGTGGGCCGGTGAGTCTTTTCCCTAAGGTTCAATACAATTATTCCCCTTGAGTCTCCTTTTAGCGGCTTCTTACTTGGGTGTCCCGAGTGTAGGCATGCCTTCTTCCCACAGTACGGCCCAGCTTATATATTTTATTTGCTGCGTTTACCCGCCCTAAGTTGCCTTCCTATAGGTCTTCCACCTTTCCCATGTTGGCGTTGTTTTCGGAAATTAGTCTGGTCCCTCAGTACCCCTCATCAGATCTTCCGCAAATTCTCGCTTGGTCTTCTTTCTCTGTGTCCCCCCCCCCCCCTTCCCCAATCTTCTTTCCAGACGAACACATCCTGGCTTGATGCGCAGAAGGAACTAAGCGTTCTTCGCGGGTCCCTTCCCTTCCACACCGACCACCCTTGCTTTATAATGCCGTGCTTTCCCACGGGCTTTTTCAGGCGTTCCCTTTTCGTCACTTTGACGAGAACAGAGAATCCGATTAACGCCAAGGCCTGGTTGCTCCTTTGTTCGACCAGACCCCAAAAACCTTCCAACCCTCTTTTACAATTTTTTTTGTGGAAGATAGCTGCCCCCCCCCCCATTTTGATAAATCATACGCTTCGGTTTTTTCCTTCTTTGTTCACCTCCCCCCTTTGCGGTTTTCCTTGCTTTTCTCTTTGAACAGAATCTCTTCCCCTTCCATTAAGTCACGTCACATCCGACACTCAGTCAACGTTGTAATTCGTGATAGTTCCATGCCTTTTCGCTTCAACTTCCAGGAGTCCCCGCGGAGGATGGCCTTAGATGGTTTCCTTCCCCAGTTCAAGGTAGCGACAAACCGGGAATCCTCCCCTGGTCGCGCCTTTTCTTTTCTTGTTCACCCTTTTTTTAGAAACGTAATACACGTCCTATTACTCATTTTTCTTTTTTTGTAAGCTGCGCCCCTTTCCAGCCACGGTCGCCCGTGGGTAGTTGCCCTGCTTCTCAACTGTCGAGCGCTTAAGCGGGAATAAAATTTCCTCTTTTTGAGATGGCTCTTTTTATTCGTTTCGGGATGAGCCTTCCCGCCCTAAGCCTTCCTTTCCCCTACAGCCCCTCCGGAACCTCGCAGTTCTCTTTCTTAGTCTCCCCCTTTGAGAATTTTTCCCTCCCCGTCCTCGCACTAAGTCACCTTGAGACGTAAATTTCACATTCCCTTCTTTCAATTGAATTTCATAGCTTTGTGGAACCCCTTATCCCCCCCCCCTTTTTTTTCCCATAGCAGATTTTTCTCTGGTGACCCTGGAGACGACAGAGCGCGGTAAACCTCCTTGAATTCGGCTCTCCATCAATCCCATATTAATAGCAGCTCTCTCCTCCTCTTTTTGATCTCTATAGTCTTTCATGCTGCGCTATTACTCTTATGGAGAGAAATTACGCAGGTGTTTCTCTCTCTTCGTAGACGCTTGTCCACCGGCCAGTGCGCAGATTTTGACACGCGTTTTTGGTGCGGTTTTTCCCCCCCCTTTTCCGGCTTTTTCTTTGAAAGGTGATGGCCGAAAGGGAACCTTCTCTTTCTCGCATGAAAGTGACTGCTTGAAATCAGCCGTACTCGCGCCAATGTTAAATGGACACCCCGTTCTCTTCAGTCTTCCCTGACCTTTTTTTTCTCAGGGATGCGAATAACGTTCTTCCGAGTCTAAATCCCTTCGACACTGGCATCCATCGTTTAATCGTCCCCCCCCACCCCCCGTTTTGAGCACAAGGCAACACGGGATGTTCAGGTGTTTTAATCAAAGGGTTGCCCCTCCCTCCCCCCTTAAGCCTAAAATAATAATTGGTCAGTTTAGGAATTTTTTGAAATTCCACCCAATGTTGCCCCCCCCCCCCCGCACCCCAAGATAATGACTTTGGAGCTTACCCTTTGCCACGGGCGCCGCCCACCATGGACACTCACCCGTCTTTTTCCCTCTCAGCGATGAACAATCCCTATTGCGGGAGCGATCACGAATACCCACCGGCGCGGCGGTCGCTGGATTTCAGTAGGTTTCCTTCAGATTCTTTTTCTCCCCAACAGCCTAACCGCAACCTCCAACTTACCCCCCCCTCCCCCGGTTTCCCTGTCAGATATCGAGGTGAATAAAGTTGAATTGGGGACCCAAATGCTGAAGATCCCCCCCTAGCCACCACCCGAGAAACTTTTTGACACCCCCCCACTTCTCGCTTTTTTTGTTTTTCCTGGTGACGAAAACAATCTCAAAAAGGACATTGTTTTCTCTGATTCGCTGTTTCCCCGCTCGGCCCACCCACTTTGTTACTTTTTTAAAGCGCCTTCTTCCACACCGTTTATGTTTTCTCTTTTGGATTTGGAAGGATGTAGCTTCTCTCCGCCCACCACTGCATTTACCAAGGTCCTCCCCACCGGCCATCTCTCTGTGTTACTTCCCGCGCCCTTCCACCACTTTTCCTCTCGCTGCCCCATTTTTCCTTCCGCCTTCCCTCTCGACACCTCTCTGCTCAAGAACTAGGCATGAGTTTCATTAGATGAGCTTTTCCTCGCAAGTACCCCATTGCCACAACAAGCCAACTTTCGCCGCCTTCCTCTCTCTCCAGTTTGCAGTATCGTTCGGCCCTCTCCCCATCAACCCCTCCCAAACCACACACCACGCAACGCCCCCCCTCGGCATCCCGACCTCCCTTTTCCCCTATCGTACTCCCCGTTTTTCCCGTGACAGCCTCTTTTATGCGAAACCTGAAGCGAACCGCCAAGTTTTCCCTTCTTCCGGGAATGCTCTGCATTTTTTCTACAACACCCTCCACAGGCGCTCCCGACCCCTGGACCTTGTACCCCGACAGACCCCCTCTTCCCCAGACCACACTTTTTTGCTGCTCGCTTCTCGGCAGTGACACGTCTCCTCCCATTTTTTACCGAAGCGCTCCTTTCAAACCACACCCGTCATTCGGTTACCCACGCAGGGTTCCCCACTCCCACAACCTTTCCTTGCGTCGCAGTTGGTCCCTGGGTGGATTTCCACGCAGCTGCCGATACTGCTCCTTTCCCACAAAATTCAAGAAGCCCCGTACAGCAAGACACCCTGACTTTAATTCAGAAGCATCCCCTCTTCTTCCCCCCCCACACACACCTCCTTCTTTTGTTTATTTTCCTTTAAGCTTTTCTCATGTCGATGAAGATTTGGCGTATTTTTTGCCCTGTTGATTTTCCTTTGGATGCACACCACCCCTCCCAAGCCCCCCACCTTCCCCCTCAGCGGCCAACACCACCTTCCCCACGCCCCTCCCGGAAACAAGGGGCGACCTGCCGATGAGTGCAAGTTTTTTTTAACGATTGCACCCTTCTGCAGTAGGTTTCCTTAGGTGACATGTCTTTTGAGTAGATCAGTCCCCCTTTTTATCTTCCCTTTGATTTGTCCTGAGTTTATGGGAACATCCTGACGTGTTTCACCCCTTGTGTCCAAGGGCCTGGATTGCCATTTGATGGTTCCCTCCATAAGGAAATTCTTTTTCCGTCCCCCCCCTTCTTTTCATCCCTGAACATTGGCATTTCTTTTCACTTTTGTGAGCGACCCAGATTCCTGGGAGAGGATGTTTTACTTCTTTTCTTTGGCGACAAGGTTTGGGACTTAGCCCCCTTTTTAAGTCCCCCCCCCCCCCCTTTTTCTTTTTAATTCTTCCCCAAGCAAGTATATCGGCAGAAATTCACCCCTTTCATCGTCGGGCCGTTTCTATGATCATTCTCCCTTCTATTGTTTCCCCAGTTGGTCAGTCCTCAGAGGAGGCGCTTGCCAGCATCCACTTAGACCATCATTGGTATCTCCTTTTAACTTTTGTTGATCTCCCCTGATGGCCGTTTACATTCGGCGGGAATCTCGCCTAGTCTTCCAAAACCATAACTTTATATTCTTTGGCCACCCCCCAACAAAGCGCCGCCTGCTTAATTCACGCACTGCACGCCGTGACCTTTTGGAAGTTCTTTTTCTTTTTGGAACTCCCCCCTTTTTTTCCCCCTTTCACTGATCAGCCCCTGTCCCCCGCAGTTTCCCAACACCTTCTTTGGAAAGCCAATTCCCCATCCTCTACCATGTGATTACGGGGTCGAGACCACCAGGAAGAGGTTCCCAATACCTTTCTTTCAGCATCTCCTCTTATCTTCAGCAAAATGCCCTATACCATGCCACCCCCCCCCAAAACCGTGGACCTTCCCCCAGTTCCCCCCTTTTCCGGTCTTTTCCTTCAGGACAAATCCGCCTAGCAGAAAAACATTTCCCCCTTTTGTCCCCCCCCAAATACCTTCCCCCCCCTGCGGTCCACTCCCCCTGCATCATCGGCCGCCAGTAGCCCTTTTTTGCATGAGATGACTTTTTCCACGTTACTCCATCAGTTCCGCTGTCCCATCTGGTGCCTTTGAGCATCCCCATGCCCCACTTCTCATCAACAGGGCAAACCCCCTACGCCCCCGATCCTACATTATTTTCGGCTCACTAAAAAACGTTCTGTGAGAACGGGATTGGTTGACCTTCTTTCCTGCTGAATTCACCTTTTCTTACTCGCGCCTTCTTTTTTCTTGCTCCGTCGCAGTCTCTGGAACCCCCCCTCCATTCTCCCCGAAGCATCGACCAATGGAGCTGGTTTATTTTCGTCTCCCTTTTTTACCGAAGGGACTTTTGTGGAATTGAGATTCCACAAGAATTTTTCCCAGTGCCGCCGTTCCTCTTCCTTCTCTCTTGCCTTCTTTTCCCTTTCTTGACCCCAATTTTCCCGACAGAAAGAGAAGCCTTCTTGGCCAGGGTGGCACGAAAGATGTCTCTTGTCATGAACCCCCCCCCTTCTTTAGGTGAGTGCCTTTCTTTTCCCTTTTAGCTTCTTCTTCCCTCAGTCAAGGGAGGCTGCCTTCGGCTTATTCCTTGGGTGCTCTCCTTGAGGCATCGACGGTCATAAACAAGTTTCCAGCTTTTTGACTTCTGGGTCTAGACAGTTGCCTTGACATCGCGGCCTTCGTTAGCCACAATGGAACAATGGTCTGAGTTTGCGTTGTTCGCCCTCTCGGAGGACTCTTCCCTCAATCTATTCCTTTGAGCATGAGCGGGGCTCTTTCTTCCTGAGTGTACACACTTCATCCACCTCCCCATCCTTTTCTGTCGGAACCCCCCTAGAATGATTCCGGCCTTTCAAGCCTTTCAGCGCGTACTCTGAGAAATGGACCATCCGTGACCTCAACACTCGGTCTTTGGCCCCTTTTGATCGCGTAATGTAACGAAGCGCGTCCCGGGCTTATACCCCCTTTTTGAATAACTCCCCCCCCCAATTCCTTTTTTTGTCCCCTTCCCAACCGCGACCCCCCCTCTTGCATTAAAGTTAAATCTCAATTTCTTCTTGTCGAGTCAAGATTGCTGTGATTCCCCCATCCCTAACTAGATCCCTTGCCTCCCTTCTCTCTTTGCGGAAGCAACCAGTTCGGTTTAGCGGATGTGCGCTTTCACCTAATCTTCTGATTCACCAGGCCCAGTCCTCGAAAACCCCCCTCTCCTCTTGACCTCTCCCTCCACTCATGGTGATCGCTGCTCCCCCCCCTCCAAGGGACGACTTCGTCAGCGGGAGGGGAGTTGAAGGTGTTAGTCTTTCCCCTTTTTACCCCCCCTTCCCTGTTTGCGGTCCTCTTCTTTGGTAAACCGTGCATTTCTAACTCTCCGTTTTCATATTATTATTTCTTTTCCTCTGTCCCTCCCTTTATCCCGCCCCGTTTTTACCAAAGTGTATGTGCCTGTCTCTCAACTTGAGACTTTAAATTAGATTAATAACCTTTCAAGTACTGCTTGTTCTGAGTACTTCTCCTTTCTCGAAGTTATGCTATGCGTCCCCGCACTTCTCCCCCGAAACTCCCCCCCTCCCCCGGCGATTTTTCTTTTCTTCGTCGCCAACTTAGCGAGAAGTTGGAATTTTCTTTCCCTCCCTTCCTTCCACTGTAAGCGCAGACAAGACTTCCCTGCGCGTTCAATCCCCTGATCCGAGCGGTTGTTTCCCCACAAATGAAAGCCCACCAACAAGAGTTTAACAAAAATCTCCTCTGCTAGAAGAAACAGCGGCGAACAGCGACACCCACCGCAGTATTTCCCCCT
>Ga0179593_1356328_pt1 | contig 10752 bp, 18 predicted proteins | sample CZODoug2_1_08_16_FD_185931 | JGI IMG/M metagenome (GOLD analysis project Ga0179593, IMG submission 185931) | Vadose zone soil fungal communities from Angelo Coast Range Reserve, California, USA - CZODoug2_1_08_16fungal (PacBio error correction) | ecosystem: Environmental > Terrestrial > Soil >... | reverse complement strand
CAGTTTGTTTCCCTATTTTAGATCCTGAACGACAGAACTTGCCTTAATGTTAATTACAGTAGGATGATGTTCTTCAACATTCCGTCCTCCTCGGCGCCCCCAGTGTCGACGGAACTTCTTTGCTGCTCCCTGTCCCTGAAAAGTCCGTTTATCATCCCGAATGTTTTGGATGTTTAACCCCTCCGAATTGTAGAACAAGGACCCCCGCTTTCCCTCATACCTTCCCCCGAGTCTCAACCCATTTGTTGTCCCCTAGATTTTTCCCCACCCTCCCACTTTTCTTCTGCTATTTCCGCTGAGTCGTCGGATGGTGGCCCTCCTTTTCTTTTCCCCTCCCCCCTTTGATGGCCTAAACTGTAGACTCGCCAACCAGGTGCAGGAGGCTCCTTTTCGATTTCCCCCCTATCGTCCCAACTTCTTTTTGTACTTGTACAAACCCCAAGATTTTTCCCAAATCTCGTTTTTCCCCCGTCCCTTTTACCCCCGATCATTAGGCGTAGTACTACCTCCTCCTCGTTTACGCATTCCCCTTCTTACCTTTCTTTTCCCTTTTACTTCCCCTCTATTCCCTCTTCTTCGAGGTAACTGAACCTGTAAAACCACTTTTTCATTCAGTTTTGTGTGTTTTAGCGTTTAGCTCCCCTTTGGTATCCCTGCGCTATGGAGGACTTGTCCTCTCACTATGCCCCGGGTTCCGGGCAGGACTCCCCCTTCGTCAAAAGCGGAGGCGAACCCCTTGCTTCGGCATGTTCTAAATTCATGAAAATAGTCGTTCTTCCTTTCTGCGTTTCCTCTTCTGATAAGGACGCGTCATAGCATTGTTTTCTCGTTTCCTGTGTTAGCGCAGCCTTTATTTTCAATTTTTTTTTTCATCCCCCCTGCGTCTTTTTCTTAGGTCATCGGTTTTGATGAGTCAATTGGGGTTCTCCGCGGTGTTTTTCGTTGGCGCTTGTACAGCCCTTGCGCCTTTACGCAGCGGTCCTCCTGTTCATTCTGACTTCCCTTGTATTTTTTCGGTCTTCTTTTAGTCCACAAATAATTTTTCCACGATTTTGTACCATCTTTTTTGAAGCTTGGTTTCGCTCTCTTTCAAGAGGGGCATTAGTTCATTCAGTCGTTCCCGCTGATGTCGTTTCTCGCCTTATTTATTTTGAGGTCCTCCCTTTCCTCCGAATCAGTTGGGGACTGGTTAGTCCTTTTCTGTTCTCCTTGTCGGCGTTGTTTTCCCGTCCCATTCATTCAGAGCTCCTCCTGTGCGGGTTTAGTCCCATGATGGGGGTAATGAATGTTTGAGTGTCAATTTCCCCCCCCAGTGCTTTGGATTTGAATTTGCATGGATGGTTTTCTTTTGGCCCTGGTGACGCCTTCGTTTGTCTTTTCTTTTTTCAGCTCCCTTATCCAGCCCTCCGTCTGTACAATCATGGTCATTTTCCCTCCCGCTTTTCTCTTGCTTTGACATTACTAAGCAGTACTCTCACCCCTGCTCCGACTGTTCCTTTTCTATTGTTCTCTCTCCGGTCATGATCTTTTGTTTCGTCAGAGTTTCTTTTCTTTTCTTTTTTCCTGAACGGACCCGCCATTGAGGTACCTAGTAGCGATGTTCACATGGGCCCTCTTTCCCCACTTTTTATGCCGCTCCCTAGGAAATCCCCTTCTTTCTTTTTTGCTCCTTTTCTACCATGCTGTGGGGGATTTGGTTCTCTCATGTCATACGTTACGATCTCTTTTCTCTCAGGGTTGAATAGGTGTGCTTCTTCTTCTTCTCTAAGGGCCCCTTCTCTCTTTTCCCTTTATGTTTTAGTTGTTATACCCTGTTAAGACTTAGCTGCGCGCCTGCACCCTTCTGCTTTTCCCAAGTGACTTCTGCGTCAGTTAGAAAGTGAACTTTCTCTTTCCCTCCCCCCCAGTTCCATTCTCTCGGATGGTAACATGAGTATCTAAGTCATTTTCTTTCCTTCCCCCCCCCCATCTAATCTGAATGGCGGATTCTCCTCCCCTTTCCCCATTCTTCTTCCCCTTTCTCCCTCCTTTGATTGTTGGTGGTGTCAGTTGAGTAGTATTCCCCCCCCGCGGGTGCTGTTGGTCTCTTTTTTCCTTTTAGGTTTCCAATAGACACTTTCTGCCCTTTAGACACTGTCTCAATCATTTCCTCCTATCTCCCTACGATTTTTTTATTTTTCCGCTTCCGCTCGTCCACTATTTTTTTTTTAGGCCCACCGACCTTATTTTGCATGAACATGCGTTGGAAACCTTCTACGTTCTCAAAGATCTTTCCATTTTCTTACCATTTTTTGAGCTGTACAGTTGTTTCCCCCCCTGTCCCCCTCGCACAAGCTTACTTTATTTCGATATTCTTCATCTCTCTCCTTTCTCATCCTTTTTTTAGAGAGTCTTTCGCGGTGAGATATATCAAGTTTTTTTACTGTTTTCCAGATTCCCCTTTTTCCCTTCCCCCCCCAAGCGGAACTCATTCTTCTCCCTTTGTCCACGATGCCGTTTTTACCTTTCCGTTTTCCCTATTTTCGCTCCCCCAGGTTTTTCCCCCTTCCCATTACGACCCCCAAGACCCCTCAGTTTAATTCGCGGACTTTGGAGCCGCCTTGTGGAATTCGTCCTTTTCTCCTCATATGAGTTTAGCTCAAACTGTCACTCTTTTTTCTCTCTTTGTTTAGTTGATAACACGCCCTGGCCCCCCCTACTCCTCTTTAGAAGCCTCCCTGCATTCAAAATATCAGCCATTTTCCCCTCGGCAACCTACCCCTCTTTCCCATATGCCCTCACTTATAAGACTGTAGATTTTTGAATCCCCCCCATGTCAGGCCCTGTCTTTGTGTTTTTTAGTGGAGTCGCCTTTTCTCCCTTCCTCCCTCTTCATGTCCCCGTCCCATCGCCAAAACCTACGAATTTTAAATGGACCCATCTCTCCAGTGCTCTGCCCTTTTGCTTTTTGAAGTTCTGTTGACCAGAATTCACAGTTGGACCCTCTATGGTTTTCTCCTGCCTAAAAAGGCTTCTGGTTTACCACCGCCAGACATTCCTACCCCCTTCTGATGGTATTTGCTATGTCCCTTCCTCTGATCCCCCCCTCCTTCCCCTCTTAACGACCCCAGACCCCACCCGTCCTTGGTCTCTTCCCTTTGAGTTTTAACCCACAGTATAGCGTTTTCCTTATGCTATTTTTCGGTCCTCCCCCCTAGGTCAAAATAGTGCCCATGCCTCTACTCCTCCTTTCCTTTCCTCCCCTTCTAGTTTCCTTTTGTTAACAAGCCCACAGAACGCCTTTGGACGTGCACCCCCCCTTTTTTCCCCAATTTTCATCCCTCCTCCCCCTAGGTTAGCGGCTCCCACTTATGAAGCACCGTTCTTCTGGCTTTTCTCGGAAATAATAGCCCCCCCCCCCCCCCCCCCCCCTTCTCCCCTATAGCCCCTTACTCGTTCGGAAGATTTTTCCCTCTTCCATCATCCGGGCCTTTTCCTTCTTTCTCCGGCTCTTCTCCGTTACCTCCCTACATACTTTCTAATCACTTTGGAATCTTCCCCACCAACACCCAGTTCCTTTGATCCCCCTTACCAAGGTGAGATCCCCCTCCCTCGTATGTCTCCCTTTTCCACAGTGTAGAAACCATCTGCGCCACCCCTCCTCACTGAGCCTTTCCCCCTTGCTTTTTGTTTGTTTTTTTAGTTGTCCCCTCCTCACTCGGCGAGCTCAGCTAGGTTTTCGCTTCCCCCCAGATATACTACTCATGAACCATAATGTTGCTGAACGAAAGGATACCCCCCTACTCTTTTTTCCCCTCCCTTTCCCCACGGTCTTTTGTGCGACCGGTGGTTTTCGCCTTTCTTTTGGCCCCCTAGAACCCTCAGGTTCCTCCCAGAACCAATTCTGTTCAGCTAGGTGCAGGGGATCTCCTTTCTTGGTCCCCAGGCTCAGCGGCCCAGCGGCCACCGCTTTTTTTTTTTTGACCCCCCCCCCACCTTCTCCCCAACCCTCCTTTTATTCCTTCTTTTTTGTGTTTTTGGGAAGTTTTGACGAACCCGTTCCGGACTTTGTTTCAACCTTCGCCACTTTTCCAATGCTATTGCAGCGTGTCTTATACTAGTCCAGCATGTCCTTTCTTCCCCCCTCCCCATTTTAATTCATGTCGACAATGGGCCGATCTACCTTCTTTTCATGCCTCCCTTCTTTTCTGGCTTTTTTTTTTTTTCCGTGCTTTTTTTTTTTTTTTTGCCTTTTTCTGAATAGTGTTAAGTTTTTCCCTTCCTCCATCTCTCTCCTCAGTTCTCTACCGAATTCCCACACTATACCCCAACCTCAACTCTTTTCCCCAATTTGTTTTTTTTCTTTTTCATCTATACTATTTCAGATATTCTTTTTTGGGACCTTTTTCCGCTCCCTACCCCCCTTTTTCGCTGAACCGCGAGGATATTTCGTGCGGGTCTTCTCGGCCTTATAGAGCCCTTTTGGCCTTTTTATGTTGTTATCTCATTGTTTTGGTTTCAACATCTCCCCATCGCGGTTTTTTTGACTTTTTTTTCTCCATGTACCCCTACTTAATCCCTCGTTTTTCTTCTTTTCAGCCTTTTTTGGCCCCCCTTTCCCCGAGAGATCCCCCCCTTGCTCCCTTCCAACCTTTGATTGATGTGTGTACTATTTTAGACCCTCTCTTTTTTTTCTGCATTCCTTTCCCTTTCGTCTTTCTCTTTTTTTTTCTCTACTGTAGTACCCCCTGTATTCGTAACGTTGAAGTGTACTCGTCCGATAGCTTAATCCCCCATCAACATTCGATCCTTGAAGTTCTTGCTTCCTCTTCCCTTTTTATTTTTCTGGGATCCCCAATCACTTCTTTAGGGTTCTAGGTTCCTAGCATTTTCTTCGCCCAACCTAGTCCCTTTTTGTCCCTTCTGATTCGTCCTCATCCTCCGTTGTTGTTGTGTTTGATTTCTGGTTCCAACCCTTTTTCCCCTTCCCCTTAGATCCCCCCTACAGAGAACCGTGAGTTCCTGGAGGATGATGATGGGAAAGGAAGAAGCTCCCTCGCCTTTCTCGTTATATTAGGATACTTTATTTTTTTCCTTTTCTTTCCAGTCTTCTATTTCAACCGAATGTGTGAGTCCCCCCAACGACGATGACCTCACAGACTTAACCTTGCAGCGGTCGCGATTTTCTTTGACCTTTCCCCTTTAGGACACCCTCCCGAGCGGCTTGGACTTTTTTTTTTATTTTCCGTCGGCCCCCATGTTTTTCCTCTTTTTTTTTTATTTTTTCCATCCCTGGTTTCTTTTTCCCCAACTATTGTAATCTCTCCCCAACAAAGGCCCTTTGACTATGCCAACGAGTTCCCTTTTTTTTGTCTCTGTTCCCCCCACACCCCCAGATGCAACATATGAAGTCAACCGTTCCTTATAGTTTGGTTGCCCTCTTCCCTTCGACCCGTTTTTCAGTCGGCGTTCGTCCGCTTTTCGACGCAGGAATTGATGGAACTCTTCCTTCCCCCCTTTTTTGATTATTTCGCCAAATGGGGTCTTGATTTTTGTCGAGTGTCTTATCTTTGTTCTCGCGGATCATATATGTTTTCAGTCTGCCCCTTCCGTCTAAATATGCCATTCCTCTTCCTCTTTTTCCCATCATTTTAACATGGCTTCCAAGAGGTGGGCTATACCCAATTATTTTTAGCTTCCCATTAAAGATGTCTTCTTTTAGGTAATCTGCATTTGTTTCTCTCGATAAGCCTATCTTTCATCTCGTGTGTATAAGTGTTCCTATCTGTTCCGGTTCCCCATCCTACTTTACTCAGGTATTCCTGATTCGGTATTCCGAAGCCTTTTCTGTTTCTTCACTTTTCTCCTTCTGGTGAGCTCTTGCCTCTGCACTCCTTCCCCCTCTGCGTTTTCCCCCGGTTACCATCACTCCTTCCCTTTACTTCTGGCTTCATGATGTTAGGGAGTCCCCAACCTTCCCCTCCCAGTTTCTTCCTTTTCCCATTTAATTTTTTAAAGTGTCGTTTATTTTCGTTTTTCGTTCTTTCGTCACTGTCTTGTGTGCGGTAATCTTCGCCTTTTCTAGACGATTCGATTTTTCTCCCCTATCTTTTTTTCTTTTTGCGGTACGTTTTTGAATCAGTCCCTTTCCTTCAGTTTTATTATTGACGACTTGCGTTGTTTTAAGGTTTTTCCTCCTTCCTTCCATGGTGCCTCTCCTCTTTTTGTTCTTTTCCCCCCGCATTGGGTTGTAAGAATGGTAGTCTCCAACCTTTTTCCTATTTCGTCTGGGTTAGTTTTGGTGCTGGCGTCCCTGCAAATTCCAGATTTCCTCTCATGCTTCATTTTCCCCAATTATACGAGCGTTTTAAATGTTTTACTCTTCCTGAACTTAGTCTCCTTTCGCTTTTTTATATGGATTCCTGGGATTTGCCCCCTTTCTTCTCGTCTCCCCTTGTTTCCTTCCTCCCTTTCAGATTTGGATTCAAGGTAGCTTTTCCTTTGGTCTTTTTTTTTTTTTTCTCGAACCTGTATAAGATTGCTGCTTAAGAGAAGCCATTGCTTTTACAGGGGCCTATCTTTTCCCCCACTGTGTTTATGCCTCATACTATAGGCAGAAGTTTATCCTTTTTTTTCCTCCGTTCTCTCCCTTCGTAGGTTCGTTTTTTGCATCATCGTTTCGACCTTTTTTTTTTTTTGCCTCTTCTTGGGTTTTCTCTTTTCTATAGCACTAACCCCCTTTGTCCGCTGTTTTTTTCTTCTAGTCTTTAGGGGTTAGTTACACTAGCCTATATCTTAGATCTTCTCTTCTTGCCCCCCCCTATGATTTGTCCTCCGTGTCCTCTTGTACGACTCGTTCGTCACGGTCATAGCAATTTTGATGGTTCTTTCCCTTTTTTCCTTCTTCTTTTTTGGTCTTTATGGTAAACTGCGTCTTGAGTCCCATGACCCTTCCCACTCCCCCCCCCCCACGCTCAAGTCTTTATTTTGCTATTTTACCATGATTACATGAGCTTCTCCCTTTCCGCCTATTGTCCTTTTTCTTTTACGGTGTTTTCGATAGATATTTTTGATTGCTCATCGTTCTTAGTTGTTTCGGGCCCCCTAGACAGTTTTCCCTGAGGACATCCATTTTTTCTCCTCGAATCCTTCCATCCTTTCCATTCTTTTTCCAACTTGATTTCTTCTTAGTTCGTCACCTGATTGTTGTCTTGGTCTACCTTTTTTTTTGTGAAAACTTTCTGAGATTTTTTTTTTTTTCCCTTGCCTCTTTTCATTTTTTCCCCAAATGTCGTAATTTTTTTTACAGCTGTGGTTCCCTTCCATTCCCCCGGATAAAAGCTTTCCCCTTTTTCCCTCTTCTTCTCATTTTTTCTACCTTTTAGAGATTTGAGCTATTTCCCTCCTCCCCTTTTTTCAGCTTCTCCTTGCACGCCCCCGAGGATGCCCTCCCCTCCACATTTGTAACAATGCTCTTCAGCCCTTTAAGCCGGTTTGCCACCTCCCGGTAGCCTAGGGTTCACCAGCATCATGTACTCCCCCGGACCCCCCCCTTTTCCCCCCTTTCCGATGGGCTTATTTTCCATCTACCAAGTCGACCCGTGGTCTGTACTCCTGATTCTTCCATGGGTCAGTTCCTATTTTCTCCTCCTATGTTACTTCTCTGTGTATTGTTACCCCCTTCATTCTCTTGAGGCATCACTCCCTTCTTTTTTCCCTCCCTACTCCTTTTTCCCCCAAGAATGAGCGTACTTCCCCCTCCCCCCATGAGTCAACGTTCCTCTTTCTCCTATTTTTTCTTTTGCGATACTCACTCATTCTAGAGTTTTTTGTTTGTAGAGTCCCAATGTTCTTTTAGGCCTGCATTAATTTTAAATTTTCCCAGTTCCCCCCCCCTCCGGGAACAGATGGTCTTATCCCTAAGTGCCTTCCCCCGTGCCCCGAACGTCTTCCTGGCTTATCGGAGGGTTCCCTCATATTGTCTTCTTCTTCTTGACTTCCACTCCAAGGATCTCACCACCTGACCCCTAATCCCCTTTTTTTTCCCCCGGACTCCTGGTTATTTGTTAGTCCCTCCGTCGCCCCTCCCCCCCCCCTCCCTTCGTCCACCCTCATGTTTTTTTTGCCGTTAACCCCCCTCTTTGACATGTGACACTCCCCCCCCCTTCCAGGCCTTAGCCGGGCGGCAACCGAAGTAAGTCCTTTTGTCGGTTTCTCGTTTTCCCTTCCTCACAACAATTTTTTTCTAGGCCCAGGTATTATTTTTCCTCCGTTCTTCCATAGCTTTCCTCCCGGTCTTTGGGCCATGGGGAGAAATCAAACCCCTCCATGGAATTCTTTTCCCCTCCACCCCATCAAGTAAGTATAGCCGAAACAGAGTCTCCGCTCTTCACCCCTTGTTCCTTCCTCCCTCCAAACGGCCTGGTACTGACGCCCATTCCCGCCCTCCCAGGAGCTGTAGCCTCAGCCATCTGGCCCCCCTAGCGCGGTCTTTCACTGTCCAGTCTTCGATCAGTAGGACTTTGTTTTCCTTTCTTCCCTCCCCAAACTCCACCCCCTCACTGCCCCCCCCTCCATCCTTTGCACCGTTGACCCCCACACCCCCCCCCCCCCAGTCTTCCCACTAACAAGCTGGGTTTTTTTCTTTTTTCAACACCTCCCTCTTCTCGTGCGTAGCATGACATTCAGTATTCCACTCCCTCAACCTCATCCTTCCCTTTTGAAAAGTCACTGATTTTAAAGAGTCTAAAACCAGATGACTTTCCTTCTTCATACGATTCGAGATTATCAGCACGATTTCAGAATCGTGATACCTTCCCCGCTCCCACTATACTCTAAGCCTCTCCCCCTTTGCCCCCCCTTCTGTTCTTCTCGGTGCGCCGGATGTGACTCGACCTCAGGAAGTCCCATGTTCCCTTAAATTCCTAGTGTTATTCATTCCCACTTTGAGTGGGGCCCCACTTCGGGCCGATCCCTATCTTCATCTGCCCCTCCTCCCCAAACCTTAGCTAACCCCCCCACCTCTTCCTTTCCAACCCCCTTCAGGCTGCCTTTTTTTGACACTGACCCTTCCGGGACTTCCCCTGCGGTTTTTGGCGTTTGGGGACCCTCCCTTATTCCACCTTCTAACTTCTAGACTGCTATCTCCATACCCTCTTCAGATTTCTGAATAATCTTAACTTTTATTCCTTCCCATTCTTTTTTCTTTTCCTACTTTTATTTTTCATGCAACTTAATGTGGCCAGTTTTCTTAGTGCTTCCCTTGACACAGTTTTTCCATTTTATCTCCATTGTAACTGATATTTTTCCCCCTTTACCCCCCCCCCCTTTTGTTACGCCGAATCCCTGTCCCCTCATCATTTCGCGGTCGGGAAACGTTCTCGTCCCCAATCTTACTTTTCTTTTCTTTTGGGTAGGATATACATGTTTCCAACTTCTATCTTTCATTCTGGTTTATATTGCATATATTCAATTATCAACGTGAGGGTGACGTAGTACATATTTTTTCTGACCTTGTCCCCCCCCCCAGTCCCTCGTTGTATTTTTGCCGACATTTTTAAAACTCGTCTTTCCCCCTTTCAGACCGATTCCAGTATTACCCACTTCCCTCTCTTTTTTTCATATCTTTGCAACTGCGTGTGTTGGCAATTGGTCTCATTAAGCATTTTCCTGTTCCTCCTTTCTTTTTTGACCCCCCTTTTAAGGCCCAAACTGAGTTTTCAATCGTTCCTACCCCATGCCTCCACTTGCCTGTTCGGTTGTGCGTCTACCTAAAGTACTTTTCACCTTTTTCAAATTTTTCTGTTTTTCCTTTTCCTTTCCTCGAACTTGTAGCCTTTTCCCCCCCCTATTGTTGTGTTGAGTTTCTCTGGCCAACGCCTCTTTTTTTTTTTTTCTTTTTTCCAACTCATTCCCTTTGATACGAATTTTTTCTCCTTCCTTTCTTTAGTTGAACTTTTTTTTTCTTCGCGACGGTGATAGTGCTTCCCATCCAGCTGATATTGACGCCTTTGTTCCCCCTGAAAAAGTGCCCTTGACTTCCGAACGAATGTGTTTTTTTTAGCACAACCTCTCTTAGGCTAGAAGCCCCTCCTTCTCACTTTAGATTCCCCTTTTTCCCTCTTCCTGCAACATTTTTGACGGATTTCTTTCCCATCCGACTAGCTTTAATTTGAATACTGAGTCGTTTCCCTTGTGTTTTCCCTCTTCTTTATTTCCTCCAAATGGCTTTTTTCCATTCCTACCCACTACTTTCCAAACCCCTCCCTTTTTCGAACCCCCACTTTACAGGGCATATCACACTTGAGGCAACCTGCTCTTTTCTAATGTGAAACCACCCACCCCCCTCATGCCCCCCCTTATTAGGAAAAGGAATTCCTTTCTCCTTTGCCATTCTTAACCCTTTCCCCTCCACACACGAGGTTTCACGCCATCCCCGTTTGTAATGCTCGTTCCTAATCTCACACGCTAGGTCTATTTCTTGCAATTTTTTTTAAATCTTGACACACCCCCTTTTTAGATTGTTTCCCTTTTTCTCTTTTTTCTTCTGCGGTAAATCTTCCTGAGATGTGATACTTCAGCCCCTGGCCCCCTATCCTTCAGTCTCCGACGCGTTGCCCTCCTTTAAAACGTCTCCCAGAGTGAGGAGACTCTTCTTCTTTTCTGCCCCTTTATCCTTTTTACCCTCCTCCCAGTTCCATTGTGGATACGGTCGGCATCTCCTTTTCTCGTGGGTCTTCGACCTGTCCTTGGGACAGGCCTGTCTTTGTTTTC
>Ga0179593_1255701_pt1 | contig 10752 bp, 9 predicted proteins | sample CZODoug2_1_08_16_FD_185931 | JGI IMG/M metagenome (GOLD analysis project Ga0179593, IMG submission 185931) | Vadose zone soil fungal communities from Angelo Coast Range Reserve, California, USA - CZODoug2_1_08_16fungal (PacBio error correction) | ecosystem: Environmental > Terrestrial > Soil >... | reverse complement strand
ATAGGAAAACCAATTCCAGCTTCTCCCCTCGCCGCCTATCCCTCTCCTAGTATGAAAGCATCAACTCGGATTGCGCAGTCTTGCAGGTTCCCCCCAGCACGGTCAGTCGAATTTCCGGGTACTTTGGTCAGAAGTAACTATATCAGTCGTCTGCCGATCTTACCAGGGCTGCACTAAAGACTCAGCACCTCACCTACCTCCTCCCCCAGCGTCGCCGGGCCCCTTCTTTGTTCCGGACGTCTCGTCCCATTTTGGCCCTTGCTTATCCGGTACCTCCCTGGAAGTAAATTTCGAGTCCCATGGACTGAAACCCGGAAGTGTGAATACCGATACCCATTTCTCCGACATGCACGTCTAGCAGCCTCCCCTGTGCTCTTTCGGCTTTTCTTCCCAGTTGGGGAAGTGAATCCCCCCAAACGGCCCTCGCGCTTGGCTTGCCCACTGCGCACCCTCCTTCAGGTCCCTTAGCGCATCACACCAATCTGCCTCCCCCCCAATCAATCGGTGTCCCCCCAGGTGGACCAGTCTTTTCCACCGTCCCACTCCCTTCGGGCAGCTTACTAGTCCTGCTCCCCAGACAAGTAGGAAGCAAGACCAGGCTCAGGGCCCAACGCCCCCCCCCATTAACTACTTTACAGAGAAGAACCCGCCCCCAAGCGCTTTTCCGAGGTTCCGCCCCCGACAGACACTGAGCTATGATGAAACCCAAGCAAGAGCCGCCTTTTTCCAAATTATATCCCCCAGACCCCTGCCCATGTTGTCCTGTTAATGGTCACGGGAATGTCTATCGCCAATGAGAATAAATCCCTGGTAAGTGACTTCTGGGTAGAGTGGATGTCCCCCTGACGCCTCCGTCGTTCCATTCGGCACCCTTCCCCCACGCCCACAAAAAGGCCTCCCCGTCCAAACGAGTCAAAAGGGCGCTTAAAGTTCCTATCCGAGGTGCCAGGTTGACAGACACCCCCCCCTCTTAAAAGGACCACCTTGAGCAACCATGGCCCGACGACGGCAAGAAGTTTCTCAGTATTCCTCAGTTGGTGGGGTCTAGCATGAGAAATCGTCCGTAGTCCATGAGTAGTTTTTCCCAGTCTTAGCGGTCACTTCTCGTTCTTGCGGTCATACCTGAGAAGACCTCGCCTCTTTTTTTTCTACAAATTGTCTCTTCCCGGTTATGTCAATAAGAGCACCACCGCACAGTCCAATCATATCTATGGGCAAGTAGAACGTTTTGATTTCTCCCCCAGGGCCCCCCAAATCATCCGGCCAAACCCCTGTAACAGCAGTCGCTACCCCAGAGAGGGGTTTTTCTAGCTTGAGCCAGTCATGGAAATAACCTTAAGATCATCTCCAGCCGAGGTTCCCGGGGCTTTTTCCCGGGTGATGGAACTTCTCTCATCGCCCCACGAACTGTCTCGTTTTCCTTCTTCAACTCCCCATTTACCTCACTCGCACCCTATGTAACCAGATTGAAACAAACTCCTCCCCTAGTATTTGAGTACTTCTTTGCTGTAAATGAGGATGAATGTTCCCCCAAACCCTCCCATCCACCTCTGATTGCGATATTGCTTCCCTTTCTGTGAGTTGCTGACTTTTTATCAAGCCGCCTATTGCAAGATCCCATGAAATACCTCCTTCGGATGAAGATGGTCGTGCTCGAATCGCACTCATCGTACTGAACCCATGGGGAAAGAAGGGCCTCGGAGGTACATCCCACAGATTTTTCCACCGAATAGTACCAAATCCTCCCTCGACCCTAGATCATCTGAAGAGTCTGCAGATGTGCCGTGCTAATTAAGTGGCCGTGCCGGATTGACCTACCCCGATTTCGCTTTGGCTCTCGTCGTCTTGTATTTTCTGGTTGTCACTCGTAGAGGTAGTCTTCTCTGTTCTTTTCCAGGATGGTTCTTATGACACACACGAGGTCCATTCTACTCAATTGAAACGAGTCCCCCCAAGCAGAACCCTATCGGGCAGAGAGATGACCCCCACGAAACCAGACCTTACACGCGATACACAATCCAGGCCCCCGGTGCATGATGAAATCGTGCGTCTCGTACTGCCACGAGGCGCGGACAGCATGGAGTCCGTAGTGGTGCTCCATGCTCAGGGAGCGGCAAACCATACGGTAGGCGGTCGATTTCTCTTGTTGGATTTAAATGCTTTAGCTCACCTTGGTCACGATAATATCGACCAAAGGCCGATTCTGCTCCCTCGATTAAACCCCCCCTACCTTTCTTTTCATTTGATTCATCTTATTTCCCTCCCTCTAACTTTGTTGTGTTCTAGATCACCTCTTGCTTTCATGCCATTAAGTATGATGCCTGCCGATAGTTCTCCTGTTCCTCCAGGGACCCTCTTCCTTCCTGAGAAGGAAACCCATTTTCCAAAACATCCGCCCTAAGGTGAACGCCTGGGAGTCTGTTCCCCGACCAGACGAAGGATCAAGACGCCGCCGGTATTGCGTAAGTCCGCAGATTTCATACTCCCCACAAAATAGGAGGTTCTGGGCTATCATGTTACGACGGAGGTTATTTAGGAGTTCCGTCCCCATAGTTCTTTCAGACGGTCCCCCCGTTCGGAGCCTGAAGTCCCCCCCTCCTGCCTGCAAACCATAAAGCGGACCTCATCCTCGAACGTTCCCCCCCACGGCACAGGCAACCGACCGCGAAGTCCTTAGATAACACCCCACCCCCCTGTTTTTTGCGTTTCCTCGTCGGTCTTTTTAAAGAATTGGAGGACCCATCCTGCCTTCTCCTCAACAAGCAAAGATGTGGCCAGTCGCGTGATGACATCTCATTATTAGAATTGAATCTTTCGGAGTCCTTTTCATCCTCGGGTAAAAGCCGCTTGCTGAAACTGTTCCCATCGTCGAGGGATGAAACACTAGCGCAGCCACAAGAGACGAACCTTTAGCCTTCTTGAGATTGCGGAATTGCTTCTCTTTTTCACCTCCTCCCATACCCCTGCCCTAGTCCTGCTTTCAGCGCCCTCCATTGGTTCGGAATTTTGTGGTCACCTTCTCTACATCCCTTTGGTCCAGACTAAGCGCCTTGGGAGACAGTTTTGGGACCTCCTTTATCTCATCGTTTCATCTAAATAACTTTCTGTACTGACGACGTCCCTTAACGCGTCGCTTACGCTATAGCACTTCCATCCCGGGACGTCAACTTTCCAAAATAGATTGCAGACTTCGTTCGACCCTGGTCCTACATCCCGTTAGACGCAACTCCACCCCCATGATTTGCTTAGGTCCTTGAAATTGTTCTGCCGCTATGTTCCCCTATGTTTGCACGCTAAATGGGTATCTGCCCCTCGTTTTTTGAGATGTCTTCCTTTGCGGTTGCTATTCTCCCACCACTCGGATAACGATCCCTGTTTGACGCAGAAACGTAGGAGAGGTGTCCCTGCCGATGGACTCGACAAAATTAGCCTCGTTTTAACCCGCACATATCCGTTCGAAGCTACGTACGCTGACCGGATTCGATCTGCAGGTAAAGACAGAAAAACAAACCCCTAATCTACTCTCTGTGGGACGGTGCGTGCAGTTGTTTCTCAATTGTCCAGTGGCTACTCCTTCGGAGCATGCCCCCGTGGCGCCTTTCACACTCCTTTTGATCTGTGACCTGTAGTATGTTGTGTTTTAGCTTTTTCTCTTTCGTCTCCAGACTGCTTAATGGCCTACTTCATCCTCTCGAAAGGCATTCTCAACCTTCCCCTTGTTGTCTATATTTGATTACCATCGAAATTCACTTGGACATTCGCTGAATTCCCGCGGTGGAAGATTTCGCTTGGCCCTCAAGTAGTTGTCTCTTCCTACTGATCTCCCGTTTCATTTTCGTGGTCTTACATCTGTAAAGCGCGTTCTGCGTTTCTGCTCTCAAGGTGAAAACCCCTTTCTGTCTTCTCCCTTCTAGCGTCGTTGGGCCTATCTGATTTCGTGTTCTTTACGTCTGTTTCCCTGTCATTATGGAGTGTGTTTATTAGGACTTGTTCCAGTCTGATGAAGACAGTTGTTGGAGTTGGTTTTTCTTCCCTGGGTTATGCGGAGTGACTGGTAACCTCTCACCTGTCTTTTCCTGGTACGTCCCCGTCAGCGCCATGGCAGTTTGTCAAGTGGAATTCTTCTTGTGACCCCCCAATTACTCGATTACCCGGTGCTTCTCCTGCCCTGAGAAAGAGTCGCTTGTCTCGTATGCCACCCTATTAATATCTACTTTCTTACTGGATTCCATCAGCACTGCAATTTCAACTCTGGTTATGGAGTTCCGGATTCGTATTCCGTCTGTCAGGAGATTTCTGGGCGGTTCTCTTTGCGGTCTTTCCTGCTCTCCTGAGGGAGACACTCTCAAGTCTATGACATCCATCCTAGTGAGGATTACCCCCGGGTCCTCTATTTGTCGGCGAGTTCTTTCAAGATTCCACTTTCTATGCTCACGTAAGTGTGTGATTGTCTGGCGTAATCTTATTTTTCTCGCGTTATGTCAAGAAGGACTGATGGTTCTCTTCTGAACTTTACAATTAAACGAGGAGTATGTCTTTTTTTCTTATTTACCGACAAACCCAGCGAAGAGGTTCGCCTTTTCTTTCTCACGTCTCAAATTGAAATTCGTTTTCTTCCTTTTTTTGACCCTCCTCTCTACCTCTCTCGCCCTATCTCTCTCCATCCCATCCCCCCTTTACCACTCGCTTTACCTCTACATCAAACAGACTGCCACCGCCTTTGCCTCTCTTTTTTTTCCGCCCAGTCTATCCCTATAGTCTCATTTGCCTTAATGCCAGAGAAGTTCTGACCGGTTCCGGACGCATTAACTGTTAATGTGCATCATACTGCCTACGCTCCAGTGCACTCTTTTCCAGGGGGGATTGACCATAATCAAGGTCCATTGTCCCGTATAAAATTAAACACTGCTTCATGGCTGCAAAGCCCAATGGACCTGATCCTGGTTATTGCCGCCTACTCCGTTTTTGCGACGCGCTTCTTTCGCGACTGCAGGCAGCTTCAATGCCTGGTCCCACAACTCTACGACTGTTTCTCCAGTGAGACAGATGGAGTCGTCGATGTACGTCAGCCACCCAACTTCGGAGAAAGTCGCTCTAAGCCCATGGAAGACAACACATATCTATTTCGTTTTCATGATATCCATCTCGCCGTCTGCGTGGCTGGCTGAGGAGTACATTGTGAGAGATTTGGTCCAGCGTCTCCTATAACGGTCACTCAGCGGGTGTATTTTTTCTGGGACAGATCAAAGAACTAAGCCAAGTGCTTACACTTGAACAAATCTTCGAGTTGTGGACAGTCATGGTGACGTATGGCATAATCGAGTCCCTCTAAGTTCTCCGGCTCGAGAAGAAACAGTGGTCCTAATTCGGATATCGGACCGTACGCGCAGAACTCCCGCTCCCCCTTCTATACTCTTCTGAAGCGGGTTCGGGCGCTGCTGTCGTATTTGCGTCTTGGTGAGCCGTGCCAAAATCCCTATGCAGAATGCTGATTTCGACCCGAGGGATAATTAAACACCTCCATACAGCGCGCGAGGTGTCTCGATGAAGCCCCCGTGGGGAACATGTTTTTTCCCGTGCTGTTACTCACGCTCGGGTTCATGCCACCACAATGACGGGTGTAATGCGGCCGGACCTTGAGACGCTCTGCGGTGTTCATGTCCACCTTTCTACTATGACGTAGATCTTTAGTGACCCACCGTCACCTCAAGGCGTGCTGACCGGTCCTTGCAAGAAAACGCCGTTTTAAGGTCGGGGATAGCTCATGGCGCCCAGTCTTCTTTGAATGGCGGTTTCCTAGTGGTTTTGAACGACTCATAGATCGGACGGGACCCTTTCCCTCCGGAACCAGGAGTTCGGTCACGCCTCCCCGCCGACGCATTTCCACAGGCCTTCCCTCCCCCATCGGAGGGGAGAAGTTGTTTTCTTTCCAGCCGCCTCGACTATAACGCGGCCCCTTGGGGAAGCCTCCAGCGATAGTCGGAGCGTTTCCAGGATTAGCCCTCACGACCTCCTCCCCAGTCCTCCCCCACCGCCCGCATTCCCCCGCCCAGCCCCCCGCGCGGTCCCCTCGTTTTCCTCCGCCATGAAGAGAGGACCCCCATGGTATTGTCACCCGCGTCGGATTCCCCCTGGGACATAAAAGTGCTCGTAGGTACGGAGCAAAGGCACCCGGGCGCATCACCGAGACAAGGAGCCTGATGCCCAGGCCGGCTTACTTGCCCGAACATGGCAGCTGCGGCCGGTTGTGTAACCGAAGTCCTTCCAGGCACACAAACTGTACATGCTATTAAGTGGGTCGGCCCGAGAAAGAACTTGAAAGTGCACCGTACGCAGACCCAGAGGCAGACCCCCAACAATTTCGAATGTGGAACCGCAGAAGTGACACATGGCTAACAATACAGAAAGGGTTCCAGCTAATAGCAGCATAGATAGCACCGGACCCTCTCGAGCGGGACCACGCCGGAACTATGGGACCATTTCCTAATAACTACCCCCCACGCGCTTGCAGAGGTACTACCAGAAAATCCACACAACGCGAACGCAGAGAGAAAATAGTACACGCGAACGGCTAGGGACACCCTCACGTCTACAGAGAACAGACCGCGTACCCATAATAGTCGTACACGGCGTAGCACGTGACAGAGAGACTTTGGTCGATGCCGGACCACTGCAGCGCAAGCCCTTTCCCGTGAACTGCACGGCGTCTGCGAAGGGATGAGGCAGGACATGCAGGCCGGCCTGCAGGCCGTGAAAGAGAAACGCCCACACACATTCCAGACCGAACATATTAAGCAACCTGTACGGCCAGAGCAATAGGGATTCCCGAACGCCAAGGGTACTGGAACATGGCTCACCACTGCCGACGACGGACAAACTGCTCTAGTCCGTAGAGGTTGTTTTTGTCAGATCAAGGTCAGTAGTTCACTTGGGAAGCAAAAGGGTGACTATTTCGGGTTAGAGGACTGTAGCGTGCGTGAATACACCATCGACCCGTTCAAAGCATCAGCGTGTGTCTTTAGACCAATGTAGAGTGTAAACATTGTGAGCGAAGATAGCAGGAACACACGAACTACACGCAGAGTCATTCTGCCTATTTGGGCTCCTTCGGCTGGGGGCTTCAAGACGCCACGTCTATCTACCAAGAGGGGACACGACGACGGAAAAAACATTTGTGCATCACGCATCCCAGATGGTGGGTTAACCGTTGAGTCCCGGTTGATGCACTCGACACTGGCCCGACTCTTGAAGCGTCCCCAAAGCCTCGTCTTGGAGTTTCACGAAAGTTGATTGGCAATGCCCTCTCGAAGAGGGTCGGAAGATTAGTCCCCCTCCTTTCTTGCCCGTGCGCGCCCTAGTGACCAAGCTTGCCCCCACCGGACTCATTCTACGATTTGACCTTAGATTCGGTCCTGAACCTGATTGCGGGCTAGTAACACAACTACTAACCCTAGTTCCTGAGGGGTGCCTGCGGTCGGGCTGCGGCCTTTCGACGATCGTTTCGAGCCCCTCAGAATTTCTGAAGAAATCTCCTCATTCCAGTTCCCTCTTTGGTGCTGTTCGACTTCTTCAAGCGCTCTCTCCGAACCGTTTGGCAATCAGTTCGGCTTTCAAGCCGTCTGGCCAACGATCCTGACGTTCCCTGAACGCCATGAGTATCAGCACTGATTCACCGGAGGATTCAGTGTTTCGTTCTCATAGATGCCGCCCCCCTTTGCACTCTAGTTTGTCAGGTGGAGTTTAGTGAGTCTCTGTCTTTGCCATTTCCCTTCTTTGAACCGTCCGGATGAGGTACTCGTTTATTCCCCTTATTTCGCCTGGCAAGCTCATACGCTTCTCCTTACCCTCCCGAGAGGCGGACCTTCCCCCCCCTCAACTCTCCTCAGGACCTTATACCACTTAAGATTTTGAGTGATGAACTTCTTTCCTCTTTTCCCTCGCCTGGGCAGGCTGTAGGTTCCCCTGCCGTGGCGTGGCAACGCGCTGTTCTTCCGGCTCTGTTTGTTTCCATGGTGTTTTCGAAAAGAGACCTTCTCAGGCGTCACCCGTCCGATCTGCTGCCGCAGAATGCGTAAATGCAATCCGAAGACCGGACCCTATCCCTCTTCTATATCATCGTTGGTCGGTTCTGTCTCTCCTTCGCCTGCGTGCATTTCCTCCCTTATGCGGCCAGCAGGGATAGGACATGGTGCGCCGCCACGTCCTGTTCGACGACACCCTTTTCCCAAAACCTCGCCTCCGGACCGAGCGGGGGTCCACGAAACGAGCCGGGTTCTAAGACGCCTCCCCCTTTTAGTACGGAACGGATTTTCCTCCCTCACAAAAAATTGAGGGCGTATCCTCTTTACCGCTCCGTGGGTGGGGAGGTCCGACAGATAGGGACCTGTTCCCGAGGCAGTAGGAGGGCGCTTTCCCCTTCCTCCATCCCCTTCCCCTCAATCCCACTAGTCCCCCCCCTTCCTCTCCTGACGAGTCCCAATACTGGCCGAACTACCCCAAGCTCCTCAGTAGTACCCACCCCTCGAACAGAGTTTAGTTCCCAGCCGTGTCTGTACCATCTTCCTGCACGCACAAGACCTTAATAATCTTTTCCTAGTTGTTCTTCCTATCTTGTACGGCTAGGGGACGGATCGTTGCCCACAGGCTGTCACCGCCATGACATGCTTGCCACCTGTTCCGTTATCGGCTCTTTGCACTAAGCGCGAAACCCCTCCCTCGTGCTCCTGATTGAGCACCTCCTGAAATAATCTCCAACCTCTCCCGCCCCCAGACTTGGAAGCCCGATCTGCAAGAGAGGATGTCCGGCCTTTTGTTTGAAATCTCACTCACGATTCAGCCGAAGCTAAAGAGTTGAGTTCTTGTGTTCATTTGGACTAGGGTAATTCCCTCAATTGCTGACGCCTCCGCCGCTCCCCCGCTTCGATTCGATCCTGGCATAATTGTCTCCCCACTTCACCACATCGCTTTTTAGCTTATTCTGCCATGTTATTGGAAAGCCCCGGGGCTCCCCCAACTCACAAAATGAGTCTTTTTAGCTTATTTTTGCCCCTGTTTTTAGCGTGATGTCTCCAATCTTTGGTCTTTCACACTGGCTGTGATGTAACCATATGCTGGCTGTCTGTGCTGTTCGTCTTTTATCATCGCACATCTTGTTCCGCAACGCTCCCTTTTTAGCAGAAAGAGGCGCGGGCGTCTATGGTCTTCACACCACGCCTGCACTCCCCTACCAGATCCGGTCGCCCTCCTGTAGACGAGCGGCTGGATACTGCAGCACCCCCCCGCTAACTATCGTTGACTGAGGATGACCCCTGTTTTGCCGCAATTTTCCCTTGGCACCTGTTGTTTCTCTTTCAAGTGCGATGTGACGACCTTTTGACTAGTTTACTGTCGGCCTGGTGTTTTGGGGCTTGAAGGACTCCGCCTTCCTTTTTCTGGACCTATAATCATGCGACCGGCATCACTCTACATTTGCTTTGCGCCGCCTTTTGCTCATACTGGAAAGCCTTACATCCTCCGTTCCTTATTCAGGTGGAGCTTTCCGCCTCTTTCCCTAAAGTGATTCGTAATGTTTTTATCGTACGGCCTTTCTTTTTGTTGCTTCCTCGTCAATGCGTCGTTGTCGTGTGATCAAGGGTAACATAGTTTTATGGCTTTAACTTCGCTTTCCATTCTTTAAGTCCTATTTTCCGCAGGGCGATGTCAAAGCCTTTTGATTGGGGGAGTCCTTTGGTCCCGTTGCTGGATTCCGGCCGGGCTTTTTGGGTGCTGTATGCGCTGGTTCTTGTTACTGGACTTTTTCAGGTCTTTTTTTCCTGGGCCCCGACACGTCATGCCTGGGAAGTTTTTTTATGTCATTATCCCTGTGCCCGTCAGCGTACTCCCCTGGGACGTATCGCGCACTTCGAATCTTCTACCTGGATCGGGCTGCACCCCCTTAACACCCTCTTAACTGTTGATTAATTTTATCCGGGACAATGGAATTTTCTCTCTCTTTGAGGACGTTTTAACTATGGCCCGTTCTCTCTTTTTGTTGTCTTTGATTTGGCTTTGGCCTGATGATTTTTTTCGTTCTTTTTACCCAATTACAGCGCGAGCCTACTAGCTCTTGGCCGGCTAACCCTGGGACGCTGTTCTTCGTCGGGCTTCTTTGATGCCCGACCCCAAAACGGAGCCGAGATTTTTCTTGCTTGCTGGACTCACGTCGTCGCGTTCCTATTGACCGACGGAATGGGGTCGCTGAACTGTTTTTGCAGTCTCACTGATGAGGAGGTTAGAGATTCCTTCCCCAGACGAGGGTATCGTCGAAATAGCCCGCTTTTGCACAATTCTGCACTTACGGCTTTATCTTTTTACCAAAGTGTTCAACGTATTTGTCTCTGGGGGCGTAAAAAGCTCCCTATTAATCGTTCGAACGGTCCTTCCACTTCCACATTCGTGTTTGCAAGGGTCAGTGTTCCACTTCACTGGTCCATGAATCCCGTGAAGCGTAGAAGTTCCGCGCTCCTCCCTGGTGTGGACATCACTGAGATGTTTTCCCTCCACCTTGTTGCGGACCTCCATATCGGGCCCTGGTGCTTTTGCTCATACGTCTCCAGTCGCACAGGTTCTCTATTCTTCACATTCACCCATTTTCTTTTCCCCCACCACTCTGCCGCCTGTTTCCCTTTGAGCCGCTGAAGGTGTTTTTTCCGTTTTGGCCAGCGACACGACACCCACTTCCGATCCCAGTTTTCTCCGCTTTCCCTTTTGCAA
>Ga0179593_1626791_pt1 | contig 10753 bp, 9 predicted proteins | sample CZODoug2_1_08_16_FD_185931 | JGI IMG/M metagenome (GOLD analysis project Ga0179593, IMG submission 185931) | Vadose zone soil fungal communities from Angelo Coast Range Reserve, California, USA - CZODoug2_1_08_16fungal (PacBio error correction) | ecosystem: Environmental > Terrestrial > Soil >... | reverse complement strand
TTTGTCTGCTACGTTCCGCTCATTTTCCTCGGCCCGACAACCTCCAATGATGGCCCCTACCTTCTTTTGCTTCGCGGCTCACCACAGGAATGGCGCTCCGTCTTTCCCTCCCCCTGTTCCGACCTTTTTTTTTTTCCCCACCGTTCGCGAATTACCCCTTTCTACAGGGAGTAGGGTCTTAAACGCCTCCGTCCCTTTTACTTATTTCTTTTCTTTTCATAGTTCGACGCGTATTTATCTGTATTGAGTTGACGTCGCCCCCTCTTTTTACCTTTTCCCCCACGATGATTGACTCACGTCTTGGTGTTGTTTGTTTTTTTTTTTTTGGTTTTGTTTTTTGTTTTTTGTTTGGGTGTTTGGGTGTCCTTGTATTGCTCCGTTCCGAGATGTGACGACCAGGAGCATCCTTCCTTTCCTATCCAAGGGGGGTTGGACTTCATACTTTCTTAGAAGTTGTCGAGGACAGAAGTTGCGACCCTTTCACTCAGACGCGTGCAGGGCCTGTGGTGAGCCGGAAGGTAATTGCAGAAGGAGAGGAGTAAGTTTTCTTTCCACCCTCTCCCTTTCCCACGAATTTTTATCCCTTATGTTTCTTCCCTCTTTCATTTCTTTTTTCCGTAAAAGGTTGGCCCCCTCTTTTCTACCCCCCCCATTTTTTGGTGATGTGACAGTCCCCACACCCCCCCGGCCCCCCCGCATGGGTCAATGACAACCCAGGGCCTCCCCTCCCTTCTACCTATCGATAGCAGGATGAGCTCCACTCCCCGTTAGCCAATTCTACCTGAGATCCCATTTCTCCAGGTCCTCCCTCCGGCCCTGTGGGGGATGCGCCCCCTTTTGCCTTAGTCAGAGGGTATTTTTACCTTTCACCTCGGCGGGAGCTTTAGGGGCCCCCCCCTGCTCCCTCCCTTCTTTTCTGTCCATGGCTACTGCAATTCGTGCCCTCCCCGCTTCTTCAACAAGGTGTAAGCCCCGTTCCCGGGAAGTCTTGACCCGACTTTCATTATTCTGCCCCTGTTCGGCTCCCCCCCCCCGCTGAAGTAGCTGCGCCCCGGAAGTATTCCCCTCCCCCCCATTACTTTCCTTCAACTTTTAGTTACCAGCAACCCCTTAGTTAGGTCAATTCAGAGGTCCTCCTTGGCCTGAACACCACTACGTCCCTGACCCGCGCCCTTAATTCCCGTAATCAAAGTTGCCCCAGAAGGATGTTGGACTCCCCCTCTTTTCAAGACAAACGGCGTCACTGTCCCCCGTGGTCACTATTTCTCAGAAGTTTCTCGTTTACTTCACCCCTTAGACTTGAATTGTGCAGTTTGCTTCTACCCCGGTCACCACGATTTTTTTATTCCCTGACGTGGGTCAAATTCCTTCTTTTTTTCCCCCCATCCCCCCCCGGGCTCGTCCGGTTGGTACGGCGAGATAGTATCTCTCCCCTCCCTTTTTGTTTTTTTGATGAGATACTCCACATTTTCCGAACCCGATCCTGTTGCTCACACCCAGGGAGCAATTCCCGTTCTTTCTTCTATCCTCTGGTGCACGGAGCAATCGCCCCCTCACATGCCCAAATCCCAAGTTTGACCCCCGTTCAGCCTCTATGAACTGCTGACCTTCCACCTTTCCCCGTTTCCCGATGTTTGACACCGGATGGAGGGGTGCCCCCTGTTCCTGTTGTGTGGTTTTTGATTTCCTTTTCCCCCCGTCTGCGGGCAGGGTTGTTTCTCCGTCTTTTTTTCCCTTTATTGCCTCCTGCGTCTGGGCGAGAGTGCTGCAGCCCCTCCTTCCCTTACTTGCGCTGATGCACGTCTTGGTTTTAGCTACGTGCCATTTGCGGGGTCGCTTGAATCTTACCTGGCGGAAGATTCCTCGGCCGCCTCCCCTGGGTTCGCTTCCACCCTTATCCGTCTCTGTTTTTTTTTGAGCCTCCTCATGAGCCAGTAAGAAGATGGGCGCCTCTTTTTCCCTGTTTGCTCTGGTGCCCGCCCAGAACTCTCCCGGTGCGGGCATTGTGTCCTATTAACATACCTGCCAGTCGTGGTAAAAAACTTCATTTTTGTCCGATCGTTGCTCTTTTTGGCTTTTTTTTGAGTAGACGGTGCTACTGAGTCGAGCATCCTCTCCCCCTCCTTTTCCCCGTCAATTTTTTCCCCTTCCCCCCCGTTTTTCGGATTTCTTTTTTGGATGGTGATGACTGTTTTCACCCCGGGGAGAGAAGCCGCCACATTTCCCTACCGGTTCCCTAGTCTTCCCTCCCGCGTTCCTTTCTGTAAAAGAAAGGGACTTCACTCCCTAATCTTATCTCCCTCGGCTGTAGGCGGGAAACCCAGCTGCGTGCGTATTTTTTGTCTTTTGCGAGCTTCTACTTCGCCTTACCCCAGCCCAAAGCTTGCGATTTGTACATGACGGCTTGGTTTTCTCTGCCCATAGTCACCCCCGGTTCGGACCGTAAGCAATCCATGTCTGTCCTTTCTTTCAATCCCTTTGATCTTATCCTTTTTGATCTTCCCTATCCGGCGGACGGTCCATTCTCAGGAGCAGGTTTTTCACCCCCGGTCCTGACTTCTAAACTCGTTCACGCCTGCCTGTTATCCCTGCCCAGCCCCCGTTCGTGGTTCTCTCCTGAACTCTTCCCCCTTTTCACTGTGCGTCTCTCTCTCGCCATTGGGTTTTGGAGCACGAATACCTGAATTCCTTTTTCCGTCAATTTGTTTTTTCAGCCGAGTGGACGGGAACAGTAGACCTATTTTTGATCCCACTCTCACCCATGCCTTCTTTTTCCCCCTGCTTTTTGTTGACGCATCTCATGGTGCTTTTGATAACGCCAGACTTTTTGTCATGTTTTCCTTTCCGGCCTCACCCTGTCAGACCAGTAACCCATTTCGTACGATTCCTATAGTCGGGCTTCACCCCCCGGTAGCCCGCGCGGCCCGTGTGACGAACCTCTACTTCGTTCGCGCCCTCTTCACGACCAGGGTCTTTTCTGGTATACCAGAAGCGGTACCTCTTTTGCCCGTGCCCTCTTTAGTCTCCATCGGTCTTGGGGCCTGCGATGTGACGTCCCCCCGGCCTCCCCCCTGACACATAGCATATTCCTTTTCCCTGCACACTGATCATCCTTCTTAGCAGGGCATTACAGGTAAGACGATGTTTTTTTTTTTCATTCTCCCCCCTTTCCCCTTTTCCCTTCACCCCCCATACACACTCGCAGCCTTTGTTAGTGCTCATAATGAAGCTGTCACGATTCCTCACAGCTGTGCCGCGTTACAGTAGTTAGCCAGAGGAAGACCCCCTCACCTTTCTCATTTTCTAGCCATTTTCTTCAGGATGTCCGAGGATTATGAGTTGCTCACGGGAGGGGAAGGGATTTTTCTGCCGCTCCTCTCCCACGTCTGGTGCCTTTTTCCCCAACCCCCCATCCCAAACAAGAAGAAACTCTTCTTGAAACGTTCTCCCTCCTTTAATTGCACATCTGATCTCGGGGCAGACGCGAATATCCCATGCGGTGACCTGTCTCTCCTTTTTTTTTGCGTTGACATGATCCTGGTGGATGAGCACACCTTTTTTAAGCCCATTCTGGGTAGTCCCATATCTGGCCCATTATTAGCGCGGCCGATTCTTCGGTGACAAAGAAGCAGATTTCCCGTCTTCTCTGTCCCTTTGATTATAATTTCCCATAGAAGGAAATTTTTTTTCGTGGAGCGGCCCTGGCTTACCACTACAGATTCAGGGGTGCCAGTTTAAAAGTAGGCAGACCGACGTGAGCTGTTCCTTCCCCCGCCCTCCGTTTGCAAGAAAAGATCCCAATTCTTTTTCCTCGGATGTACCCCTCAAATCAGCCCAGGTATTCATATCGAGTTTGTCCTAGCCTCCTCCCCCCACCCCTCCGTCCGCCTCTTTTCAGAGAACAGCAATCAAGAAAACGAATTTTTCTCGTGTCCATTCCCCCACGCCTTTTAGAAGCTTCCGCTTTCTCATATCCTGCAAGTATAGCGGGCTTCCACCAGATCCTTAACGCTCGTAGCTTTTGTCATTGGGCCGATCTCCCCGTTCCCTGTCTTTCAGACGGCCGTGAAAATTTAGCTTAGATTTTCAACAATCTCACCGCTCGCCCGATGGTACGGCGATCACTTTTTTATATTGTACCTCCCTCCTCCGTTTTGTTGGTTTTTTTGATCGCCTTTCTAATCCCCGACGATAAAGCGGTTGTATCTTGTTTTTACCCCAACGTGGATCCCTGGACAGGTCCTGATCCTGAATTGTGCACAGGAGTACCCGTTCCCCCCACCTTTGACACAGGTCCGGTCTGGTGAAGGCATGCTGTGGCCACGCTATGACCCTTGGGATCTTTTCGGGTGACTACAGATTGATGCCCTTGTCTTGGGTCCCCCATCCCCCTTCTTTTTCCCCTTGTCAGTAACTGTCGCGGTTAGGCGGAAGTTGTGGTCGCTGTGTCTTTCGACTCCTTTCATTTCACTTATGGGCGGAGTGTGTTTTCCTCCTCCAGGAATGGAATTTTTGTATTCCCCGGTGCAGCCGACGTTCTAAGAGCCATTTATGGTCGACATTCCCTTTTTTTCAGCCTTAAGATTCTTCCTGTCAGCAGGGCTCAAATGGTTCGCCTTATTATTCAGGGCTATTTTTGTCATTCTCTTCAGCCTCCTATCTGTGACATTTTTGAGATGAAGGAAAGAAGACCCCTCCTCTCCCTTGGCCCCTTTGGCTCTTTTGGTTTCTCAACCTTGCACCTGGGCCTATTTTCCCTCCGGCGGGAAGATCGTTGATTATGTTTCTTGTCCTCTTCTCCCGTCCTTTAGTTTTCCCCCGTCCTCGTCTACGATGTTTTCCTCCACTTCTGGGTCTGGTGCTTTGCAGGACACTTTTTCCTTTTTGGCTTGCTGGTGGTCAGCACCATAGTGTGGATTGTTTTGATCCGATGGCAATTCTGGCCCCTACTGTTGCCCGATAGCACTGCGGGTCTCAGGCTTATTTAAGACTACTGACAGTAACGTATCCAGCGCTTCTTCTTCTCTGGTGCGAACGATGTACCGCCGGCGCGTTCTTCCTTTCTGCGCAGATTTTTCATCTCGACCCCAAGGTTACGCTTTGTCCTGACCGGCCCTATTTCTTTTAGGAACTCCCTCCTTGGTCTTCCTGGTCACGTCAAAACTCTTTCACCCTTTTCACATGATTCATCCATCGGGATCGACTGAATCGTACAGACGTTCGCCCATTCAGGGCTCGCATCCCTCCTTTTTCCTGTCCTCCCCCGGTCAAAATGCGGTACAGGAGGGGTAGAGTCCTCCACCCCTTTTGGTCTTTCTTCATCGGTTTCGTCCCGGGCAGGAGCGATATCGCCTTTTTGTTGTAGCCAGTTTTACCCCCCGAATCGTCCGCACTTGTGACTTCTTATTTGCCCGCTGCCCCCTTGATCACGATAATCGGCGTGATCACGATCACCCTTCTCCTTCCTCTTTTTTCCCCCCCCCCCCCCCCCTACGTTTTTGAGAGCGCTCATGGTGAGGCGTTTTTACTCTTGTGTTCGTCCCTCGTCACTTCACCCCCCCCCTCCCCGAGTCGTCACAGATTGCTGACGATTAGATAGTTTTTTTTAAGTTCCCCCCCAACCTCCTTTCCTTGCGCCCGTTAAACCGAGTGGAGGAAACCGTCGGCCGACCGATGGTGCGCTTCCCCCCTGCCTGTCTTTTTAACGGCCTCTCGTCATAGTAATGACGTTTTTCCTTCCCGTATTTTCTTTCCTTCCCCGTTCCTTTCCTCCCAGATTTCATTCGACTCTCTTCTTGACTTCGGGTTTCGCCGGTTTTTCTTGCTTACTTCCCCTCCCCCCTTTCAACTACACACCCCCAAGGACGGGATTTTTTTGACACCCCCTCCCGTCCTCTTTCGGCTTTTTCCAGCTGACGCTTGAAGCATAGCGGCCCCTTGGGACCTTTTTTTTTGCGTTATGCAACCGGCGCTGATACTCCTTCTTGCGTCCTTTCTTAAGAAGGATGCCCTTGTGTCTGGACTGTCTGGCCGTAGGGTCCAGTCTTCCTCTGAGACCTCACCTCTGGTGTGACCAAGGAACCCTCCCCCCAAACACTCCCCTTCCTTGTCCTTTCTTACATCAGAATTGACTGGAACCTTTCCTTCTGGATGCGTCTCAGCCCCCTCTCCCCCGCGGCCTTTCGGCGCATCCAGCGTAAGAAGCCCTAGACTTCTTTTTTGCCGTTTCCTCCAAAATCTCTTCCGCCCAGGTCGAGCGTCAATATCTGGTTCCCCACTAGTTCCTGCGCTTAGGGCATGCTTGCCCCCCGCGCCCTTCCCGGTCCCAGCACTTTGGCTTTGACTTCCGATTCCCTTTACTCAATCACTATAAATCGCCAAGTTGCGCCCGGCGGAAAATCCCTCAATATCTTCCTCTCCTGTTTCTTTTTTCCGAACCCCTGCGATGAAAAGTAGCTGGGACCCCGTGCCTCCACACTACCCCCCTTCCTTCCCTACCCTCGGGCCGCTCCCCCTCACTCCTTTCTTTACCGGGACTTCAAGTCCGCCACACTCGTCACCCCGACCTAGTGCCCTTTCCTGTGACAGGCCCTTGTATAACCGTGAGTGATCAGTGAAATTAACCTGCTCCAGAGTCCTCCCCCTTTCCCTCTGCACGTTTCAGTTCATAGCTTTGACCACCAGCGCTTGAGACTTGGCATTGACGTCGATAAGGTTCACCCACCTCGTTCTTTTTTCCCTTTTCCCCTAATTCGCCCCCCATTCTCAAGGATCGTCGGCAACAGGTAACTTTTCGCCTCCTTCCCTCTCTTTTTTTCTACTCGTTGGTTGATCGGATTACTGCTCTCCGTTACATAGGGCCCGCTGGGGTTGCGATTTCAAAAACTTCCTGTAGTTCCCTTTCCGGCCCTTTCTGATTCCGTCCTCTTGGGGACAGGATTTCCTCCTTTCCCCCCCCCCCGCGCCGAAGAATGTTGCTAGGCCCGCTATGGCCTTGGGATACCCTTGACAGGGTGTTTTACTTTCCCCCTATTTTTTCCCTGGCGGCCCCCCGATTTCGGTTGGGCTTGATTACATTTTTCCCTCTTTTTGGCTTTTTTTTTTGCTGTTCGGGTCTGCCTCGTTGGTAATACCCGCCCTTTTGGGCTTCTAGTGCTGGTTAGTGAGTCATTCCTTTTTTTTGCTCTGTTGTCTCACCATTCCTTGAGAAGCTGTTTTTAATTCCCCCCTTTCTTTCTCCTTTCTCCCTGCGGAAGGATTTCGTCCTGTTACCCGCGCAACTGCGGTCCAATTCTTCTCCTTTGCTTATTTGCATCTCCACCAGCATTCGATGTGCTAGTTCTCCCCCCTTTTCCTCTTCTGATGGCCCGCCGATCCCTTCCCTGGAGACAATTGGTGATATTCACTAACCCTTTCCTGGGTTTCCTTTCATCCCCCCCGCAAATGGCCCCTCTCTTTCTTTTTTCTTTGCTTCCCTGAGTTACTGGGATGATATCTTTCTTTTTCCTCCCTGCTCCGATACGCTCTTCAGTCACTTGTCCTGCTGGTTTTTTTTGTTTGGATGGGTGGATTATGGTCATTCTCGTGTTTTTTCTTTGAGAGCAGATGGCCCATTCCCTCCTTTCCTAGTCCCTCCCTGCGGTCCCTCCTTTTAAGCGTCCATGAAGAAGCTTAGTATAAGAAGTAGGTTCTTTCAACATCTCCGCTTTCGAAACGACTTTTTCGCCGCGTTTTCTTGATGCGTTTTCTCAGTAAGCTATCCCCTCCCCTTACCAACATCCCCACCGCTGCTCTTTTTGTTCTTGCCTTTTTTGACTTTTTTTCTCATGGTCTTTCCCATCAGGTCTTGACAGGTAACCCGCTGACATACTCCCATCGATACGAATTCAACTCTGAGTCCCCTCTCCTGTGCCGTCACCATTCCTTTTACGGAATCTACTTCTCCTCTGGCCCGTTCAAAAGGCTGGGTACCGGCCGTTTTTCGAGGCCAGCCCCTTTCGTTTTCTTCCCGGTTCGTCGGGCGCCTATTTATCTTTTCCTCCTTTTTTTTTGGTTGTTTTCTTTTTTTTCTCGAACGTCAATCTGGTGACTTTTTTTTTTTTTCTATGCCCCTGAGGTCCAGCCCATAGCACCGATAAAGGTACCCTTGCGCTCACAATGACTATTATGTTACATAATCCTTGTTTTTTTCGCTTTGATTTTTTTCAATTTATAGTTTTTTCTCTGTTGTCCTCGGCATCAAACGCTTCCCCCAGCCCCAAGAGTGCCTTCCGATTTTTTAGTCCTTTCTCCCCCCCCCCCCAGGGCGTGTGCTCCCCGGGTCCGATGGGAAAATAGTTATCTCCCTTCCCTCCCTGTTTTCCTCCTTTTCTTTTGGCAACGGACTGCAATGTCGTAATAGTCACTGCCCCGCCCGTCTGTTCCCTTTACGCTTTTTCCCGCCCCTATTCGACTCTTGATTGAATCAGGTAAGAAGTTTTATTCCCTTTCCTCCCCCTTTTTTTACTGCCACTGATGCAGTTTATCCAATCCCAAGGTGTTTTCAAGAGTCCCGCGTTAGTGCGTGGACTTCCTTCTCAGTTCATCTCCGCCCACATTCAGATAGGCAGGCTGGGACCGTTCCGCCCCCCTCTGGGTTTTTCAGCCCTCTCTGATCTTAAAGCTGCCTCGAGTCTTTCAGACTTTCTGCGGATTGAGTTGACTCCCCTCCCTTTTTCTATTGTGCCTCTTGCTATCTCCACACGATTTTGTTTCCCCCTAGTTCCCCATAACCTTAACCCAAGGTCCTGCAACGGGGCAGTCACTCCATGTTTGAACCTGGATCGCGCAGGATTCGGGCTGTCCAGTAGCCAATTGACGCACGCCAGTCAGAAGAAAGTTTCTCCCTTGTCCGTTTTTTTTTCTGGACTGAGTCCCGACTGGAAGAGTGGTTAATATTCCCCCTCCCCGACGGACTTGCCCGTTTTCCGTTCCGCGAAGTTCCAGGCTATGCGCAATCTTCTGAGATGTCATCACATAGACGAGCATAAACTGTGCTCATTCCTCCCGCTAACCTTTCCCCTCAGGCTCTGCCTTTCGAACCCGCCCCAGGCGCTGAGAACGTCGCCCTGGCTTCGAACACCGCCTTTTTGTCCTCACTTGGCCCAACCCCCTTTACTTGCTCGGGTTTCAACGAAATAGAACCCTACTTTTCCCTTAATGCCCGCGTACCACACTCCGGGTCCGACTACCGCTCCGGTATCACCCGTTACCCGAGATACTTTAAATTCCCCGGTTCCCCTCATTCCCACGCGCCCTTCCGCTCATGAAGCAAGTTTCATAGCAGGACTCCTCCCCCTCTTCCCTTCCTTTTGTTTTGCGATCCGGTACCAACACCGATTCGGTTTTCCCCGGCCTGGCAAATTCTCTCCTTAGTTTTTTCCACTCTCCCCCCTTTTTTGTCCCCCATTCCGGAGAGAAGTAGATCCCCTTCCTCTCCTTCCCTTTGTTGTTTTCTTCGATACTGGCTCCTCTTGCTACGATCCCTTCCTTTTTTATCTCCCCAATCGAGCGAATTTATTTTTCCTTCCCTACTCGGTTACAGTTTGTCCCCTTTCGGTTGCCAAAATGCCCGCGCCCATTCTCAATCTGAGTGCGTAAGTCCCTCTTCCATTTCTTCTTTCGACTCCTTCTGGTGACCACGATTTTCTGGAACGTTCTGTTTTTTGACTTTCCCCTGCCTATTAACTGTTCCTTACCCCGCGGCGGAAGGAGTGTTTTCTCTGCCCCCGGAACCTTCTACCCCTGACCCTTTGGGTTTTTTGGGATTTCTTTCGCGGCTGAAGGAATTGAATTTTGAAGGGTTCCCCCCCGTCTGGTTTCACGACTCTCCTGCGAACTGGGCTTGTAATTTTATTTACCTGGGCGGGAATTTAGTACCGTCCTTTTTTTCTCAATTTTTTGCTAAACCGTTTTATTCTTCTAGTCGATCTCGAAATCGGCAGTCTCAGCTCTGACTGCGCGGGGACCAGAACAATTTCAACTCGAATCCCTTCGGTTATTTACCCCTACCCTTTCCCTGGGTTCTGTGGTCTATCCGGGGTCCATTTCCGCTCGTGTGCTAGATGGCTCGATTTTCCCGTCGCCGGGCTTACTGAGTAGAGAATCTTTTCCTCTCCCCGGTTCCCTTATGTACGTCAGGAATGCGGGCTTATGTTTGGCGATGGGCCGCCCCCATTCGTTTTGTAGAGTCTCTCAACTTCACCCTGCCCGACCGGCCCCCCCTGGACGTCCGGCCTCGGCGGAAGAAGGAACTCATGTCCTTCTACATTTTATTTAAATCTTTCCTCGACCCTCCCCTCTTGCTCGTTATTGATTTTACCCTTCTATCTAGTCATCCTCCTTCGCCCCCCACCCTAACCCGCTGGCGTGCTTTTGTCCTCCGGTGTCTCGGAAGGCATCTTGCCTTTTCTCACCCCCCCCTCTACCGGGTACCATAACTGTCTGAAAAGGATTAACCCCTCGGTCTTACTCCTTTTTTTTTTCCAGAGTGAGGAAGGACCAGCGGCCCTCGCCTTTCCCCCTCCCTTCATGGTCATGCCCAAGACTAGTTGTCTTTTACCCCGGTTTCGAGCCTTTTTTTTTTTCTTGCGGTATTCATCTTCGTCCAGGGCTCTCCCCCCCCGCCTTTGATTCCCGAATATAGAAATCGAGATGTTGACTGGTTCTCCTGGGATTCCGGGCTCCCCGTGAGTTGGCGCGATACCTTAGAGTT
>Ga0179593_1563314_pt1 | contig 10753 bp, 5 predicted proteins | sample CZODoug2_1_08_16_FD_185931 | JGI IMG/M metagenome (GOLD analysis project Ga0179593, IMG submission 185931) | Vadose zone soil fungal communities from Angelo Coast Range Reserve, California, USA - CZODoug2_1_08_16fungal (PacBio error correction) | ecosystem: Environmental > Terrestrial > Soil >... | reverse complement strand
GCCTGACCTTTTTCCTCCCTAGGTGCGCCGCGCAGTTGGTCCGTTTTTGGCAAAGTTAACATAAACGGGAAACAGGAAAGTTTTGAAGAACGGTAGATTCCCCTTTCACCTAAACGCGGCCGTGTTTCAACGGTTCCCCCCCCCCTTTTTTTTCACTTGGTTCCCAGCTTAGTGATAGTCGCATTTAAACCGGGGCGTATTTTTTTGTAGTCATCGACTCCCTTCAGTGATTTTCCGGTTACTATGTCGAAGTTGAATTTTTTGTTGGCTTCAAAGAGCCGCGGAGAACTTTTTCATCCCAAGGGTTCGCCCGCCATTCCAGTTCTGACAGTGCGCCCCAGTTGGTCCCCCTTTCTTTAACTCATGTTTTTCCCCTTTTTTAAGAGGGGTGTCTCGAGCCAAATCCCACGGCACGTGGGAACAGTTTTTTTTTCACGGATCTTCGTTGAAGAGTTCCCCTTCGGTATGCTTCAGTTTGCGACATTTGTAAGCGAGTCCACCGGAGCGTGAGGAGACGGCCAAATCTTTCCAACCATGCCGGGATTAGCTTGCCTTTTTAGCTTTTTTGCATTACCCCCACCCAGGCGGTTTTGATGTTTGATCCAGCCATAATTTCAACACGGAACTTAGCCGCGCCCCCTTAAATGTGTAGGTGATTTCGGACCTTCATTCCCCCTCGAATTTCGTAATTGGCCTGTTACCAGAGCTGTCCCCCTTAATCGGGTCAGGCGCTTTTTACGTATCACGCGGCGGGTTTGCCTAAGACTTTTGTGGGGGCCCCCGGTGGACCTTCTTAACCTGAGGTGGTCTTCCGCGCCATCGAGATGAGCGACCACCTTTTCGCAGTATATGACCGCAAGATTCGATGCCGCTTATAGTTTTTTTCTTATTCACTCTTTACTGTGACTGGAAGTCAGAGATTCTCCTCACTGCGGAGCCAGCCTTTTCAATTTGGCGTTTGTATGTTTGGGTTTTTTTCCAACCAGAGGCCTGGAATTTTCCTGCAGAGATCTTTCCCCGGGGAGACTCTATTCTCTTCAGAGACTTCCCCGGCGTGTGTCCTTCCCCCTGGGTCGGTATTCCTAGGAATAACAGAAGTAGCGAGACCAAGAGGAAACTCCGAAACCGATCCTTCTAGATTTTTCCTTTTTACCCAAAGCCACCCCCGTTAGACAAGTAAACCGTTCTCGAGGAGGTACGCGGCCTCATTTTCAGGCGGAGGATAGGTACGTTCTGCTTTTCTGCTTGATAGCCTTTCGATACCTTTTTATAGAATTTTCCTCTACCCTAGATGGAACCCACCTGCCCGCAACCTTTTTTCCCCCGAACCTGACTCTATACCCTTGGAGGGATGAGTGGGCAGTTGCAAGAGTGTTGATTTCTCCCGGCCGTATTCCGCTCGGATAGATGCCTCCCCTTCTGGCGTTCTTTCGCCATTATAGTTTTTCAGGCCGATCTCCCCCTGCCTCAAAAGCCTAGATCAAGTTCCGACGACCAACTCACTCTTTTTTTTTCCCGCGGAAATTTTGGCAAGTGGGCTTCCACTCGGCACGGTTCACGTGTCGCTGTAGTAGTTCCTGCTCTGGCTTTTTTAAAGGTGTTGAACCCCCCCCCGCGCCGTCCGTTCTTTAACCGAGTCTTTCAATCTAAGGTGGAGAGAAGTCTTTTGCGCCCAGTGTATATATTCTTCCCCTGGCGCTATAAGAGCTTTTTCTTTTCAGATACGATTTCCTCCGCTACGCAACTCTCCGAACGATATCACACGTGAAAGGACCGTGAAAACTTTGCGCAGGGCTTTGACCCACCCCCGCAAACTCGTTGGACGTTCCTTTAACTAAATCGCCTCTAGACGTCATTCTTTTAGCCCTGCTTCTCCACGACGATTCCCCGGTTTTCCCGATTTTCCCCGCTAAAAGTCAATGACGTGCAAAGACATCACGCCTTTGCGCGGATTTCATACCACATACTGTTTCGCGACGATTTCTTTCCCGCCCGAACTTTTCCCCAAAGCAAATGTTCTGAACTAGCCAAACAGCCACTTGGCGCTTGCATCGAGGACCGGGACTTACATTGTACGTGCTTTTTGCGTATTTTCAGACTCTCGGAACCTTTCAGAAAAACACACTGGAATCCCCTTTGCTTAGTCTTCGCTTGATGTTCGGCTTCCCACCCTAAGCGACCGTGAAGGTAACAGGCAACGGTTTTTGTCTAGCTCCTATGGAGTTCCCCTCCCCGCCAAAATCATGAAATTCCTTTAATATATCAATAATAAGATGACGGTTAACGGATCCGGACGGCCCTTGGAATTCTCCCCACCAGTCGAATTCTGTAATTTTTCGCGTCCTTCGGAGATCGACTCAGGTCCCGTTTTGGCTCCTTCTCCGTTTAGTATTTATAACATCTATATAAGCATCCGCTCGAGGGTCATAGGTCCCTACCGGTTTTTAGGGAATCCCTCCCCCTCTCAGATTTCCACCAATCGCTTCACCAGAACATCTGGCCCCTACGGTACGCCTTCTCACCGTCGTGACCCCCCCCAGCGGCTATACAGATAGACACCATAGAAAGTTCATATTTCACTGGTCAGCCTTTCTTTCAATTCAGTCTCCAAACGTAGTCTGAACCTCCAGTAATTCCAATCCCCCCCGTTCCGGCACATTTTTTTTTCGCCGTGCGCCCGTACCGGAAAAGCTCCCCCCCGGTCCGCAGCTCCTAAGTCCTACCATCAGACCCTTTTTTCTTCCACCAGCTCTCCGAAGCCTTTCCGAAGTGAAGTTTTTTTCGCGAGTAGTTCACACCTTCTGGCAGCAGAGGCGTTGCTGAGTTGGACCTCTGATTTTTCATCGCTTTTGAGAACTTGCCAAGGCTCCTTTATGGATCATCAGCGAGGTTTTCTCCGCAGTCTCCGTTAACTTCCTACCGAGTTCTCAAAGTTCTTCTCCCCCCGTGATGATGGAATTTTGCTCAACCACGCGCCAGGCTTACGCTCGGAAAGCCTTTTTTGGGTTTTTGGGGGTTTTTTTTTTTTGGGTTTTTTTGGGGGGTTGGGGGGTGGTTTTTTTTTTGTTTGGGTTTTGGTGGTTGGGGGGGTTCGCTTCCCCCCCTTAGGCGTTTAGTATGCTGTAAAACTAATGTCCCGGCAAACTGTGACCAGGTAAGGGCGACGCCAGAATCTACCCTCTTCGTGGATGGCTCTTTTTCCCTGCCTCTGAACCCTGACGGTGAACGGACGCACGCACTCTACGCCATCACTGCCAAAGTCCTATCTCGGCGACTCCAAGCCCCGAATTAAAGCAGGTTTGTCTGCCGAGCGACACACCCCCCCCCCCTGGGTCCAGACATCTTGCGACCCCCCAGACCCCCTTTTCCGCTGAAAATTCCCACACTCCCCCTCTCCCGGTTGCCGGCACCAGAAATTCAATTCTTGTCATTTCGCGTTTGGCTTTAAAGATCACTTCAGACTTCTACCTAAGAAATCAGGGTCCTTTTTTTTCCGACGGATGGTGGGCCAACAGTCGATGAAGCGACTTTCTGTACACCCTATATCAGCCCCAGTAAAGGTTCGTAACTACTCAGACGACCCTGTCCTCACCGGCCGGAAAGGTCCCTGATGCCCGAATCACCGGACTCCGAACAGATGGCGGGATGGTTTTCTAGATCGAGGATCCTCCGGACCCTTTCGGGCGTCTCGGTACTTTGAACTTGAATCCCCAGTGGTGCTCGTTTGTCGCCGCCCCGCTTCTTCCTAGGTCGACTATGAAGAACCGAGGAACTTATCAAGCACCCCCCGGTAAGCTACACCGGCGTTTCGAACGAAATCCCCCTCCTGACCCCCCCCCCCCTTTCGACAGTCAAGAAACTGTGCGCCCCGAAACAGGTTCTTCCTTGCATAACTCTGACAATTTCTCAGGGTGTATTGTTTGTAGGCACGCCCTTTGGAAAGCGACCTTTTATCCCGTTGAGATTTCCTCTTGGTCAGAAGTGTAGGTAGAGAAATCAAATGCTTACGCTCCACTCTGGAGTCTCCGGCTTGCCTTTTTTTTATACTACCGTGTGGGTTTTGAGTCGCTATTTTAATGTTTCGCAGGTCAACCCTTGCTGCGCAGCGGTCCCCCGAAGGATCCTGGAGGTTTCCTGGGTCGATCCGGACTCAGCCGAACAGCCCGTCGCAGAGAGGGCTTTCCGTGTTGAACTCAGCCCATGTCCGACAAACCCCTAACTTTCCCCCGATCAAACCCCATCTTTTCACATCCCAGTCCATTTCCCGAGAGACACTGAAACCTTCCTATTAAAAAAGGTCTTGAGCTCACTTCTTTCTGTCACTGGAAATTTCCAGATCGTGATGGCTTCAGGCTTTTTTTTTTGTCTTTTTGGGTTACTTAGGATGTGATCGATGACCTTCTTTATATTTTTCCCTTTTATGAATGTCCCAAAAGACCCCTGATACGGCGATGCGACCCTTTTTCTACCTCCGGCGTACCGATTTTTTTTTCCTACTGTATTAACTTACGACGCAATCCTCTGCGCCTGATGTTCCTTCCAATTTCTTTCAGAGGACGTGTCCTTGAATTTATTGATTGAGTTCTTGCCTTTTAGTAAGCATATGAACCCCCCGCCCGCAGGTGGGCTCCCTAGTTCCTGTTTGATACCAGAGATAGGCCCTTCCCTGATGCACTTCCGAGGACCTTTTTCTTCATCGCCTTTCTTCCGCGTTTCTTCCTCGATTCAAGAACGTTTTTCCCCCCTTTGACGCAGATTGCCACATTTTCTTTTTTTCCCCACCCATTTTGGATAGTATTCTGTGACCGTTCTCGGGGTCTCCCGCGGGAACAAACTCAGGCTACAACTGCCTGGTTGGCCCGCCTTAGCAAGTGTTGCTTTCAGCAGCTCGCTTTGCTATGGTGTTTGAAACTTTCCGGAGGGGTGGCCGGTGCGCCACGCAAACCCGACTGTTTGATCTGCTGTTGCTCGAAGTCCCCTTGGAACATTTTTCTGACATTTGGAGCTCAGGGCTGCCACGAACCTTCCCTTTTTAAAGCGCTCGAGGTTGTTTTTCTTGCCCATTTTTTTTTGAGTTAACCGACTTCTTCTTAATACCGGATTTTTTTCAGTGACAGCGTCTCTTGTTTTTTTTAGAGTACCGTTCCTGACCTTACCCCTCCAATACGCCCCCCGAAGGCCATAGACCATTCTATAACCCTCCCCCTTGCAAGCTCGCGGTTTGTGAATAGTTTCCCCCTTTCCTGAACTTCTGCCGTCTCCCCCTATCTTTCCCCTGAACCGTACGCCACTATTTTCGTCGTGTCCTTTTTTCATAGTAGCTTTCTTCTCCACCCTGGACGTTAGCCTCCCTCTTAAGGTTCTCGTTCATAGCTTGTCCCCCTATTGTCGATTGCTTTTAGAGTTTTTTCTCCCCCTTTTCCGGAAATTTTTCTTTCCCAAGGTTAAGAGTTATGGATGAGATGAAGATGATTGGGATTTCTTAACGGACCAACACCAACCAACTCTAGAGGGGATCCGGGACGATTAGAGACGAGGGCTTGGGTTTTCTTTAGTCCAGAAAAGAAGGAAGTTTTTGAGGAAATGCGCGGAAAGACCACTGGCCTTCAAATATCCAGGCAATGCTGGATTTTCTCCCATAAAACGGTATATGTTCCTCGGATTTGAATTCCGTTAGATGAGCTCCCTACGACGATGTCGCAGCCCGGCACTTTTCGATTTCTTTCGCAACGTTCCATGGTAAAGCCCCCCATTTTTATCTCTTGTGTGATGAGAGCCCGTATCTTTCCTAAGGCTTCCCCCTGGTTATTCCTCTGATTTTGGTGGTCGAAATGGGCATCTTTGAGGCCATTTTGTCCGGATTTCCCGCCTCCCCTTCTGCTTTTGCCTTCCGTCCGGGCTTTTTTTTTTTCTTCTGTAGACGACCTTTTCCCCCTTAATGTATTTGGAGTAAATCCCTTACGTATCTTCCCTGACTTTTTTGTCTGCCAACTTTTCCGCTACATCTTCAAGAACAGCTCCCGGTCTTTCGTTTTCCGCCGCCCTTCTTGATTCTTGAAAGTTCTTGTCGTTTGTCTTCATTTCGGTTTTCCACGGTTTTTTTGACCACCCTTGAGCCCTTTACCCAAGTTCTGGGAGTAGTTAGCGTCCCTCCATGCGTGCTTGCCAGTAGTCCCAATTGGCGCCTTTTCCCCATCGCTATTCATTGCGGGTACCCCTCCCTGCAGTCTATGGCTCCCTAACAGCGCACGATTGTCTAATTAGTTTCCTGCATCCGTTCCTGTCCAGATTTTTTTCGGGCTTCTTGCCAGCCTTTTTTTTGGCCACTCCACTCTGACTTAGTCAGATTATTGTGAGCGGCTTTTTCTCTTTCGGAAATCCTCTGCTCCGAAGTCTTTCGCGATCGATGTCTTTCCCCCCCTTCCACCAGAAAGTATTAGCTACGGGAGGTTTTTTTCTCAATGGTCCCTTTTTTAGAAAACTCAGCCCCGGCGACGGGGTCCCTGCAAGATTCCATTAAACTAAGATTTTTTGATCTAGTGTGATCCTTTCTTCCTTCGTTTCGCACTTTGCAAATTGACATACGTGGTCCAGCACCTTCTTGTGTGTAGGGCCGGTTTTTTTGCTTTTTTCTTTCCAAGAACTATAATTGTCCACTCCGTGCAGCGACTCTGGGGCATTCCGTGAGCTTTTGAAACCCGCGCGGGCACCCCCCCCATAGGGTCCCGACCTTTTTTTTAAAATTTTTGTCTTTTTCGCGTGCTGGTCATGGCAAGCGTCCTTCTCGCCTGCATTTCCTTTTTGGTAGCGAAACTCCGGGAGTCCCCCGTAACACGAGGACCATATTTTTCCCTAAGATGATAGGGATACTACTGAGGTCGTGCCCTTAATGTCCTTATTCATGGGTTCCAAATCTACGCCTGTTTGGCGGGCGCCATTTGTCGCCCAGCCCGCTTTTTTTCCCCTGGCGCTTTAGCACCTCGGTCCTACCTTTCCAACGTGGGGCTTCAGAGATAGTAGTTCTGCCCTCTCCGGCCAGAGCGGCATTTTGGTGTTTCTCCCCCACAAAACCTTGAAACCACGAGACCTCAGCACCCTTTTTGGAGACCTCCTATGATCGGGGACTGCGGAAAGAGTTTAACAGCGCAGTGCCCCCCCTGGTTGGGCTCCGCTCCCCTTCCAAGACGTTCGGTATACCTTTTTTCCGGCAGTAATTCGGGTCCCCCCTATGGGTTGTTTTATTCCCCTGGCTCTTGGATGGTTGTCCCTTCTGCTGTCTCGGACCTCATCACACAGCGTGATTTCTCCTCCAACAACTTTTCTCCTCCTTTTAAGACGTTTACTGTAGCTGGTTGAGAAATTGGTGGAGTTCTTCCCTGGTCCCCCCCCCCCCTACAACGTGTTTTAGCGTTATTTTCTGGACCTTTTCTAACCTTTTCTAGTCCTAGTCACGGTCTTACCCGGGGTCTTCTACTACACATCCTCTTGTGTGCAGAATTCGCAGGGATGAATTTTACCCCAGACAGGCACAAGTTTACATGGCCTTTTCGCCCTTTCCCACGAGGCCTTTAAAAGTCTGTTCACAAGCCCCTTTTTCCCTCCTCCTCCGTTTTTCCCCCCCCCCATTTTTTCAGGCACCTTTTTTCCAGGCTTCGACACCCCCGGGTTTTTTTTTTTTACAGTTCCTAACTTCTTCCTCGCCTCTTTCCCCACTTTCCAGATGGACAGCGTTTCCCCTTCTTCACAATTCTCCGACTTTCGGTTTCACTTTTCCCCCCTTGCTTTTTTTCGTTTATTTATCTTCGACCCCCGCAGTAAATGATTCAAAAAATCTTCGACCCAGCCCATCAGTCTTCCCCACGCGCCCATACTCGTTATTCGAAGGCTTCCCCTCAAATCCGTGTGTTTGAGCAGCTCTTTTTTTTTCTCCTGTTCATTTTTTCAGAATAGTTTTTTTCCTTTCCCCTTCACCTGGTCCATTCCCCGGGCGTGTTCCCTTCGCTTCCAAAGCAGGCGACGTTTCCCGCTCCCTTTCAGGCGTTAGTTCTCTTCATTGTTTTTTCCCCTTGTATTCAGGGGTTTCAGTGACGTTATGACCGGGTCGTCGAGCTTTCAAGTGTAGTCAGAGACAGGACCCTGGTTCCCTCCCCCCCCCTCTCCCCGTGCTTCGACTGAAAAAGCGCTCCTTGAACCTTGCAACCCCTTCTCGTGGTCCCCTTCACAGCCAATTGTCCTGCATCGATCATTTCTTGTATGCATTGTTCCTTCACTTGAAATTTCGGCCTGCTGCGCCCCCTTCCCTAAATGGGGGTTAGTTGGTCCTCTCAGTCCAAAAGTTACAATGGACAAATTTGCCTATGTCCTCATGTAGGAATCCATTCTTTCGGCCTTTTCCAGATTTCCCCCCACCTATCTGACCTCTTCGTAACCCCTTCCAGTTTTAATAGGGGATTTGATGCTCCCCAGGCTTTTCCTCGAAGAACTTTGGATCACGTCCCTCTACATCTTTCTAAGCTGATTTAAACGACAGCTTCCCCGCCCCGAAACGCTTGGTCTCATCCTAGTTTTCTTGGTTCTATCTGAGTGTTTTTTTAAATTCCCTAGAGACTTCTTGCTAAAGTTCCTTATGATAATTGTCTCTTCTTTGTTTCTTTTTTGGTTGATGTCGGCAAGTCTTCTCCCGGAACGTTTCGAATTCGATAGACCCCCCTTGATTCGGTACGTTTGTTATTTCTCAATTGACTACCCCCCCTCGAGTTACCCCAGACCCCCCCCTTTGTGACATCGTATTTCCCTTTACTCACTCGTTTTCCTTCCCCGTCGCCAGGATGTAGGCCCAGAATTTTGAAATCTGCTTCCTTGAGAGACAACTTTTAGACCCCGGCTTGCAGACCTCTAAGATCTCCTTTTTAATCGCCATCCCCGCTGGGCATGGACCTCCCTAACTACAAGAATGGATTTCATTCAGGCAGTCTTGGATTTCAGCAGCCTTTCAATTTTTATGGATGGAGGGCTCTTCGGATTTGACTATTTTTTTTTCTTTTCTATTCCTATAGACTCCCTTTCCCCAGATATTGACCTTCCGCGTCTTCCCGGACCCCCTTTTTTCTTGGCCGCGTGCCTTAACTTCCATTTCAAGGTGCCGCGCGGGATCCCTCTTTTTTTTTTTTCGCTTGTTTTTTAAAGTTTCCCCACCCCTTTATGTGGCTTTCTTTTCCAAGACCATGTCCTTGCAGTCCCCTTCCAGGCCCGTCTCCTCTTTGAGAGGTTCAGAACTTTTTCCTCCTCCAGCGACAACGATACATAAGAAAGAAGAAAGGCGATGCCAGCCTGATCGCACGCGTGCCCGCCGACCGTAGATAACTACACGGAAAAACAAAAACCCACATAACCACGCCCCTAAAAAAAAACCAACAAATCAATAACCCCACACAAACAGACATGAACACAAATACAACAGATCCCTACAACATAACCCAGAACAACACCAAAAACCAAACCCCAAAAAAAAACTGTTGACCACCCAACACCCCCAAAAACCCAACACCACCAACACACCCGAAACTTGTCTTTCTACCCTAACAGTCCCCCCCTTCATCGTTCTTGAACACGCACTCTCGCGTTCATTTCTTTTTCTTGCGATCTCTACTGCAGCTCTTTCCCTGTCCCCCGCGGATTCTCTGAACATTTTCCGGGCCCCACTCCCTTTTCTTCTTTTCTCAATTACCCAATACCCCTGGCAGTTGCGCGCCTTTTTCAGTTTTTACGACCTCATTTCCCGGTACCAAGCCCCCTCCCCTTGCTGCCTAAAAACCCAGAACGGTCCCCTTTTTGCACGCTTAAGGACCATTGTCTTTCTGTTCGGGACTTGAACTGTTTCCCACCCTCCCTATACAATCTGAAGTAATTTCCGGGATACCCAGCCTTAACCTTCCGTCCTCAGGGGACGTTTTTTCCTTCCCCGGACACTTATCAGATTGTTTGGGGGCGTCTCCCCATTCCCTGGCCTTTCACCCATGCCGGTTTATGGAGGCCTTTGGACATCAGGTGGTATTACCACCTTGGCGTCTTTTCGGAGAGGCCCCCGTTGACATCTTCCTTCGGTCCGGCGGCGCTTTAACAGAAGGGGGGCCCTTTTCTTTGCCTTCTCATTTGTTTTTCGGGTCCGACTCGGCCTCTTGGCTCTCGACCGTTTTGAATAGAGCCCTCCTTTTGCCTTTTTTCTCACCATCTTTAGGCCCAACTTCGTGGCCCCCCCACGGTCCTCCCAAGAAGGCCAATCGTTCGCCCTTCAAGTTCCCCTCCGAACGAGCCAATCTTTCATTGTACGGTTTTTCGGGGAAGAACGCTTCGACTCTGACCTGCTGTGACCAATCCCCTTCCCTTAGAAAAGCACCCGGCCCACGGGTTTAAAGCGAACACCTGTCAGTCACCCCTGTAAAAGCGAGGCCCAAGGAAGACCAACGGAGAATTCCCAATGCTCTAGCAGAACAACAAAGTTGGCAAACCCGACGAGGTGAAAGGGTCAGAAAGCCTGATTCTTTTGGGGGTGGGGGTTTTGTTGTTGAACCAAGTCCCTGTTTGGCCCTTTGAGATCCAAAAAGCCAAGCTTCCCCAGCCTGGCTGTTTTCAACAACGAGTCCCGAAGGAAGTGCATCCGGGGGAAATAAAGGGGCACTGTACCCGGCCGCTCCTGCCTGAGGCGCCAGCCAACTTCGCTGAATGGGAGAGCAGGGCTGGGGAGATAGAAGTC
>Ga0179593_1405392_pt1 | contig 10753 bp, 22 predicted proteins | sample CZODoug2_1_08_16_FD_185931 | JGI IMG/M metagenome (GOLD analysis project Ga0179593, IMG submission 185931) | Vadose zone soil fungal communities from Angelo Coast Range Reserve, California, USA - CZODoug2_1_08_16fungal (PacBio error correction) | ecosystem: Environmental > Terrestrial > Soil >... | reverse complement strand
GTGGTTCTCTTTTTTTCTTCGGGGTTTTTTTCTTCTGCGAACAAAGGACTATTTTGCTTTTTTGGAATTCCGCACAGTTGGTTGTGTTCATTTCCCCTCCTGTCAATTCTATCAGTTAATCCTTCATTGCCAACATGTTTTTGGTCCCGAAGGTTTTCCCTTCCCGAGGGACGTTTTTTTGTCCTACCAAAACATGTACTTTTTTTTTATACCCCTTTCCGTTCTCAACGAAAGGGCTCTTCCTCTCCAGCCATCAGCCAGGTTAGACCCCCCGTCTCCTTTTTCTTCAGGAGTCCCCCCAACGTACCTTTTGCTTGAGTGCTTTGTTCTTCTTCTGTAGCCCCCCCCCCAGTTTTTCCCATCTTCGTCTGGCCCTGCGGGCCTCATCTTCACAGTCCCTCCCACGTTTTTTTTCCTTTTCGGCATTTTACTTTTTCCTCTCCGGTTGAAGTTTTTCTCTTTGCCGCTAGTTTGTCACCCCCCCCTCGCCCCTGTTATCGTTGCCCAACTTTGTTCTTGGGCTGGGAGATCTTTTTTGATCCCGTCAATTCCTGCCCGGCTTCTTATTTTAATTGAGGTCCTGCAGAGTTTGTGTGGACTGCGCGTGCCTATGAATTTTCACCCTTTGGTTGCTCTTTTGTCGGTTTTTTCGAATCCCAGTCCCCCCTTAAAGACCGGTCCCCCGTGTCTTGGATTTTTGTCTGGAAGTGCAGGTGAAATGCCTGCCTGAGTCCCTTACTGATTTTCGGCGCGTTTTGATACACACCCATTCGAAACATGGACCTCTGGTAAAACTAGTCACAACTTTTGACATTCACGCGAGTATCTTTACAATACTGACCAATCTCATTCTTGTTTGTCTTTTTTTTGGTCCAGCTCTTTTGTTTTTTTTCCCCTCACCCTTCTTTTGTGAGAATTTGCAAGTGGCAAGGTGGGTGCCCTTGCCTTTTTCAGGTCCGACTAGATGGGAGTCTCCCTCTGCCCGATTTTCTTTTTTGTCTACGGGTACCGCCCCCAAACCCCCCCCTTATTTTTCTTCGTTTAAACCAACTTGTTTGTTTTTAGTGTTTACAAACAACCCCCCCCCCCCCCAACTCCTTTTTTCCACTTTTTCCCCCCCCCTTGGCCCTTCTGGGAGGAACCTTTTCCCAGCCACTAATCCCCCCCCCCTATCCCTAATTTGGAGGTGCGACGCCAACCTGAGTTTTCGATCTCCTTTTCCCTCCGAAAGGCGTGTGTTTTCCCACTCCTGCTTTCTGTTTTTTTTTCCCTCCAAAAGGTTCGTCTCGTTCTCGTAGACATTCTTTTTTTTTATTACGATCATCCTTTTCCTTTCATCCGATCAAACAAGGCGGCCACGTTAAGTTAATTTTTACAGAGGTCGTCTCCCCGTCTTCCCCTTAGTCCTTTTCCTCTTTATGTTCTGCTTATGAAGGTATTATCCAATTTTTCAGGTGGTCTAATTGGCCCCGTGAACCAAACCCAATTTTTTTTTTCTTACCTTTCCTTTGCTTTACATGAGTTTCGGGTTCTTTCTGCTTAAACTGGAACAGTGCAACGGTTTTGCTTAGGATGGCTGTTGGTCAATTTTTCTTTCATGGGTGATCGAGCTGGGTGGGGGTTTTTTTTTTTGTTGGGGGCCCTTTATCTCCGTCTGGAAAAGCTCCCCCCTTTTTTTCTTTCTCCTCCTCCCCTTTGGTTTGTTTTTTTTTTTTCTTTTTTTTTTCTTCAGAGGTGTCGCTCTTTTCCTCCTTTTCTCTATTGGTTAACCCAGCTATATCCCCTTTCATCTCCCCCTTGCTCCGAGGCCCCTCGTTCAGTGTCCCGTTGCTCTCCCCCCCCCCTCCTCTTACTGTCCCCCCCATTGGCCACGGTTTTTTAAAATACTTGCGTTGACCTTTCTATCAATTTGGCTTTCTTCCCTCCCCTATTCTAAAACCCACAGAAACCGAAATTTCCCTGTCCTCACGACGCCATCTTTTCTTTTGGACGGCTTAGTTGTATTTTTGCTTTGTCCCATTTCATATCTTCTCATTTCCCTTTTGGCTACGACTCTCCTATTTTTCTTGATTTTTTCCTTAGTCCTCTCCCTTTTTTCCCCCCTTTGTTGTAGCACTTTTGACTATCCGTGGCCGTCTTTGGAATGTTTGGCTGCGCAATGCTTATTGGGCTATTTCGGACTTTGTTTTCTCTCCCCTCCCTCTTTTTCCCGTGCATGGCCACAGCAGGTGTTTTTTCTTCCACGTCCACTTCTCCTGTCCCCCACCCTCGTTTCCACTTTTTTTTCCCCCCCACACAATATTTCTTGCGTGTTGTCCAGATCTCTTTTCTTCCCGGGCTCAAGCCTCTTCGTCGGCGCCTGTCCCGGCCCTGTCCTTCAAGCTTTTTTTTCCATTGCCCAGGGTGTCATCGGGTCCTCCCCACAAAACCCGCCCTTTTCAATTTTTTCCCAGAACACTCCTCGTTTCTCCTTTTACAGTTTCCCCGAGTGCGATGTATATGGCTTCTTTTCAGATTCCCAATGTGTCCAGGAGTTTTCCAGTCTTTTTGATTCTTCAGATTCTTTCTCTGTTACAATATTTACCGAGTTCAAATGTACTTCCCCCCTCCGGACCTACTTTTCCATTCCCTTTTCCTTCTTATTCCGTCCTACAAACGACCCTCCTTGACCCTCGTTTTTTCGTCATCGAGACAGAAAAAGTTTCTTAATTCTTTTTTTTCTTCCTTTCCTTTTTACTGCCTTGTTATTAATCAATCCCCTCCCCTGTGCCGGTTCCCCCCGATGATTGTTTTTCTTTCACTCGACTGAACCCGCTGCAAAGCCTTTTTCCTTCCGTTCGATACCCTCCCCTACACCTTCCCCCTTGTCTTTTTTTTGTGGTGTTTTTCCCGTTTGCAATACGTTTCTATGGAGCATGGCTTTTGTTTATTAACCGCCCTTTTCACCTTTTACACGGAAGGTGTTTTTTCTGTTCTACACCCTTTTCCCCCGTTTTTTTTTCCCTTTGCTCTTCTTTTTTTTTCTTTTGTGACTTTTACTCTTTCCCCATCTGTTTTCCCTACGGGATCCCCTCCTTTTGTGAGACTCTGGCCCCCTGGAATTTTGCCCTGGATTCCCCTTTTCATTTTCTCTTAAACTCGCGTATTACAACGAGGTCTTTTTTCCCCTCCACTCCCAGAAAAAGGCTTCCCTTTCACATCTTTTCCCCCTTTTCCGTCCTTCTCCTTTTTTGAAAGCCTTACTTTGTTCTTTGCTCTGGTGCCCCTCCCCCCTTTTTGAAACTTCATCCCCCTTTTTTTCGAGGTATTCCTTGTGACTTGTACTCCCGACACTTTTCTATATTTCCTATCCTAGACCCCACCTTTCTTTTTATGCATCTTCTTTTCTTCCCCTTTTGCATGTTCACCATGTCCTTTTGGTGGTCCCAAAACTCCCCCCCTCCCCTCCCATGTGTAGGTGAAAATTTCACCCCTCGGCTCGTAAGGCCCCCAGCTGTAAAAACACTTTTTTTGAGGAGCTGACCCTCTGTTGTTTATTTTTAGTCCCCTTCGCCCCCCCGGAAGTTCCCATCTGTTTTCAACATTTTCGAATATCCATACATCATCAAACAACGGGTGTTTACCCTTGTCTTTTCTTCCCTTTCTGGTACATTTTCACCATCTGGTTGACCACCTACTGGTCGGCCCTTCCCCCCTTTCACTTTCCCCCCTTTGAGGTTTTCCTTTATCTATTATTTGCCAGAGGAGATGCAATTCCCCCAGTGCTTATGTTTCGTCCCCCCTCTTGGGCCCCCTTCCCTTAAATGTGATGGATAATTGCCAATCCACATTTTCTCAACCACATGTTTTCCTTTCCTGGGGGACACGCAGTGTTTCCCTATTTCCCGTCCACGCTTCTTAATGGGTCTCAATTAATTTTCTCTCTTTCCTACTTCTCCTTGTTGTTTTTTTTTTTCTACTATCTTTTGCGTGGATTCCGTTGCTAAACCTCGTGCTCATGCGAGTCTTCCAAAGTTTTGCACCTGTTTTGTTCATCTTTTTTTCATTTTTATTCTCCTCCTACTTAAACTCTTCCCCCACACTGTTGCCCTTTTTCTTTTTTTTTGTTCTTTCGGCGGCTGACACTCCTGCTAAAACCATTTGCATAACCCTGTTGTCAAGTTTTTCCACTTTTATTTTTTCTTCTTTCTGTTTTACCCCGTTTTTCACTTCATGGACCTTTGCTTGGCACATTGAACCCTTTTTTCCCCCCATTGGATTTGCGGATCGGCCTATTCTCCCAATCTGGGTACCCCCCCCCAGTGACGGTTTTCCTCTCATCACGGTAGGATCATAGACTTCACTTTTCGGCTTTCTGTCTAGAGATGATGCTTGTCATTTCGAAGTTTCTTGGTCGGATGTATTGTCTTCTATTTCCCTTCACCCTGTAAAGGGAACTCACAACTCTTTATCAGAATCCTGTCCATGGATTTTTTTTGCCTACGTAATATGGACGCCAGTCCTTCCTCCCCCCTTCTGCAGTACGTTTCCACCCCCTTCCCCCCTTTTTCTTCCCGTCTATCGGCCCCATGGATTTTTCCGTTACCTTCGTGTTTGGGCGGGGGGGGGTCCCACGTCCCCCTACCACTTCATTTCCTCCGTTTCTCTCTCTGGGCTTTTCAGGTCTCCTTTCTCTGTTACCCTCTTTCTGGAAGATTGGCTTTGTTTTTTTTTCGGAACCCAACTTTTGTCCTTTTCCCTTGCCCTTTTTTTTTTTTTTTCCGATCCAACCCGCCATGGACTTTCCCTCCCCCCCTTTTTTTTGCCGAAGGATCCGGCTATTCCGTTATTTTTCACCAACTTTTTTTTTTTTCTCTAATTCCTCCCTTTTTTTTTTTTTTTTTGGTTCCGGAAGGGTCCTACACTGTCAGACACCCAAAGTTTAGACCCCCGTTTCTTCCTTTTTGGCTGAAACCCTCCACAACCCAATTTTCCCCCCTATTTAGTGTCTCCTGTCGTGTTTTGTTAAGTCAACTCTTCTAGGGCTTTAACTTTCGTCTCTGGAGAGGAGATTTACCGACGGTCCCCCCCCCCCCCCCTTCCCCTTTTTTTGCCTTGTCTCCTTGTATCGAAATTTTTTTTCAGCCTTTTTGAGATTTTACAAATAGCCAGACTACCCATTTTCTTTTCCCCCAGGTGTCCCTTTTGATTTCTGTACCTAGGGTTTTTCTTTAGAGGTTTGATGTGCCATTCATTTCTGTCTTAGGGTTTTTTTTCCCCCTGTTTTTTTTTTTCTCCTGCCGCCAAATTCTTGGTCTCGGTCGTTTGTTTTTCCCCCTTTTTCGCTTTTACCAAGTCCATCACCTCAGGCAGGGTTATTGTGACTTTCAATGTGTGCAATGACATCGGATGCGCCGTTATCTTGATGTTTGGGGCTGCCCTGATCCATTCTGTGCAAAGCACCCAATTATCTACAAACTCCCCTGGAACCGTTTTATCCCCTACCGGTGGCGTTTATCTTTTTTCCCCTATGGTAACGTCCAGCGACCGCCTGTAGCTGCAGCCAGCCCTCAGTTCTTCTTTTGTGAGGTTTACCTATTTGGCTCCCGCTTGTTCCCTGCTTTGGTTCCTCCGTTCTTAAAGTTAATATCTCTTTGGTTGATCGGCCCCGTCATTTTTCACTTGCCGGTTGCCCGATCTGTGGTCCCTCCGTCCCCCCCCCCCCCCCCCCCATTCACCCCCTTTTTCTGAAAGGAAACCCCCGTATGCGGGTTTTTGTTTGTTTTTTTTCATTGGCGTGGTAAGAACCCCCGATTGTTTCCTGGCACCCAACAATGGCAAATATTACTTCTCCACACCGGGGGTCTCTGCCACACCTATTTTACTTTCCCTTCTTTCAAGCACCCTTCCCCCTCGGTCGAATAAGTGCATAAGCACCCCCTTGTGGGCCCCAGTCAGGTTATTCCTTCCCCCCCCACCTCCCCCCCCCCTTTCTTTCGTCCCAAGATTTTTCTTATTCTTCTTTTCAATATGGCATTCCAAACCACCTCTTCCCCCCCCCCTTAACTGGGAAGAAGATAGGGCCGTTTCGTTCATTTTTCCTCTCATCTTTTTTCTTTTTTTATATCGGGAGTTTATCCACATTCTCCCTCCTTTCTTTTCTCGGAGGGTCCCTGAACCCCTTCTTATTTTACCCGGTCTTTTCTCTTTTCTTTTTCCCCAACTGGGAGGAGGGGGAATGGGCTTTTACCCTCCCTCCTTGGATAGCTTTTTTTTTTTTGAAATGGTGGTTCTCTTCCCATCTTTCTCCTTTTTGTGTCATTTCTCCTTCCGTCCAAGTACGCGTCACATTCTCTTTACTCCTCTTTTTGGTTGTTTGTTTGGTGTTTTTTTTTTTTGTTTAGCAGATTTCCGTACTCGTCTATCCTCCTCCCCCTTCCCCCTCCTTCCGCTTTTTTGAAGCGAATACCTCCCCCGGCTCCTTGTTGTGCCCTCCACGGTGTCGCTGACGGTGTTTTCCCTCCCCTCGGGTTCTTTTTTTTTAAAAAAATTTTTTCTCTGTCATTCTTAAACGAGAATTTGATCCTTTCATATCATTCTCCACCCCTGACCAAGGGGTCTTTTTCCTACTTTTACGCGTATCCTTTCCCTTCTTTGGTCTTTTGATCGACTGCATCATGTGGTGATTGTGTGGTGACTAATCCCCCCCTCATGTTACGATGGCGTATTTCATTCCATTCGAACGTCTTTCCCTTTTCTGTTGAAGGGTCCCTTTTCTTTTTTTCCTCTCTTCTTCTAATGTTGATATGGTATTAATCTTTTCTCTAACTCTGGTCGTCCTTTCCAAAGTGTTTTTTTTTATTGCCCGTTTTTGACTGGGCCCACCATCCGTGTTATTTCCAATCTCCAGACCACCCCCCCACTCCCCCCCAACCCCCCCCCCCTGATTCTTCCTTCCCCTTTTTCAGCTGGTTGGTCTTGTCTTGATTACGAATCCCCCTTATTTCCCCGGTGAAAGTGCACACGCACTTTGCATTCATTTTCCCCCCATTCTTTTCCTCCCCCCCCCAGTTTTTTTTTCCTCCTGGTCAGACCCCTTCCGCGGTTAGATTTTCACTTTTCTTTGATTTTTTCCTCCTTCTGCCTTGGAGGAGGGGTCACTTTTTTCCTTTTGAGGGTCTCCTTTTTTCTCATTCCCTATGCGCGCCCCCTTCTAACGACTGTTTCTTTTCCCTCCCTCTTCCCGATTATTTCGACGGAGACCAAGCACCCTCTGTGGTCTGCTTCGCCGCCGTTCAACACCTATCTTTCCTTTTCTTTTTCTCTTTCAGACTTTTCTCCCTCCTCTCCCCTTTCTCTATTCATGCCGTGGTGTCCACGTGTCTGCTGGGCTTTTCCCCTTTATTTTTCAAGTCCCTTTTTGCAAAGACTTTCTGCGGGATGCTACAGACCCCGAAAAACTTTTTGTTCTCGTCTTTTTTCCTTCCTTTCTCCCGTACCTCCATATTGTCCTTTTCTCTGTCTTTGCTTACGCCCCCCTAGACACTCTCCACTTGTAAGGTTTTGTCTTCCATTCGTTCCCTGGGTTCGACTTGGCCGGATGCCATCCCCTGACTTTTGATTGAGGGCTGGGCACCCTCTCGGTGTCCCGCCGGCCTTTCCAGGCCTTTTCTTTCACACAACCCCTTTTTTTCCTTTCCGTGATTCCTTGATCGCTTCCAACTCTGCTGGCGGGATGCCAATCCCAACTTCTTTAGCCCCCCTCCAAACCTGTCCCAGTAAATACTTTTCCCTTTTTTTCCCCCCCGGTGATTTCAATTCCCGTACTTTTTCTTGTGGCTGGGGTTTCATTTCCTACGATGTGGGCTTCCTATTAGGACTAGTTAATCTTGTTTCCTTTCTTCCTCCAGTTTTGCGACTGCTTATTTTTCCCCCTCTCTTTTTATCCCGACCTTTGTTCGTCTCTCTTTTGTCCGGTCCTGGACAAGGTCATTGGAATCGGACTTCCCCATAAATAACGTCCCCTGCGTTGAACCGCGTCCTTCTTCTCCCCTTCCCTTTTCAGCGTGACCACTTTTGTTTCCCGCGGTATTTTGAGACTCACCCTTCTGGGATGAGTGGACAGGAACCCGATTTTCCCCGTTGTGGTCTTCTTGTGTTAATCCTCCTCCCCCCCTAGGTTTTTTTCCCAAACTTTAACTTTCAAGTTCCTACCTCCTCCATTTGGGACACTCCGCGTTGTTCTTTCTTTCGGTTGGGTGGTGGAAGTACCCTTTTTCCGGTTGTCCCTTTCTTTTTCTCTTTAGCATTTCGTTCACCTCAGCCTATTGTGGAATGTTTTTGGGTGGTGAATAAAGTCGGAGGTCCCTTTTTTTTTCCCCATTGTCCCCCCAATTTGAAGGCCTTTTTCTGTTTAGGAACGTTCTTCCCCCCCCCTCTCCGTCAAATGGAGTCTCCCGGCAATCCCGCATAGATATCCCCCCCTCATACGGTTTTTTTTTTTTTTCTCTCTCTTTCTTTCCTTTCGTTGATACTGGTTTTTTTGACGTCCCGTTATCCCCCTTTTGTAGACCCCCCCTTTCCCTTTGGAAAACATTGCTGTCATGTTGATATTTATCACTTCCAACCCCCTTCTTTTTTTTTATTTTTTAGTTTCTTTCTGCTGCTCTTCCCCTCCTTTTCCGGAGCCCACCTAGCACCACCCGTTTCAACCTTGTTCCCTTTTCCTAGTTGTTCTGGGTCCCCATTTGCATGGTATGGACCGTCTTTTTTTGCACGGACAGGTGACCCCCCCCCCCCGTCCTTTTCTTTGCTCGGCCACTAATTCCTTGCCACTTTTTTGCGGTTGTTGTTGTTCCCGATGAGGCTTTGGTGCCGACTTCCCCACCCACCCGTTCGCTCTCCTAACGCCAAGGTTCTGTCTTTTTGTCGTTTGTTTTTTCCTTAAGACTCACAGGGTATCTTGATTTAGGGGAAAAGTTTCTTGACACCTGGGGGTTGCTTTTTACCTTTTACGGAGCCCCCACTTTTTCTTCTTTTTCCTCTCGGCTTGTACGGATAGGCGATTCCCAGTGTCCAGACCGTTCGGCCGTTTTTCCACAGTTCCTCCTCGTCCCGGCCCGGATGTACGTTCATTCTTCGATTCACCCCCCCTGCTTTCCCACAGTACGGCGCCGCCTTTCCCGGCTCGTCTTTTCGTTATTTTTGTTCGGTTCTTTTTTTTTTGCGGATTAGCCCCCTTTTGTCTTTTTTGCATTTTTCCCTTTCCCACCCGTTTTACTCCCCCTTTTTAGAAAAACCAGAAATTCAGGAAACGGTTTTGTGGTTTTGGGTTTTTTCCCTTTTTTTGACTTTGCTCCTTTTGTTCCTTTCGGTTTGACTCAAAAACCCCCTGCCATTGCGTGCATCACCATCCCCTCTGCACAGAAGGGATAAAATGTTCATCTCACCCCTCCCGCCCCTTTTTGTCTCCCCGACCCTATTTAGCGTGTCGTTGAATTAAAGATCCTTCTGGGATAACCCTACTATTTTCCTTTTTCAAGAGTTGAAAGAGAGCCTTTGGCCCCCTTCAGTTTCGGGGCTCGAGTTTCTCAAGCTCCCGTCCCTCCCTTTAGTTCCTCTTGTTTCCCTGCTCCCTTCTCCTCTAGTGGCAAGTTTGCCAAGACAATTTGGGTCTCTTAATATGGTTTTCTCCCGTTTCGTTTTGGGTTCCAAATCACACTATGAGTCTCCCTTCTGGCTTCGGTTGTGGCGGCGGGCGATAGCCTTGATTGCGCGTGTTTTTTTTTTCGCGAAAGCAATTTCCTTGCAGGCCTTTCCTTTTTTATTTTTCCCTTTAAAATAATGGTGAAAGATGTATTGCGCCTCTTTTCATTGATGTCTTGAAATTCCTTTTTTCTGGCCCGACACCCTTATCTCCCCCCCTGGACCAACGTTTTTCCCCTCTGCCCCTTGTCCTTTCGTTCATATCGTTGTACCCTTTTCTGCCACTTCTCATTGTGAAAGCCGTACCCCGGCTTAATTTTTACTGAACCCCCTCCCCCGTCAGTGAGGCTTTTGTTTCTTTCACCTATTTTTGGCCCTCCTTAGTTCTTGTCATCTCCAATTTTTGACCTATTATTGGCTGGAGGCTTCCCGTTCAAGAGATCTGGTCTCCCCTTCCGCAACCCATACCCTTTGTCTTGTGTGACAGTTGAAATATGTTGTTTCTTCAATTTTGGGTTCACTCCCACCCCCCTGGTCACCCCCTGGTTCCCCCAATGTGATTTAGCCCTCCCCGCTCCGACTCGCCCCCGTATCCTTGTTTGGTCGGGCCCCCGCAGCCCCCCCCCCAACCTTGTTGTCTCCTTCCAACCAACCTTCCCCCAGGTTTCCATTTCCCCCCAAAGGGCAGCTTCTGACTTCACTTAATCACAACCCACCAAATTTCTTTTTTTCCCTCTTTTGCTTATTCTTCCGTCCTTTTTGCCCCCTTCCTTGCAGTGTACACCACCCAATCCCCTGAAAAACCCCCAGTTTCCTTCTTTCTGACTTTTATTAATAGTTCTCTTTCCGATGACCGGCTTGGAATCAAAATTTACTTTTTTGTTCGGTTACGCGGGCTTTTTTCCCCCCCCCATTTTCGATGTTTTGTGATTTTTAACTTTCCCTGCCTGGAGCGCCGCGTCCCTTCCCCTTAAATCCATGGTTCTTTCTTCTTGGCACGGGCTCTTTTTTTCCCCTCGATATTTGTCCCCCCCCTTTTTTCTCTTTAAGAAACCCAGCGCTCCCCTCA
>Ga0179593_1700053_pt1 | contig 10754 bp, 16 predicted proteins | sample CZODoug2_1_08_16_FD_185931 | JGI IMG/M metagenome (GOLD analysis project Ga0179593, IMG submission 185931) | Vadose zone soil fungal communities from Angelo Coast Range Reserve, California, USA - CZODoug2_1_08_16fungal (PacBio error correction) | ecosystem: Environmental > Terrestrial > Soil >... | reverse complement strand
TCCTTTCGACCTGACGACGTCTTTCGGGGCATCGTGTTACCTCTTGTCTTTTTTCCGGACATATCGCCAGAACCTGGTGATCTTTCCATGAACTTCTCTATCTTTGCAAAGAACTTTTCGCGCGACGAAACGGCCTTCAGCTTCCCCTTCGATGACCGATGAGCCAAATCTTTATTTCTCGGTTCCTATTTTTTTTCTCCGACTAGGTAAGAATTCCTTTCACGCTGTCGACGAGGGGGGATTTCCTTCGTCTCTATGGTAGGATCCTTTCCTTTGCCCTTTTTTTGATTTACCTCCCTCTTTTTTTTAGGCTTGGAAGTTTTTAGGCCCACCTCTTTTAAATGTCACGCGATTGACCCTCTCCCTTTCCCTTCTTAACCCCTCAGCTATTTCCTTCACCGCCTAGGGCGGTTCCTTTTTCTCCCCCCCCAATGGGAGAGAATCTCTTTTTGTTTTTCCAACTTTTTTTTTCCAATCCGCGAGACGGCGGGCCCAATTCCTCCTCTTTTTCTCGAATTGGGGCACAACCATGTCCTCCTTTCCCCCTCTTTTCGCCCTGTCGCAGAGGAAATCGCCGCCTCCTTTTCGGGCTCTTTTTTTTTTCCGGCTATAAGCCAGTTCGCTCCCCACTTTTTCTCCCTTTCCTCCACCTTGGTCAGAAGGTAAAGGCCGTCTCTTTTGCATTCTGTTTTGGTCGCTCTCTTTTTTTTCCTTCATTGTCCTTTTTCTTTTTTTTCCCCCGGCCTGCCTCGCTGAACATCGCCCTTCTTTTTTTCTGAGTGGGATTAAATCGGGCATGGGGTTTTCTCTTCTCTTCTCCCAAACGTCAGAGACGTCGACCCCCCCTTTCTTCCCAGGTCGAGGAAGCATTTTTTTCTTTAATCGCTCCCCCCCTCCGTTCGAGGAACACCATGCCCTCTTATGACTCCAATCTTTTCTCCGCCAGGGGTTCACTGACCAGAAATACATTTTTATTCTGGGTAATTTTCTTACTTTCCTCCGGTTCAGAGTCACACCCCTATTCCGCACTCCTCCCTCCAGCGCCGCCCCCTCTTCTCTCCCCCCGTTGCTGTAGTCGCCACTCTTTTTTTGTCTTGTTGCGCGAGGCAGGTTCCCGAAAGAGGTTAAATACATTTCCCCTCCTCTCTTTATGTCTTCTTTTTTCCTCTGGAGGAATTCTTTTTTAAGTTCGCGAGATTGCATAATGTCTCCCTTTGCATATGACTGAAACCCCCCTCCTCCTTTTGCCATGCGGGGAAGCCTCCCCCTCTACCCTGTGACCCTCACCTTTCCCCTCAAGAACGCGCTCCGGCCATCGTTTTTTTTTTTGACAGTGACTGCGCGCACTATCGCGCGTACCTCCAATCCTTCCAAAGCCAAGTGGAATGTCCGATTTGGTCGTCTTTTTCCTCCTTCAGCAGGCCTTCTCTCCGACAATTCCGTCCTTGAGAGATCTCTTTTTTTTTCTCCCCTTCTCTCCTTCCGATATCGTCGTGCCTCGCTGCCCTTTAATCGCCACCTTTTTCCCCTTCCGGTGGACTGGGGCTAGATAACGCCAGCGATCGTCTCCAGTGAATCCTCCTTTTTCCTTAGCGCCCCGCGGTAAACCCCCCCCCTCCCCTTTCCTCCCTCTCAGGCAACCCCGAATTCTCCGCTCTGCAGGGATTTGGGATAGGGATTGATCTTTTTTCTCTCTTTTTTTCTCATCGCAAAATGAACTCCCCGTAAACCACCCCTCCTTGATGTCGCTTTCTTTTTCACCTTGCGGCGAAGTTTCAAGAATTCCTTCAAGTTCTCTCGTTGCCGTCATTGCAGGTCGGTATCGACATTTTCCCCCGGGGACTCCGTGCCCCCTGTGCTGGGAAAAGTATGCTTTTTCTTCCTTCTGCATTCGCATGTATGCCTACGTTTCTCCCTTCCCCTCTCACAAGGGGCAGCATGGTCCCCCCCCCCTCCTGCTTTTTTTTTTTTCCCCCCAAATGTTTCAACACGAATTGCCTCCCCCCTTTCTTTTTTGGCTTGCGAAAGCAGACTTTTTCTTTTTTTTTTGTAATAATTACGCCCTTCCCCCTGTCCCCGTGTACCAAGAAGTTTTCCCTCTTCCCCTTTTGGGGTTTTTGATTGTTTTTTTCTCCCCCAACTAGTGATCTCCTTTTTTTTTGCATCCCTCTTTTTCATTCTGCTATTAAGCTGCCCCTCCCTTCTTGCTCACGCGTGTCGGTGATGATCATCCGATCACTCTCTCCCCCTAGAAACAGATTAATAACTTTAACTTTTCCTTCCGATGGCTTCGGGAATCACGCTTTTCCCCCCCTCCCCTGGTTCTCCCTTTACCGTAATTCTGTTGATATTTGGCCCGGTATCGTTCGACTTCTCATGATGACGTGGAAATAGTAGTTCTGTGTCTTTTCTCCTTTCTCCCTCTCCGCATCGGGCGGCGAGTAGGTTATCATCCTTTCCTTTTGGCCTCGACCTTGCCTCCTTGAATCGAGGGTAAAGAGGTTCGTTCCCCCGCGGCAAAGAAGTAGGGCGGGGTATCGCTCGAGCCCTCTCCCTTGTTCCGGCGGCTTGCGAGAACAGAAGTGTTGTCGTCCCCCAAGATCCTTTTTCTGGTGGCGCTGTGTGGGGGTGTTTTTTCCATTCTTTCCCAAAGAAATGACGAAAAGTTCAGAGCTATCGCTGGGTCTCTTTTTTGGAGGAGTGCACCCCCCCCTTCTCCGACTTTCGAAACTCTCTTTTTTTGCACCGCTTACACCCCTCCCTCCCGCCTCTTTCTTCGAGAACGGAAGTAATCGATAGTAAACCTTTCATTTCGATGGATTAATTTTTTTTTTCCTTCCTTCAAAGTTTAGCCGCTTATTTTCTCGTTTTCTTGTCGACAATCTTTTTTTATGGGCAAAATGTGTGTGATTTCTTTTCTCTGCTTCCTTCACTCTTCCTTTTCGGACGCATAGTACTTTTCTCTTCGTAATCCTTCCCTTCTACCTCATAATAGTGCCTTTTTTTCCCAGATGGAGGTCTTAGTCATTCTCTTCCTCCCCCCTCATCCAGAAATGATTTCCTCAAATCAGTCCTCCCTTTCTCCTGTTTCAACGAGGAACTTGGGGAGTTTTTTCTTTTTCCGCCTACCTAAGTTTCCCCGCTCCTAGCAGGACCCTCCCCCCCCTTCCTCCCCGCTACAGTCTTCCTTTCTTGTTTTTTCCCACTTGAACTGAGGAGGCCCTTTTTTCTTTTTTCTCCCATTCGACCGCCCTCTTTTTTAGTTACACATTCCTTGCTGCGTCGTTCTTCGGCTCCTTCTCAGCATTGATTTGCGATGTGCTGCCACTGCATTTTCCCCTGCCTTTCTTACAATATGCGATTTTTACCCCTCCCCAACTTTCCGCCTTTCGTAATCGTGTGCTGTTTTTACCGCTCCTACAAGGCCCTCTTCTTCCTTCTTTTCCTCCTATTACCATCCCCCCCCCTTCACTGCCCAAACCCCCTTTTTTCCCCAATTCCTTGCGACACCAAGCCGCTCCTGCGCCCCTCCTTTCCCGATCTGCTTATTGGTTTCCTTTTTTTTAGCTTTCCCCTTCGGAAGATTCCAGAGCAGATTACCTCCTGGACTTGCGGAAACGCCATCCCCCCCTTTTTTCCCCTACCTTGTATAATCGTTCTTTTCCTATGTTCAACCGTGACCAGCTGGGGCAGCGGGATCTCGAATTCTCATTGGCGCGCCGCTCCGAGTTGGATTTGTCCCTTTTTTTTTTCTATCCTAAGAGTCGAACGCAACCCCCCCTTTGCGGGCAACCCTTTTTCCGCCAAGGAGGTCCGCTGTCCCTGTTCTTTTTTCGTCACGGGAGCTCACCCACATTTTTCCAGGGCGGCCTCCGTTTTTTTCAGGACGGCGAACTCTGTGGTCCGGGCCCCTGATCCCTCGCTCGTGGATGCACTAAAAGAGCTTGTTCTTTTCTTTCTTTTTGTTAGTCCCCCCAACGGATTCCCGACCGTCCCTTCCCTCCCCTCCGTGATGAGCCTCCCATTTTCCCTCGATCGGGTTCCCTCCTCTAAAGCTCGATAAGGAGACTTTTCCTGGAGAGGCCCCCTTTTCCCCCCCCTCTTCTGCAGAGGTCTACCTTTCGCCCTCACCCCCCTTTTTTTCCCCTTCGAGTCATCATAGGGCCCTTTAATCCAGGGTCGCGGCTTTTCTTTTAATTCGTTGTGTCCCACGCCCTTCCCTCACCGTCTTCCGACAAGCAACGCTTTTTTTTTTTCCTCCTCGCCCCCCTCGCGCCTCGCTTACAAGGCCATTGGGCCGGTCTCTGATGATTCACTTTTGACACTACGCGCGCTTTTCTTGAATTGTCGGCAGCCTCGCGCCCCTCCCCTTTTTTCTTCCCGCGCAGGGCTTGCGCCCCCTCTTCTCTTTACGGGGCCGAGACGGCGGATTTAAGTCGAAGATTTCTTCCCTTCCCCCATCCAGAGTCTTCCAAAAATTTTTTTCCTCCAAAGCGGCGGGTCGTGCTTTCGGGAAAGGTTTCCAATTCGAGAACCCGCTTTTTCTTCCCGCAGGTTTTCCGGCGTGGAATAAAGTCTCTCCTCCCCCCCTTCGGCGGATCTACAACGTTGTCTCCCCTTTTCTTTCAGGAGTAACTTAAGGTTTGCCCTGTGGTAAAACCTCCCTTTCCTCCTTTTTCGCCCAAGGTAGAACGGCCGCTCGCAATCTTGAGGGGAAAAGCTGTACATTTCCCCCTGCCTCGACGGCTCGGTCCCTTTCCGATTTCTGCTCTTTGGTTCATTCTCCGGGGATGTGCGGACCCCCTTTTTTTTGTTCTGCCCGCCTGCCGAGTTGGTGTGGTGGCCGTCTTGTGTACCAATAGAAAAGGCAATGATTGCTTTCTGCTCGACATCGAGGTAGCAGGTTCTCCCAAGGCCAAGGCTTTTTTTTTTTTTTTTTTCCGCAAAAACCCCCGGTTTTTCCCATACCGTTCTTTTCACACCGAGCACAACCCCTCCCTTGCCCTCTTTTTTGCTGACCGAGAGCACTTTTCTTGAAGAAACTGCCCCCCTTTCTCTCTTCCTTTAGGGCGTGAACGGTGTCCTTTGACAACTTGCCTCGGAAGACGTTTTTTCTTCCCCCCTTTCCCACGTAGATGTCCGTCTTTCCCCGTTTTCATGCTTCTTTCCTTTTTCAAAACGGGGCGAAGATTCCCTCTCTCCTCTGGAACGATTGGAACCTACATCTTTTTTGGCGTCCCCCTCTTCATCACCGATCTTCTCGGGGAATCCACCGTCAAGAAATCCGTTCTCCCCCCTTTTTTTTTGTGCAGATTCTCCTCCCCTTTCCCGGCCCCTTCTCTTTAGAGGGGCTTTTTCCTTACCTTTCCGGCACCCCTTTGCTTTCCTCCTCTCTTTTCGGACTTCTTTCTCAAACTGTTCAGCTCATGCTATAGCAAGGTCGAGCCGGGCTTTTTTTTTTCCTTCCATCACCCGGGGGAATAACGGAACCTTTTTCCCTTCCTTCTTTTTATCCTGTACCGGCTGTTTCTCCCCCCTCCTAAGTGGATGGCTCTCTCCTTTCTTTTTGGGGAGCGAAATGTCGGCGAATGGTTTTTTCCCCTCCTACCAGTCGAGGCGGTTTTTTTTTCCCCCCCCCTTCCTTCCAAGAATTGCGTCGTCCGACCTCTTTCAGTCCCCCACCCCTCCCCCCCCTTGCCGCCGCACAAGTGCTGGGCCCGGTCTCATCGAACCTCCCTTGACGGGTGAACAGTGCCGCCCCCCCCTTTTTTTTTGCACCTCGCAAAGAGTTCATGCAACCTTTTCTATGCCTACTTTCTTTCTCCCCAGGTGGAGGCGCCGACACCAGATTTTCTTTTCCTTTCTCTCTTTTTCCTCACTAATAAGTTGTGTTTTTGTTTCTTTCCCCTCCTCTATTCCCTTTGTTCGGCAGACTCCAACAGAGGCAGGGCGCATCCCGGTGTTGTCTCCTTCCCGAGTTCAAACTTTTCTCCCGCCCACTTTGGGTCGCACGTTCACAGTAAGCTTCTCGTTCGTACTCCCAGAAGGTGCGGCGGCGGGATCGGGAGGTTGAATTCCCGGACTCACACCCCCTTTACTCCTCCATGATGGACTGCAGGTGTTGGAACGAGTCCCCCCTTCTTGGTTCGGGTTTTCCTCTTGCCATTTCGCTCCAAAAGAACTTCCCCCCCTCCCCTTCAGCTCAGAATAAGCAACTCGGATCTTTTACCCCCCCTCGTTGCCGAGTGACAGGTCGTCCCCTTTTTTTTTTTGAAGGTCGTTCTTCTTGTCGAGGAGAACAAACGGGCCCGTTCTTTTTTTTGCTCTAGAGCAGTGGGTTAAGATGCGCCTACTTTCCCCTTTTTTCTGATTGAAGAGACGCGATCAGGCCGGTCCCCCCCTTTTTAGGCTGCCCCTCCTTTTTCCGAGAAAGTCGGGGAGGAGCCCTCTTCCCCCTTTTCTCCGTATGAAGGGTCGGCGTTGCGGCGCTTCCTCCCCTTCTCCCAGAACTGGTGTCCCCTCCTCCTTTGAGAACTTGATCCTCCCTGGAAAGCATAGATGACACCTCTTTTTTGTCGGGTCCAGCGGGAAGACGGATTCCTTCGTTTCCCGCCCAACCCACCCTTTCTCCGAGTTAATCCGTTTTTTCTTTCCCCCCCCCCCCCCCCCCCCCCCCCCCCCCGAGCGAACGGCTTTCTTGACCTCCCTCTTTTTTTCCGTCGCCAACCCCGTAGACGCGCCGTTTTCCCGACGCCACGGTCACCCCCTCCCCCTTCCGCACGGCATCGCGGATTCCTCCTTTGCTTATGGCTCCCCCCTCTCCTTTTTGGTCCGCAACAACTGATCGAGATCACGGCGGTTTTTTTTGTTGTGGGCAGCGTCGGTGATGGCCTTCCTCCAAAATGTGTGGTGTTTCTTTTCCCCCCAAACCCCTCCCCCCCTCTTGGGACGAAGGCTCTCCCTCGATGTCTCTTTCCGTCGGCCTCCTTGATATTTTTTTCCCGGACGCGGTCCCACCTGGCGTCCGCAGCCCCAGCCGCCCCGTAGGTAAGCCCCTCCCGAGCCTTTTCCCAACAGATAATGATCGCGATACACTGGCGCTTTCGGACGGTCGTTGAAAGTGATACAGGCCCCCCCCCCCCCCCCCCTTTCCCACTTCCAGCGGTTCTTTCTTTTTTCTTTGCTTTTAAATCCCTTTTTTTCTGTCTTTTCCATGGAAAGGAGGAGGGCCACCTCTTTAATAAGGCCCCTTCCCCTCCCTAGTCAACGGTGTCGATCCCTCTCCTATGACGTAAGCTCCTCATTTTTTTCGAAACCCCCCCCCCCCCCCCCCCCCCCCCAACATGAAGGCTTGACCCCCACCTTTTTTCTTTTAGTCGGAAAACCCCTTTACAGCCGCCCTTTGCTTTTTTCTTTGAACGTTGAGACTATGGCCCGAGTGAGTAATCGGCGCTCCTCCCGCCCCGGGCATTGAGGAGAAGGCGTCGCGACTGACCTTCCCTTTCTCTTCCGGAGAGTTGATTGTCTCTCTTTTTTGCAGTCCAGAGTCTTCTTTCACCGTCTTTTTCATCTCATTCGCATTAGACGGCCCCTTTCTCGAGGGGGGTCGCTGAAAGGATCGGCCGTTTTTTTTTTTATTTCTCTTCTCGCGTTCATCTCTTGCATGGGTCCGTCCCCCTTTTTCCCGTACATACTTCGTCCCTTTTTCTTTAGAGTCCCGATGAAGGACGAGAAGGGGGTGTTCTCCTTTTTTCGGTAGCGGAAGGGCCAGATTTCCCCCGTTCCTCTTCTATGCGGGACCCTTTTTCCCTGAAATCTTGCATTATCTAGCTTTACTTTTCTTCCCACCGAATGCGTCGAGTGGCCCTGTCTTTCCGGATGGAGTAGGAGGGCGGCAACGGATGCCTTCCCCCTCTCCTCTTCTTTCCCTCAAAAGGCGTGGAAGCACCCCTTTCCCTCGCAGGGTATTCAACCCCCCGATCTCTCTTCTTTCGACCACCGATTTCGACGGACGGTCCCCCCTTTAAGTCCGACCTTCAGGAACGATGGAGATCTGGGGGAGGACCGTGACGAAAGCACTCCTCTTTTTTTTTCTGCAGTGCGGACCTTCCCTCTTTTTTTACAGCCAATGGGTTGGTTCGACGCGTCGAAGAACTTTCCCCCTTTCACAAAATCCCCCCCCTGCTCTCCCCCCCCCTCTCCCCGCAGCTTATCTCCTGACCTGTCCTCCTCGCTGCAAAAGTTTTTTCCTAAGTGGGTCTATTTTGCATCGACGAGACTCCTTCCCTCCCTTTTTTTTTTTGATGGGCGGGGCCGCAGTCCAGGTGTCCCTCTTTTTTTTCTGCGGCGAGGGAATCTGCCGCCCCTTTTTCTTTGAAACTTTGCCAAGCCGCCTGCTTCCCAGTTGCCAGGCGATTTTTTCTTTTTGTGTGCAGACATTTCCTTTTGGGGGCACTTTTTTGGTTAGGGGATTATTCCGCGGGCCCCGGAAAGAAGCGGTCCCTCTCTTTTTCCTTTCCTGCTCAAGAACACACGCTTTCTCCCCCCCCTCTGTGATTGCCCCCTTTTTCCTGGTGCTCGAAGGATTTTTCCATCCGTTTGACAAGCCTGGCTGGAAAGCAATCGCACCTTCCCTTTCGCATTTCGGGTAGCAGAAGCCCCCTTTTCGTTAATGCTTTTTTTCCTCTGGCGGCGACTTTTTTTCCCCAAAATAACCTGCCGTCTTTTTTAGATGCATTTCCCTTAACCCACTTCCTTCCTCGTTGATGAGGGAGGTCCTTTCCCCCAAATGAGGAGTCCTCCTCTTTTTTCTTTCGGAGACCGCTTGCGTTTTTTCTTTCCCCCCTAAAGTCTGCGGTACCCTTTTTCCTCCTTTTTTTTTTTGTGTACGGACTGCTGGCCGGACCCACTCTTCTTTGTCTTGCTGTAAGCGAAGAGAGGCCGAAGACCGCCAGCGTCTTCCCTCTTCCCCCTTTCCAGCGGCCACAGAGGATGAGGAGAATGTTCTCTTCTTTCCTCCCATGGTGTCATTCCTTTCCCCCTCTTTTTTTCGGCGGGGCGCAAAGAGAGACGAGACGTCCCCCCCTTTGCCCAGAAGAAAATACGCCCGAGTGCTCCTTTTCTCTCCCAGATTAGAACAAATACGCGGCTCCTCTCTTCCACCCGAAATTCCACCTTCTTCCCCTCTACAGTTTAGAAACGATGCTGCGGGATTCGGCATTTCCCCCTGAGCGCTGCTGGTCGGCGAAGGTACCGGGCTTTTTTTTTTTTCCCCCCCCGGAGTTAGAAAGTCGCATGCAAATTTTCTTCTTTTTCCCAATTAATACACCCCCCCCCCCTCTTTTCTAGCTTGAAAGTGAGGAAGGGAGGTTGTGCTTGGAACCTTTTTTCCCACCACCAAAAAGCGAACCCAGGCATTCCCTTCCTTTCTTGTACCACGAAAACAATTCTAGTGCTCTCCCTTTCCCTTCGAACCCCCCCTCTTCTTTTTCGATCGAGAGAAAAAGGCCTCCTTTTTTTCCCCTGATGACGAAGAGGTACCAGCTATCCCCCCTTGCCCCTGTTCAAGGCGACGCCACCCACCTTTTTTTTCCTCGCGACTCTCACCCTCCTCCTCCTTCGGGTCCCGCTCTCGTAGGTGAGATAATGCTCCCCTTCTCCCCCCTCCGAGTGGAAAGTCAGCAGGATCCTTTTTTTTCTGCCCTCTCCGGTCAAATAGAAAATAAGACTTACGATCTCCTCCTTTCCTCCGAACCTTTTTTTTCCCCTTTATGAACAGAAGCAATCCGTCCACTCCCCTCTCCTTCTTTCCCGTGTCGGGATTAAGATGTTGCTCGTCATTTCTTTCTCCTTTTTGATTTCGATAGCTTCACAGACACGGCACCCTGTTCCCCCTTTTTTTTCAGTGGCAGGAGATTTTCTCCTTTCCCTTGTGTCCGGTGTTGGGAGTCGAGCCCCCCTTTCCTTCCTCTTGTTGTTCTAAAACACGACAAACACCCCCCCCTTTTTCCTTTTTAAAAGAGGTGCACGGAGGGTACCTTTCCCGACTATCACTTCTTCCTTTTTTTTACTTCCCCCCTTTCCCTGCGAATTATGCTTTCGCCCTGTCCCTTCTCTCGCAGGTGAAGACAAATTCGTGTTTCCCTTTTTTCCTCGCGTGGATGCAACAGGCAGCTTCCCTTTGGCTGCGCCCCCCGTTCTTCCTAGAAGGCGACGTAGAAGTTCTATTCCGTTCGGCATTCCTGGACAAGCAGAAGGGTCGCCAGCCTCCCTCTCTCTCTTTTGCCGAAGTAAAGCGGACGCCTTTCCCCTTTCCTCTCCTTTTGAAAGCACCCTTTCCCTCCTCCTCCCATGCGCGAACGTACATTTTCTCTCCCGCCTTCTATCAGAGAATTTTGCGCGCTTCCTTTCTTTTCCCTCACTTGGATTAGTTTCGTGAGTTCAGTTGCTCGTTCTTTTCTCCCTATAGCCCGCGCTCCCTCCCCCCTTTCCTGCATCACTCGCAGAAGAGTGCAATCGGGTTGCTCCCCCTCGAAGTAGAAATTGTCTGGGTGGTACCCCTTTTTGCGAACAAGGAATGCGTGTCCCCTTTCGCTTAGCCGAACTCTCTCTTCCTGACACGGCTCCCCGCCGGAAGAGATTGGAGCTGAACTTCCTTGAGCACGACCTGATATCAGTACTGCGTCCCTCCTTTCCCCCCTTCTTTCCCCCGGCAAGGAAGGAAGTGTCGGGCTCTCTTTTTCCTCTAAGCTTCC
>Ga0179593_1375644_pt1 | contig 10754 bp, 11 predicted proteins | sample CZODoug2_1_08_16_FD_185931 | JGI IMG/M metagenome (GOLD analysis project Ga0179593, IMG submission 185931) | Vadose zone soil fungal communities from Angelo Coast Range Reserve, California, USA - CZODoug2_1_08_16fungal (PacBio error correction) | ecosystem: Environmental > Terrestrial > Soil >... | reverse complement strand
CTTCCAACCCCCCTCCCTTGATCTATGTTATTATTGATGTGCAATTCCCCTTCCTTGGCTATAATCGCTCGTCCATGAAAGGGGTTAATCCCCCCTTCTCATGTATATCCGACCGGCATCCCCCAAACCGGTCTGACTTGACATGACCACTTCCTTCCTTGATCTGATGTGTGGTGTCCCCCCCCCCGCCGTGTAGACTCTTGTCTCCGGTTCCCCCCCCCACCATCGGCTGGCGTGGGAGTTAAGTCCTGGGACACAATTCTCTTTTATTTTTGCCCCCCCCTCGGCGACGTAGATGGTTCTTTTCCCTTTATACCCGCCACGACATCCTCTCTAGGATTAATTCGAGAAGTCAGGCTTCCTTCGCTCTCTTTTTTTGCCCTCTCATGTCCGCATTACGAACATCCGCCCTTTCTTCCACGCCCGTTTACCAGCTTTTTTCGGGAGCGGCCGGCATGCCAAATTCGGCATTCCCTGCCACCTCTTTCCTTCCTTTCTCCTTTGATCCTTCCATGGTGTTCACACGGTCGCTTTGATCGCGATCTCCCCTGACTTCTTGACCTTTTCGAACACATTTTGACAGGTTTTTCTTAAATGCGAGCTCGTCATTCGTATTGTCCTGTTCCCTCCTCCTTTTCCTCGATAGATTTCCATCTTTCTTCTTAAGAGAGAAATTCCTGAATTTATTTCGGTGCTTATCCTTCTCATGTAGACCCCCCGTTTCCCGACTATGTTTCTCCGAGAGTACTTTGTACTGTCTGACCTGCCTTTTCTGATAAGGCCCTTCCCCCACCGTTCTCCCCAATTCCCCCCCAAGACCTATAGATGATTGGGTCCTCCCATTGATGATCCGTCCCCTTTTCTTCCTTTTGGCCAGAGACTAAATTCCTTCCGGCCTATGTCCTGTTTTTTTTCGCGCCTGTGCTTCCTCTCGCTGCAGCATTTTTTTCTTCATACCCCCTCTCCCCCGCCACCGTGTCTCTGCGTTCCTTGAACGCATTTTGATTATCTTTTTTTGTTCCTCTTTACCCCCTATCGCCCGATGCGTCTTCCTCCTCTTAGCCCATGAGTAATTTGGACCGTCCTTTCTTCTCCCTTGAATCGACGACCCTTTCGAAAGCTCCCCCTCTCAGACCTTCACTCGCGTGTCATGGCGATGCCCCTGTCCCTCCCCTTCCGTAGCTGCTTTTCTAGGTCTCGCCTTTCTACAAAACCTTGTCGGAATTTTGCCTTGCCTTTCCTTTCTCTTTCCCAGTTCTTTACCCCTTCGTCCTATTCGGCCCAAGCGTCTTTTCCTCTTCCAGTTGCCCGTAAGAACGCCATTGAAGCCTATCGTCGGACATGAATTGATGGTTGTATCAGTCTCCAATCCCGTCGTTGGTCTTGTCGCCCCTTCCAACCATACGCCAACTCCCATATGGGTGTTCCTCAACAAGTACGCTTTACCCCTTCCAGATCTTTCGATAGAGCCTTTTGGTTTCTTTCAGTTTCTCCCCACAGATTCCTTGATTTTTCGAACGTTCCTGGCCGCCGGCCATCATTTGATCCCTCCTCCCAGTAATGACCCTCCTTTACTTTCTGGTCCCTTTCTTATGTTTCTAGCTACTTTTTCGGCCCTTCCCCCCCCCTTCTCTCTAATTGCATGGTGTCTCTGAGCGGGGGCGCATGGATCCTAAGGTTTTGTATCTCTTTCGGCAAAACCCCACTTCTGCTCGCTTGAAGGCAGGTCTTTGTTTTTATTTGCTTGTTGCCCCATTAGGGACGGTTGCCTTGATTGTGCCTCCATGTTTTCTCCCATCCGGGCCTTTCACCAACGTAAACAGGCAGGAACCTCTTTTTTATTCATCTCCTTTTCCTTTTCCTTTCAACCCGCCGAGCCCTCACTTCACACTTCCCCCCCCCCAGTCGGCGGTCCCCCATCATCGTTGCAGCAGCAAAACGCACAAGCCCTCGTCAGGCCGGTGAGGACGCGAATAATGATCCTGTTTTCCTACTCCCTCGAGACCCTTCCCCCCCCCTCCTCCGTAAGTATCTCAGGAACTTTGAGAAGCGTTTTTTCTCCCCCTTTCTCCTCCCTTTTTTTTTTGCTGAGCTATTCTCGAATCGCCATGTTGTTGCCCACAATTACGGTCCTGCGAGGGTGCCTTTTTTTTGACTCGGATTCTGATAACGTCGGATCGCTACCACCCGTTCCGATTTTCTTTGTCTTTGCTGGTGCCATTCCGACGCCTGGTGTTCGTTTTTCTTTTTCCCGGGCGGGCTAGGTGTTGAATATTCCCAGTCCAACGACCTTCTTAGACCTCCCCCCGTCCTTGTTACCGGACTGTTTCTTTTTTATCGTGATCTGTAAAAAATGATATTTTCCGCCCCCCGAGGAGCCACCCGACCTCCCTGGGCCCATTCCTTTTGCTCCCCCGCACAATACCCCCCTTGATCAAACTTCTCCCCTCCTGCTCTGGTTTTTTCGTCCGACGATCTTCTTTAGCCCTCGCCTTCTCGTCTCAACTCATATTTCCCTCTCTGTTAGGGAGCCCTTTTTTTCTCGATCTTCCTCCTGGGAAGTGCAGCCCTTTCCCCCTACAACTTCCAGAAGGGTTCTGATCACCAGTCGCTGGTCTCCGGATGCCCTTCTTCCTCTGTCGCCGTTTCGCTGTCGTGAATCCCTCTTGCCAGACTCTGGACCACCATCTCTATCTAAATATCATGGTGACCTTTATTAATTTTGTTGTCTCAGGACACCCCAAGATGGATTGTTTTGCCAGGTCTGCATAACCCGACCCGGCCTTCTTTTTCTCTCTGAACCACAGCCCCTCCCTCTTCCGTTCTCTCTTCTACGTCATTTCCTATGATGCTTGGTCCACCTTACTTCCCCCCGACTCTGGCTTGACTCCTTTTTGAAATACTGGGAATCCACTGCGTCCCTTCAACATTCTTCAAAGGATGGTCTTTGATGTGCCTTCCTCGCAAGTCTTCTTCCAACATGCCATGCCGCATCGCCCCCTTCCCGTCTTTGCCCGGAGCCGAGAATGATCGCCCCTGGCCTGGCGTCTTCAGTCGTTTCTCGGGCAACATTTCCTCCTTCCTGCTCCTTCATTTCCCGGCCTGGTTGCGCATCTTCGAATGTGTGTTTCCTATTTCCCCCTCCCAAGACCCCCCTTTTCGCCGCAGGCCGATCCCATCCTCTACTGTGGGCGATTCTTTGCGGCTTTTTCTTGTCCCCCCCCCCTTTGAGAATAATATGGATAGCAAGGTACTCTCCGGCCCGTACCCTTCCCCGACAGAACGCTTTATACTATTGACATTTCCATGTGGAAAGTGATGCCCAAATGTCCATCATTGCCCCCTCCCCTACTCTGATTGGAAGCTTTTTCTCCTCCGGTTTTTGCAGGTCCCCCCTCTTATCTCCCGACCCTGCCTGATCTGCCTATCCTTCATGAAAGTGCCAGGTCCCCGCCTCTCCCCTGTCTGAAACATCAGCGCGCGTCCGAGTCTCCCTTATCCCGTGATCTCACCCCTTAGACATACCACCAATATGCTCTTTTTCTGAGATCGAAGTGCTAAAGGCCCTTTTCCTCGACTGAATTATGAGTGCTTTTACATACCCTCGCCTCTCTAGATTTCTTCAGTCCCCTTTCCATGTATGGTTTTTCCCCTCCCGCCGTTTTCTTTCCTCCAGTCAGCTATACACCTCTCTTCGACCGTGTAAGCCCCCCGAACCTGTGAAGTCTACTTGACACTTTAAGGAACGAAAGGGCCCCTTTTCCCTGGGGATGCCGTCCCTGGTCTGTGCCCCCAAGATGTGTGATTTTCGCGACATTTTGTGCGTGCTTTCCTTACCTGAGCATGAGAGGCACCCTGCTCTTCCTGTCCTTTGCCACGTCGCGGCCTCCTTATCGAGGACGCTTGCCTTGGTCCGCAATTGCGCCTCTCGCCTTTTTTGGCCCACTCCAAACTCCGCTTCCCCAGGCGGAAACCCCTTTAAAACTCAGGCCACTGTTTACTCAGCCTTTTTAGCTCTTCCCCTCGCGGCTGGTTGTTATGTTCACCCCCCCCCCCCCTCACTCTTCAAAAGATTTGGGGCCGACTTCTGATTCCTCCCAACTGTTTTGCTTTTCGCGTCGGCGAGTTCTCTTTTATTAACCCTTCCTTTTGGCGAGAGAATCTCTCTGACATTCTTTTCCCCCTTGCACACCTTTTAACTCTCTTGTTATGGCATCTCTCTTTATAATAATAAGTTTTGTTTTTTTTGATGAGAGAACCCGATTCGTGATTCTGCCTCACATGAGTGCAATCACATCATTGATCTCCCCCCTCCCTTTTTAGCCCCGAGTCACGAATGAATGGAGGTACTCATTACGTTCTCTCCTCTCTCCGTGCCCCAACACGCGTTTCTGTTTTCCCCCCCATCGACTTTAAACTTAGTTGTTCATGATTTTTGGTTGGTGACCATTCCAGCCTATCTTGAGTGAGAAGTGATTGCGCCGTATTAATTAAATCGTCGAGGGCGTTTTTGTTAAGCCCTTTTTTTTCTCTAGGTTCTTTTGCTTAGGATAGTAGTCTGGTGATGCGTAGAAGACACCCCAAACTTGCCCGAGGAAAGGCCGACTTTTTGGTGACGTGTGACAGGATCATTTCTTCCTTAGTGGTTCTCCTCCCCCTTTCCGTCGACCAAATCCATCCGTCAAAATGTCGATAAAGCAATGTTACCGATTTTTCTTTATTGACCTCCCTTCCAAATCCCTTCTTAAGGCCCCTATGAGGGCCGGCATTTTCCTCTCAGGCCATTTGTCCCTTTGGTTTTTTCAATTACTCGAGGGATCGTCTTTCGTCCTTTCATAGCGGGATAATTCCTTCGTTAACCCCTCGCGAATTTTGGATTCCTACGTCTCCTGCTCCGTCCTTTTGCTCAAGCTTTTTCTGCGAGCTTCTGGTCAGGACTCGTCCCCCTTTTCGTTAATAGACTTTTTATTATCGGACGGTGCTCCCCGTAGTAAATTTTAGAACGGAGTCTCTCCGAGTCATCCCCTTCATTTTGCCTTTACATCGAGCTTCCTCTGACCCCATGCTTGTCGTTCCTCCCTCGACGGTCCCCAAACAACCGGCTCTGAAAAAATCTTCATTATCCTCTCATGCCTTTTTCCGTCCCCTTCTAACCCGGGGGAATTTACGGTTTTGGCCCTCCTGACTTTCAACGTCTGTTAGGTCCTCGGTCTTTTGGCGAGGTCTCCCTTGATAAGCGGCTTGGCTCAGAAGAACCCCAGAAACTAGTCCCAAAAGTTTTCGCTACGTTTTCCCCCCGCCTTGGCGGCTCTGGATTTTTCCTTTTTTTGGGGGAAGACACCCCCCCCCCCCTGTTCGACTTTCTCTGCCTATTACTCTTCATTGTTGGCACTCCATCCGCCCCTTTTCTTACGACCTCCCCCCCCCCCGTCCAGTCCGTCCTGCCTTAGTTTTCCATTGCGGTGTCGATTGCTTTCCCCCCATTTAATTTCCCGGTTCCGTCGGCTTCGTTTGGTCCCCGCATTTTCCTGCCTCTCAATCAGAAACCCCCCCCCATTTCTGACAATTTTTCCCCAGGTTGCGGCTTTCTTCCCCCTGTATTTCCAGGGAGGGTCTAACGTTCTTTTCCCCTCCAGCCCCGTCAATCTTGCCAGGCTTAATCTTCGTCGTCATCTTCCTCTGGTTCGCTTGTCAGCAACTGACGTGTTTCTTCCCCGCCACCATCCTCCACTTCCTATCGATGGGTTGCGCCTGCAACACCATTCCCTTCCCTCAGTAGATTGCGATTTTTATTTAGTTAGGTTTTCCTTCTCGTGCCTCCCCCTCTTTCCTCCCTTTAGCTCCGGCCAATCTTCCCGGTAAGGCCGCCGCTTCCTGCTCGCCTGAAGTTCCTTCCGTTCTCTTGATTGCCCTGTGACCGTTTCTGCCACGTCGATGTCTCCTTTACTCGACCGTGCTCCTTCACTCCCGGTGCTTTTCTCCCCCTTCTCATGGTGAGAGATGCGGTGGCCGACGGCGCGCAGATATTTTGATGCCCCCCAGCGATCTCAGTGCCTTTGGGTTCCCTTGTTTCTGTTCCCCGCTTTTCCTACTGCCCCATCTGGTGGGGTCCGCTTTTTGGGGGAAGATCACTGTTTTTCTACGATCAGGCCGATTCCCCCTCTTCCCCTTAAAGCTCCCCCTTCTGTGTTATCTCTCATTTTTACGTTGACCAACCAGTCCTGACTCTTACTCCCTCCGCCACCATTCCCTTGATCCCCCTCCCTCTTTTTCGTCCATGTCAACCTCCCAGCCAATTTAAGGCCCTTTTTGATCTCTCTCAGAGGCCGATCATGCTCCGAGATCCCTTACCTTCTCCTCTCGGCTTCATTCTGCAGAACCTTTTCCCTGATTCAGCACCCCTTCTCTCTTTCATCCAATACCTTTCGTTTGTTTTTTTCTTGAGTCATGGTTGAATACGTGCATCTGAAGAATTCCCTGGACTTGGCTTTTCTCTTATGTTCAGCGCGGATTATATCCGTTTGCCTTCCATTTCCTTGAAGATTGGCCTTTTTTTTTTTCCCGCTGATTTCCCCGAAGAAACTGTTCGGTCGGTCTCTTTTCATTCTTTCGTCTTTTACTTTTCTTTTCGAACCCCTACCATGCTCGACATAATTGTCGGCCCTGACTTTTGCGGTTAATCGTGTTGATGACTCTTCCCACCTGATCTTTCCTCCCCCAAAATTCTCCCCCACTTCCAGAACTTTTGACCCCCGTCCTGAAGCGTCACTCACCCAATCCCACCGATCCCCGTCAAGTCCGTTTTTTGTAGCCCTCCTCTCTTCGCCTTCTGTCCCTCTCTCGCAAAATTCCAGATGTGGTTACCGTCTCCGGCGTCGTGGAAGGGCTCCCAACGTTTTTCTCTCTCTTTTCCTAAATGGTCACGTTCCTCAACTTTAACCTGCCCTTCCCCTAGCTGTCTCTGACTAAGCTCGGCACCCCTCGTCTGCGGTCCTGGTAGAATTCACGGAGCTGTCTTTCGGACTCCTCTGCAGAAGCCGACACAACCATTGTCTTTTAATCGAAATTTAGTACTCTTTTGCCTAGTTTCTTCATTGTTTCGCTTCAACCTCTATTTGGTCTGAGGGCCCTTTCGGCATCAAGTTTCCCATTGGATTCTTTTGCTCGCTCCACCCTCCTCCTATGTTAAGCTCGATATGAAGGCGAAATTTTCCCCCTTTCTTGCTTCTTTCAAATGTCGGGAACTGGCTCCTATATTTCTCCGTACTACGGGAGAATCCCTGGCTCCTTAAATTATCCCCTGTGGTTCGCGTCCGATGCCTTCTCGCCCGCCCTCCTGGCAACTTGCATGGCCCATGTGCCCTCCCTAAACTCCCCCTCGCTGCCCCCTGATGGAGCCTTTTTTTTTCGCGTCGTTCTCTGACGTTGAGGCGGCTTTCAACCTTCGCATGAGCTCGGCCCTCTTCTCAGCTCGTCTAAATGGTTTTGGTTTTACGATTCACCCCGAACACAATATCCAGACCCGCAAGGCGCGAGACAGAGCTCCCGGTTTAGACTGGAGATGGATTTCCCCTGCGATCATCCATCCTCTAGTCAAGTCGCTCTCTCGCGACATTTCCCTGCCTCGAGCTTTTTATGAATAGCCAAGGTTTTTACCTTTTTTTTCTAGTCCAATGTTGGCATCCAGTCGCTACTCGGCCGATTTTTTCCCAGCAGGTGTGTTTCCCACCGTCTTCTTGACGTTATACAAGAAGCATCGGATCTCTCTTTTAATGACCGTGACATGAACGAATTTCGTCGAACATGGTCTCAGAAGTTACCAATTACGGTTTTGATTTTATCCGTCCCCGTCGAACACCCATAATTCCTTTTAGCTCTCTCCAACTTTCAATATCTTAATTTCGGTAGTGATCAAGACCAATTCGTTATGCGGAGAAGATATTCTTAAGCCCCAACACTTTCTTTGATGTTTTTATCAGCTTACCTCTAAGGAGCTCTCCTGTCCCGACTCCATTTTCCGAACGACCATTTTCTTCTCCCTGCGACCCCAATTGTAAGTAACAGAGCGTCCCTTTCCCTTTGAGGCTGGTGTCATGCTTTTCCTCATTCGCACGTCTTTTTTTAAACTTTCTGCGCTTCCCTTGTTTAGGTTTCTGCTGGCTCCTGAGCGGTCCCCACCTTCTGGAGATGATAATGCACGCGCCTGATCATACCTCCCTCTTCGGGACTCTTTCCTGTTGCCGCCCTTAGATCTCATCACCTCACCTCCTTCAGAACCCCCCCACTCTCTTCCCCTTGTGAATTCCCCCAAAACGCGCGTCGAATTTCCCGATCTTCTTCGACCTTTTCATTGATAGTCAAACCCCCCCCTCAAGCAGTTCCCCTCCTTTTGGCCCTGACTTAGATTCTTTCCCAAGGTTTTTTTTGGTTTCTCCTTATTAAACTCGATTTATTAACCCCGTCCCCTTGTGCGCCCGACCGTCGCTCAATGATGTGTTCAAATTTAACCCCTGGAATACATCTCACCTCCGTGGTTATGGAATCTCTCTTTCTCCGTTGTTTTGTTGAGGTCCCTACCCCCTCGTGTTGCTTTTCCCATTTGTTCATCATGGCTCCTATGCGCGCACCCGGAATACTGGGGTTCCCATCGGGATTTGAACCTTCGACCACCCAACAAACCTTAGGAAATCGAAGTTCGCAAATTAGTTTTCCTGTTATTTTTTTGTGACCACCCCCCATCCAGCCCTAGCCTTCGTTTCGTAAGGGCGATGGTGCTTCCTTCCCATTTCTTCTCAGGCGTTTTACCATCCTCATGGTCGAAAACTCTCTTCTTTGGCTTCTACGGCGGTTTTTCTTGATTGCCATTGAGAAACCCAATTCCCCCCTCTCCCCTCCAGATATGCTTTTCCTTCTCGATGCAGTATCAGTTCGCTACTGGTTGACGAATGCGCTCATCCCCTCACTCCACATTTCTCTCAAGCTGTAAGATTTTACTTTATAGTCCTCTGCCCATCCGGTATTTTTCCCAATGGGAAGACCTGTGCTGAGTCTTTTGTTTTTTTTTGTTGTTTTTCTTTGGACATGGTCCTTTTTTCCCTTCGAGGCTCTGGGATTCTTTCCTCTTCCATTCGGTAGACATTTCTCACAATTCAGTGACTGTGTCCTACTAAAGCGTTGTGCTAGCAGGCTCTTGTGCTTGACGCTCCTCCCCCCCTTCCCTTCTATTGCCCCCCCTTAGCACGGAGATCGCCCCTCTTTGTCATAGCTTGATCTCCTTTTGAGGATACGTATTTTTCTATAGTCCGCGCCTCTCTGTTTTCCCCGAGCGTTTATTGCCTTTACTTTCCTTACCATAGATGATGCAGTTTCTTTCCCTTGTCCCTCCTCTCCGGCAACCCCACGGCGTTTTAACAAAATCTTCCTGATAGGTATCGTTTGCCTCCCCTTGTCTCACGTGAACACTTTGGTCTGCGATCCCTAACCTCGGTCGACGATTTCATGGCCTTCTTGCTCTCTATCTGATGGATCCATCGCACCTTGGTCGAGCCTCCCAAAATAGCCCAGCTACACCGTGATAGCGTTCTGACACCGTGAGGATCTGGATTCTTTTCGGGGTCAGTCTCTCTTTAACACCCCCATTTCTCCGATGCTTCATGCATTCGTCTTGCGGATATGTTCCCACGTCATAGCTCCTTAATCTGTCTTACTCCGCCCGGGTCCTCTTTTAATTGCCGCTCGAAGCACAATAGCGGAGGTCGTATCCTTTTCGGTAGCAGTGTTGAGTGGCGATTTCCCCCTTCCTAGCAATACTCCCCCTCATTGTTCTGGAACAAATTTGCGGCGCGTCGGTCTTAACCCGTTATCCAGGTTCCGAGAAGTATTTTTTTCCCCATCTTCTTTCCACCACCTTGGGTGTGCCCCCCCGCCCTCCTCTTCAACGGCCGCTTTCTCTAGTCGGACTCTCATTGTTTTTTGCGAGCTGCATCATTCTTGGTTTTTTTTTTTATTGGACTCCTACTCCTCCACCCCAAGCATGCTGTTGGCATTGTTAGCCACACTTCCATCGGCCCTTCTCTCCCCCGATATGAGTTTTTAATTCTGCCCGCTATTCCGACCTCTAAGTCTCAATCGCAAAGGTCCTAGCCTCCTTCCCTTTTTCAGCCGCCGTTTTCTTGAACGTCATAGAACGTTGCTCAGTGTCTTGACCTTTATGACCTTAGCCCTCTTTAAGTCCTGACCCCTGATCAAGGGGCGGCCATTTCCATCCGCCTCCTTCGCCCTCTGCATTTTGTCTTAGCAGGTGGACACTTCCTTTCTTTCGTATCGGTCTTCCCCCAGAGTGCTCCCGTTCCTCCCCTTTTTTATAGGTTGTCTTGTTCTTGTAGCTCCTGTCACTGGTGTTGCCCCCCTTCTGGAAGGTTTGTTTCTTCTTTTTTGTCTGCAAAAGACTCATGTTTTTTTCTCCCTGACCTCCCCCCCCCTCTTCAACCAAGTAAATTCATTCTCAACCCGTCGTTTTTTTTGTTTTCTCTCCTTTACTTTTTTTTAGTAGATGCCCCAAGCCCTCCCCCCCATGTCAACATCCAGACCACGCATTTGACACCATTGCAATAGCTTTCTTCTGCCCCTCCAATCTCATTTCCGGTTGAGGATCCTCGATCTGAGGAATTGTCAGAAACTCGCTCCTCCTTCCATCAGCCTCATCCCTTCCTTTTTTTCCCTGGACGAACCTTAGCACCGAGTCTTTAGCCACC
>Ga0179593_1358564_pt1 | contig 10754 bp, 9 predicted proteins | sample CZODoug2_1_08_16_FD_185931 | JGI IMG/M metagenome (GOLD analysis project Ga0179593, IMG submission 185931) | Vadose zone soil fungal communities from Angelo Coast Range Reserve, California, USA - CZODoug2_1_08_16fungal (PacBio error correction) | ecosystem: Environmental > Terrestrial > Soil >... | reverse complement strand
GCAAAAACGTGTCCCCTTTCCGATATTGAGCTTCCTTTTGCGCGACGTTTACGTGTAAGTTCTTCTTCATCTCACGAATCCCCCTCTTATCCCAGAGACGTTGATCCCCCCTCCAGTTGCCCCTCTTGACCGCACAGTTCGTGCCTTCTTTTTCAGAAACACACGCTTTTCTCTCTCATGTTGACTTAGAACAAGTCCTCCAACCCGTGTGATTGTTGATTTACTCATTTTTTTCCCCTCTGGTTCCGCCCCCCTTTTGTCTCTCCGCTCGATGCGATTTATTTTTAGTACTAGTAACTCCCCCCCATGCTCTCAGTTGTCGTGCGTTATGACCATTTCGTGCATAGGTTTTTTTTTTTATTTGAAGATTTTTAGTGTCCTTTACCCGTATTCTCCTATTTTTCCGTCCCGAGCCCCTACTCCAGAATCGTGTTTTTCTCCTCCACGAGATGACGGAATCCCTCACAACTTCCTCCTATGTAAAATTTTTATTTCTTTGGGTGAATGTTCGTAGCCGTTTTGCACGACGGCATGCAGAACTTTTGCGGCATAGTCGCGTTCTTTTGTTTTTGAGGCCTGCTTTTCTCCGAGGATCCAGAGACCTTCTTGATCGGGATAGATTACTGCATTTTTTTTTTTTCTCCTTACGACTTCAGGTCTCTCCCCCCCCTATAGAGCTGCGGATTCTCCTTTTCCCCGACGTCGACTTTCTCCCCTTTTCTAAACGGCTTTTTTTTCTGGCCATCGCCCCTCCTTTTAGTCTGATCCCTCGGGGTTAAGCCCTTTTTTAATTGCAGTTCTTTTCTTCTTGACCAGAATTCGATTTTTTTTCCTCTTGAACACCAGGTTTTTTGAAACGATCCACAGTGCGGCTTCTGCTCTCTGCTTTTTAGTTTCCTGGGAAAGACCTTGTCATTCCCCCTCTGTTCTTTTGATCGGCCTTCTTTTTTCCCTTTGTTAGTATCATAGATTGACTCCTTTTGCCTCACGTCGTCCTTCATTCTTTCCCTCGCGGGTGGATACCTTCCCTTTTTTTTTTGACCCCCTCCTCCTTCCCCCCCTCTTTTTCACGACCGGTACCCCCCTCTCGTTTCCAGTCCACCGCCACCCCCCGGGGCCCCACCCTTTGCCCCTTTTTCTAGAGGCGGACGAGAAAGGCGATTCTTTCGTCTCAGTTGGCCCCCCCCCCCATCTCCTCTTCGGCCGAATTCCGAGATCATGAAGGTCGGGGTGAGTGTCGGCTCTTCGCGGGACTGGCCTTGGCTTTTTTTTGGTTTTTTCCTTCTGTCTTCCTTTTTTTGTTTTCTTATTTTTCCCTTGCAGCACGACCTTTTTTGATCGCCATGGACCCCCTCGCGAACCATTTCCCCTCCCCGAAGTTATGATTACCCTTTACCTTCTATTTACCCCCCCCTTTCTTTCTCGCCATCCCATGTTCTTTTGATCACGATCCCCGTATCTCCCCCGGTTGCGATGAAGACGTATCGCGCCCCCCCCCCCCCCCCGTCTTTGTTCCAGGTGGGCTTTTGATTAGACCGCTTGCCTTCCCCCCTTCGCCGCGCCCCTATTATCTTTTCGAACGCTAGCCTGCAGTTCCTCCCAAACCGATGAAAATGATTGACGTCACCTGCCTCTTACTGTCGTCCTGAGACGTAGTTTCTTACACCTCTTAAGCCAGTTTATTTTCTCTTTTTTGATCTGTTTCAATATCTCTCCCCCCTTTACTGTATTATGATTTTCCTCTTAAGCAGCGCGTCCTTTCCTTCTACGCTGGAGTTTTCTTGTCTTCTACGTTTCTGGCTTCTTTTTCCCTGGTCCCCCCTGCAAGATTTTTCTCCCCCCTCAATCGCGGAGGTTGAGTGATCTATCTCTCCTTTGAACCCTGGTCAGGATTCTTTCAGATTCCCTTCTCGGAAGGGGCGCCCCGTTTACTTTTTTCCCGATTTCTCCCCGTTTCTCCCTGCCAAGTAGTTCTTCCTTCTTTTTTTTCATTGATACCTGTCTTCCGGGCAACGTTGTTTTTTTCTCCTCGCTTGAGTTGATGACGAACCATCTCTTTTTTTCCGGTTTCAGCTCTCCTTTTCCCGAGCATGGGGATCTCGTTAATGTCTATGGCCCAGGTTTGTCGGCGTCCTTCTCTCACCTTCTTTCCCCGTTAACCCGCTTTTTTTTTTTTTTTCCTAGGCCACCTTGACTTCTTTTCTCAGTTTTTTTACCTTCCCCTTCCCCCTTAGGAATTAGTATTGTTTTTTGACCTCCCCCTTTTTTTTTTTTTTTCGTCACCTTTCTCCCTTTATGTCACCTTTGCATCTCCTCACCCCTTTGTTTTTTCACTGCGGAAAGGGTTTGTGGTCTGAATCCAGAACGGACCTCACTTCTTTTTCCCCGTCGAAAAGCGGCTTAGACCTCCCCCTTCGTCAGCAGAAAATCCCCCTCTTCCAGATTCCCCCCCGGGCCCCGCACACCTAATGACCTCCCCCCTTTCTCTTCTGATGGTAGGGATAAGGACCGACGGGCTCCTTAGACAATTTCTTTTTTTTTGGCGGATTTTTTCCACGTCTCCATGAGCACGTGTTTTGCGATCTTGCCTTTCAACCTCTCTTCTTTGTATTCCGCGATTTTATACTTTTTTGGTGCCTCCTCTCGGCCTCACACTGCTGAGCCCCCCCCTCCCCTTTTAATGATTTCTCTCTCTTTCAAAATGGTTACCCAATCTTCACTTTGGAGACAGGTTCGCCAACCTTTCCCCCTCTCTCTCTTTTTTTTTGGGGCACCAGCTGACGCTTCCCTGAACCAGATATGAGTATTTTCGTTCTACGAGAATCGCGGACCTCTTCTTATGTTTGGTCCGGAGGATCCTTTTTTTTTTCTGCTCCCCCCCCTTTCTCGGTACACCGACACCCCCCTTCTCTTAGCCCCTGACTCTGTCGCAGGTGAATCCCTCCTTTGGTTGACGGGCACGTTCGCCGAACAGCCTCTCACTCTCTCTTATATCTATTTTTCCCTAAGTTGCTTTGTCTCTTATAGATTCGTTCACTGCTTTTTTTCTTTCCCTTTGCCCGTCGCCACACTCTATTCCTTTTCTCCTTACGAGGTCTCGGGGGTCGGTGAACCTTTTTTTTCTTTTGCTCATTCCAACCAACGGGTTCCCCCTTTCCCCCTTCCAATTGTGACCCGAGCACCATTTCTACCCTCTTTTCTTCTACGACCTTTTTTGAATCTTTTTTTTCCCCGGTTCAGCTGGTGGCCCCTGCCAGATTCTACAGATGAAGATCGCTATACAAGCCCCTTCTTTCCCAGGGTTATTTTCTCTCATCCGATGAGTTTTTTGACTGGTCTTCCTCTTCGGACTTGACCCCCCTCTTTCGACAAGCCGAGCCCCCTTAGAGAAGATCTTTTTGAAGGACAGGATCCACGCCCCCTTTTATCGTCAGCGTCGCATGTATCCTATTAATCACCCAAGACTTATCCCCTTTTGTACCCAGAACAAGTAGGGGGAGAATGAACAGCTCTCTCCCTTCTTCTAGTTGGGTTTTCGGGTCCACCATCCCTCCCCTCTTCTGATTATCTTCAGGCGAGTGCAGAGCAGTCGGACTATCCGGCCTTTATGGTCTTTCTTGCCTCGTCAACTCCGAGCCCGTTCATCTAGAAATCCCTAGATCCCTCCCTTCCTGACGTTTCTGCAACAACTCCCCCTGCCTCAGGGCGAGAGCCACTCCCTCTATCAGCGCGTTCCCTTTTACCTTGCCGACCTAAGCCTCCTGACGTCTTTCGCCGAACTTGTCCCCTCCTTTCTTAATGAACCGCGACCTTCTTATTTCCTCTCTCTTCCCTGAACACTCAGCGCTGTCGGTTTTTCGTCGGCCCCTCCCTTTCATGAAGGCGTCGGGCCGTTTCCACTGCTCGCTTTTTTTCTTCTTCTTGAACGTCAGAGTTTCATTACCTACAGACTTGGTCGAGTTTCCCTTCTGCCTCATCGTTTTCGGTACCCCCCCTCCCTGTTTTTAGAGCCAGGACCTCCCCCCCCTGCGACGTTATGACCCCGCGTGTCAAGTATGAGTAATATGCTCCGCCACCACGCCCGCTTTTTCCTTTCTGCCGGGAAGGGGTTTTCAGATTTTCCAGCTCTCCCCAAAAAGTCATTAGCCTTTCCCCCCTTCCCCCTTTTGCTCGTGGGCTTTTTTCAAGCGTGAGTGACTTTTAGTCAGGACCTTTACATTCCGCGAGCGATTTCCCCTAGAAGAAACTTGTATGTTCTTGGAGTCAATCGTTCTCCTTTTTTCTCTTATTCGCGACGCAGTTCCATTGAGCTGGAAAGTTCCATTTTCTCGGTGTCTCGAGATTCTCTCCTTTCAGGACGCGCTCAGGGGGTACCCCTTCGATACCCAATCGTTTTCTTCCTGAGATCCGGCACACACTCCAATACTGTAGGTCGCACGATCGTCTTCCCCTCCTCCAAGCGTTGTCGGTCTTCTTTTCTCTTCACCACTTAAGATGTCTCAGTACCGGGTAACTGTTTTCCCCCCCCCCTCTTTTTTCTTTAGCGAGCATCGATTTCGTGAGCTTCTTAGTGTTCTCTTTTTTTTTTTTTTGACTCTCCCCCGCGTTTCTTACCTTTTTTGTGACCCTGTTCCCCCGTTGTTTTTTTTTTCTCCCTGCGTTCTGCACTCTCCCCCCCCGTTGCACCAGTCGCTGTTTCAGACAAAACACACTACTCTTCTGCTCGGTTTCGACTGTCTGCCTCTAGTCAGATGTTCCGAGCCGGCCCCTTTCTCTGAGCCCTTCTCGTAGAACAGCGATCGCCCTTTGGCCTGTTGGCAAGATTTCTTTCTTTTTTAATTGGTCTACCCGTTCTTATAAGTTTTCCTTTTTTCCTCCCTTCTTTTTCTTCTTAGGCAACAGGAACTCTTGAAAGTTGAGAAGGCGACTTCTGCACGAGCTCATCGAGATGTTCTACCCCTTCTCCCCGATTCGTGGATGTCCTCGTGTTTTCTTCTCCTTTTTCAATCCTTTTCCCGAGAAGATACGCATTTCTTTGTTACCCTTGAGCGATGGTTTCCCCTCTCTCTTTCCGCCAGTGCTAGATCGCGTAGCTGCTTTTCCCCCCCCCTCTCTTAAATCCAAAACGGGAGGCCTGAGACTGTCTTATCATCTGCCCCTTTCCCTTTCCTTCCCCTCTACTTCGACCGCGTGTACAGGCTTAAGAAAGAAAACTTGATTCCGATGGGTGCGTTCTTTTTCCTGGACCATTACTCCGCTGAAAGCCCTCTCTCCCCTATGACCTACGATACGGCCGCACGGCGGTCCTCACCCCCCCCCCTTTTCTTCCTTTCCCTTTCTGCAGGAACACTTCTTGCCCTCCGCCCTCTGGAATGGTCCCCTCCATGTCCATTTCCTTCCCTTCCTTTTCCCCAGTGTGGGTTCGTGGCGGTCATCTCTTTTTTCCCGAAACGTCTCTTCTTTTTTTCCTTAATTCTCCCCTTTTCGCACCTGCGAATCTCGCTTTTTTCTTCTCCTTAACCCCGGTCTCCGGTTTCCCCGCACCTGACTTTTTTTTGAGGGATGCTCGAGGAAACCCTTGAAGAGCCCTGCATGCAATCGATTTTTTCTTCTCCGCCGGTTCTCCAGGTCTCCCCTATATCTCCTTTCCGGTTCCCCGTGCACAGTGTTTTCCGCCCGTCACAATTCGTCCCCTTTTTTTTTTTTGAGTGCTTCGTCTCCTTCTTCCCCTAACCCGGGCTCCCCGTTTCCTCAATTGCAGTTATATTCTGTATATGAGTGGTGCCGAGTTATTCCCCCCATTGACTGTGGTTCGACCTACTGGGCGTCCACCGTAATTTAATTCTCCTCCTCACTCGCGCGTACCCAGATCTTGCATATTTCCTTTTTTTTTCCCATGTCGCCGATCTTCTCTCCAGCAAGTGTGGTTTTCTTCTCCTATTGCACACGTTTCTAAACTGATGATCCGCTTTCTTTTTCCCTCGCTTTTGAGCTCTATTTAACGTTTCTATTACTATTCCCCATCACGCGATCGGGCCCCTGCCAGATGATCAAAGTAGCTTCTTTTTCGTCTCCCTTTGAACGGCGTGGACCTCGTTCTTCCTCCCCCCCCCTTTTTTGTCTCCTATTTACACGAGCATTTTTCCCCTTTCGTAGTCGATTTATTTCGCCTCACTTTACCACCCCCCTCTTTTCCTCCCCCCCTCGCCAAGCTCGATGCGCTTGCCTTTCCTTTTCCGTCCGCAGCTCCTTCCAAACCTCCGTCACGTTCGTTTCTTCGACATCTGCGACCTTTTCCCTTCTTGCGCAGGCCGCAGATGCTCATGTCCTGCCACACCGATCGACTATTCCCGTACGCGCACGCTTCGAGTTTTTCTTTGACTTCCTACTCCTGAGATGATGCCGCCACAACCACCTCTGACTGAAGTTTAGAAGATGTACTTTTCCATGGCTTTCCCTTGACTTCCTCTGTAGGGCACGAAGGCCTGCAGAAACGTCCTCCCACTCCCGTCAAGATCCTTTTTTTAGGTCCCCTAATTTTTGGCCTGCTTCACTGAACCTTCTTTTTTCTTCCGGAGTACTGCAGCTTCCGTGGCCCCCTCAAGGTGACTGCGCACCCCACCCAGCTCTCCCTCCTGGATGGTGCGGTACGTTGTTCCGTATATTCTTTTCCTGTCCGGAAGGGAGGATGGGAAGTTTGACCCCCGCTTTCCGACATTTTTTCCTTCTGATCCCTCGTTTTGCATCCCCTTTTTTTTCAGTACCAGTCGGATATTTCTGAGTCTTTTCCTCTCCGCCTGGATGGAAGTTTCGAACACAGCCCGCGTCCCAGACTCACTCCCCCCCAGTCGATCTTACGCCCTTTTTATGTGCTCGAGCTTTCCACCCTTCTTCCTCTCTCTAGGAGTTTTCCCCGAATAATAAGCCTGTAGTTCAGCACGTTTCCGTCAGAGCGCTTGCTCCCAAGCAATGCCTTCCCCTCCTACACGCTTTTATTTAACGTTAACGGGGATCTGAGCAGTACCTTCCCCCAGCCCAAAACCCTGGCCATTCAACCATTGTCCTCTCCTGCGAAGAGAACGGGTCTGATCGCCCACCTTTCCTCTCCAAACGCATCGAGTCCAGTCACCTCCTCACCGGATGCCGATTTTTTCTTTTCGGTTATAGCGACTTTACGTTATGCTTTTTCGCTGGCTACTTTTTTTCTCACCGGGTCCAGAATAACGTTTTCCCCTAGTGATCTCAACTCCCCGACCCGTCCCCAGAATCGGACTTCCTATTCTAGGAGCACCCCGATCGGCCACCCGTTTCACCCCGGTTAGGAGAGCCCTCCCTTGTCCCCACTGCTCCTTCCCCTCCAGTCCTCCTCAGCCGGTTTTCTCTTGTCAGACGCGCGCCTACACGTGACCCTTTTAAGGTTCTTCTCGCGGACGTCCCCATGGCGAGCCCCCCCGCGCCCCTGATTCTTCTTAGACCCGTATCCTAACCGGCGATGTATGCACTCCACCTCCCTTTCCGCAGCAGAGCTTGTTAACGTCTTTTTCTCGAAGAAGGACGGCTTTTCCTGAATTTCACTCCAGTCTCCTTTTCTTCTGGTAGGATGATGTTTCTAACGACCGAGACTTGGGTTTACTTTTTCTACTGCTTTTCCCTACACGTAGCCAAAAGGATCCAGTAAGTGCTTTTTTAGTTTGGTTCCGACCTTTTAGTGGTCGTCTCTACGATTACCCCCTTCATGAGCATCCCTCACCGGCCGCGGTTCGTTGATCCGATTCGTTCCCCGCGTTTTTAAGGATGTCTCCCGTCTCGCGGCGGGCCGCGCCATTTCACTTTTTTAATTCCCGTCGCTTTACCTCCACGCGTCGGGCTTAAGATAGTCTGCCCCCTAATTGACCTGTCTTTCATGCACCTTCCCCCGGCCCCTCCTCTAAGATTCGTTTGATCTGTCCCGCAAATTCTTCTCTTTTTTTTTTGGTTCGGTTTTCTTCATATTTCATTCTTTCAGGTGTCGCTTTTTTTCATTCCGAATTTTATGTCACCCACCTGCTCGATGAAGAGCCTTGTATTTTTCCCCTGTTAACAAGTATACCGGCCAGTGCCTCTCTGAGTTCTCGCGCCGAGTGCTTTTGATTGTTACCGTCCTTATTGAAGTCGACGCGTCGTTACTGGGACTTTTTTCCCTATTAAATAGAAATAAAGATAGTCCCATCGACCAGCCCAGATGCGCCGTAATATTCTTTCCTCCGAGACCATCCCTCTCTGTTTAATAGTCTCCCAAGCCCCCCGACGCTCCCTAATTAGAGTTTGAGTGGGTGTTGCCCCAACCTCCCTTGTCTCTATTACCCGCCACGTTGTGGGGCTTGGACCTCTGCTTCCCGGACAAGGGCGATCTTCCTGCTGACAAACTTGTTCTCCGTCTTTTTCAACAGTCATTTTTCTTTCCGCCGATCCGATCCGGTCGATTACGGTATTTTGACCTTCTCAGACTTCTCCCACTTCTTTCCTGAAAGAGCTGACGCAGGCTCCCCATTTTCCCTCCATGGTTTTTTCTCTCTGTCAGCGAACTTCTTTCTCTCGGAATCCGGGCGTTCACCCAGCTTCCCTAGGGCAAGAGAACCCCAGACTCTCCTTTTTGAGTTAGTCTAGAATATCTTACTGGAGCTTTTAAGGTTTTCCCTGCCCCGACCGGGAGCGTGTGTTTGCCATGATACCGAGTCCTTGACCAATGAGACCTCGTCTCCGAGATCGCGGTCGCCGTTTCCCCCCTGGATAGTTGCGACGTTCATCCTCCGCCCAAGTACCAGCGAACTCCTCCCTCCTCTCCTCCCGTTTTTTTCTCAGACTATAGAGGGTCTACGTTTCCTTGTGTTCTCCTTGCCTATCCAAAAACTATCGCACCGTCTCCGAATTTGTCTCGAGGTGTCGGTTCACCCCTCCGCACGTCAGGTGATCCTGGCCAATCTAATCACCGTCTGCCCAATTCCGCAGGTCCCATCATGGAGCATTTTCATCGTCGAACGCCGCAGCATCATCTGGGTTGCTCGTGCTCGTAAGCTGGTGCAAGCCGTCTTGAACTGAAGTTTCCGCTCCCCCTAGCTAAAAGTTTCCTCCCGTGTTTCTAGCTAGATCTGTCACGGCCGCCTCCTTTTCTTCCTTCTGATGACTCACCTCCAAATTCACGACGCGGGGTATCGACGAGATCTTGAAAGCCAGTATCGCAACCGTGTTTTATAGTCACGCGCAGCCCGTGTCGCTCCTGTCCGCCCCCCCCCCCCCCACCACACCTCTAGATCAGCCCTTAGTTGCGCATGGCAAATCATCCTCTCAGTTTATTTCGCGTTGGTCCTGCTTCCCTCATTTATGTCTTGTCAGCGTCGGAATTGGACGAGACCGTTGTCAGTCGGAGGGACCTATCTTCTTTTTCTATTTATAGATTCCCACCCGGCCGTTCCCAGTTCCGCCTCCCGATCGACCCCCTCACTAGGTGCAACAGCCACAGTGAATAAGGCCGAGAGATAAACGCGCTAGTTTTCAGTCTTTCTCCCGGTGCACGTGCACTCCCCTTCTCATTATGAGCTCCGACCACCTGGGTCCGATTCGCGAACGCGCCATGCTGTTACAGATTTCATCCTTCCACCGTCAACATGCTCTCAGGTGGTCGCCCACGTCTTTGCGGCTCTGCCGTTTCTCCGATCAGTTCTTTTTCTTGAATGACTGAGTGTCCTCCCGAATTTGGGATCTTCGGCGACGCATCGTTTTCCCACCGACCTTTGGTGTAGTTCCGTCTCGGTGAAGTTCTTCTAATGAACACGGCGTGTCCTTGAGAGCATTAGTATAAGCCCACCGCCGTACTTCTTGTGCTCGGGCAGTGTTTCCATCGTTTTGACTAGAGCCAAGAACCGAGTGACTTTTTCACCCATGAAACTCCGAGTAGATGGAGTACGTGTTGCTAGGTTCAAGTCTGTCCCCAGACCCTTCTTATACGCTTTAAACTCTTTTTTTTATTAAACGAAGGACCTCTTTGAGATTTCAATCATTACCCTTCCTTTCCTTCCTCCAGCCTTTCCAATTTCTGCGGCAGGACAAGTTTCGGCTTCGCTTGTGCTCCCTTTTCCTGTAGGCCTTCTGAGGGATCGTCCTCTCACGGGCGATCTTCCTTCCCCATCACCATAAGAGCTTTCGCGATCGTATTAATCGAAACCCGTCCCCGTTTCTTTCTTATCACGGCGCAGTCATTTATGGTATAGACCTACGGTCCAACGGTTTTAGTAGATCGTCGGGAGTCTCTCTCTTATTATTTTTTTCGAGTATTTTCTTCGATCAGGTTCGTGTTTCTGCTTAACCCGTGTTTATACCAAAAGGCGCTCAACCGTCTGAACGGTGCCCCCCCCTTGCGACTCTCCGACACATACACCTACTCTTCTCATAACGGCGAGAAGTTCTCCGCGATGGATGGGATCCGCACTTGCCGGGCTATCCCTGCCAGTGACGTCGAACGCTGCCTTTTTTTTCCAGGTTGGGTCTGGTTTGGCCAGTTTGACGGTACCCTCTTGTATCACCCAGTCTTATCACCGTTCGCGTTATTTTTCCATTTTTCGGAGCCACAGTGAGAGGAACAGTTCTTAATGAACTGTCAGTTGTGCTCGCTCGCTGGCCTACCCCCATTCAATTTCCTCCCATACTACGTCGTTACGCAGCATACAAGATCTTCGGCGAGACGACCGCACTGTTCGTGGAATGTATAGATGTTTTCT
>Ga0179593_1220657_pt1 | contig 10754 bp, 7 predicted proteins | sample CZODoug2_1_08_16_FD_185931 | JGI IMG/M metagenome (GOLD analysis project Ga0179593, IMG submission 185931) | Vadose zone soil fungal communities from Angelo Coast Range Reserve, California, USA - CZODoug2_1_08_16fungal (PacBio error correction) | ecosystem: Environmental > Terrestrial > Soil >... | reverse complement strand
CTACCGCGCCTCTCCACGTTTGCGACGTTTCTTTGCCATGGTTGATGATATGGGGGAAATTGACCCCCTGACTCTCCTTGCTGAGTCCGAGCAGCTTCATCGCTTTTTTTTACCCCCCAGCCCGATTTGACTTCGTCCAAGGCTTCACGGTGATCAACTAACGCGAGACCGACCATGGACATAGAGGCCCCGGTGTCCTTCCTACTGCAGTCTCCCCGTCGCCGGGCGGTGCACCAGGGTTCGGTTATATCATCCGAGACCCGATCCGCACAGGACCCCTCCTCCACCCACCCTTCCAGAAGGTTTGCCACCATATCTCTCGGTCAATGTCTCCCCCTTGTAGCTAACCTGTTAGGGTTTTTTTTCCTGTTACTGGTCCTTTTCCGATTTGGCGTCATTCGTCTTGTAAAGAAAGTCTTTTTCCTACGCACGGCCCGCTCCCGGTACATCCACGAACCGTCGGAATGATTCCTTTTTCTCGTTTTTCTTAGATCCATTCGTTTCGTCGCGAGCGTTCCCGTTCAACGTCTTTCTATCTGGGGTTTCCGTTCTCGCGCGATAAAGAAAGGAGCTGATTTGTTTTGGAAGTGGTTGCTCCGTAGTAAAGTCCTGAGGTTTTTAGCGGTAGGTACGCTTTTTTTTGCAAACCTCCTCACCAGTCGAATTTGCGGCGTTCCCTTCCAATGCCACTCGGCGTACATCGTGATAAGATACGGTTCCAATCGCTAGGGGCTATTGCCTTTCTTTCTTCTTCTTTTTTTTCCGCGGCGTCGGCCTTTTTGGTTTTTTTTCCGACTGAACATCTCAAACCTGTCGAAATGTTCCCCTTTTTTCCCTGGTTCATTTTTAGCTGCCTGCGCGTCCTTGATCCGCCTACAAACGGCATCAAGTCCATCGTTCCTCGCCCGTTAAGATCTTATTTCGCCACCTCTCTCCATTCCAGGTTCCCCGTCCGAGTGCCTACCCAAATCTGTTCATTTCTCTTCCCGAGGTGATAGACCCTTTCTTTTCTGCCGATGAAATCCTTGCCCCTCCTGATCTCAGGGAGCAAAGACCCTGACGAATCATCATGGTTCAACTTTCTTTTCCCTCTTCTTTCGCGGCAACTTCCCAGTTCTGTAGCTGAAGACCCCATAGCACGTAAACGGTGAGGAAGTAGTCACCCCCTCTGCGCCCTTTTATTCGCGCCACGATACCATACTCTAAGGAAGTCGCTATTCACCGTCTCTTGATCCTTCGGCTCCGCCCAACATTCCCGTTGGGCGCCTATGGTCCTTTCCTCCCATGAGGTAATCGTACTAGTCTGCCCGAGGCGCAACCTGTGTACCTTATGAAGCTGGTGTGTCCTTTTTCATCCTAGGAGTCGGCAGAGTTTCTTTTTTTCTCTTCTCATTACCTTTTCTTCCTTCTGCGGAATGAGACAAAGTAGAACGAAACGATCCGCCGCGCCTGACGATACTTTAAATCTCCGGTCTCGGCGGCAGATTGTCCAGCCTCGTGGCCTCTCTGAGTCCGAATCGCTCGCTCATTTCTTTTTTCTGTCTTGTGTATCTCTCCTGTCTCGTTGTTGATTCGCGGACCGAGTCGGGGCTTTTGAAGAAATAGGAGGTCTTTTGGCCCCGTACCTCAGGTCTCGTATGCTTTCACGCCCTCAGTCTGTGTGAACTCGAGCCCATCGTACTTTTCTTTTTTGGCCAAGATCTTTTCCCGATCCGTACTGAAAACACGGCCTTCTCTGACTGGCTGTTATTCTTGTTTTTGACAAACGACGCCTTTTTTTCTCGCTTCTCCTTTCTGGTTTCCTTGGTGAGCTACTGCTTTTTTTGGTTTCCCCCCGCCGGTCGGTGACACAACTGTATGCTGGACTTTCTTCCTCCCCCTGATGCCCTCGCTATTGCATTGTCCCAGCATCAACTGCCTCTCCTTCTGGTGAGCAGGCGAGCCGTTGAGTTTCTTTTTTTTGTTCCCCCTTTGAGGGGTCGTCGTGCGTCTTTTTGTTCTTTGCGTTTTTGTCGCCGAGAGATGGTCGTCCATGCGGTTTCCCGCAGTCTGCGCTCCTCTCCCTCACCTGCTTTTCGGAGGAACGGTGCTTGTCAGAGCCGAGGTTCGTTTTTTCGCTTATCTTGCGGGGGCGGTTCTCCTTTTTTCCGCTTTATGCCTGTTCCCCCACTTTCCGCCAACAAACAAAGCTCTTTTGCCACTCCTGTGTCAGCTTGGGAGCCCCTTCGAAAAGACTTTCGTCACCCCCCCACGGGCGATGCCTCATGTTTCCCCCACCCTTGACAGCTGCCCCGATCTTCCAGTTGTCATTGTGACAATTCTGTTCCTCAGGCGCGGCCGATTCGAGTCTACCCTTTCCCTTTGGTTTGGAAGGTCCCTTCTCACTTTTATGGATTAGCTGAGATGACCTCATCTTTGAGGAAGAGCACTGCAACCCCTGATTTGAGCAGTACTTGTTTTTCTCCTATGCTTACTTTACTTCTTGCTGATGTACCCGAGAACGTGTCCGGCTGGAAGCACCTTAGAACGGGACGTCTTCGTCCTGCCTCCAGTTTTCTTCGCCCGCTCCTTTTCGCTGTAATTTCCGCAGCAGACGAGACCAGCGACCCTCTTTTCGAGGGCCCTCTTCCCCTTCTCCAACCAGAAAATGACGAAAGAACCCCGGTGTTGCTTCGCGGCAGGCGTTCATCCGTACAAATTCCTATCAACTATTTTCCCGGCACTCCTCCAGGGGAAGAGCCCAGCAAATAGTGATCCGTTCCCGTTTCAGGATGTACTCGCTCGGGTCGCCTCCACGATATACTTGTCTCGACGAAGTTCCGTGCGCACCCCCCCTCCAATTAACTTTTCTTTTATATGGTCCGCCGCAGAGGCTGGCGGGCTTCGCCTCTTTCCGCATGTGATCCTGCACGGGACGAACGTTAGTGTGTTTCCTAAGACGATCAACTGTGGTCCCCTTTTTCTTCTCCCGGTCCCCAATCGCGGGTGCCTCTCCGACTGTGGCTTCGTACAACACGCACCGCTGCCCAGGTCCCTCCCTTGCCCCCCACCTTTTCAAACTTCAAAACCAAACCCAAAACCGCGGTTTTATTTACCGCCCTGCCACGATGTCGTACCATGTCCGCGGACCCTGTAGAGGCATTCCTTCGCCTAGTCTAGATTCTTCATCCCGTCCCGATCTCTCCGGCGCCCTTCCCTTTTTTAGTTTTACCCCCGAGGTTCGACAATTCATGAGGATTCGAATTTTTCCCTCCCTATACACTTTATCGCTTTACCGATCTTTGAAGCCCCTTTACGGTGCGAGTTGCCCCCGAACGTAACCAATCTTATACGCTATTCTAGTAATCTGAGACGACGTATGAAGGAATTCGTCGCTGTTATTTCGCATCAAAGTCTCGGAGATTTCTTTCCCTCTCCGTTGTTTTTTTGTTCTTTCTCGATATTTCTCATGTATCACCCTTTTGATGTATCCCTCCTTCGACCTGGATTATTCTCTTATCTTCTCGTTATGCCCTCTGCGATCGTCTGGGTTCCAATGTGTCGGGCAGCTCGCAAACTAGTGGCTGTCACCGTTAGGTAACTCCCTTCTCCCGTGCTAGTGCTGCTGAGACAAAATTTGCCGAAGAATCAGCATTCTTTCCTCGATCAGCAAGGACCCCATTCCGATTTAGCCTTTCGTCGGAAGGGATGAATCCGAGTTTTTCGCGACCCCAGTTTCCTCCGAAACCTGCTCGTACCATGGTTACCGAACTTTTCGGTTACCCCAAACGAGGAGGATTATTTGTTGGACAGCGGGGTTACCTGAAGGGTCCGGGGTTAGGGTGTCCTTGGCAGCGTACCTGAAGTCGTGGAACCTCGATGGGCAACGGCGCTTTTTTTGTTCTCCAATATCTTCATTGGAACAGAAACCGGTTCCCGTTGATGTCTTAAACCGTTCCCGGTGCCTTCTATGCCTTCCCGTATTGCGACTTGCAAGCACTGTCCAGCTGATTTGGTTACGTCAGCTAGTTCTAAGATACGGTCTTGTATTGATTGCGCAAGTTCTCCGGGGCTATCCTATCAAGTCGGGTCTTCAGGAGAGCCTCCTTCCCTCCATGAACTGGCCTGATCTCTCGATTATTCTTCCCCTGGAGTGCTTTCGATTTTCTCATTTTTGAGGATTTCGAAGTACCTGTCCTGCGAGCGTACCCCCACTGATCGGTCCCCTTCCTTTTTGGTTTTTTCGGCAGATTCCCTGGATAGAAGTTTTGGAATGTCGGGTCGGCGGTCTTTCTTTATCAGGCAGGAGGGGTTTCCGGCGTTCTTTGGATAGAAATGGATTGAGAAGCTCAATTCGTTCGGCCTTGACTTTTACCGGTCAGGGCTCGTTTACATCGTCCGACGTGAGCCCCCGTTCTCCGTCTCCGGATCGAACCGCCCGCTAACGTTCGCCTGACACCGCGTGGTTTCCAGTCCTCTTCCTTGATTTCTTCCATCATTTCTCCGCGCTCCGGCCCCTTGCTTTGAGTACACCTTCCACCCGTGTGTTAATTTTTCTACTTCCACTTATTCCGTTGACTTCGAAACTTTCTTTTTTTCGACCCCCCAGTGGTCCCCCCTTGCAGATTAGCATCCCTTGTAATTTTTTTTCCACGCTTTCTTAGAACGTTTATTCCCCCCGGTTGCATGACCTTTCCTTTCTCTCGCCCTGGTTTAAAATCTGACAGGTCTTTTGGTGCCCTAAAGGCGCTGTTGTTTTCCTTGCCGTTCTACCCAGGACGAACAGACGACCTTGAGAACAGAATCCCCTCTCTGCCGCGAGCATTACCCCTATAGCTCCTCCCCCGGCGCGGACAGGTTCCTTCTGCCGGACACCTCCTTTCCGGGTCCTTTGATAACAGACCTGCTGGAACGACCTCCTCACTGGACTCAACAGAGCTCAGGCGACCGCGGATCCTCTTGCGCCTGCTCGGACGAAACAGCCTGAACTACCCCCAGCACCGGGACACTCCGTTTTTTTCTTCCGATGCTCCCCGCGTCCGTCGTTTTTCTTTCTTGTTGTCATGTTGGCACGATAATCGTGTAGGTGTCATTCTCGGTCCATATTTCAGACGTCCGATCTCCCCGTTTGTCACTTTTTTGGGGTTGCACGTTGTCCCTTTCTTTTTTTTTTGAGCTAGCCAGGAAACCGACCGGAATTTTCTGTGCCACGCTCTTTTTCCGTTTTCGACACCCTTCCCCCCCCGGCCAGATCTTGTTTTCTTCAATGCCTTTTTTTTTTTTTGGTAATCCGTCCCCTTGAAAGTCTGGCCACAAGCAAACTCCTGACCGCCCCCCTCTTTTTGTTCGCGCGTTCCCTCCTCCCTGGTTTATATCGGATGTGATTACCAGCAGTTATCCCCTCTTTTCTCTTGGTCCACCATGATCTTCCCTCCGATTTTGTCTTTGACAACACGACCGGTCCGGCTCGCAACCGCGACAGCGGCTATCCCAGCACTAGTCAGACGACTTTTCGTAGGCGGCGAGTTCGAGAAGTTTGGCAGGTGGCACCCCCCGTCTTTGCCAATTTAGACGATTCCCCTCCTTCTATTTTGCCCCGCCTCCTGGCAAGGCGCGGACTGTCGATAGGTTAGTTCTTCTTGATCAGGCGCAGGTGTTCTATTTCGGAGAAGGTAATTCTCGAGGGTGCCTAGAAGAACGCATTACGCCTAAGATAATTCGGGAAGCCGATCACCTGCCGAAGTTCCGAAGGGGCCAGCTTTTTCCGACCCATAGGGAGGAGATCCGATTTACCCCTTAGGCTCCGAGTCCCCCGTCGCCACCAACTTTTCCTTCTATTATCTCCTCAGGATAACTCCTTCCCTTGTTGTCAATAGATCGTCTTTTTATATTTGAGGTTGCGCTCGGTTTTTGCCTCGGCGGTTCTCACTTCCTCCCCCCCGTTTAACCGGTGCGACGCTTCTAGTTGAATCCTTTGTTTTCCTCCCCCGAAGATCAAGTTCCTTTTCCCCCCGGATTCACCATTTGATGATTAAGCCGGTGATTTTGCTCCTGAGATAATTTCGTCTGTTCTCTTTCTCGGGCCAGTCATTAGGCACGCGTGTTTCCCCCCCCTTCGAAAGCTCTGTTGACCTTATTGGTCGGAACTCCTGAAGTGAAGTTTCTGGCTTGTTCTCTCTGGCGAAATACTGATCTGCCCTGTTGCCCCTTCTCTGTTATGCCTTTTTTTCTTGATTTACGTCCGAGTCGTTGCCAGTCATCTAAGTTCCAGGCCCTTGGGCTTTTAATCTGGTTGCACAGTATTCCCTTTGGATCTTTGTTCCACCAAACCGCTTTGTCCCGACGAATTCCCACCGACCCGCGGCCCCGTCTTTTGTGATCTTTGACCTGCCTAAAGGTCGATTTCAATCTTTTCTTCCCTCGACTTGTAGTCGGGTGATAGGCCTTCGGAAGTTCTTCGAGCGCGCCAACTCGACTTTGCGTAGGCCCTGGGGTGCGCCCCCCCCCGTTACCTACTTGAGAGAGAAACTAGCTTTCGAACTGCACATCGGAAAGCTCCCTTTTTGCGTGGATAGAGACGTCCTCCCTGTAAAACCCCGCTTCCCTCGTTTTCCCATTGAACAGGGACAAGACTACTCCTCCTCAGCGATATTCTTTTTTTGTCGCTAATGTGCTCCTCCACCCATCAGTAGGCCTTCTATTTTTTTTGTAGGGAAAGGCGGTCCTGTTTCCGTTTTCTTTGCCCTACACGTGCGACCCTCTTCTTTCCGTATTGACGCCCGGGTTTCCTCCATCCTCCCCTTCCCCACATTGAATAAGTTTTACACCAGCTACGGTTCTCTTCCCTGATCACGGGATGTGTCAATCTGGAATTGTTATGTAGCTGTTCCTGTTAGGTAATACGTTTCCTCTTCTCAACCTGAACCAGGGTTTGAGGTCATCGGCTTTCTGCCAGACTGCGATGGGTGTCATTTTTCTTTCCACACGGTTCTTATAGGAAGGGTTCCTTTTGTTGATCAACCGTATCTCTCATTTGACTTCATGAAATAGTGGATGTGGTGGTTCCCCTCCTCCGCGATTGCTTTCTTTTTTTTCGAATACTGCTGCTCTGCTGGGGTCCGACTTTTCCCTTCTAGAAAACATGGCTATGGCGCGGTTCGCTAAGGTGATGTTTTACTTTTTCCTTTTGTATCTTTTTTTACATCCTCCGTTGTTGTGTTTTGTTTTGCTTACCACTACGAACCGTCACAAGCACCCCCCCCCCATTCCCCCTTCCCGTACTTCCGCAATGGTTGCTGATATGTGTACTCTTTAGACCCAATCTAGCAGGCTTTGAGTGCCTAATGCCGCTCCATAGCATTTTCTTTCCTTGCCCCCGATCCTTTCGTACAAGGAGCGCTGTTCACCAGCACTCTTCCCCTCCACATGACATAGTCCTTGAACTTTGTCCGGGACATGCTTCCCGTAGCCCGCGCCCTGATCCCCTCAAAAGGTTTCGGGTATAGAAGCGAGACCTCCCCTGCACTTTCCACGCCTATGGCATCCACCCCTCCGGTTGCACTCTTGAATTTCTTCATTGGTCCTACCCTTCTCCTTCCATGTAGGCCATTGGGGGAACGTCATCGGCCGTCCCGGTTTCCCCCCCCCCCTCTCGTGTGGGGTAAGAACTTATTGTCCTGACGACTTGAACACTGCGCCCGGCCCGCCCACCGACAACCGACCCCTTCCTGCTCTGTTCTAAAGGATCGCCCCCTCCCTTGCGCTTTCATTTCTCCTCTTTCCACGGTTAAACCGTTTAGTGCCTGATCTGGGGCTTTCTTCTCTTTTCTCGATAACTTCTTTTTTTTTGCGAGCGGTATCCTGGAATGTTTGTGTCGTTGACCTTCTCTTTCAGCTAGCGGTCTTTGGATGGGTTTACCCCCAATCCTTCACCTTCGAATTTTCTCGCCCGTCCCCTTCTTTCTCACAAAACCGCGGCGGACCGATTTGTTGATCCGATTAACTTCAATACTGACGGCTGCTTTTCTATGATGACTCCCAGACTAGCAGGGGCTTTGGTTTTTCGGTCTTTGGCAAACTCGGTTGTCTTCTTTTGTGTAGCACGAACCCCTTGTCGCACTGGTTCCCCCAGGGAGGACCCCGGTTTTTCCCGTCTCTGCCGTCCTCTCTTCAAAGAACCTTCGTCCCCAAATGTACAAGCTTTTGCGCCGTCATATCACAGGATTTCCGCCTTTTCTTGGCCAGCAGCTTACCTTTCTCTTGTCCAAAATTAGAGGTAATCTCCCCGCTTTCTAGAACCTCGGCAGACGGATGTCGAGGAAGCCGTCGCCATGTCTCTCAGGGAGCATCCCACGTTCTTTCCATTACATTGTTGAAGAGTGGCACCGCCTGTTTCGGTCCAAATTCCCTTGCTTTTGCAGCATCTCCCCTCACTTTTTGAGGAAGTAGAAAAAGGCTGACCTAAAACCTTCGCTGCTAGCCCATCCATAAAAGAACTGATCGTTTCCCCCGATTTCGAGGTTGATCCTTTCCCTTCTCTAAGTCGAACTCGTTGTGTCTCGATTGTCTTCTTCCCTCGTTCATCGTCCTCGAAGCCTTATTTCGCACCCTGATGCTGACCCCCTCGAAATTCGAGGTTAGACCTTCGTCCATTTCTGCCGTTCGTCCTTTCGTTATTTGGGTGGATTTTCCTTTTCTCCTTAATTCGCCGCCATCTCCTGCGTTCTTTTTCCCAGAAGAAACCCCTACCTCCCGTCCTATCTGACGATCATGGTGACACGCCTTTGTTTCTTCATCTTTCCGCGGTTTCAACCGCGAAGAGGTGCATTCGATCTCTAGGGCGTCTCACGATGGCGGTTTCTTTCTCTTTCTCCTTTGCTCTGCTGAGGTCCTTTTTTGTTTTTCCCTGACCGAACTGGAGGTCGATAATGGTTTGCCCATCCCTAATTTTGTAGACGATACTGCGTCTCTCCCATCTAAAAGTTCTGCGGACCGCGTTTTTTTTGACCATCGTGTGAGGATAGTTGATTTTTCCCATTAGTAAGATCACTCGTCAATTCACCGACTGATTAGTTTTTTTATGTTCTCACCCGACGAAGTTTATTTGGAAGAGTCCGAAGGATTTTTTTCTGGTTTCTTTTTATGAGCTTTACCGTAGGGCACCAACCCCAGTAAGAGCTTTCGTGCACCGTTTCGATCTGAATTTCCCATGATGGAAAGAGATTCCATAGTCCTCATCTTCTTTTCACTTCTGCACCTTTACAGAGTCGCCGCCAACCCCCCCACCCCCCCCCCCCCATACCATTTTTCTCCTTTCTCTCCTTGAGTTGTCCTGTGCTTTTGTTCTTTTCCCTTTTCTGTTGTCGAGAGTTTTTTTTTTTTGCGTGGGTAGAAGATTCTTGGTTTCAAGTGACGGACGTAGTTCAAAGCAGTCCCTTCTTCTCTAAAGCACTTTTTTGTACTTGTGAAAGGTGACACCTGCCGTTTTTCGATCTGAGTACTGTAATCCTCTTTCCCTCTTGGGATGGTTATTAAATTTTTTCGTTTTCGGGACTTTTCATAACCTTTCCTCCCCCACCCAGAGAATGTGAGGTCATTCGTCCCGGTAAGTGTTTTTTCCAGATGACACTTAATTAGGTCCCTACCCTTTCTCATTCCTTCCGCTGTCCCAAACGTTACGCTTCTATTCCTCGTGAAGGTGGACTGTTTTCCCACGCATCTCTTGCCTTTCCCTTTTGGCGACTTTTCTACTTCGCAGTCATGGGTGTGGAATTGTTTCTGCCCCCCGTTTTCAGGCTTTTTTCCTCTCCATAAAGGAAGAGCACTTAAACACGCTGTGGCCCTCCTTACTTTGGAGTTTTTTTTTTTTTTTCGATCACTCGCGGACGGTTCCTGTTTTCGGGATTAAGTCTTGAAAGGACTTCTTCATCTGGCGGACCGGACCCTCTTCCCCGCTGAGCAATCCAGTTCTCGGCTGCTCGGAAAACCCCCTGCTGCGTACTTTTTTCTCGCCTCCTAAACACCGCTTCTGTACAAGACCTTCTCGAAGACATGGCATATGACTCGTTCATCAATTCCCCTGCCTCCCTTCCTTTTGGACTGCGTCCTTTGTTCTCATGACGTCCCTAATCCAATTTCTCCCTCGTCCCCTCCTGGGTCTAAGAAAGTCAAAGATCTCAGGACCATTCATGGGAGTCGATTCGGGCGCTCCCCCACCTCCTCTCTCTTATCTTTTTTTCGTTCGCCCCCCCCCCCTTCCCAGGAACCTTTCTCCTTTTGACTCCTACCATGGCTGGGGGACTTTCGTCAAGTGGAGCCTGATCTGCATTGTCCCCCCCTCCTTTCTTTTTTTAGCGCCGCTCATTTTTTGAAAAGGGGCTCTATCCTTTGCTCACCGGTCCCCCGCGCCGGTTTCCCCGCTGAACCCTTTTACTTTTTTCGACAAACAGTACCTCTTTTTTGTCACCGTTTGCCCCCCTCCTTCGCGCGGTCTGTCACCCCCTATTGTTTTTCCTTGATTCCCTTTGAGTCCCCCTGTTTTTTGAACCGGCTAGATCTAACTACTTCGCTCTCCGCTCCTTCTGCCCCCCCCCCCTTGGGCGTTCTGCTGCGTCACGTCAATGTTTCTTTGATTTTTCTCGGCTCCCTCTTTTTACCTCCTATGACCTGAGTTCATCACAGGTGGCGCTTTCCCACCACCTTACCCACTCGTTGCACTCGTACATTCTCTTTTGTTGCTCTGGTCGTTTTTTTTTCTCATCACGTTGACCATTTTT
>Ga0179593_1398274_pt1 | contig 10755 bp, 18 predicted proteins | sample CZODoug2_1_08_16_FD_185931 | JGI IMG/M metagenome (GOLD analysis project Ga0179593, IMG submission 185931) | Vadose zone soil fungal communities from Angelo Coast Range Reserve, California, USA - CZODoug2_1_08_16fungal (PacBio error correction) | ecosystem: Environmental > Terrestrial > Soil >... | reverse complement strand
TTATTGGCTTTCTTTTTCTTCGTCTGATGTGCCCGGCCTTGCGCCCCCTTCCCTTTCCGGATTTTTTCACGCTTCCGGGCAGGTGTCTCCTCCCTTTTCTCCCCCTCTTGTTACAACTTCCCCCCATCAACCTTTGTGATACACTCTAAACTAGGTCATCCGAGGGTTCTTTTTCCTCCCCCCCCGATTCAGAAACTTTCTCTCTCATTATGCCTGTCGTCTTTTCATCCGGAAGCTTTTTCCTTTCCCTCTTTTGGCACTCAGCTTCCTTGCCAGGAAGGCCGACGACGGTATTTCTTTTTACTTATGATACCCCCCCCCCCACCACAACCTCCCTGCCCCCCCTTGCCGCCATTGATATCCTTCTTCGGTGTTGTCATAGGATGAGGACCATCCATTAACAACAATTCCATTTTCCGACTGCTCCTACCCTCTTCAGGCAGTACCGGTCCTCCTTTACTCCTCTCGTCGCACTATGGATGTCTGTTCCTCCGGTGAATATACCCCCCCCTCTCTTTCGAGTAGGAGTTCCCCCGCTTATCCGCGATCGTCTCATTCGGCCGGGCGTCTTTTTACCCCCCCGTTGCGATGGAGCCTAGATACTCCTGCCGCAGTATCTTTGATTTTTAAGTTTTTACAATCTCGCCGCAACGTTTAATATTTCCTTCCCTTTCTTGCCCGTCGGCCCCACCATTTGGTTAGCTGCCTCTATCACCCTTTCATGTTTTTCCCCCGCGGGTCCGAGTCATTTCGACCCTGTGCCCACCCATTCCCTCTGTCCTCCTTTTTCCCCCCTTGAAGCTTGAACACCATTTTTTTCCTGATCAAGGCTTGAACTCTTCTCTTTCAGTCGCTTTTTTTCCCACTTCGCTACCCTGTATCGGCAACGATCCCCGTTATCATCCAGTCTTCCCCCTTACGTTTCTTTTTTCTCTTCCTTCTTTCTAATAAAAATCCTTTCCTCTGTCGGTGTGTTTTGACCCCGAGATGGGCTTTCCTCTCTTCGCAATACCAGATTAACCCCGTCGCCTTCATCCCCTCGCTCTTGACGTTCTCCCGCTCCCGGTTTTCTATGAGGTCTCTTGTGTCTCGTGATGGAGTCTTCTTCTGACATTTGTCATCGGCGCTCTCTCCTGGCTCCTGTCTTGCTAATTGTCCCCCTCCGACGATTACTTCTCTCCCCCTTGTTTTCCTTTGCTGACTTTAGGCGAATTCGCGTTACCCTCCTGCATGAGATTTCGTCTTTCCTTTACTAGCAAACTCTATCCCTCCCTTTTCCTCTCCCTCTCCTCCCTTCTTTCCCCGTCCCGATCCCCCGGACCTTTTCCCAGTGATTCGCAAGGGGTTCCTGTCTGCGAAAATTTCCCTCTCCTTCCCTACCAAAGTCCGATGCCGCCCCTTTTCTTTGCGCCACCGTTTGTGCAGGAAGGCGATTCCTCGCTCTTGCTCCCCCCTTTTTGTCTAACTCTTCCTCGACCCTTTATTTTCTCCTGCTCTTCGTTTTCCATCTCTCTCACCCCCCTCCGACGCACCGTTGATTTCGCCCTCCTTCTTTGACCTTTCCTCCACACTTTTTTTTTCCTGCTGCCGTTTGAAATTTGTCTTTCCCCCTTTCCCCACTTCCTGTCATGGCGTTCCTCTTCTTTTCTCTTGCGCTCCTTTCTCCCGAGGTCCTCCTTTCTGCGACTCCCACCGCACAGTCCTTCCTGCCCTCTCCCCAGCCTTACCAGCAGCCCCTTTGACCTCACGCTAAGGCAAGCGAGCGCCTACGACTCTCCTTCCCGCCCCCCCACACACCCTCACACCCCGCGTTCTTACCCCACACCAGACATGGACCTTTTTGCTCAGTCAGAGTTACGCCGAATGGAGGCCTACATGGTCGCCCCGGGTCTCTTGCTGTGCCTTCCTCTCTATGTCGTATTCTGGTGCCCTTTAAAGAGTCACTTTCCTGCTGGACGATCCATATTTTGGTGCCATGGTTTTCCTTTCTATGGTTCCGAAGATTTATATTTACAGTTGTCTACGTAACTGCGCGGAACGTTTTACTTTCGGCTTTTTTCCTCCCACCCTTGTTCAAACCCGACCTCATTACCTTCGTGTTACCTTATGAGGCAACCATCTCAAACTTTTCTAGCCCTTTTTTTTCCTACCTCTTTGAATTAGTTCCTGATTCGTTCTGTCACCCTCTGCCAGTTCGTTTCTCATCACCTTCGCAATTCTTCTTTTCTCCCCCCGCCCGTTATGAAGAGTAACCTTTTATGGGCGTACGTTAAGTTAGACCTCTCTTGTTCCTCCCCTCTTCCGCATATCTCGCCGATTTTCTGACTTCTCCATCACTGTAACTCTCCGGTTCACATTCCCCGTTCCATTCGGGGGAAGGTTCGCAACTTTCCGCCTTGCCTTCACGGTGCAATTCCCTCACATGTTCGCATTAATCAAAAAAATTTCACTTTTTCTAATTCCGGGCCGATTTTACGGGTGGTCCATCCACGACTACTCCTATCTAGCGTGTCTTCCTTATATATTCATAATAGGTCTCGCCACCGTCGGGTGACCTACGGTTTCAACTCCACCTTTTGGCTTATGTTTTTCCCTTTCAAAAACAGCTTTACTATGTCCTGTCCTGGAGGTGATTGCTTTTTATGCCGAATATCTTTACAAAGGATCTCTCCCTGAGAGGTCCTTCCTTTTTCTTCTCTACTCATCCGATAGATGCCCTCGCCTTACATAGGTCTATTAACTCTCTTTTTTTTCCTTTTATGACCCCCTCCCCTCCCCGTAAATTCCTCCTCTCCTCTCATGCCCCGCCTACAGTCTTTTTTCATTGTCGTCGAGGATTCTTTCAATGCTGGTCGGACCTTTTTTTTCCCCCGACTGACCCCCTCTTTTTTTCTTTTTCCCCCAGTACCCTTTTTAGGCCACGTAATTTCCTCTTTCTCGTTTCCTCTGCCTGCACCCCATAGCACTTTTCCTTCAGCAGCCGGCTTTCCCGTACATGAATCTTTTTTTCCCCTCGCCCCTGTTGCCTAACCTGTTTTTCTTCCCCTCTAACGCACTTAGCTTCGGATAGTTTTTTCGTATTCCGTCTCACCCCATCTCCGGCTTCTTATGTAGCCCTTTTCTTAGAGTTCCCGTACCCCTTTCTCCTTATTGCTTCCTTATGTACCCCGGGTTTATCGACCCGTTCCTCCATTTTTCTGTCTTATGCCTTCTTCTTTTTGCCTATTTGCGGTTCTCTCGCTCGAACTTCTGACATTTTTCTTAACCCCTGCCACATGCTTACCCCGACGCGACCTTTGAGCCCATAGTTAGTATCTGCCTCCTTTCCTGACATTTCTCCTCTTTCTTTTTTCCTCCCGATATTATTCTTTTTTTCCTGACGCCTCCGTTTTAACTGCTCGAAAGCTTCCTTTCTTACCCCCACAACCCCCCAAAACCCACAATACTCGCTATACCATCGCAACGCACTTTTAACCTTGTTCGAATATTCAGTAGAATATTTATCTTGTCACCCTCGTGGCCTTCTTCCCCTAGACGGTTTAACTCTTATCCGACAAGAAACCCTACCGAGTTGTTTTTTTCCTACCCCTATATTACGCCCTAGAAGACAAGTTTGTCTTCCATTTCGTCAGGTGCCTCCACCGCATCTTCCTCCTCCTCCCTTTTTTTTTTCGTCCTTACTGGTTAGCCCTCCCAAGGCTAACCTCCGTACATCCCCTCTCGGCGATTTTTCCCCTCGCGCCCTTCTCCCGGAAGTCCCTTTTTTTTTTCTGATCTAAGGTTTGAGGCCCCATGCCTTTCATCACGACTCTGTTTTCATGCTTCCTAGTCCATCTTTTTTTCTTCCATCGAGGGGGCGACATATTCTTTCCTCCTCCGTTGTTCCTAGTTCTTTTTCACCCCCCCTTTCCCTCCAGAGTGACCCTTGCATAGTGACTCTCCATTTATCCCCCTTTTGATTTGGATCTGAGATGAAAAATTTCTCCTCCCCACTTTCTTCGCGGAATAAAGCCCCTTTATTTTGCCCAACTGCCGAGCGCTCATCAACTCGTTCCGGTGAGTTTTATTTTCCTTTTATCTCTCTACCTCCAGTTTTTCATCTCTGCCCAATTTTGAGGAGTCTTACATCTGAAGCTACTCCGGTCCTCCCCCAGATATGTCGCTCGATATCCTGGTAGGAAAATTTCGGGTATTTTTTCCTCTTTTTCCCTCTTCTCTCCTCTGTCCGCGCTGCCCTTCTTTTCCATCTGTTCGAAGAAACCTTCCAATTGCGGTTTCTTGTATGAGCGCTCGTTTTTCGTTTTCAAAAGGTTATTTCGTCTTCTTAGTGCTTCCTTCCTTCCCCCATTCGATGTCCCCCCTGAGGAAGTGTTTTCCTCTGCTGCAGTCTCTCATTGGCAGCACCTGTAGCTTTGTTTTCCGTTCAGTCTTCCTTTAAGACAAACTTTCCCCCCAAGCCCCTCCCGATCGACCTCCCGTCGTTACCCTCCCCACGGGCTCACGACGACATCCCCCTCATATATTGCGACCACAAACCGACTTTGCGACCATTCCCCCGCGCCTCCTTCCGGGACGTGTGTTTTTGACAGCGGATCCTCGTCTTGACTCAGGCGATTTGTCGCCCCTTTTACCCACAGTCTTATAATTAACGCGCCTCACTTGACCCAATTAGCTCCCATTCCGCTCCTCCCTCTCTTCCTGCTTTGTTCTTCTCGCCTTGTGCTTATGCCGACTGTTAAGGTACGCACGACCCCCCTCTCCCCCCTGTCATTCCTTCCGCGCGTCTTTTTTTTTTTTTTTGTTTTGCGACTCCCCCAATCGGTTATTAGCTTGATCCTCACTGCAGCCTGACGACATCTCCGTGGTATCCCTCTTTCCCGCATTTTTCCTCTGATATTTTCCTTTCATTCTGGCCTTTGGCTTGCCTGAGGCCGGTTTCCTATGTTTTTCCCCGACACGCTGTCCTTCGTACCTCGCTACCTCTTTCTATGAGAGGCGAGGCCTTCCCCTTCCCCTTGAGACTTCCCTGTCTCTTTATCCCGATGCCTTCAGTTTTTTCTCCCGATTCTTCGGCCCTCTGTCTTCACCATCCTCCCTGCCCGACGGATTTCTGATGGTTGTTCAGATTCCCTCTAATTTCCCCTTTACTTTCACACGGGAAAGAACGGTCCTCCCCACGATTGACTCGCCAGATGCCCTTCCCCCCTGACTCCTCCCCCGCGAGTAGTCTTTTAAAAGCCTCGCCCCCCCTAAGCGGCGACTTCTTTTTTCTTTCCCCCTTAGACAATTTTCTGGACCCGGCCGTACCCTCTTCCCCCCCCTTTTCGTAAGGCGGCACGTTTGCGGACCCAGGTACGCCTAGATCGAATTTAAAGGATTTCCCTTCCCCTTGCCATTATGAGCTCCCCTCGACGAGCAATCTTTCCCTCAGCTTTTACTCTCCTCAAGCAATCCCCCTTTACCAGCATCACTCGGTCCTCGGTTCGCCAACTTTTTCACCCCTGACTTTCACCAGTTTGAGGATGGCCACAGGTGCTTTTTTATTACACACCCTCCCCTAAGGAATGTCACTCCTGTCCCCGATCGTTCCTTCTCCCTCACTCCCTCACAATGTTCGCGCGCACACACTTTTTCGCGCTTGCCATCTCCCCTTTCGCTCCCACTCGCCCCTTTCGTGACTTTCCGATGGCTTACAAGAAACGCAGCCCCCCCCCCCTTCCTAGCACCCATTTTTCTTGTACCCCTCATCCTCCCGTTTCAGATGTCTCCTGACCTACAGGGGCATGAAACCCCTTTAACCAGAGCTGTCTAGTCCCTCGGACCATGACGTGTTTGAAAACTCCTCTCCTTCTCGTTGACTTCCCCCCTCTCGCTCCGCCTAGCCACCGACAATCTTTTGGTCCATACAGGACAAAACGATTGATCGGATAAGCCATGCCCCCTTCCTTCTTCCCATTTTATTTCCGGATACCTGAAGGCTACGACTTTCTTTCTCTTTTGAGTCTTTCCGGCCTTGTGGCATCCACCTTTCTTTAGGGAAACTAGCTTTTGGTTTATTCTTTTTTTCGCTTGCAGACTAACATTGAAGGAACTCCCAGTTTTAATTCGCGTGTTATCTAGTGCGCACCTTTTTTCCTCATAACCCTCCTCCCACCCCCATGGGGGTTTTTTTGTCAGTTTAGCGCCGCCCCCATCCAACTATCGCACATCCCGTTTTTTTGATTCTGTTAGGTCTGTTAAATGCGCTGTCACGCTTAGGTGCCTCCCCTTCCTGTATTAACCTTTTTCTCTCCCCCTTGTGTGAAGTATTTTCCATATAAACCCTTTGTTCTCTCAATCTCACCGAGTATCGCTTATGTCCCCCCTGGCTCTCTTTGCTCATGTAAATTCATCGCTTTATTTCTTGAACCTCTTGGGCCTTTAGCCCAGCCCGAGTTTCCTGCCCCACCCCCTTTCCAGTCCATCGCCCCTTTCTTTGGCTTTCTCCGTCCGTCGTTCGCGGTTAGCTGCGGATTGATGTACATCGATATTTTGCTCTTATAAATTGTGCCTATCCCCTTCTTCATTCAGCGTTTTCACGCGCCTTCCCCGCATTTTCCTTGATCCCCATTTTTAGTCCTCCCGTCGGAGGTTCCGTTCCGACGCTTTAGACTTTCCTTCTCCCCGCTCCTCCTTCCTTTTTTTCCTGGCTCACACCCAGCAGACCATTCGCCAAGCGAAGCCCTCCCCCTTCCCCCCCCAAAGGAGAGTCCTCCGTATACGGCCGGGGGGCGTAGCTTTTCCGTTGACATCGCGCCCCCTTCTCCCCCCTACATCCACCAGGTACAAGTCCGCTTTTCTTCGAAGACCTTTACTCCCAAAAGTCCTGATTCGACTTTTTTGTCTCGTAGGCCTTTGCTCTTTCAAAAACCTGGTTCCGCCTGTCTCTGACCGCACGCTATACGAATAAGTTAAATCCCCCTCCTTTGTCCAGGGTCCCCTAGTAGGAACCTCCTTCTCTGTCCAGACCCCTTGCAGCCAAGAGGAAAGTGTCCTAACTTTTTTTTCCCCCTTTTTGGACCTGTGTTGCTCTCAGGCCGCTTTTCACTAATGTGGTCCTTGTGTGCCTGAAGGTTTCCCACGCATTCCGCCCCCCTCTACATTCCACCTTTGTCGAACCCTTGTTGGCCACTTCCTCCAGGTTCATCACAAGGGATTCTAACTACGTTATTAGTCCTGCCCCACTCCTGTCTTACCCTTTTTTTCTTTCAACTTACTCACCGTCGGCAGAGGCCCCATCTCCATCGCTCTCCTCTCTATGCCTCCGCTCTACTGCTCTCTTTTTCCTTCCGCAATGCCACCCTTTCTGATGCCCCCCTTCAAAACGAGAGGCAGACCCTTTTCGCTGCAGTAATTGCACGGTACCTGTCCTTCCTGTTGTATTCTCGGCTCCGAATCCTGTTTTTTTTTTTTTTCTTCCTACCCCCCCCGTCGAGAAACTTCCCAACCTACAGTGATGACCACCTTATTCCTCCTTAAGTTCGACTCTTTTCCAGTCTATTGCCGTGTTTTGTGTTTTACTGCCGTAGCAATTAACTCTTTTTTCTTCCTTTCTCCATTACTCCCCGTTACATGCATCTTCCGTCTTGTCAGTTTCATGATGGTGCACCATTCCTCCCTTACCCCTCTTAGATGTTTTACTGTTTTCCTAGTTCCTTACATCCCCACCCCTTTTCTTCCCCCCCCCTTTTCTTCGGCACGTGTGTTTGCTTATTTATTGTAACTGAAATTTTTCTCCCTTCCTTATACTTGTCCCTTGAAGCTTGTAGATAGCCTTTGACTTTTGGTCCTCTCCCTTCCCCCCTTCCCCCTCGTCCTCCCTCCTTTTCCAGTCAAGACGGAAGGCCACCATATGAAAGCTCGAGTACTCCCCTGTCATTTACATGCATAAATTATCGCCCTTGAATTTCTATATTTTTAAACTAATCCTTTTTTGTTTGCTCGAGCTAATTTTATTAGATTCTTTGCTTTCCGTCTTCCCGGTCTTCCCCCTTTTCTTCTCCTCTTTTCAGTAGTGGATTATTTTGGGATGTAGCTTACGGCGCTTTTAAAGTCTTGCCTGCGTTAGTCCCCCTTCCACCGCGCCCGGCCCTTTCCGGGTCCTGGTTATTCGAACCCTTTCTCCCTTGGTGTCCACGTCCCGACATCCCGCGTCCTTCTCCAGGGTGTTTAGGCATACGTTCCGGGTTTCTTCGATTTTATTGACAACTTCTCTATTTTCTCCTAATATGTCTTTTGCAGTTCCTGCTCTTTTCCATAGCTTGTCCCCCTGCACCTCTTCTATTGTCGTTCGGGTTCGCCGATACTTTAGATTCCCTTGAAGCCGCTTTTCCCTTTCTGATTGTCTTTCCCCGTTCCATCCAAAAAAACTCCCCCCTTCCATTGCTCTTCATTTATGATGCGGGTTCCCTCTCCCCTTTTTTGGGTATTATAATACCCCATATGAAACCCCACCCTTTCATTGTATTGCCTCTCCCATGACCCCCTTTTCCTGACCATTCCGACCCATTACGCTCTCTTCGACCCTTATGCCATCGGCCCTGTTGTTTAACTCTTCCAAGTGCTGGCCCCCCCCCCCTCCCCCAGACCTCTACTTGCCTTCTTTCTCCTTGTAGAGATGCCCTCACTCTCTTATAACTTTTTCCTGCTTTTGACCATCAAGTTGCGAATTTCCCGCGGCGATCCAGTAAGCGTATTTTTTTAGCCTTCTTCCCCCTTGTTCTAACCCCCCCCTTTCTCAACGGGTTGTATGAATGGTCTCACGTCTTTCACGCCAGGCCCCCGCACCATGTGGAATCTTGTACGTCCCCCGTTCCCCCACCAAGTGCACCCTCCTGTTTCCGTGAAATTTTCCTTGTGCCAAAATTCCCTCGTGTCACGACGTTTTCCAGGAGATTTCTTCCCCTTTTTCCTCCCATTGCTCGCCCACTATTATGGTTCCTCGTTCGTGGGCCTTCGTCAACCCCTTTCGAACCATTGTTAGGAAACCGACCCCCGATGACCCCTCCCCGCTTCTTGCACAGACGTTGACCTTGGGAGTTGAGAAGGCCTGCCGATCGCCGAAGAATAGAGGAAGCCTAGACCGGCACTGCCCTTTTTTTTCTCCCCCCCCCGAATCGGTAGTTTTCTTTCTCACTTACGATGACGTCGCTATTTTTCTTTGCCCTCCCCCCCACCCTAACAACTGGTAGAACGGCCTTTTCCCCCCCCTTCTGAAGTCTCCTCGCGGTTTTGATTGCAGTCGGACGCTTGTTTTTTTTTCTTAGCTTTTTATTCTTCCCCCCTTTCCCCCGCTGACGCGCGTGTACGGCCGAACTCGTCGGATGTTACCCGGCCTGCCACCCCCTTCAGAATGTGATCCCCCTGTCGCGCCCTTCAGGCGTGGGCCCGCTTTGAATTCATTCTTGGACTGCTTTTGTACCCAAGCCTATCCACCCAATCCCCCCTCAGTAAATCCCTTCCCAGCTTGTTTTTACTCGAAGAGGATGTAGATCCCCCTGCTAAAGCGGAAGAGATTGCAAGGTGTTCTTTCCTAGCGTCCCTCCTCCCTCATGACCAGAGACCCTTTCTCTTCCTTGACCCTCACCTTCTTTTTTTCCCCTGAGTGAAGTGAAGCTCTACCCTCTTATATGCTTTCTTCCCCTTTTTTTCTCTTCGTCATTTAAACCGCGCTTCACATTCTGTCTCCTACACATTGATTTTACCCAGGTATTAGCCCCTCCACTCTGATCCGTTTCCAGTTCTCACTCTGACCTCAGCAAACCCGCCTCGCACCCGTTGCCTTCTTACCACCTTTCGTCTTTTAGGGAGGACCACATCCCCCCCTTGTTAAATTTATGTCAGTTAGTTCTAATTGTCCCCCGATTAACCCCACCTCATTTCCCCTTCATCTCTTTTGTCATTCAGGTTTAGTCTGCATCGGCTCCATTTCCCTACGTTGTTCACCATCCCCCTAGGTCCGTATACGACGTTGTATGGCCCTTCCCCATTGTCATGTTTTATCGTGCACCGTGCTTTACTTTTCAACACGTAAGTCAGATCTCCTCCTTCTATCAAGAAAGCTCTTCCCTGTAATTGTCGTGGCTCTCACCCCTTCATTCTGAGTGTCCCTGCATTGAAGCCAATCCCCTCCTTTTGCTGCAGCCTGGTTTTATCCATCACTTTTCTCCTTCCCTTTCGGTCGTCCCTTTTTGGACGCTTGCGGCAAACCAGCTTAATTCCTATTTCCTTAGAAGGTTTTTTTGTCCCTACCCTGTTTCCTGCGTCACTCGTCAACGTGGCCGAGTTCATTCTCCCAAGAGTCTTTTGCTTGTAGAAACCTATGTACAGTCATTTTGTTTGTGACGGCTTTTTTTACTTGTCCCTCGTGGCTTCACTACGCCCCCCCACTCCCTCCTGTTACCTCCTCACGTTTGGGGTCACGGTTCTCTTATCCTCGGGTAACACATCCCCCAAGAGGATACTCCCGCCTCGCGCCAAATTTTCCTTCCCCCCTTGGTGATTTTTTTTTTCTCTTTTTCCCCATACGCTTTTTCCCAATTTTTTTTCCCCCTCTGGTGTGTATCCTCCCCTGAGAATGCTTTCCTCATCACTGTCCCTTGCCTTCTCCCTCCTTTTATTTCCGACCTTCCAATTGATGGTAGTAAGCCTTGAAAGCCCCGCCTCTTTCCTCTTTTTTTTACCCTCTGCTCCGCGTTTAGTCTGTCTTGCCCATGA
>Ga0179593_1332968_pt1 | contig 10755 bp, 14 predicted proteins | sample CZODoug2_1_08_16_FD_185931 | JGI IMG/M metagenome (GOLD analysis project Ga0179593, IMG submission 185931) | Vadose zone soil fungal communities from Angelo Coast Range Reserve, California, USA - CZODoug2_1_08_16fungal (PacBio error correction) | ecosystem: Environmental > Terrestrial > Soil >... | reverse complement strand
TTTTCGAACCACCCAAACCCACATCACCCTTTTTGTTGTTAGGGCTCCCCACCGGTTACCCGCTCCCCGTGTTTTTCCGGCCTTCCCATCCCTTGCCCGTCCTTCCCCTTCTTTTAGCGTTCCATGTGCTAACCCGGGATTAACGCAGTTGTTCCCTTCCACAGCCTGGACCGTTCACCCAAGGGTTTATGCAGCTTCTTTTTCCCCCCTCCCCTTTCCCGTTTCATGAATTGCAACGACCCCCTTTTGGCGACCTTTTTCTTTTTGTTTTTTTTTTTCCTTGGCCCTCACGAAGGGTTTTCCTTTAGTTGAACGGGTTTCCCTCAGGTTTTTCCACTCTCTTTGATCACTTTTATTTTAATCAGGCCCCTCCTTTTCTCCGTAGGTGGGTCCTTTTATCATGTATCTGGCTGAACCGGCCGTTTAGTTATTGCTGGCCAGCACGGTTCCATAGTTGATAGAACTCACTCCTTGTTTTCCCCTTTAGTTTTCTGTGGCCCTGGTTTTTCTTTTTTTTCCCCCCAATGGGCGTGAGCTTGAATTGCCACGGGTAGCAATTTTCCTTGTCACGATGTAGCACTTTAACTTTTATACTTTTGTTCCGTTTCTGTCAAGCCCCTTTCGGCCCCATTTTTTTTCCCACCTTATGGGTCCGGCGAACTTTCCCCCATTTCTTCTCTTAGAACCTTATGCTCGTGCTTCAATAGTTGTGCCTTTCGGTTATAATCTTGATTTTCCCCCCGTTTCCCCCCCCAAAGATTGGGTGCTTACCCTCCACTACGAAACACTCCTAGGGCGTCCTGACCTTTTTTTTTGTTTTTTCCACTTCCCGGCGGCTCTTTTCCGGATTTCGGTCCTACAGTGACACCCCCCCCCCTGTGCTGAAGGTGGTCCCTCTTACCTTCATAATGAAAATAGAGTTTTACTGCCATCACAATCCTACTGCCTTTATGGAACACTTGTCTCACATTCCCCCCTCTGGTTACCACCGTACTTTCCCCTTCCTGGTGTCTGTCTATTTTTTTTCTTTTTTACTAATTCTCCTGGATTATTCCCCCCCCCCCGCTCCGCGTCTTTGCGCGATATTGAGTCAACCCCGACTTTGGTGTCCTCATTTTTTCTCAAACTTCTTTTTTTTTTTTCCCCCAGGGCAATGTTCCGTCCATCTCGAACTTTTTTCCATTCTTTTCCGACACAGAATTTATACTGGTCCCGTTTGTTTTCCTTTCATCGCCCCCTGACGCTAAAGTCCCTTTCCCACACCCCCCCTCGGTTACAAAGTTTCCCCTTTCTTGCCTTACGGCGTGTATTCTCCCCACCCGAGATTCCTGTTACTATACTCCTTTTTTTTTTTTCCCACCCCCCTTCCTCTCCGTCCCTTTTTAAGTTCATCTTGCTTTACAGCGCCGTCCTTAATTTTATTAGAATTCAGAATTCTATGAAAATTGTCGTGCCCTTTGCCCCCCCAGAAACCTGTATTTCCTTCTATCCCTTGATTGCATTAAATTATTTCTTTTTTTCCCTTGTTTAACGCATAGCCCCGTGGTTTAACAGTAGTGTACTATCTTAACAACTTTATTTTATTTCCTTTCTCAGTTCTTCTCCAGTCTCTTTTTTCCCGCCTCCTGTTTTCCTCTTTTCAAATGTTTCAGTTGTGTTAGATTTACCAGTACCCTTTCCTCCCCCAGGCTAATCATCGCATTACCACTTAGGACCACTTTTTCCCCACGCCTCCCCTGCCTTCGAATACCCTCGACAACACAACTAAACTAACCTTTGCGTAAAATTCAAACCCCCGGGCAAAAAACCATCCAATCGTGTTCCGTTTTTAATACCTCCCTGTACTTTCCTGTTGTTGCAGGTTTTAGTTTCCCCCCTTTTCCTGAGAGTTATATGTCACTCCTTTCCCGTTTGAGATGACAGATCTTTTTCCTTCCTCCGTTTGGTGGACGGACCAATGTTTTTCTATGTCCCCTCTCTTTGACAAACCTTCCTCCAAATTCCCCTGCCCTGTTCGCATTATGCTTTTTTTATCCCCCTTGACCCACAGGGTTGCAGATCCCGTTTTATTTTTGCCCTGTTCCATTAAATCTTTTTTTCCCTCCCCTTTTTTATCCCCTCTTTGGGTCAGAATTGGAACCAAAAACTTATAAGGTGTTCTTGTCTTTTCTTTTGCTTATAAAAGTTTAGGTTCTCAACGTTTCCAGACTTGGCCTATGATTTAGCTTTTGACCTTTACCCCCCCTCCCATAAAATCTCACACCCATCCCGGGTCAAGACATTACTTCCCCTCCACAAAAGGCATGCCCTACCCCCCAAATACTTCCTTTTCTATCTCCTTCCTCAAGTAAATCCCTTTTTTCTTGAAAAAAGCAATGGCCTAACTTTAACACCAAGTATCAGTTTTTTCCCGAAATTATTTAATTCTCTGCTAATTCCGATGACTTTTTTTTTTCTTTCATGGAGAGAACCATGATTTCCCCCCCCCAATTGTGTGTATAGGATTACCTTATGACCTTCTTTCACGTCATTACCCCCTTCTCTCTGTATAAGCTCTTCCTGTTGTTACAAAATCCAATTATCTTTTCCAAGTAATTTCATTTTCCAAAACAATAGTATTCTTTCTCCCGGTACCTGCTGGTGCCCCCCCCCTCCCGTTTCAGATGGTCTTTCAACTTGTTTTGTGTGGACTTGGAGGGCTCCAGTGTTTTTCCCCAGTGCGATGTCCCCCCGGTTGGTGATCAAATCCCTGGTTATTGTTATTTGTCGACAAAACTCGTGTCATTGAGCTCCTTACGGGCCCCTTTTTCCCCCCAGTGGCGGCCCTCCTCTCTACAGGGGATGATACTTTTCCCCTTCGTAAGAGTTGTTTCTTTCCCGCGCGAACACCAAGCTTCTGTCTTGAACAATAATTCTATTGAGTATTTTCCCATACCCCTCTTAGAACACTCAGTTTCCGTTACGTCGCAAGCCCCGTGTTCACTCAGTAAAGTAAGTTGCCTTGTTTGGAGGCCTTAATTTCTTTATTGGATTTTCTGTCTTTTTCGTATCGCACCCGGTTTTTTTTTTTCTGCCTCGGGCCGGATCGCCCGGATCTGACCCTTTGAGGGGGGCTCTATTATGTTCGTATTTTTCCGATGCTCTTTCCTAAGTTTTTTGGCGTATTATGTTCCCTTCATAAGTTAGTCGGTTTTTTTCTTTTACCACCCCCATTGATTGTTAACACTTTTTTTGTCCCCCCCCCCAGTTTTCCAGTCGTTCTCCCCTTTCAGCTCCTTTCCTTTTTTTCGGTCCAGGTTTTTTTCCTTGGCCCGGCGGACCACCCACGCGCCTCTTCCAGCCCCCCACGACCCCCCCCCAAGATTTCCCCTTGCTCGCGTTCCTCTCAGGTGGCCTTCCCGTTTGGGGCAACTGCTGTTCCAGCTTGGGGGGGACTCCTACTTCCCGTGCCGATGGCCCCTGCCCAGGTTCCTTCGACCTTTTTGCCCTTTTTATGTACCCTTTCTACTGAGGACTTGGACACGTTTTTTTTTTTCTCTACGGGCACCAACGTAGAACCTGTTGGCCGGTTATTCACTTGAACTATTTCCATCTACCTTTTGGTTGCCCCTGACACCTGCCCCCCCTCCGTGTCCCCCCGTTCGTGGCTGGTGTGCCCCCACCCAAGCGACTGGTTTTCCACCCACGTGGGGCGGTTTTTCTACTTTCCCCGCGTGGTTCCGGGATCGCGGCCTGTTTTTCCCTTCAGTTTTCCATGGGGGAATTTGGTATTCCTTTTCCCCAAGCGTCTGACCGGCGGGTCCCCTTGTGGCCCGCTAAAATAAGTACCCAGACCCCTGATTCGGTATCCGGGCCCGATGAAAACAATTCCCCTGTATAACGGGTTTGGTGTGAGCTTTTTTTTCCCTAATTGTGTGGGTGGTCGGACTTTTTCTTCTCCTTTTTCCTCCTGGTGTTTTTTTCGCGAGTAAGCGCTCTCCACACTTTTCAAGGGCTGTTTGCGGGGGCTCCAAACCCTGTCCCATTGTTCCCTAGGGCTGGGCCACACTTTTTTTCCCTTTTCGACCAGGATCGTCCATGCGACCCTTCTTCCCTTTTTTCTTGCACCCCGGATCCAACCTTCCCGCCGCCCTGTGTAACCCGTTTGCCGCTCTCTTTCAAACCCCCAACTTCGCCCCTTTTTCCTTTTTTTGGTAATAATGCAAACCGTCCAATCGTCCGTCGGCGTTTGAAACTACAAGGGTCCTTTCGAGTTTCTCGGCCCCATGTCTTTCAACGCGTAGTAGCCTTTCACTTCTTTTTTTTACACCAAGCGACGAGTCGGTGGTTTTTTGGTTCGGGAATCTCTCATTGGGCCTGTCGAGTAGCTTGTTTTCCCCAGTCATCCGCGTCGGACGAACAGGCCTGGTCTTTTCAACTTAGGCTCGGGTCGTGGCGGTTCCAGGTTTCCCCTCCTTTGCCGGCTTGCCCACGGAGACTCAATTTTTTTTTTGCGAGTTTACGTGCCCCCAGCCCTTTGCATTTAGTGACCCTTTTTTTTTTTGAGCAGCCCGTTCCTTTGTTTGAAGGGGACAGGCTGTATTCCCTCCTTTCCCCCTTGAGGCCTCTTAGTCCATGTTTGCTTCTTCCCTGCTTGTTTCAATATTTCTACCGCCGGTTACTATCCCCCCCCGTCACGTCAAAATCTCTGGTTTGTCGAATACCCTCATAACGAACATACCCCTTTCCTTTACTTGCGAGTTTTTCCGGCGTATTCGTGGCCGGAGTTCGGCTAACCCCCTTTTACCCCCAACTTTTTTCCCCCACTTTTTCTTTGGGGACTACGAACCTTCCCTTTCAGTCTTTGAATAGAACCAAGGGTCTTCCTGTTTTTTCCTTTCTTGTACCCACCCTCTTCCCCCCATGGGGGAAACCTTTGAGTTTTTCCTTGGTTTTGCTATTGCGTATTGGTACCCCACTAATTCCATTTCCTAAATGTTCTCCAGTCTCGTTTTTGATTATGTGAGTTTCAACCCTTTACCGTTTGCTTTTTCTTCATTTTGGTTATCCGCCTGTGGGACCAGTCCCCTGCACCCCCATTTGTAACTTCCCTTCATTTTCCTTTTTTTAACTGGTACCAAATAAATGCTCACGTCTTGTGTTCAACTTTGTTTTTCTCCCTAATGCAGCCTTCATTTATTAAGTCCCCCGCCCCCCTTCCCCCCCCTTTCCCAGCTGACCCCTTTCTTTGTTTTTTCGAACCCGAGATACTGGCCTCCCTTTGGTTTCCCTCAACTTTCCATTTTACTTTTAAGTTCCATTAGCTTTTGCGAAAAGAACCCACTTTTTTGCTTTCTTATCTTTCAAGTCATTCTCTCATCTAACCCTCTTCTTGTCGCCCCCTTTGAAAATAAACACTTATCCTTGCCCCTCTGAGGAAAATCTTTTTTCCACCCCTTGTTTTTCCCTCCTAATTTATTTTCCTTAGTGTCCTCTCTTAACTTATTTTCTTTACCTTCCCCTTATCAGTCTTATTTTTTTTCCTCCGGGGATTCTTAGTAACAACTTTGATATTTCCTCCTGGTGACATTTAATTTCTTACTTTTTTTTGTTTTCCCCTTCCACGATGACTTCCTCCTCTCCTGTTCTCTCTATACCCTTACCACCACTTTTTTCCTACCCCATTCCTCTTTCCCTCACCTGTCAATCCTATATTCATTCATCTCTATCCCCACATCCTTCTCCCTCTTCTTTGGGCCCAAAAATTCTTTTTTTGCCCCTTTACATTTCATGCCTTTTTTTTTTCCCTTCCTCTTCATATTGCTGTTTCTCTTCCTTTTCTCCTGCCCAGGGACTTAATGTTCATTTTTAGGGCTTTTTCCAGTTTATTCCTCACCACTCAGCGACGTTGCCGACTGCCCTTGAACCCGTGTTTTTCCTTGACCACGCAATCCGTTCTTTTTTTTGGTGTTTGGAGATCCCGTGGTTCTTAGGTCATTTTCTTCCACGTTGCTTTGACTATTAACCTCCTTTTTTTACCTTTCGTCTCCCCAGTGCAAAACATGTAGTTTATGCTCTTCTAAAAACTTGCCCTTTCCCCTTCCCATCATTATTTTTTTCTGTCCTGTCCCTCTTGTTTCAACATGTTTTAACTCCACTCTGTTCCTGCTGGGCTTGTTCTATCTATGTCCTTTCCTTTGAATCACGTAGAAGGTTTTATCCTTTTTCTATTTTCTCAGTTTTTCTTAACTCCTTCATTTAAGACGGCCTCTTGTATTTTCCTGCTTTGACATTTTTGTTATAACAGTCCTTCTTCTTTACCTCCTTTTTTCTTCACATCTTTTCTACCAAGACTTTTACTAACAACCTTCCCCCCTCTTGCTGTTTTCTGTTCCTACAACCATTTATTCCCCCCCCAAATTACTTGTCCTATGAATAGCCCCTTATCACCTCCGTTACAAGTCCCTCTCACTTTATATAAACTTTTTTTAACCTCCCTCTCCCCTGCAAGTTTTCCACTTCTTTCCCCCTCTTTATTTAACTTTAATCATTTTATTCAATACTGTTATTTCAGTTTGGGCCGCAACTCCCGGATAACATACTTCTTTCTTCTTGATCCCCGGAAATCATTTTTAACTTCACTCTTCAACCCTCCCTTTCACTACTTTCTCTTGCCTGTCGACCTGCTCTTGGGCCTGATTCCCCTTCTATCTGGCTCCCCATTCCCCCTTCTTTATTGTTCTGTTTTTTCCCTCTCTAGTCTTAGACAAATGTTCCCGTTGTTCACTAAACAGATCGTCTTTCCCCCCGTCGTCCTCTCTGTCGATTGTTCCCTACTTTTCTTCTTTTTTCTCGGCGTTTCTTGGGTGTCTCTCTTCCCCTTTGGAATTCCCCTTAAGTGGCCTTCTTTTGATTTTGCCCCCCCAACGGTTTCTTGTACGTCATTCCCCTTCGCCTGTTTTATGTGTGTTCCCCGAATTCTCCTCTGACTCCTTTCTTTTCTTCTTTTCCTTTCCCGCAAAATGGCAATTCGTTCTCCTGGACTTTTTTCTTTTCTTTTCTTCTTTATACGGTCCCAATCTTCCGTCCCATTTTTGGCCCCACATCCGTTTCTCGCTGCCTCACCGCTAGGCTTTTGACACAATTAATTAACTTTTTGATTAGTTTTTCCCAGCCTACTCTTCATTTTGACTTTCTTTTTTAAGGAGTTCTCCACAGTGCCTTCTTTTTTTTTCCCCTTCTTCTTCTTCCATCAATTCCGGTTATACCATACTGCCTTCCCCTTGTTCCTTGCATTCCCCCTGCTATTCTCTATGATTCTTATTCTCCGTAAATTCTCCTGCCCTTGACATCTTTTTGCCCTCTTTCAGTTTATCCTCCTCCCTTTTCCTTTCCCCCAAAGGAAGGCCGCTCTCCCCTCTTGTCGGTCAATTCCCTCCAGGCCCTTTTCTACCCTACGTTTTATTATTAATCCTCCCAGACTTACCTTCTTTGGCCTCCCTCTTTCGTTTCATCATAGTCCCCTTCTTTTAAATTATGATAAAATCCCAGTCGGGCACCTGTTCTTCCCCCCCCCCTTTTCCAAGGGGTACCTCCTTTTCGCCTTGACCTCTATAGGACTTTCCATTCCTCCCTGACCCACCATGGATGACTCCACATCCCCTCCACCAAGTCTTCTTTTTTTCCTTGACGAGTCGCCTAAATACTCATCTCCTTGTTTTCCGTGTCTGTAATGTCCCTGTCCCACACTTACTTTTTTCTCCCTTCCTTGTGGGAAACACCTTCCCCCCCTCCCCTCACTTTCTTTGACGACGTGTTCACTCCAGGCCTTCCCGTCTCTCGCAGGTTTTTATCCTGTGTGTTCCCTCGCTTCACTTCCTGGCCATTATCCCGTTGCTTTCGGCTCTCGCTCTTTTGGTTCCACCTTCTTTCTCTCTTCTCTGTTCCCTGGGCCTTGGATCAAAGACGTGTCTCCCTCTTCCTTACCGCGCTCGTTGGCCTTTCCTCTCTCTGAAGACCCTGCTTTTTCGCCCATCTTCCACCTGTTTACCAACCTGCTTTTCTCGGGGGCGCATCGCTTGAACTTTTCTTTTCCAAAAAGTTTGGCCTTCGGCTTTCTCCTGCGAACCCCCTCAACCCTGCTTCTTTGTCTCCGGAGATCCTTTTTTCTCACCACCACCCGTGCCCTGTCCCTTCCTTGTTCCTTTGTGGATCGGTTCCCCCCCCTACCCTTCCTGAGGCTTCCGTGTATTATTTCCCCTTTCACCTACCGATCGCCGCCCCTCTTATTTTTTTCGGGCCCCCGAGGTTGCCTTAACACTCTTCGTTTCACGTTTTTTTATTACTGCACCTTTTTTTGATTGGGTACCCTCTTTTTTTCCCCTGTTGGTTGGTCTTTCTTTTTCTCTCCTTTACTCATCCCCCCGTTTTCCCTGTTCCTTCTGATGTCAGCTATTTCCCCCCCAAGGATTTGGGCGGGAGCTAAACCACCACGTAACCTTTTTTTTTTTTTTTTGGCCCGGGTACACGTTTCTCCCTGCCCTTGTATTACTTTTCCCCAGCGTTTTTCTTTTTTTCTCCTGGCTAACGGCGTGCTCCCCCCCCCCCGATCCTACAGTGCCTTTTTCCCTCTTTCTTTTGTGCCAAACAGGAAGATCTCCGTGGCTTCCCTTTACTCTCGGTACCTCTCGGACTTGAATGCCCCCTGTCCTTAAATTTTTCCTCTGTTCCGCGGGGAGGCATTCCCCCCCTGGCTTAGGGTGGTTCCTGCCCCCCTCTCCCAGACCCCGGCCAGGGCTTCTTTCCAGGCGATTGTGTAGTAGCTCCTTTTTATCCCCTCCTTTTCCAAGCGGTTCGTCTTACTTTGTTCTCCTCTTCTGTTCTACCGCTAACTCCGCCCTCTAGTAGGCTGGCCCCCCTCCGGTCTGTCCCCCTCTGCTTAGAGAGAAACAACGGGGCCTTTTTTTTTTCAGTGTCGTCTCGGTCCTCTGTCCCAGGGTCCAATCACTAGCGTTCCTTTGCATTTTCCCACGGAGCCCCCCTCTTCGAGACTCAGATGCCCTTCTGCGCATGGTCGAGTAACTTGGTATTTTTCTTTTTTTTTTGTTTTTTTATTGTCCGATCTTTCCCCACGTTCCTCCCCTCGCCGCAAGGTGATTCAGTTCTGTTCTTTTTACCGGCCTACCCTTTTCTGACTCCGACGAAGGATGTATTGTTTTCCCTATACCTTTTTGCTTTACCGATTTCCCCGTTCTATGGACCCCCCCGACCCCTTCTTTACAAAATCTTTTGGTTTTTTTTTTTTTTTTTCTCGCATCCCCACGTACTACGTCTTTTGACATCTTGGGGCTACCGCAAAACGTGGCTTTTTTTCCTTTCTTTTTCCCTTTTCTCGTCTGCCGGACCCGCCTCTTACCCATAACCCCTCCCAATTTTTTTTTTTCCAGGTGGCGAGCTTTTCTTTCTCATTATCTCGTAAACGACGTGATCTTTTCTCCACAAAAGGTCTACTTCTTTTTTTTTTTTTTCTGGGACCACACGTCTTTGGTTGTTTCCTCACACTCCCTTGTGTTTCACCTCCTGACTTCCCCTCCTTTCCGCTTCTTAGTTTTTTTCTTTTCAAATCATCCTCTTTCCCTCCCTTTCTCGCTGTTTTTCTCCCCCTTTTTCCTTTTTTGGGTCCCCCACTCTCGGGCATTTTGGGCCGTATTTCCCTTTCTTTTCTCCATAAATCTTTCCTTGGCTGCCTTTTTGCAAACTTTTTTTTTTGTCCACCTGTTCATAACTCTAGAATCTATCTTTCCTTCAAACAGTGCCCATATTCTACTGATTTACGGGTTCTGTATGTTCCCTTCTCTTTTTTCTTCTCCCCTCCTCTTTTTCCCCTTTCTTCGTGTATTCCCCACACTCACTCTTTTTTCACTAGGTCCCGTGATCCTTTCCTTTCCCACCAAACACCCTCCCATTTTGCACAAAGTTCACAGTGCCTCCCTCGGGCGTTTAGTTTTAGTACCCCCCTTCACCTCTTGGGTTTCCTCTGCACTTTTACCCTTATCAGTTACTTTTTTTTCAGGCCCTCCGTTTCCCCCCTTTTTCTTATCCGATTACTGTTTCTACCCTTTCCCTTCCGATTTAGGATATTCCTTCACCTCTTTAAATTTGTATCCAGCTCTTTGCGCCATTTTTTCCCTTTTTATTCATTAGTCCGTCACCCCCCCTAGGATTAAATCCACCTAGGCCCCTTTTCCTTTGTTTGCAGGGATATAATTTTAGTTTCTTTTATAGTGCGACGATTTTAATCTTTCTTACTCAATACTTCCCTCCCCCCCTTCCTCTTTTGTATTTTTTCCGTAATGATTCTTTTTTGTTCATTTTCCTTTGGCGTCTTCCCTATAAAACAATGGTCTTTGAATACTTAGATTTCCCCCCCTTTCTTTCTCCCTTTTTTAAAGCAGTCTCTCTCCTCTCCAATTGTTTTGAAATACTATCCCCTTTTTACATAATTTTTTATCAATGCTCCCCCGCCCTTTTCCTTATAAGTTTCCTTTTTTCCAATCTTTCTCTCTCCCACCCCTATTTTGCCCTTCTTTGAACACCCCACTTAATTGTCCCGGTCTTTCACTTTTATGCTTGTCCCCGTTTCTATTTGCCCTTCTCCCCTCCCTATTATACAGGTGTGGCAGGGATCTTTATACTTTATTTTTCCTGCTTACGTTATTTCTACCTTCCTTTCTCACCGCTACGTTTTGACTGATACCTTACTTTTTCCCCCGGTTT
>Ga0179593_1286975_pt1 | contig 10755 bp, 13 predicted proteins | sample CZODoug2_1_08_16_FD_185931 | JGI IMG/M metagenome (GOLD analysis project Ga0179593, IMG submission 185931) | Vadose zone soil fungal communities from Angelo Coast Range Reserve, California, USA - CZODoug2_1_08_16fungal (PacBio error correction) | ecosystem: Environmental > Terrestrial > Soil >... | reverse complement strand
ACCCTTTCCCTTTTCGTTTATTCCCGTTCAGATTTTTCCCGCCGCGTCTTCCACCTGCCCCATTGCTCCGTTACGCATTCGTTTTTCCTTCCCTTTCCCCCGAATTTCTTTTAGTGGCTATGCGGCGTACGACCTACCCCCTTCTTTTTTATTCGTGACCTGGCCAGCAAAATATTGGACGGGCCTGCCTCCTCATTCCCCCCCGGTTGCCGACACCCCCGTAGGCGGCTTCTTTCCCTTCGTTTCCGGGCTTGCCGCCGTAATATTTGAGTCCCTCCCTCCCCTGATTCTTGCCCTTTTGATGCCACCCAGCGTCATTTTGCTTTAATAGAGTACCTGCCAGCTTAGAGTTCGGTGACCCGATTTTGCCTCCCTTCGTAGTTTGCTTCCCGCTTTTTTGACTTCAGCCTATGCGCCCCTGGCGGTATGATCCCCACCTCCTGCAGTCATCCGCTCCCCTGCGCCATCACCCCATTGTGCGTTGTACCCCTCCCCCCATCTTCCCTTGAAGAACCCCAAGTTCCCTTTGCAAGACCTTTTCCCAAATTTTCCTTCAAGTATTCCTCCCGCCCTTCCCCCGAGCTGCAGCGGCCTCCCCTCGGTGATACCCCTTTCACAGCCCCCCCTTTTCTTTATTTGTTTTTTTCTTGTGCGACCTCTTTTTCTTTTCCCCTCCATGGCTTCAGTTGCTGCTCTGCCTGCCTTTGTTGCCGAGCGGTGCTTTCGTATCTATTTACTGCCACGCCTATTGTTCATTGTCAGTTTACACCCGTTGCCCAGTATCTTTTTCACCAGGTGCGAAAGGTGGTGTTGCAACGATAGCCTGCGGCGTTCCGAGTTTCATCTTTTTTAGCCCGAACGCAGACCCTGACTTTTGCTTAAATTTGCTCATTTCCCCCTGATGTCCCCTCTAATGCCATCCCCCCTCTCGTGCTTATCCCACCCCCCCCGATTTCCTCTTCCCCCCCAATTTCGGTGTAAGATCTAGAAACCCGTCGACTTGCTTTTCCCGCACTTAGTTTCTGGCCTGAGTCCTTCTGGTTCTATTTTTTACTGTAGGTCCTCTCTTTAACTGCTACTTCTCCCCCCACTAAGTTCTTGACCCTATGCTTGAGTTATCGTTTTCACTTCCCTTTCGCTTGACTTTCTTACGAATTAGACGCATCACCGCTTTCCTTTCGTTTCCCTGGTTTGAAGTCCGTTTCCACGCGCGACCCTCTTTGCCTCCTCGCCCACCGCCGACTCCCCGTCCATTTTAAGTTGCTGCAACTTTGATCATCCGGAACACTCCCGTCTACGACTCAGCCTAGCCCAGGCTCTATGACGAGAGTGACTGAACCCACTCTCATTAGCCAGACATAATGTTCCCCCACAGTCGGCGACCCCCCTATAACTGTCGTTTACCGTCCTGTTGACTTTAAGTCGGGTGACCCGGCGGTGAAAGTGGCCAAATGACCTTGTATTCCTATGGTAGCGGCGTTCCGCTTTCCGCCTCGCGCGTCCATTACCCCCCGGTGGGATTCGGTCCCCATGCTTGCGCTGAGCACATGAGCGTGAGACCGCTGGTTGGACCAACCTCTTGTATCACGGATCGGGCATGCAATAGTACCTTCCCCAGCCCCAATCCGTTACGTTTTCCTTACGCCCTTCCGGTTCCCCTTTATTTTCCTGGCAAGTCAAGCGCCCCGATTTCCTCCCCCTTTTACACCCCGTGCTCAGTTGGTAGCTGCCCTTTTCATCGTTATACCTTTCCGACCCGGCTAATGCCAAGAATCTTCTGTTTAGATGTTCTAGTCCCTCTGACCCCCAGACCCAGAGCGTTCTTCCGGTCGTTTTTTCCCCTTTTTAATGAAGCCCCAAAACGCTCTTTATCGTAGACCTTCCTGCCAGCACCGTTTTTTCCCTATCAGTCAGCGTCGCGAGAAAGCTCCCCCCCGCTCCCCTTACCCCTTTCCCCCCCACCTCATATCCTATACCTTTGATTTGAAGTGAGCCCAAATAAGTTCTAATTTTGACAGATGACATGACGTCATGACGTTCTTCCAGTTCCAACCCCCCTCTTTTTCTTCCAGTATGCCTTAATTTGTTGCCTTCTGGCCCGCTTGTCTCCCTTGATCAGGTGTCCATTTTACTTTCGCGCTCGGACCTCCCCCCTTTTCCTTTTTTTAAATCTCCCCAAGCAGCTTTGTACTCCGGACAAAACTCCCGGTTCACTTTTCTTTTTATCTTCGAAAAGCGCCCTGCGCCGGAAATCTCCGACAGTAAAATTCTTCCCATATATTAACTAACCCTGATTTCATCCCGGCCACTGCCAAACGTCAGGAAGGTTTCGCTCTTTTGGTTTTGTCCTTCCCACTCAATTACCCCAAGACTTGTTCAGGAGCACCGGCTCGGTGAAACCCCTTCGCCACTTCTTCAGCCTCTAAGCCCGGTTTTACCTCCTCGTTGTTAGTCCACTTCTCCTGGGATCCGATAAAGACCCTTTTCGAGCTCTTTCCCCTGTTCCCCCTGTCAGATCCCCCCCTTTGCGTTCTCTGTTTTTTTAATAATTCCCTACTATTCGCCTCTCGTGTCCTCAGCCTGTGTTCCTTCCTGGTCCGCGCCCTCATTCTTTTCCATTTTCCTCAACTTGCCCGCACCGACAGTTTTATGGACCCCTCCTTACCCTCCCCCTCCGGTGTCCTTCTCGGCCCGGTACCCCCCCGGTATTTTCTTCGGCGTGCCCCTTCTAATGATCCCTGTGTCGGGCCCTATCCGCCCCAATGGACACCGGCCTTGATTTCTTCTCACTCCGGGGATACCCCTTTTTCCTCAGCATGTTTGGATAGATATACCGGCTTTCCCTCAGAAATTCCGGTACATTGTATACCCAAGTGCCGATTGCCCCTTTCTGTTCTCGACTTTAATTTTTTCCCAATTATTTTCAGCTCACCATACTTTTTGGAGCCCTTCTTTTCCCCTCCCCAACTCTTTTTTTCTGGGATTCGATCTAGAGGCCGTCCGGCCTGACCGATTGTCATTCAAAGTCTGAAGTCTTATATTCCAACTCTCCCCTTACTTTATCGATTAGTCGAAAATCTTTTTTTTGCACCCGATATACCCCTTATTTTGTAGTCGTCAGCTGATCAACTTCCTTTTAATCTTCGACCCCCCGAGCTGTTCCCAGTGTTTCTCGTGCTGGTTGTGGTTGTGTCCAAGAAAACTTACTTTTTTTTTTTATTTCCCCGATCACTTTGACAAGGTAGTCTGATTTCATTAAGCGGGTTCTCGAGTAATTCCTTTTTCTTTGGGCGGCCCTACTTTCCTGTGGCCGATCCCTTGCCGGATGTGTCCATTTTGATATGTTTTTTCTTACGCCTTAGCTTTTGGTCCTTTTCCCTTATAGAGTTCAACAGAGTCTGTTTTGGACTCCTTGCGATGGTTTTCATCGGCCCGTTCTTTCCCTTAGGTCGCCAGCCACATATCCCTCCCCATGCCCCCATTCCCTCGTACTCCGGGACCATTAATAATCGTGTTCATTTGGAACATCGTCTGGCAGACTTCAGGCGTATTCCCTCTTATTTGAATGTCCGTAATCCTCTTAGTGTGCTGGCAGCGAGATCCAAAATCGTCGGGGGCCGAGGTCACGCTGGGCTAGGCGTTTTTTTCAGGGTTCGGATCAGCCCCACTTCGTTTAGCAGTTGACAGAGAATGAGAAAGGCGGCCGAGAAATAGCCTGTGTCTGTGATTACCTTGAACTTTTGATAGCTTTCCTGTAACCGGCGGCAGTTGCTTTTCCGTTCAAGAAAATTTACCAAGATGGGTCTTCATCTCCTGCAGTGTCTCTCATCGCTATCCTGACATATTTGCTTTTGTTTGACCAGCACCAGAGCCTACCCGCACGTCAAACCCCCCAATTCGTGAACCTAGCTAGCCCCGGGTCCAAGGTTACGAAGGTCGAAACCTCTCCAGGTTGAGGCAGGCGAATTCCCCACCCTTTTCTTCTCGGAGGAGGTTGTGATTGATGCGCCACGCTTGTTTAAGAGGCCTACTGATTCCCACTCTGAGGTAACCCCTCGGACTACGTTTGCTTAGCAGTTTATATTCAGGACTTGCGACGAATCCGTACTGGATTGCTTCCCGAGTTAACCAAGAGGCTGATGCCAACTAACTTGCACAACCCTACCGGTACGCTGGGTTGTCCTTTTAAACGGAAATTGTCTATATTCAACGGAGGATATGAAACAGTCACCCCGACCACGGACTCTTGCGCTTTTTTTTTCCCTGGATTCCCTTCCCTTAGGATTTGATCGGACAGCAGTTTTTCACCTGGTATGTAAATCTCAGTACCTGAGCTTCTCTGCCGCGATTTTATGACTTGTGTCCGCCATTTCGGTTTTACTTCTGCTGAGTTGTACGTTTTTTTACCACTCTTTATGCCTGGTTTAACTGTTTTCCTTTGCAACGAAACAGTCCTAGTTCTTCCATGTATACTTTCTTTTTAAAATCACTCCAACTGCGAGACCCTTTACTGTTCAGAGAACGCCCCAGGTCCATTCGAAAGCTTCTTTCCGGTGTCTCGTAACGTTGATTTTTAGCTTTTCCCGACGCCAACCGCCTTTACCCTGCTGCGAGGAAGCCCCCCTCTGATGTGTGTCCAACGTTCGACGGGAAAGTATGTTCTATATTTACCCAACCATGTCGCTCTGGCCGCTGCACTCTTCTTTTTTGCTTCTCCGCGAGTGCATGTTTCCGTTCTGTTTCTTCCGGTTTGCAACATTCAAAAGAAGTTAACGCAAGGGCGAGTGTTTTTTTCTTGCCTCCCACCCCTTCAAACGCTCCCTTCGCCCACCCGACTTATGCCTCTTGTCGCACCGGTTTCAAGAATGGGAAAGGTCTCATGCTGATCCGTCTTCCCGCAGGTGGCGGACTTTGCCCGATCTCCATTCTCCCCTTTACCCAGGTCGCCCGGAATTTGATAAGCCCTCCGACCGGCATGGATGTGCAATCGGCGCCACGGGCAAAACGACACTATTTTTTTCTTCTTTCTGCGATAACCGATCAGGCAGGCTCTGCCGTTTTGCGCTGTTATTTGAAGATTGCCGCGCTCTTACCACCCCCCCCCCCCCCCTCGGCCGGTATGAGGTAGTTTCTTCAAACTTTTTCGCTTTTGTGCAATGCAATCATTTTTTTTGTGTCGTTTGTGCCTCCCTTATCTTTCTTTTAGCCATACTGGCATTGAGGTGCAGCGAGACCCTTAAAGTTTCGAAATCAAACATTACTCGCTGCTTCAACCGCGTCAAGAGAAATTATTCCATTTTTTGTTCGTTGGCCCCCCCTCTATTTAAATCCGGGTGGTCCTCCACGTCACCCGTGTTGTCTCCCAATGAGTCCACATTTTTTCAGCCCGAAGGAAATCGAAATCACCCCTCCCAACTACATTTCTTGTCGAGCTTCTACTTTTTCATTTTCCCGTCACCTTATGTCCAATTTTTACGTCAATTCCCTTCCCAGTCCACATCTTGAAGAGTTTTTATTCCTCTCCCATCAGCCCCTCTTTCGCATTCCTTTTCCCATTCCACCTTCCGAGCCAGTCATCCCTAATGCGGTTCTTTTTTTAACCCGGCGAAGTTTTGTCCCAATTGCGCCGCAGATATATTTTCCTTCCCTCAGTGTTTTTTGCGAGAGTTCTTTCGTTCAATGTTTGCCGTCAAGATTCGTCTCCACATCCCTGGTGTCCTGTAGGGTAAGGCCTTCCTTTTTTTTTCAGGTTCTGAGCATTTTCCCTTGGACAAGGCATTTCTTTGGTTAGGGGCTCGGCGGCTGATACTAAAACCTTCCTACGGTCTAATCGTTACGGCCATCCCCAACAGTAAAGGACCTTGTGCGTCCTCCCTAAAGTTATACACTTATAGACCCATTTTCCTTGAGGCGTCCTGGCGTGCGGTCTTTCCTCTTTCAATATTGGCTAGGACTGACCATCTCTCTCGTTGATGCAAAGATTCATTTTATTTTCTACAATTGCAGCCAGTGATCTGTCTCCCGCGGGCATCGCTCTTCGTGTTGATTTTTCCCTCTTGATTCTCCTTCGAAATTTCGGCATTCCATTCCCCCCACACCCGAGCATGATCTCTGAACCTCCCCAAGAAAAAGTTGCTTCGTTGAATTACAAAATATCCCATGTTTTTAATTCCCCCCCCCCCAATAAGCCCCTGAATTCAAAATTTCCTCGGCAACGTCAGATCCGACTCGCGGCGCGGCCTCCTCTTCGTTTCCCCCACCACCCTCCCATTATTTTCGTTTCCCTTTTTGCTGCCTCTTTGATTGACCCTCCATGAATGTAGTTTCTTTCTCACGAAATGCCAAATCTTTGGACCGACGCCATGTTCAGGAATAGTTCCCCCTTCTGCCCGCTATTTTTTCAGCCATGCAAAGAGTCTGTCCCCCAATCGGTATTGCGCACCGGTGACTTAAATCTTTTGAGGCTCATTAATCGCGTTTCCTTTGTGTTCTTCTTTATCCCTGCCCTACGTCCCCCTGTGTTTTTGTCCCTCCATTCGACTACCTTTTGACCCTTCTAGACAAGTCTCCCAGAAACCCTTCCCGTAGGATGCGATCACCTGATTTTCCATTCCACTCGCAAGATTGTAAGTCTTCGACAATAAGACCCCCTCCCTAAAGGACTTCCCCAGCTTCCCGTATCTTTTTACGTTTGGTCTTAGGGCTTACTGTCATGGCCCCCCCAGACATCCAGCAACCTCTCAGACTTGACAAACAGTAAAAGTCTGATATGGAGTCCTGCATGCTTTTTCGAGTTGTAAGTCCCGTTCGCTTCCGTTGCCCCAATTGCCATTTTCTCCTAGACCCTTCATAAATGCTAATTGTATTTTTAAATTGAAAGTCAGTTTCACTTTTACCCTCTTTGCTCCTGCAACCTCACTCCCCTCAACTTCACCAACTTTCCATACTTGCTGCACCGATTATCTACTCAACCTCGCGTACTTTTATTAATCATACTAAACTGGCTCAGAGCGCCTCGTCAACCTCGACACTTCGAAGACCTCCCGGATTCCCACCTTAGCGCTCAAGATACCAGGTGGTTTTGCCCACTACTGTTCCGAAGGCGGGCAACCTGATTTGTTCTTTTACCCAACTCGAAAGAATTCAATGATGGTTGACCTCCATGTTTAGACCCGTACGACGCTGAAGGCAGAAGTATCGGTGAAGGCGTCCTCCTAAATCTCCAGAGTAGACTCAACTCGATCGCAAGATTCTCCTTAGGGCCGTGTGTGGCCCGACCCTATTGGAGACGACTGATCGGAGGACACCCCCAGTTCCGACACCAAACGCAAAAATCATCCGTTCCCGGCTCAATACTCCCAGATTTCATGTTTCCCCCAGGATTTTTTACAAGGTACGCGCTTATGTGCGCCATTTTGTTCTTAATTCCAAGATCACAGGTCTACCAGCTGCAGATCTCGTAGCTACAATCCTTTTCTTACGGAACTCTTCTAAAGTCTCTCACCCTCGGCGTCATGAAATGTTTCTCCCCTAGCCCTAATCCACCGTGCCTTGCATGGGAGGACAACTGGCTCCGCAGCACACACTCCCCGCTTTCTTACGCGGTGTCAGATCGGCCCCTATCCGCTCGTTGTCGAGGCAATCCAGTCCCCTTCCGAGCACCGTTGTCCATCTTCCCCAGAATCCTATAGTTACCGTGAGCAGCCCTAAGGTCTCTCTGGTCTCACGATTCAGATTCTCCCTGCGTGAACCCACAACCCAGCCTCTTTTAACTCTCCAGAGTTTTTCCCGTGAGGATACCTCGTTTGCCTTCGGCTTCAGGTTGTCTTACCGAGAGATCTTCTCCCTTCTCCCCATCTGCCGAAAGTTCATCGTATTTTCGACCAGCCGACCGAAAGATAGGCGCCACCCGCGACGTTCCGTTCAACCTCTCCGTCATTGAACCTTTCCGTGCAATCGTGACCATCCCACACATTCAATTAATAAGCCCCGTCCACACGTAGGTCCCTTGAGACGCCTTTTAAGGGTTTCCTCGCCTCACCCTATCTTGAATGGATTTCCCATTATTGTTCGTTTGACACCGCCCTCACCTCTCCACTGCCGATTCTCACGGTGTCCCTATCTGTCTCAACCTCCTGTGGATAGTAGCCCTCACATCTTTACTTCCCCCCTTTTAGCATATCTTCTTCCTTCCCGTTCATTAAGCCTCTTCCCATCCTTAGTGCTGAACCTAATCTTTGTCCCCTTTCCCTTTTTCCCGAGCCCTATTTCTTTCAAGGTGCCCCTCAACACAGTTGGATCGGCATCCTTTTTTTCCCGCCCCCCATCCGTTGCCCGGGCTCCCTTTTAAAACCGTACACGACACTTCCCCGGAGCGATTGCAGTCCCTTCAATCCTTTATCACTTTTTTTCCGGCAATTATCCCTTTTTTTCCATTACCTGTGTTTTTCGGAGAGCACGCCTGTATATCTCCTTCTTTTCCCTCCCCCCCCTACCTTTTGGTTTTTCGACTCGTCCCTCCACCTCTTTTTGAAGACCATCAGGCACTTCAATTGCTGGATTCTTCCACGACCCCTTGAGCAGGCTTCAGGGTCGGCGCCCGATCTGATTTCCCTTTCTTAGTGTTCAGTCGTCCGCACCAGGCTGGTTTTCTCTTGCAAACCCCGAGGTCCATCAGTACCAATGTCTTGTGAGGTGAACCGTAGAACATGACGAAGCATGGGTTGAGCGTGCCTCCCCCCCTCATAATCTTCTCCTTTCTTGGGAAGAAAGTCACATTCGGAATGAGGTATTCAGGATGACTCGACGAGACTTTCCTTCCGCCAGATTCCTCGTTCCCAACTATATCCCATTTCAATCTTCTGTACTTCTCCCGGCTACTGAGAATCCGAACCCCGCTTGTTCCACCTGCGTTCATCGGAGCTGGTTTGTCATTCTTCTTTGTGTTTTCCTCACCCCGCGTGCGCCTGACACATTCGGTTTGCATCTGGCGCGCACTCTTCCAGTCGGCGCTCATGGTATACGTTTTTCCCCTGTTGTCTTCTTTTCCTTTCATTGGATTTCACGCTCTTTCCCTGTGACTCTCCCTTAGTCTATGTTAAGGACTGCCTTATCTGATCCCCTCCTTTCGTTCCCCCTTTCTTCTTCTTCCTACGCGTCTCGGCTTTCATATTTTCTCATGCGTCCCGATTCTTCGTTAAAGGGACCCACACTTATTTGTCCCCCTGCACCACGCTTCTCCCCGTTAAAAACAAGAAATTGAATTCTGTTCCGCCCAATGGGTTTCTGGAAGAAGGTAGTCTTACCTTCCCGCCTTACGGTCTCTTTTTCTTCTCACTTATGAGCACGGCAGGAGATCATCTTCGGGTGGGCGGCCGCCGCGTGCTCTGCGTTTTAAGCTTTCTTTTCCTGTCCCGGAATCCTTTAGAGTTGCCGCTCCATTTCCGCCATTCGGGCCTCCCCCAGACGGGTTGTGATCATTGCCCGCCCTTTACTTTTTATCCCCATCATGCACTCGATCGTCGTTTAGCCCTGTTTTTTTTTCCCAAACCATAAGACTCGACGTAAGTATCTCTATGTCTATCTAAGAGAATATGTAGATCTTTTTAGTCCGCATTGTCTGCATCATTGGAGAGGTGTTCTTCTTGTAATAATCAAACCAATGCTACTGGCAGACCCCCCGCGCGAGGCAAATTGCGGAAGATGAGAACAGTGCCCACTTATGGGATCCTCTGCCTCACCTCCAGTCAGGAGAATGGGTTGTCCGATGATGAGAAAGCCAGGGTCCCACAACTCGCCATACGGGATTAATAACAGGCCGGGGTAGAACCTAATCGGAAGACAAACCGGCTGCGGTTCTCTCGTCATGGAAGACCGAAGCTCCAAAGTACTGGACTAGGCTGGATGTACAATAGGACTCCTCTGACCAACTAATCCCCTTTGCGTCTATTTGGAAAGCACCTATTGTTTTTCCGCCTTCCGCACATGACTTCAACCCTACCCCTTTATCTTTTCGCGCGCTTGTTTCCCGGGATGTTAAGACTTTGCTGTTGATCCCGAGGAACTCGATACGACGACGTTCTGATAATGATTACAGGAAGCATGCATCCCGTCTGATTGATCTTGAGGATCAGTTTTCTTTTCTTTCAGGGGCGAGTTCTGTTTTTTCTTGTTGCGAATAGGTGTATTTTAATGGTGCAAACGGCTTACCTGTCCACGCCCACAGGTGACTTTATTCTCAGTTATAAGTATAACATTAACGACCATGAGAGAGTAACGGCCTGACCAACTCTCCACTCAGTAATTCTCAATCTAGAGTTGTTAGTATTGAAGTTGTTTCGCTTTCCGTGTACCAGACGTTCCCCGCTAACTGTCAGAGATGCCGTAAATGCTGTTTTAGACTCACCTAGTTTTCGCCGTCCACTTCAGTTCCATGGAACCCCCCTTTCCTGCTATTGTCGTTTCGGAACTCTGGAATTCTCTCTCCAGTTTATTCATGGCGGCTTGGGTCAATCCCCGTGTTGCAAAAGCGCAAGGACTGAAGGCTTTTTTTTTTTGGTCGGCTCACCAGGCGACCCCGAACCCACGACTCCCGCGATATTGCATAGACTCTGTGCTCAAGGGTGCGCCCCCTAGACTCACAGTTTTGACGCCTGCTGATTCCCTTTCCAGTTCCTGAAGCTTGGCCGGAATTGAAAATCACTTACACCCTTACGATCGGCCCCCAATTTGACCAATTTTTCAGGACTAATCCAC
>Ga0179593_1523979_pt1 | contig 10756 bp, 12 predicted proteins | sample CZODoug2_1_08_16_FD_185931 | JGI IMG/M metagenome (GOLD analysis project Ga0179593, IMG submission 185931) | Vadose zone soil fungal communities from Angelo Coast Range Reserve, California, USA - CZODoug2_1_08_16fungal (PacBio error correction) | ecosystem: Environmental > Terrestrial > Soil >... | reverse complement strand
GGTTTGGCGATCAGTCGTTTTTTTAATGACAGCAATAGCTTCCCGGTTGGGGAACCCAATCGTTTGGGCCCTTCGGAGCAGGATGGAACAGATGTTTGCAGCCCCCGGTGACGCCATTTCTTCCGTATCCGCAACAATCCTCGACTGGCAGGCGATTTTTCCTTCTTACCCGAGACACACCCCCTTACCCCCCGCGCATTTTTCCCTAGTTTTCCTTTTTGCATTGTGTTTCCTTGCCGAGACCCCCCTCGCGATCAAAGATCAATTCCGTTGAGCCTTACGCCTTGGGTCTTTTTTGGAGAAAGGCTGAGCGCTTCTTCCGCTGCATAGGCGCTCTTCTTTTAGCGCTCTTAGTTGAAAAACGCCGCTCCCTCGCTGAGGGGACTTCTCATGAAAAAGGAAACATTCCTCATCGGAAGGTGGCTGGTTCGCGGTTTTTTTCTTTTTGTTCAAGCCAGCAGGCGTCCTTTGCCAACGCTGAATGGACCCTTTTTCCCCAGAAATTGTTCATGACGAAGTTCTGCTGGTTGACGTTGAGGTTTTTCTGGCGAGAGAAATAGGAGTTCTTTTAGGATACTTCCTTTCCCCCCCCTGAGGACCCTTAGGGGCGACACATCAGCACTCCCTCAAACCGCGGGAAGCTTCTGTGCATATTGCTTCATCCCTGTGTAGTTGTTCCCCCTCCCTTCTCCGGCCAGTTGAGCGTAGCCCTTCTCCTGTCACATTGGCCCCGAACCGGAGTTGGATGTACCGACCTTTTTAACGCGAGTGTTGGGCTTTCTGATCACGATCCCCCAAGCAGCTATTGCCCTGCCAGGTTCGTGACTCCCAGGCACCCGGGCTCCCCCCCCGAAATGAAGCCGCTTTTCTCTCGTGGTGTGTTTTTAGGTAAGAGCGCTCCCCGTTCCCCCCCCTTTTGGGGCTGAAGATCCCCTGCCACGTCCCGCAGGACGACACCCCCTCCGGCGTGCCTTATAGGTTGGTAGCAGGACTAGAGACTTTTCTCCAGCGAGACGATCAGACCCCCCCCCTTGCAACGCAGGGAAGCGCTAAGCTGAAATCGGTCCCGATATTGCTGCATACCCTCTCCTCTATATTTATTCTTTTAACGTCCTTTTTCTTGACACCGCCGTTTTATCCTTCGTTTCTTTCACCAGCAGCTCCCGACAAAGCCCCCTTTTTTTGGTAATGAACGGAGAGTTTTCTTCCAAAGAAGAAAGTCCTTGCCGTTTTTTTTTTCTTTTCTTGTACATTGTCCTAATGACATCCCCCTTCTCGCTCTTGTTGGCAGTTGCCGTGTCTGGTCTTCCCCAGGGACAAAGGATGTAAAGACTTCTTTCCGATGTCGCGGACTTTTTGCCCGCCGCCATTGCGTTTTTTTCTTCCGGTGCCCGCATTGGTTTTTTTTTTTCCCAAGAAATTGTTGTGTCGTTTTTTGAATTCCACGCCGTGATGCGTCTCCCCTTGTGAAGCGACAGTGTGCCCACCGCCCTTTCTTTTCTTTCTTTCGCTGCCAGGCGCTGCTCGAGTCAAAAAACCTATTGTTGACGACGTTCATTCCCGCGGTGTGAGTTTGATGCCGAAACATACCCTCTTCTGAGCGAGGTGATGACGCGTCTCCCGCGTTTCATGGCGATGTCCCTTCCTTTGACCGATCTCTCTCTTTTCTGTTTGCTTTTTGTGGCAACATCACCATTCACCCTCTTCGTTCCTCCCTGCCATCACCTCGCCCACAACGACTTTCTCTTTTCGGCAGTCTTCCTTTTAAGATCTTAACAATCAACCTTTCTCTTTTTGAAAGCGTTTGTGGACCCCGTGCCAGCGCCAACCTCACCACCGTCCCCTTCCTTCTTTTTTGCTTAGCCGGGCGGAAACGTCTCCTTTCCCCTTTTTTTACCATCAGACCAGACGACACCATCTTCAGAGCGCCTCTCCCCGAACATCTCAAACCCCCCCCCCCTGCAATGGCGGCGAACCGATTGGCGATAGGCCCCTTCTTTTTTCCAGAGTCAAAAACAATCACGGTCTCTTTCTTCATTCGGCAAAGATACTTCCAATACCCAACAATTCCGTCCTTTTCACCGATTTCAAGCTCTCTTGCCCCAAATGACCATCCCCAACACACCCCCCCTTTTTTTTTTTTTTTTTTTCTTATTAGAAATCGGACGGCGGAATTCCTTCCCATTACAATTCTTATCGGACTTCTCAGAAACGACGAGAGGATCAAGTTCCTGGGGTAGGGCACCTCAACCTTTTTTCTCTGGTTCGTAGGCAGCACCTTTTCTCGACGCGGTCAGAGTTTTTTTCCCCCTTCATGAGGTGCTGTATTGGCCTTTTCTATTTATGTAGGTACTGGCCCCGATTTTCCTGTACGCCTCTCAAAGGCAGACGACCCCCCTGTCTTCTTTAAGCATTCCCTCTCTGAATCGTACGCAAAAGCCCACGTGACTTCCTCTCTCGCTGACCGTCATCATTTTTACACCACGTCTACGCGTCCTCTTTTTTCTCGACCAACCTTCCTGCCTTTTCCGAACACGTCGCCGGCGGATTGACCTTTCGGCGGAGTTTTTCCAAATGCGTTCACAGTCTTTTCTTTCCCTGGTACAGCTTCCCTCCTGCTTTAGCCAATGTGCTCCCAGTTAACTCGCGAGCCTTCGCGCCCCCTTCAGCACGTGCTAAATAGGACATACTGACCGCTTTCTGTTAGCCGGAGCTTTCGCCACGAGCTTCCTTCTTGTCTTTATGATACGACCCAGCCGATCTCCTCTTTATGGGGACAAGTCTCCCTGCAGAACGTCGGCAACCACCCCGCTCCTTCCTTCACGCCAATGGCTGTAGTCCATTCGTTTTTTTTTGGATTGACCCTATCACGCCAACACGGAGCCTTCCTTATAGAAGATGCAGAAAAAAAGGAGACCTTCCCCACTCTCCCCGATCCCCTACCCTTTTCGTCTCCACTTCACCACCCTCCCCTCCCCACCCTAAACCCTTACTCACACCCTTTAATACCATATCGTCTTTCTTACCATCCCCTCCCCCCTCACCTCTCCCTATCTCCTTTTCCCCTCCCCCTCACGATTCCCTTATGTCCTGTCCTGTAATTTTCTTTTCTTTTATCACCTCATCCACGGGCTTCCCCTTTTTTTCGGCCAACCCTTTTTCCCGTTCGACGTCCCCGAGGCCTATGTCCAGGAAAAGATTCGGCGCTTCCCCATTCGGCCCCCATTTCTGTTTTTCTTGCAAAAACGATTCTCTTCTCTTTTTAGCGTCTGAGCTTTTCCCCGGCAGCACCCCTAAATGCGGCTTTTTACACGGCGAGTCTTTCCCCTTTTCCCTTGTGAATACCGGATATCTCCCCCGATCAAATGGCAGTCGGAAACAATTTTCTCAAAGGTTTCGGGACCTCTAGATATGTCCAGGCCGTCTTTTTCCACAAGATGGTTTCAAGCGGCAAGCCGTGCCCTTATGTGAAGAACCATCGAACATCTTCTCTTTTCCTCCCTGTTTTTTTTCTTCCTTGTCGATGGTGACGGTTCGGATTCCCCCCGTCGTAAAATCCTCCTCCGGTGACATAGGCCTCCGTTTCGTGTTGTGCGCACGAAGCGCCTCCTAGGAGCGGGGCTTTGGTGACGCCCAACCAACTTTCTCGAAGCGACACCGATTTTCGGGTCCTCTCTCAGGTTAGTCAAAACCAAACCCTCCACGTCCGTGTGGCCCGGTCCCTTCCTCCTTCTTGACAATGTGTTGATGCCGCCGACATTCTCCCCTAAGCTCCCTCGGCAACTTAGCTCTCTTTCGCGACATCCGCCTTGGTGTTTCCTTTTTTTTAAATCGCTGATTTTATCTTGCCTTCTTATAGAGCTCTCTCCCCCTGCGAACGGCCACCGTCGCTTGTCGTTCCCCCCCCCTCCCCGCGCCCGTCGCTTTGGTTTCCTCTGACAGGAACCTCTCGCGCGACTCTGCGATATACGCGTCGAGGTTGAAGTTTGCTTTCCTTGCGTCAACGTGGCCACCCTCCTCCTTCCCCCCCTTTTGCCTTTGAAGAAATTTTGTTCTGATGGTGGTTGACGTTGCTTTTTGCCCCGAAGTCGATTCTCCTTTGCGTGTTTTTGGTCTGCCACGAGCCCGCGGCGTTGTTCTTCTCGTGGACTTTTAAAAAAGGGGGCAGCGTTCGTTTTTTTGAATCCCACGGTTTCTCCGAAGCCGCGCCTGACCTTCCCTCTCTGCAGGTGCCTCTCCATTTGTGTCCAAGGCCCCTCTTGAGCTCCCCGACTGGAACTGTGTTTTTTTTTCGATTCACGACGCAGCCCCCAACGATCAAGACGCCCTTTTTTTTCGTGACGTCCCCGGCGGACCCCCCTTTTTGCCTTCCGAGAACCCTTCTCGAATCGTGTGTTTGCCGTTTTCCTTGGCGAGCCGACGGCTCCCCCCGTTGCAGGATGGATTTGAGAGCCATCGACCGTCTTTTTCTGCAAAAGTTTCCCTGCCTTTTATATTTTATAACTTGAGGTCCTTTCGCAAGTAACGTCCCCCCCAACGAGCGCAGATCCTCTCCCCTGTGAACCTTGACCCTTTTTCCCATGACCGCTGACCTCGGCCCGTATTTATGCTGCCTACGGACTCCCTCCGATATAGTACGTGTCTCCCACCCGCGATGGACAAAGAATTCTGATTCTTTTCAACACCGACTTCAAATCATTTTTTTTAATGAAAGAGCGTTTGCCTTCGCAGTTGTCGACCTCAATGCAGCCGCTGTTTGTTCTTCGTTTCCCCTTGCCGGAGGTAGCTTCCGACGGAATTTGGTGATGTTTTTCTTTTTCTTTTTTTCCCGCATTATCGTTTGCCGAAGGCATGGCCAAAGGTCTTCTTTTGACGATGGTTCGCGTTTTCGATGCTGTATCTTTTCCCTTGCGGTTGGTGAGATGGGCCTTGCCTCCCCCTTTTTTTTTTTTTTCGCGATGAAAGATGTGCTTTTCCCCTGTTCTTGCGATGGTTTGTATCGTGCCCGCCCGGGAATCCCCTGACCCCGCCGTTGAGCTGGTTTTTTCTTTCTAGATCCCAACTCTTTCCCCCCCTTCGTCATCGTGCCCGCGGTGTTTTTTTTTCCCCCTAGTAACGTTTTGGAAGAGGTGTCGGAGTTTCCGATTTTTTTCCCCCTTCTTTTGGTTCTGTTTTTCTCTCTCTTTCATCTACTTGTTTTGTGATTTTGAGAGCTTTCTCTTTTTCCAACGAAGGCCATTCGCCATCTTTCTTTTCTTTCCTCACTGCTCCCCCCGACATTTTTCGGTCCTTTGCTTGGCACGATGACGATCGTTCCTTTCCCCGCGTTGTGTTTTTCTGCTGCGTCCTTCCCCCCTTTTTCCCCCACCGATACGCGGTGACCCTGTTCGGCCCTTCTTTTTCCGCAAGGCGGGGTTGACATCGACAACAACAATTTTCTCCAGCGCGCCCCCTGCGTGGCCTCAACCGCAATGCGGCGGAACTCTTTTTTTCTTCTCCCTGCATGCGCCGTCCAAACCAATACACGGTTTTTTGGACAGGCCTTCGGAACGCTACCCCTCCCCCAAAATCACCACCAGGGCTCGATTCTTTCTCCCGCCGGCAATGCTCCTCGCGTGCTGCGGAAGCTGACAGGCGGCAACGTCGTGTCATACAAGCACTCCTTTTCGGCCCTTTTTTCCCCGACGAGCGGATCACTGTGTTAAATGTCTTTCCCGTGACTATATCGGCTTTGGTACCCCCTGGTCGTAGGACTCCCTACCGCCCAGCCCTTGTGTTGCTTTCTCTCACTGAGGTGCCAGTTTTTGGCTCGCTGTGGTCTGGACGACCCTGTCAGGTCTAAAAAACTCCTTCGGATGAACTGTGCGTTCCTCCTCCGACTTTTATCGACATTCCAGCCTGTCCCACGGGGTTTCGAGATGACCGGTCGGAATCGTTCCTCCCTGAGCGGCGGCCTCGCCGGCCCCCCCCCTTCTTTAACGACCGTCGCCTTCCCCCCCCATATGGTCTTGATCTTTTCTTATCCTCGGGCCCGCCACCGCGTCCCGTAGGGGGTTCTCTCAACTCGTCGTGTTCCTTTTTTTTCCGGCACGATACGCTCCACTTTCTCTTTGCGCGAGCTTCGCTTTTTAGCACCGTTGATGCCTCCCCATATACATAATGAAAGTTTCCTGCGCGTTCGATGGTTCCGCCCCTTCTTTTCCCGGCGGGCTCGTTTGGCCCTTGCCTGCCTATGATCGACCCGTCCCCCTTCGAGCTCGAATTTTTTTGTCGAACCTCAACAGTAACCCTTTTAACGCTTCACAACCCTTTTTATTCCATTAGCGTTGGCCCTTCCGCCGTGCGGGTTCCTTTTTTGGAAACCGCGACCGGATCGAAGCCCTTTTTCCTTCTCTGAGATGATTTTCTGACGATTACTCCACGTCCGGCGTTTGCTCCTTTTTGCGAAGCTAGGAGCGTCGTTTTTTCCCCTCTCAAGGCAAAGATTCCCGCGCGCATTTCGCCCAATCTTCCCCCTCTGTCGCGCGCTCTTTCTTTTTGGAGCGTGGGTTTTTGCCTATGGCGGCGGCAGCCCCCTGGCAATGCCGCATGGTCCGCTCCCTGCGGGCTTTTGCATTTTGCGTACGGCCACGATCGTTTTACACGTCCGTCGGATTCCACAAATTTGTTCATATTCTTCCCTTTCCGATATGTTCCCTCTTTTTTTCTCTTCGTGCGCAAAACCTCGTAACAGCGGCAAACTTTGCTTCTTTCTTGTGAAGACTTATTCAACCACCCCAATATCTTTTTCTTTCCCTCTTCTTTCTGAGGAGAATGGCTCTTTGTTGCTTTATACGTAGGACCTGCTGAACGAGATTGAATTCTCTGCTGGAGCACGAAGTCGCCTTTTTTTCCCCCATATCGGAGCTTTTTTCCGACAAACAAACATTTTTGGAAGCCTCCAACGATAGTTTTTATTCTTCTCCCTTCCGCTGAAAAACCCCCAATGCCAGTACGTTTCCTTTTTTCGATACCAATGAAGACTCCATTGGTGTTGCTGTCAGAATTCCTCCCAGGAAGATAAAGCGAGTGCTTCCAATAGATCGTACCTCAGACTTGGTGGTATCATTTTTTTGAAAAGGCGAAATGCAGAGAAGACTTGTTTTTTTATTCTTTTTCGTCGGTTGCGTCCCTTCCGTCGCTCAGGTGGTTTGTCCCCCCTCTTCGATGAAGGGGCCTCTTCCAATGAACTTTTTACATCGATCGTCCGGTGGAATGATGAGCCTTGCTTGTGAGCCGGTTATCCTCCCTTGCTCCCGTGGCAAACGCGAATGGTGCCCTTGGAGCTTGAAGAAATTGGTTTGGCAGACGTCGGGTTATTTTCCCTCGAAGTCGAGAGCTTTTCCCCCCACTTTTTTTTATGGCGTGGTATTCTCCCGAGCCTCCGTTTTTTTTATGATAGTGTTCCCTCGCCAGATAACCCTGCGTACTTCTTCCCTCACGGTGCTTGCCGGGCGCTTCTTTCTCCGCCGACATTTAGACGGTGCCTGTCAAATTGTCCAAGGAAGTGTTGGAGTTGAGCGACCTTTTCCCTTCCCCCCGAGATTTTTTTTCCTATCAAGCCTCAAGATAAAGACTTAGGCAGAAAGGTCCCGTACCCGGCTTTTCATTCTCTGACCTCCTAGCGATTAGTGGTGCTTATTTTCTTCCGGAGAAAGTAGGCGTTAACCATTCTTCTTCTGGACGATGAGATCTTTTCCAGCCCACCGCAAATTTTTTTCTTATTTCCGCCGGAACGTCTCGTGCAAGCGACCCGATCAGTCCCCCCCTGCCGGCCACACGAAGTTTTTCTTCCTCTGACCGCGACCTTTCGAGAGCTTTCTTTCTTACTTTGTTGCCAAAAGACGTCTACTTTCCCTCAACTCCCTTTTTGCGTCGTTTCCTGGAAACCCTTCCCCGCGTACATTTTAGACCCAAAGAAGGTTCCTCCTTTAGTTGCCTGCCCTTGGTGTCGCTTTTTCTCATTCAGAGAACGTCCTGCCCGCCTTTTTGAGTAGGGCATCTACGAATTGACATTCTCGCCGGAATTGTGGTGATGTTGGACGTTTTTGTTTTTAGCTGTATGTTCCTTTCATGTAAAGCAGTTCTTGTTGTCGATTGTCGCGGATTTTTCCTTATGTTCCGCAGCCATTTTGGTGCGATGTGGAGGTGCCCCCTTTTTACGATGGGCCTCCTGTTTTTCATTTACTCTTCAGGTATCCTTTTTCCCGGGACGCCTAACAGTTTTTGGAAGCGGTTGTCTATTTTGCAGGCGCTGCTCGAGTCAACTTTTACCCCGACATTCTTGTGACTTCACGTGTCCCTTTTTTCCCAATGTCGTAAACGCCGTCGTTTTCCCCTTTCTCTTTTATGTGCATCATGTGTCGGCCTTCGATGGCGAAATGGCCTTCAGGTTGGTTGCTTCCCTTCTCCCTATTTCTTTTCCTCTCTTGTGTTTTGAGCTCTCTTCCCTCACCAACGAAGGCCCAATTCTCTCTTCAACGCCTCACATAGGACATCACCCTTTTTTTAAGAAATTTTGGCACCCCCGCGGGCAAAGATGCTCTTTTTTTTCGAACGCGTTTGTGGTCAGATCAGCCTCTTCCCTCTCCTCTCCAACGTCCGGCGGTTTCCTGTTCTTTGCTCCCGGCGGCAAGGCTACCCGTCCCTCTCGACAATAGACAACAACATTTTTGCCAAATCCTTTCCTCGGGCACCGCCCCATAACCCACCTCCCTCCATTTTGGCGTCAGGCATCCGTTTTTTCCCTCGCTAAACCCCATCATTTGGCCAGGCCTTAGGCCTTCCCGACCGGCCGGCAAAGCCAACTCTTCTTCGAAACCGAGTCCTGAGGCGCCCCGTCCCTCCCCCCCCCAAAGCGGCGCAGGACTCCCCACCCTCGGACAGTCGACTGAACACGGAAACGTCTTTTCATTTCTCGGAAACTGAGGTTTCCCGCGCGGCTCCTTTGCGGGGGTACACTTCTCTTTGTGTCCTTACTATCTCTTTCCTGTGGCATTTTAGGAAAGCAATTAATCTTTTTTCTCTTTCAGCGGTCTGATTGCATGCCTTTTTCTTTCGGATCGGGCCCTGATGCTAATGTAAAGCTGATTCCCTTCTAAACAAGAACGACGGTGCCTTTCCTTCAGGTAGATGGCCCTCAGCCTGACACGTCTTTCACGAATGCGTCTCTCTTCCTTCCCCTATCGTTGGCAACCCCCCCTCCCTCTCCCCTTCTGCGAGAGGATGGAAAAGGACGCCTTTTTTCACGACCGTAGGCCTTTTTGCCGGCGGTTGTCTTCTTCCCCCTTCGCGTTACAGTCGGGGAGCCTTGTCCCTCCCCTCAAATCCTTTGTGCCAATTTGCCCTTTTTACCTCAACGGGTTTCTTAGATTCGCGCCGGACACCCCTTTTTCTCCCCCCATAATGACCGCTGCACTCTGTTAGCGGCGGTTACGAGAGCACCTCCTTTTTTTCACTTGAGCTATGATCCTTTTTTCCAGTCGCGTCCCTCCATTCTTTCCCCACCTTTCCCCAGCAGAAAGTCTCACCAGTTATTTCTTAAAATCCCCTGTTATTTCCATTAGAGTTTTCCCCTTGCGGCTGGTACCCCCTTGAGAAACCGCGACCTCCTTCTCCTGTAAAAATCCCTTGTGACCCTCCTTGCTGACGACTTTTCGACGTTTAGCGCTTTTCCCTCCCTGAAGGAGCGACTTTTGATCTTCCTATGCCGCAGAACCCTTTTTTTTATCGGAGTTTTCCAAGTCGCCACAGGCTTATCTCTTTTTCTAGATTTGATACTTCTTTTTTGCGGCCTATGGACTTAGCAAAAATGTCCTTATTTTGCTCACGGAGAGGTGCTCTTGTTGCCTTAGGACTAACGTGATCCCCTGTCCACGCTCCTGGCCGGCCTCCCAGTAACGGTTTTTCACGGAACTCTTGCGAGCTTTCGCCACACAGATGGGCTCCTTGAAGGACGCCTATTTTGGAAGGATGTTCCTCCAGTCACAATAGCAATCCCCTCCTCCCCTCCTTGTTGTGTTCTTTCCTTGCAGATGGTGTTTGAGATTCCCGTGTAATCCGAAATAGGCCTCTGACTTCTTTTTTTTAACATAGTGTGGAGCCTTGCGAATTTCCTTCTTATCGGAGCTTGTGACGCCTGGTGACGTCCAAAATTTTCTGCCGAAGACGGTTTGTTTCCATCAAAAGATCGTTCCCTCAGCCGTCAGAATCTCCAAAGACGCTGCCGACGTTTTTTCTCGTTAGATCAAGACGCAAGAACCCTTTGTTTTGCTGCAGCCCTCGAAATCCTACGCTCCAGCGCGGATCAACATTTTCGAGACATCCCTTTGTGCCCTCTCCGATGCCTCTTTCCTCTTACCCCTTTGTTAGATTTTTATGCTTGCGCCGATTTCGTTCTTAGCGTTCGTTCTGCCTTGCGTCTTTCATTTGCGAGGTCTTTGTTAACGCATAAAGGTGTTTCCCTTCGGTTCTCTATATTTCCCTCCAGCCCGCGCGTTTTTGCCAACGCGTGAAGGACCCTTTTTTCAGAAATTGGTCATTCCTTTTTTGCCTTGTTTTGACGTTCCCTTTCTCGAGCGAGAACTTGCTCGTCGTGTGTCCTATCATCAGCCAGCCGGAAAGTGCGGCTCTTTTGTGCTCCAACCATCGAAACGCTACCACACCCGGGCAGCTAGTTTTTATTCTTTCATAACTGCGAAGCTCGCGCGACAATGTC
>Ga0179593_1491958_pt1 | contig 10756 bp, 14 predicted proteins | sample CZODoug2_1_08_16_FD_185931 | JGI IMG/M metagenome (GOLD analysis project Ga0179593, IMG submission 185931) | Vadose zone soil fungal communities from Angelo Coast Range Reserve, California, USA - CZODoug2_1_08_16fungal (PacBio error correction) | ecosystem: Environmental > Terrestrial > Soil >... | reverse complement strand
AGTCACCACTCTCCCCCCACCGAGAGCACAATTTCTACTTCCCCCAAGTGCTATTTTTCAAGTAACCGCTCTAAGTTTCTAACCCTTCATTTGACCATCCAGCCGGGTCCTCTCCCCTCCGCAATGGGAGTTTCTTTCCCGCATTGTGATTTTTTTACTTTGTATTCCTTTTCCTTACGGTCCTTCTCCCAGAAGCGGTCAAATTTGTAATACCTGGCGTCTCTCTTCCTCTCTTTCATTTCTGCCCTTTTCCACGATCCCCCCTGAGTTTTCTTTCTTCTTCCTTGCGGTAAATTTGTCTTTGAAAGTTAACATAAGAGTTCTAATCCCTACGTTCGTCGGGAAGTTCCAAGCCAACCGTCCAATAGCAGTAGGGTTTACCCCCACTCCCCACAGGGTTGCCCCGGCGGGTCCTCTCAGACGGAATTTCCCTCTTTCTCTCCCAAGAGCTCTTTGCTTTCTTCCCACCTTTTTTCGGTGGAAGCTCAACGCATTCCCCTCGAGAGGATGCTAAATTCCCCCCCTTTTGACGACGAATAACGAAGAAGCTACCGTACGAATCTTCCCCCCGAACAAACTCTTTTCATTCTCCCCCTTTCTTCTTACTCCCGTTCCCACTGGCCGAAACGGGTTCATTTCCCTCCACCCCCTCCCCCTAGGTTCCCCCCCTCTCTAAGAACTCATGCTAAATAAGACTGTGCCAGGGTCAGGAGGATGATCCTAATTCCCCCCAGTCAGCCACCTCCGCAGTTCTCCGCTCTTCTTTTCTCCTCTTTTTGCTCGTCTCTCTCTTCCTCCCTTTGATTGGCTGGATTGGTTTCGGATCTTCCGACCCCTCACCCACTCGAAGGGATCGTCACCTTGTTTACGACTTTCCGTTTCGCTGGGATATTGTCTTACTTTCCGATCTTCTTCAGGTTCGTCTTTTTCTAATCAGCGGAAAGCTGCTTTTGAAGGATGTTTCGACGTCTCAGTCCGTATCTTCTTCGTTTCTGGCCCTTCTCTCAGCGATTTCGCGCCCTTGCTTTATTTCTCTGATTGAGCGAGGAGATTTCTGCCGCTCCAGTTTTGGCTCCTATGTTGTTTTAGAGGTAGCCTTTTTCCTTTCTCGCCCGCCTGCCCCCCCTGTTTGTAGTTTTTTTCCCCGCGCTCGCTTTTTCTCTTTCTGTTCCTGTACGAAGAGTAGGAGTCGAGACCCCTGTAGACTTCCTTCGCTTTGGTATTGTCCGCCTCGGACTTCATGAGATCCTCCCCCTCTTATCTCTGTTCCACAGGTCGATCCCTCTTTTTCCATATGTTTTTTGCCTTCTTTAGCTTTTCCTGTGCTTTTTCTCATGCTAGATCAGCATTGAAGAAGAAAATTACTATGGTTGAAACCGTGAAATCCCTTCCTTTCTTTTCGTGGCGGGCTGGCGCTTTCCTTCTTGCTGGTCACTTTCTGTTTTCTGAAATCGGTATCTCGGTCCTGGTAAGTCCCTCCCCAATCATCCGTGTTTAGACTTTCGTATTGCCTCTTTTTTGGTAGAGCTTTTGTTGCCCGTCTCTTTTTCCTGCCTGGTCTCCCCCCCCGAGAATCGTAGATTAGTAATTTCGACTTGACCCAAGAAGAAACTTCTGTGAGGTCTTTAGTGACCAAATGTAGACTTCGTACTTTCGAAGGCCTCTGCCGCCTGTTTATCTTTGTTTTTTTTTTCTCTTAATGCTAAATGATCCCTAGGGGACCTTTTGAGTGTCCTCCTTAATCAGCGCTCCCTGCTCATGATCTTCTTTGCATGTATCTCGATTTCTGAAGCTCCTCGCACCGTTCCTTCCTGAGTATCATGAGTTGTTTATTTGGGGACGCCGACGAGATTGTTTTTTTAGTTCAATAGCACCTCTCCTCCTCCTCGCCCTGGCCTCTTCATACCGTCGGATTTTCTTGGTTCTTACTGTTCTCGTGTCTTCGCTGCTCCCCGTAGCCTCCGTGAAACTCTCCCTAAAGGCGATTTTGTGTCTGTACTTGTCCTTTTCATAGGAAATGGACACCACTCTCATCCCTTCGTTTGGCGACCCTCCCTGTCGATCTGGCCCTATTTCAGACGTCTTTCCCTCTTCGTCTTACTTGTCCCTCTGATCGTAGACAGATGCTGGTGCTGAGGTGATAGACCCGTCCTATGTTCTCTGATCCCGTCATCCTCTCTGAGGCCTTTATTTGGGGATTCTGACTTCCTTTTTCTTCCTTTCCCACCCTCCCGGGCCTGCTGGGCACCTGATCTGCCTGAGATATCCGATTACTTGATCCCCGTGCTTGAGGTGACGGTCGCGTTTGACTCCTCTTCTATCTTTCGATTTTTTCTGTTTTTTCCCCGCCCTGACGGTACGTCCGCTTCGTATGGAAATCTGATCGCTGGTTGATGGAGTGTCTCCTCTTTTCCACGCCGTCTCCCGACGACGGCTGTTTGCCTCTCCTTTGTGTGTGGTTGGAGTAAAGATTTCCCTCCCAGGAGAAGTAGATTTATGATGGGGGCCCTTGACTTTTCCCCCCGGTAGTTCAGTCTTGGGATTGACTCATTTTTTTCAATCGACATCCTTTCAGGAGGCCGCGTGTTTTTCTTTACCTATATGTTGCTTCTGTACTCGGCGGAACTCAGCACGATGCCTAGAGTTGGTTGGATATATTTTACTCCCGTTGTTTTTTTGTGAGGAGCTTCCCTGTCTTGTGCTCTCTTTCTGTTCCTCTTTTTCCTCCGTTTCAAATCGTCCCCCTCTACTTGCTCCCCGTTTCAGTATGGACCGATTTAAGACGGAGTCCCACCGACGCTAGTCCGAAATAGGGAGGACTCCAGAATGGTTCCTTTCTTCTTTCTTTCGCGGCCCCCATTTCAAGCGTATTCCCCCCCCCCCCACGCCTTTTTCTGACCAACCTTCTTCTTCACTGGGCGTAGAGGAAGAAATTTCGTCCCCAATGACGAGAAGCTTTGATACACAGTCGATCGTTCTCTTTTCTACCCGAGTTACCCTCTCCCCTCATCTCCTCTTGATCCTACCTGTCACGCTGGTCCCCCCTCTTCTAACTGGAAGCTTATTCTTTTATAGACCGCGTTCTTCTTCAGCTTCCTCCCTCTGCCTGACGTTAAGATGCATTTGAGATCATTATCTCCCTCTCCTATCCACTTCCTCATAGTCTCTCCCTTTTCATTTTTTCGTTTCCTCGACGCGAGAAAAGTGTCTCATCCCAGCGGCTAAGAAAGTGACCTACCGATTTCAAGTCCTTTTGAACATTTCCCGGTCTTCCCTCGGTTTTCCCTCTCGACGACTTTTTGCCCGACTTTTTCTTCTTGTCTTTCCCCTATTACGCGTCCCCCAGAACTGTGACATTTCCCAACATCATTTTCCCTTTTGACTTTTGGCTCGTTACGTTTTTCTTTCGACACAATAAATAAGCTCCACTGTTTCCTCGGCCGGCTTTCTGCGCAGCATCGTTTTTTTCCCTTTTCCGCCCTTACCAATGCAAGCTTTCCGCCGTCCCAAAACGCCTTTTTATTTCCTCCTAACCTTTTTTTTGGTTGTCAAGTCGATCCCCTTCCAGTGCAAACTCAGATTCTTTTCCCCCTAGATGATGTGAGCTTCACTTCCACCGCCGCAACCTCTTATGAGTTGCAAGGACCCCACCGCCCTACAAGATTTTCTGATTCAGAGTCCTTTCTCCTTTCCCTATCGAAGAGGCTGTCCAGTCACGCCCTCCCCCACCGGTCCCGGAGGGTGAGTCCTCTCAGCTGCCTAGATCGAGTCTGTGGTCAGCCATGACAGAGGGCCAGATTCTACAACCCCCCCCCCCACCCCCCCAACCCCCCCCCCACCCCCCACCCTACCAAGAGAGCCACCTTAGAACTTTCCGGACTTGGACTTTTGCCTGTACCTCATACAACCAAGGGGGTTTTCCTTGTCCCCCCTCTCCTTTCCTCTCCGCCCTCCCCTAGAGTAAGGGAGTGGCCTTTTCCGCATCTTTCTTTTTTTCTCTTCTTTTCCATTCTTTATGAGGCCAGTAGCTAAGAAGGTCACCGATTTACGGCGCTCGACTCTGCGACGGTGTCATCTCCCTGGGCCCCTCGCTCCCTCTCATGATGGCTCTCTTGTACTCGGAGCTCCCTTTACGTAATTTTCAATCCTTTCTTGCACTCTTTTCCCCCCCGTCGTCTGTCAGGAAACGCCAATAATCCCATCCTTTTCTCCCCCCCTTTTTACAACCCAAATGCCAAGTTTGACGGAAAGCCGAGGTTCGTCGCCAAGAGCCACATTCCTGCGCTCTTCCCTCGGCGCTCACTCCCCTCCTCGCGGTCCGTCCCCCCTCTCCGCGGTTTCTCACCTTTTCCCCGCCCACCTTTCCCTATTCAGAGAAGGCCCTCCGACGCGTCCCTGAAGAAGCCCAAAAATCTTGCTCCGCTCTCCCGTCCTCTATTACCTCCTTTTCCCACCCTTCCTCCACTTCCATCGCCATTCGACTATTTCACGCTCGAAAGAAACTTCCACTTCGACTCGTGAGTTCTAGGAGAGGGTGTCTCCTGCTCTTTTCCTGATCCTAGTCCTTCCCCGCCTCTTCCCCCTCCTCCTTTTTTTTCTTTCTATATCTATTTTAATAATCATCCTTTTGTTGTAGGATAGATCCTGGTGCCTAGGTAGGGGACGCTTCTGTGATTAGAGATCTCTCCCGAGTCCTTCTTTACACCCCTTCCTTCTTAGACGTCAAGAGTTCTCTCCTTTGTTCCTTCTTTTCGTGCTATCTGTCTTTCGTTCGATGAGATGCTCCCCAAGGTTTCCCGAATTCTTTGTGAAGCAGTACGGGAAGGTGATAAGCTTGGGGATGTTTACGAAGTATGCGCTTTTTTGCCGGGGCTCTGTGATTCCGTCCGTTCCTCGTCAGCGATGCTCCCCTGTTACTTCGGAATAAGCGCCAGTTTATAGGAGAGGTTCGTTCTTTCCGTAAGAATCTTGCCGAGGACTGCAGTATGTTTCTCTTCTCCTGAGCTCGACCTCGTCCTTCCCTGTCGCGCCGCCTTTCAACCTTTTTCTTGGTTTTCCCCCGATGACTTCTGAGGGTATTATGGCTGTTTCTAAAGAAGAAGTAGTGGTTTGGTGAAAGTGAAAGCTCCCTTCGCCTTTTTCCTATTCCCCCTTTTTTTTCTTTTGAGGACTTTTCGTCTCATCTTCGTTTTTTTTCATCTCTTTCCCTTCCTTATTCACCCCCGACTATTATTCAGAAAGGGCATCTAAGCCCCTTTCCTTCCCTGATTCCTGTTCAATGACGGCTTTTCAAGAAGAAAGCCTCCCCTATGAGTTCCCCTTCCCCCCCCTCCCCTGACTCTCGTTTTCTTTAGCTGCTTTGGTTTTCCTTTTCAATGTCTTTATAATTCCTGTATAGATTGTTTTCAAAGATTGCTGCACCTCGATAAACAGTTCATCATGTGATTTGCGCCTAGTTGGTGGTAGAGATTTGACCGATTCTTTCCGCACCCCCCCCCCTTCCTCGCTCGCTTCGTCACTTCTGGCGGCTCAACTTTGCAAGATAGTGATGATTTTTCTCGGTAATCAAGAAACTATTAGAACGTCGAGGGAATCTGCACCGCCGAGTAAGTTTGTCTCTTGACCTGCGACCCTGCTCTCGGGTTGTACCCCCCTTTGTGTCGGCGAGCATCCTCCAGCAGGCGTTTCCCTTTTTTTTATCTTCGTTCCTGTCTTTTCGATTTTTTTAAGACTGTCCCTAACAGACAAGGAAGTGCTTATTTGCGTTTGAGCCCTCTTCCCTGGACTTCGCCCTCTCCCCCGCTTTTTTGCTCTTCGCAGCCTGGACGAGCCTCCCCCTGTTTCTATTTTTTCGGATGTACTGATCAGTGTCGTTTATGAGTCCCCCGTAAAGCGCCCCGTGACTGAGTTAGAGATGTAGCTTTCGGAACGGTTAAGGTCTTTCTTGAGTGCACCAATCAACCTTTCTCCTCACGTCGTTTGGCCTCCCTCCTTCGATCTGTGGTGTCACCCCTGTAGGACTCCCTCGCGCTACTTAGCAGATTCGAGACGGTTTCACATTGCTGGTAGCCCTTCTTTTCTGCTCCGGCTTAGGAGTCCAATGAAGCGCGGTTCCTGATCCTCCTCGCCTATCGGCCCCCTTTTCTGGCGTTCGAGCTCATTCATCTGCCTTCTTCCCTTAACGGCACCGGGCCCGGCGCTGATTGCAATGTGAGATACGAGGTAGATGACCTCAATGCGCTTCTTCGTCCGCTGTTCCCCCCATCCCCCTGTCGTCCTTCCTCCCTTCTGATGAGGTCTTTATGGTATTACAAATGTTGGGAAGCGATGCTTTCGAACGGGGGCTTTTTTTCATATGATAGCGTCCTTTATTGTCTTTGTCGTGCCGCTGTCCCCCTCTCTTCCTGCAGGAAGGATTGTGATTCCTTCCCCTGGCTCTTTGCGTTGGTGTTTTCCTCGGTGAATTTTAAAGAGAAGGAACTGTGACCATTCTTCTTGCCTCCGATTTTCTCTTTCGTGTAGACTGTTCCTTTTTTCTTACCTCCTGTTCCGCTATAAGCATACCGGACCTTCCCCTGAGCTTTTTTTTTCTCCTTCTCTGACAGCTCTATTGTAGACGGGCTCTCCTCGGTCCACTCAGAAGCCTTCTGACGTAATTTGTCCAGTTTCTCAATAATAAGTTGTTGTTGTCCCACCATTCTAACGCTATTTTTTTTCGTCTCCCTTCTGGCCGCACGTGTTCGAGCTTCATTCCTGTTGTTACATCCCTTTTCTCCTGTAAGGACGTTATTTTCCCTCCCAAAACCCATGAGTTTCCTCCCTCCCGAACCCCGTCTTTCCCGTCGACATCTTTCTTTTCCGCCATATGTAAGTTAATGATATTGGCATCACCAAGGGCACTCTTTACTCCCCCCCCACTTATCATGATGCACATGGGCCTTCTTCATATCTTCATCGTTTCCCTTCCATCGCCACCATTCGTCTGAGATCCCTACCCGGTCTCGTGATGAGGCCCCTCGTTTACCCCCTGAGACCGACACCGCTCCATCAGTAAAAGATGGTAGCGGATCTCCAGCTTGCTTATGGTTCCTCCCTCCTTTTTAGCGAAGGCCGCCCTTTCCAGCTCCGTCTTTTCCGTAAGAGTCTTCCCCCTCGATATTATGATCACGCTTCCTCTGCTCATGCGAAGAGGTCTCATGCGGAACTTCTTTTTCTCCGAGACTGATCACCGTGATCTCCCCCCCCCCGCCGAGGCTCCTCTCTCTTGGATCCCCCTTCAGTCAGGCTTTCAATGGTCTCTGCATTGTACTAGGTGTACTCACTGGGCACAATCCAGTGATGGAGCTGATCCCTCATTTCCTGGCCCCTTTCCCTTCCCTTTCAAATAGACATCAAATAGCCTTTCCTTCCTTCCTCTGCTTTCCTCTCTTCCCGATGCATCCATTCTCCCCGACCTATCGTCCTTTTCTGATAGGACAAGCTGTCCTCCGCTAGTTTCCCCTTCTTGCCCCGACTTCCACGTGCCGGTCAAAAAGAGAGGCTTCTTCACAGCCCCTTCCGGGTCGGCGAGGGGTCCATTTCTTTTCCCTTGAGAACAGGCCCTCTTTCCTTCTGCATTTTCGCTGCTGTTCTCTCTTCTCCGCCTGATCACACGTACGAACAGAGTGCGCACGTTTGCTCCCCTTCACATCAACCTCCCAAGCGGGCAGTGCTGCCTCTTCCTCCTCCCTCGGTTGCTCCTTCCCGCCCCATAATCACTACGTGCGGCGGGTTGAGCCCGACGATAAGGACTAAGCTGAGGGTATTTAGGGAATCTCTTTTCAATTAAGTCTCTTTCCCCCCCCCGAGCCTCCTCTGCAATGATTTTTCTTTTCCTCCCGTTTTTCTTAGATGATCAGCTTTAACTTTATTCTGGAACATTTACGGATGACCAGCCGGGTGCTAAGAAAGTTTGGTGTATTTCTGTGGCCCGCTCTTGCTGCCCCCCCCTTTTTTGATCTGCGGACCTCCTTCCTTTTTTTTCACTTGCATCAAATCCCCTGCAGTCCTATCAGCCGTTGGAGTTATCCATTGGACCTAGTTCGACTTTTAACAGAGATAAGGATTATGTCTCTCGATTCCTCGGCCTTTTCAAATGGACGATCTTTCCCCCAGCCGTACATTTTTTGTTTCTCCTACCGTCTTTTTCCTCTTCCTCCACGTAGTCGGGCGGAACGCAAGACCTTTCTTCCCGTCGATGTCCACACCCCCACTACCGGGTGCATTTTTTGGAGAGACCGACGTTCACAGTTTCCTCTTTCGATCTCGTGCCAGAGCCCAACTCCTTCTTCCTTCCGAACTTCTTGCTTGCTGAACCCCTCGCGCTCCCCTCTCGCTGATTCTTCCACTCTTTCAGATCGGACCCTTAGACGCACATCAAGAATACGGCTCTTTGCGAGACGTCTAAAACATTCTGATAAAGAGGATCCCAGTCGCTATTCCTCCTTCAACCAAGTCTTAAACAGGGTCCTTTTCTCCCCCGACTCTTTCTACCCTTCTCCCGCAATTCTATCCCCCGTCCGTAATCTTCAGTTCATCAGGCGAGGTTGCCCCGCAGGCGGATTTAATAGAATGAAAACACCTCAGCCTTCCCCTGCATGGCGGACTCTCTATCTCCTCCCCCTTTTGTTGTGTTTGCTCGAGTAAGTTCCCACTCAATGAGGAGGGACCTTGATGGTTTTTCTTAGAGGATTCAAGCAGCGCATGGGAACCTCTCCTTTTTTTCCCGCTTCTCGCTTTTTTTTTCGGATTTTTTGCTATTTTTTGTCGACCCTCTTTTCGTGTTCTCTGATCCGGTTTTGGAATTTGACGTCGTAATAGGGCTGGATAAGCTTGGCCTTTTTTGTTTTTTGTATTACGAGGAGACTTCTAGTTGAGGCCGTCTCTTCCTCCTTTTATCGCGAACGTTTCCTTGAGCATTTCTCTCTCTTTTTTCTGTTCGCGAGAGGAGCGTCTTGACGCCATCCTTTTAGGGTTGCCGAGCAGAAGGTGATTTTTGCTTTTAGTGAGCTTTCTCAGGGTTCCGTCACGTCCTTCCCCCTCTTTTTATTTTTTTCCCCTGACGGCTCGGTTTTTTATTGTGTTTTCCCTGCCCGTCCTCCCTTAGGGTCTTCGAGGAACTCGTTAATTCCACCTCTTTGGGATTTTCATTTGAGCTCTCGGACTTCGGCGATCATTCTTTTCTCTTTATCTCTTTTTCAAGGTCGATGCACTCTTCCTCCTATGTATACTCCGGTTCCTGCTCTTTCTTCTTGACTGCTCTTCGACTTGCCTCCCCCAAGAACGAGCATTTTTCGCAGAAACCTCCCCCTTTTTTTTCACCGATGAGGTCCATGCGTGCTGCCCGTGAGATGAAAGTTTCTTTGGGTCCATTTCTTTTATCACCGGTTCTGCGGGTTCACTCTTATCCCTCCGTTTCATCCCCCCCCGTCCTTTTCATTTTCTCCCGAGTGGCCTCAGCGTTTTGGTAGAGATTTTGTTGCCCCCTATCTGCACCTGTTGCCCTATATTAGAATTAGTCACTTTTCTGGGATCCAACCTCCTCCACTTACTTGGATTCGTCTATGAGTCTTCCTCCCCCCTCGCTCCTCCTTTCCGGAATCTTCCTCTTTCCAGGATCCTGTCGCTTTTATGTCAGTTCAGACCTGTCCCTCGGTTCTGAGTTCCTGTGTGATTGAATGCCGTAATGGAGAGAGAAAGCATTCTCGTTGTCCTGATCTCCCTCTTGGTAACGCTGTCCCCCCGCCTCCCCTTCATTTTCTGTCTCCCTTATGATTCTTTTTTTCCCCTTCGTCGCTTTGCTGCCATTGGTGAAGGCTCCCCCCCCCCAGTCAAGACCCCTGCTCTCGCCTGGTTGATGAAGAAGTCTATGTGGGTTTCTGTGACTCTTTTTCTTGTCTCTTATGCCGTCCGCGCCGTTACCTCTTGCACCCCCCGTGCTATTTCCTTTATGTTGAGTCACGGTTTTTCAGTGGTACTCGTAATCGAGGAAAAAGGCATAACTATTGGGCCTCACGTCTTCCGATTTCCAACGGTAGGAAGCTCTTCGATCATTGAGTCCCCCCTCTTCCGAGTACGGGTCCATCTGTGTTATCCCATGTTTTTTTTCCAGCTTTGTCTTTTGAAGCCATAGCGCCTGTTTTTCTTCGGCCCGTGCATCTCCTCTGCGAAGTTATCGTTCTTCTTCTGCTCCCTTCATTGCGTTAAATCTCATGACGGGCCGGCGCTGGGCACCCTTATCTTGTCCGTAGCTACGACGCCTTCAGTTTTTTCACTCATACTCCTCTTTCTTCGTCCGTGTTTGAACCCTCCGGTTCAGATTGTCAATCTGATTTTTGGTATTAAGGTTGTTTTGACCTCCCGAGAGGCCTTCTCCCGCGGAGGGTTATTTCTCTCTTCTCTTCCTTTTCTTTGAGATGTAGCTCCCTTTGTACCGTCCTTGGCGCCGAATTGGTCATATGATCGGAGTGTTTTTTTTGGTGTTTTTTTCCCTTCCCGCTTCCCCTTGTCCCCCCTTTGTCTCTGAAACTTCCCCCCTTCTTTCCGTCCCTCCGTATGGCTCCCGGGAGAGACGTCGTTTTCACTCCCGGGGTCGGTGATTCAGACCCCATTCTGAGACGTAGCCTCTTTTCTTTTTTATTTACAGCGAGAGGTTCCGTCCCTTTTCTCTTCCCTCTTCTCCTCGCAGTCTGCTGCGCTCAGACTTTCTCAATGGTGT
>Ga0179593_1383336_pt1 | contig 10756 bp, 13 predicted proteins | sample CZODoug2_1_08_16_FD_185931 | JGI IMG/M metagenome (GOLD analysis project Ga0179593, IMG submission 185931) | Vadose zone soil fungal communities from Angelo Coast Range Reserve, California, USA - CZODoug2_1_08_16fungal (PacBio error correction) | ecosystem: Environmental > Terrestrial > Soil >... | reverse complement strand
ATGAGCCCCGCCGCGCACTCCCCCCGTTTGCGCGTCTCTTATCAGTGGTGGTAAGCACTGGTCATTTTTATCTTCCCCACAGGTTACCAGATCCTTTTTACGTTTCTTGAGAGACCCCCTCAAGCCATTCTGCGGATTGTCACCCCCCCCCCACCGAGAGAACTTGGTTCGGTCAACCCCATAACGACCCCCCCCCCCATTTTTTCCTTAGAAACCTTTTCGTTGTTGTTACTTTTGCCACCCTCCAGCCCCTAATTTTTTGCGTCGTCTCGGCTCCTTTTCTCGGAGGTCAAGGTACCCTTTCCGGTGCTTGGCACTGTCTGAGGTTTGCCGGTGATTTTAGGTAGATTTCCCCATCCATAAAAGTCGGAAAGGCCCCCCCCTTGAAGTCCCTAAGGGCGTGCCTTTCGTTCGTCTCTCCTGTGGGTTTTTCCCGTCCTTAACACGCCCACCCACCTTGTACCCCCCGCACCAATGTTCGTTTTTGTCTCCTTTACCCTTGTGCCGCTCCGATCTCCCCAGTGCCCCCCATTTTTCCGTGTTGGCTGGACCTTTTTTTTTCAACTTGCATACCGTTGCCCCCTCTGCCCCCTGTTCCGCAAGCTCACACGCGTGAACCCTTTTTTCTTTTTGCCCGTGTTTTTGTCTTCCCCGAGGTGAGCGCATCCCAGCTGAACCCCCTGTCTGTCACCATTCCCCCCCCCCGTTTGTACTCAACAATCCTTTTATTTTGCTGGTCTTTCCTTCCTTCTCCAGGATCCCCTCCCAGCCATTGGGTCGTTTCAGGTCCACTTCGCTCAAACAGCTGGCGACCCCTGGGTGTTCCCCTTTCCCCCGTCCCCACTCCTCCGACTTCCTTTCAACTTTTCCGTGGTTGGCTGTTCATGCGTCATGCCGCTCTTGACTTTCAACCCATTCTCCATTCCGGTAACTCCATCGCCCCCCCCGGCCCTCCTTATTCGCTTTTTAGAACGACTGTGCCGATGAAAAATTTTTTTTTCCCCCCCCCATTAGACTTTCCTTATCGATCATTCTTCCTTTCGTCAGGCGGATTTTGTGTAGGGACAGGCCACCTCCCGGCCTAGTCATGGATACTCCATGTTTCCTCGCTCGGCCACGCATCCAACTCTGCGTCCACCCTGTAAACTCCGGTTCCTCTGCCCTCCCTCCCCCAAGGCCATCGATCCCTTTTTCCTCAACCGGACTGTCTTTTCCTTCCCTCACGCCCCGCTGACGTTTTCGGCCTTACCAATGTTCATGGTAGCCACTCCTCCCCTCCTCGCCCGGGTTCGTTTCTTTTTTTGTCTTTTTGGCGCTCATCCCTGATTTATTAAAAACCCCCCCCCCTGCGTGCTACTTACTTCATTGTTTCATTTCTTTCGGTTTTGAAAAAACCTTATTGCCTCGGCCCCCTGTTTCTTTTTCACCCCCCGCTGTCACATGCACCCCTGTGGTGATCACGCCTACCCCTTCCCGTTGTCCCCCCGTCCCCCGCGTTGTGTTTGCCCGTTCTCCCCTTTAACGGCCCACCCCAACCAGCTGAGCCGCCCCCCGTTCCCTGAGGTCTCCCGTTTTTTTTCCCCAAGTTTCTTTAATTTGCTCCCCCCCCCCCCTTGACCACCAGGTGGGATCCTTTATCGAACCGTCTTTTTACTTTGTTTCCCAGGAATTAGCACTCTTTTTTTTTGCCGTTTTCGGCCGCGTTCATTGACTTTCGCCCCCACTCTCGAATGCGTTTTTTTTTCGGTTGAGACCGTTCTCTTGCAGTTGTGCCGATAAATAGTGAATCACTTCCCCCCCTCCCCGTCCTTTCTTTTTTTTCTTTTTCCTGTTTCTTGGAAAACACCTGGCTCACACCCTTCCCCTCTTTCTCCCATTTTTTTTTGTCTGAAGAAGGATTTTTCGTTTTTCTGGAAGAGGCGCTCATTTGTCCGTTGTCCTCCCAAGTTCAGGCATTTGTTTTTCGGTTTTTTGCCCCCCCCATCTTTTTTTCCCCTCTTGGAGGAATTTTTTTGTGCCGTACGCATGAATTCCTTTACAGTGGGCTTGTCCAGACCTTTCGCACCAAGCATGTTTGCTCCCCCCCCTCTTCCAGCCAAAATCCTCTCCTCCTCCCCCCTCTTTTTAGTTTGTTTTCTTAGTTTTTCCCTGAGATGGTCGTCCTTGCTTTTGGTGAGTCCACCCCTTTTTGTAAATTGTTCCCTTCCCCCCCTCCTTGCACCTCCGTCGAGTTCGTTCCACCGGCTTTGCGTTTTTTTCTCGTTTGTTTATGTTCCCCCACCCCCCCTCCCATTGGTCAAGGGGGTCCCACGCGACATTTTTCTGTGCCACGGGCGCTGATCGATGCGGCTGACAAAAAACCAATTTCTTCTTCTTCTTTCTTTCCCCGCCCCAACTTCGATCCTGTGTTTCTTTTTTCCAGGGTTGTAAAATTCCTGGATAACCCGGTAGCCCCCTGCTTTGATGTAGCAGGCCTTGGTTTCCGACGTGGTTGAACGTTCCTTGTCGGATGGTAATTAGACCTCCCCGCTGGCTTTTTCTTTCTTCCCGAGAAATTTTTTTTGCCTCTTTCCCCATGTAGGGGTCAGCTTAGCGGATTTTACCCAGTCCCGGTGTTTGAGCCGACCCACAACGGTTGCTTTTTTTTTTGGCGCTAGTCGTGTTCCTTTTTTTTTTGGTTTTCACCCACGAAACAAATACGGTTCGGATTTCCACCTGAATCCACCCTTTTGAATGGTCCACCTTTGTTTTGTTTCTCACCCCACCCGTTTGGATTAACGACCGGTTCTTGGTATCTCCTCTCTTTCCTTTTTCTGTTTGTTCGATTTCTCACTTTTGCGACCCCGGTTCGGGACCGTGGTTTCCCGGATTTTCTTTCCCCCCCCGTTTGTCGGTGAGATCCATTTGATGATCACATTCGATTGAAATTAAAATTTCCACCTCCCCCCCTTCTCGTGGAAGTACCCCCCCCACGATTTGAACCGACCTCTTTTTTCTATCGACTAGTTTTTTGTTTTCTGACTAAACCTGCCCGTAGTCGATGGAAACCTTCCGATTTCGGTCTTCCAAAACTCCCCTGTTGAATCCATCCACCCTTTTCTAGTCTGTTTTGCCGGGTTCGGTTAAGTCAGTGGTTCTCTCAGTTCTTTTATTTAAGGCTTTTCTTTTTAATAGCCCTGTTGGTTCCTTGCTTTGCGTAGAACCCCCCTTGCGCGTTCCACGTTGGAGACTTTTTGGCCTTTTTAGTCCCGAGCTCCGGCCCCCCCTTTTCACCGTTGAGCTTCGCAGTCTTTCCTTTTTTCCCCCTACCCGAAGCCGGCCTGTCCTATTGAGTGATTTCCACTGTTCGTCCCTTTCCCTCCCTTAGATCTTTCCCAAGGACATGGCAGTTTTTTTGTTGGTGGAACCCAAGCGGGACCCACACAGACCTCCAACTCTTCGCCTTGGCTCTTTTATTTTTGCGGTTTGTTTCCCGGTGCCCTCTCAACTTCACCCTCCCTTCACCCGTAAAAGATGTCCCCCTTCTTTGCAGCTGCTGTTGTTTTGTGTTAGGTTCCCTTCTTTGTCAAACAATGCCCTTCAGCTTCTGTTTTGGTGACAGAACCCAGGTTCCCCTTCTGCTTGTCTTTTGTTTTTCTGATACGATTTTGTATTTTTCCGTCGGCCCATCCCCTTCCAAAAGATTGCCTTGTTTTCCGTTACCTTTGCGGTTCCCAGATTTTTCCTTGATTGATCCGCCTCCTGTCGGTACTTTCTTTTCACGACCCCCCTCCAGTTTTCTGCGGCGCCCCTGAGTTTTCGCTGTGAGCTTAGAACGCATTTGCTGTAATTCACTATTGGCGGAGTTGTCAGAAACAGTGCGGGCCACAACCCCCCAAGATACTTTTCCCATGTGTTCTCATGTCCTCCCCCCCAGCTTAGGCTTCCACTCTATGGTCAATCCCGCGCACATTGTCGGAGTGACGTTTTTTCCGGTTGTGTGATTTGCCCACACAATCCCAAAACGGAGTTACGTAACAAGTTTTTCACTTACTTTCCCTCCCCCCTTCTTGGCTTCAGGGTCTTCCCCTCTCCTGGATGACACTTTGCCAGTTTGCCCCCTTTTTTACCCTTCCCCCCATTCAACCCCCTTCCACGTTCAGCTGTCCCCCTCGAATAATTGGAATCTTTTCTTCTCGCCCTCAAAGGGTAAGCTCTTCCGCGCCATCCTTTGTGTAGCACCCTTCCCCGGCCCCGGCCCTTCCGGTTTTTCTTACTCTTTGGAAAATTTTTTTTTCCCCCCCCCCCGTTTTCTGTTGACTTCAGGTTTTTCTTTTTTGCGCTTTTTTTGTGGGCCGCCCGTCCTTGGCTGGCCAGGTGGATTCTGTACGGTTCCTTTTCTTTTCTTTAACCACACGTTTTTCTCCGTTGCCTCGGTCTGGACCTTGATATCGCGAACCCATACCTTTTGGGATGTCCCCCGGCCTGATAAATTTTTCGTTTGCGACTTTTCTGGTTCGTCCCTGTTTGGGGGTTTTTTTGAAGTCAACCCCCGGCGTGGTTTTTGGTCCCTCTTTCCCGTCCCAGGTTCTTCTTTTTCTTTTTTTCAGGCGCCCTTCCAGTCATTTCCAACCTGATTGCCCCCTCGCACCGAGAGCCGAAGCGTTCCACCCTGCTCACCCCCATCGTGCCCAATTTTTTGCATCCGCTTGTTGACAGGCTCCATGCTCGGTCGTAGTTTTGGTAATTCCTACCTTTTTTTCTCAGTTTTTTTTCTTCTCATTCTTATAGTGCGTTTCCCTCGTCTGACCCCCCTTGATTAATCGCCGATATCTCGGTTCAATCTCCACACCCCCTTTCCGGTTTTTCCCTCGCCCCCTTTCTTTACTCCCCCAAGTTTTGCCCATTGTTGTTTTTTTCCTGAGTCCCTTCCTGGTTCACCGCTGGCCCTTTTCTTGACCACTATTTCTCCTTCTCTTTCCCCTACTCGTGTTGTTTTGTTGTTTTTCCCCTTGATCTCTCCCCCCTGGTCGAATCCTGGTCCAGCGGTGCGGGCCCCCCGTCCGTGTGGACCCCGGTTGCTGTTTTCTCCCTCCCTCTGTTGTTGGGCTGGAAACCGTTTCTGTTCTTACACTTTTGTTTTTTTTCCCCTTCTCTTCCTTTTCTTCCCTTTCGTCGTTTGTCCCTCCTCCTTTTCCATAGTTTGCCATTCCCCAGGGGTCCATCCTCTTCCAAACGATCCACTTGTGCAAGGTACCGCCGACACAAAACCTCATGACGCGGCCCCCCTTTAAATTCGATCGAGGATGTATCTGCAGGCTTTTTGTTTTCGCTTCTTTCCTGGCGAGGTTGTTGTTTATTTTTCAGCTTTGCTTTCTTCCTTGCAGGGCGCCTACACCCCCACAGACCGATCCTTCTTCAGGCTCGTCTTTTCTTTTGTGCCCGGGCGGGACCCACTCGCGCCCGACGGTTCTCGAATTTAAAGGGGTACTACCAACACTGGGCTGTTGCGGATCCTCCCCAAATTTCCGCGCCGATCTTGCGGATCGGTTGACTCTCTGTTTTTCCTGACCGGTCACACCCGAAATCAATGAGGGGCCACCCTCCCCCGCGTCCCACAAAAAGGGCTTGTTCCCCCATTTTCAGTCCAACATTTTAGGCCCCCCGACCCTTTTACCTCCCCTTCCTCTTTTCTTCTGGTTTTCCACTACATTTCATGGGTTCCGGTTGTTCGGGCTCGTGAACGGCCGTTCCATTACGTTTTTTGGGCGTGTTTGAAGGTTGCTTTGTTGTTTCCGCAATTTTTGTTATGCCCAGGTTCCCCCTGCAAGAAGACCTTGAAGGCTCACTTCTTTCCCTTTGCGTTTGAGTTCAATTTTTAGTATTATAATTTTGTGGTAAGTTGCGCTGCGACGACCGGCCCCCCCCTACCCCCCCGTTGTTCTCGGACACATGTAGGCTGATATCAGTTTCACTCCTTTGAAGGTGGGCTTCCATAGGACAGTAACCCTCGGAGTGGGTTGGCGGCCATTTTCTTTCCACTCCCGCCAGCGTTAATCCATGGCGTTTTACTCACTACTCTGCTTGCGGTCCAGTCTTCCTTTGCTGCTGTTGTGCGATATGCCCTCCCTAGGCTGAGCGCTCCCGCCATTGGAGAAAATCCCCCCTTTTTGTTATTAACCCCCCCCTTTCCTCTTTTTTGTGGCTGTTCGCCTTTTCCTCTGACGTTGATCCCGGACCAGCCAAAGGCGGAGGTTTCAACCTTGCCGTTCGTTCCAATATGTTTTGCTCCCCTTGGTGTCCACCTTTCCCCATATCCCCTCCGCAGCTCACTCCGTTGGTGTTCGGGTCTGTTCCGTTCATTTTTTGGTCATGAGTGAAGGCCCCCCTGTGGGCAGACCCCCCCCGGACCATTTCCCCACTTTTCCCTCCATCAGCGCGACTATTTTTTCTTCTCGGAGGGCTGGGTCCCACCCTTTGCATGGAATAGCTGGAACTCTTCTATGCGTATGTTCCTCAGGGAACTCTTAATTTTCATCGTCTTTTCGGTGTTTTCCCAGTTTCACGACTGCTTTTTCGTCATTTCAAGTTTCCTGTGCAGCGCTCGGTCCGCTCCCGGCCCGTGCCAAACCTTTTCCACGTTTCTTTTCCCTTTTCCCTGCTTCCCAGTATACAGTGCCCCTTTTTTCCCCCCAATGGACTTCATATCCGACACGCGAGGTGGCTTATCCCCCCCCCCCATTTTTCCATTGGGAGTCATCCCTCTCTTACCCCCGTAGGAGTTTCGGTCGGGTGACGATTGTATATAAACCAATGGTCGGGTCCGTTCACTCCTTCGGTCGAGCTCCCTGTGGAAAGTGTTCTTGTACTTCCCCCCCCCCGTTGTTTCCTTCATCAACTTTTTTTTTTCCCTGGCTTCCTTTTTGTGAGATGCCAACATGTTAATAGTGCCCCCCCTGGCTCTACTTGTTTCTTGCAAACGGATCCTATTTTCTTTCACCATCCAGGTCTCAGAACCTCTTCACCGCGCCTGTTCCCCAATGGTGACAAAAGTTTTGGTGGTTCTCCACCCACCCCCTTCTCAACCTAAGGTTTCTCAGGTAGACGTATGTTCTTTTCACACGGGCGTGCTCAAGCTTCCAAATAGTGTGTGGTCTTGAATCAACGATGTTTTGAGTGCACCCGTGAGAGGTTGGTCGACCATCGTACTCTCTCGGTGCTTTGTTCTCTGTCTGCCTAGATCCTTCTTTCGTTTTGATCCCTACATGTTCTTGCCCCCTGGTATCTAAAACGGCCGGTTTTCTATCCCCCGGCTCCCATCCACATAGCCGGTGTTTCCCCCCCATCCGCTTCCCAACCCCCCCCCCCCTCTCTACACCCTTGTTTTTTTCTTCTTGGAAGTTTGTTTTTGGTCCGATTTACCTCCCGCCGTGACCTCTTCCGACAAGTAGCGGCCTTCCTTCCAAATTGATGTTGGAAAAAAAGCCTTCTTCTTCCTCCAATCTGGTTCTCCGAACGGTCCCCAACCGAGTTATGTGGGAGTGTCCCAGGGCCCCCTGGTCCGACACTTGTTCCACTGTGGCTCTCCCCCGAAGGCCCCATCTCTCTCTTTTCATTTGGGGTGTGTTGTCGAGCTTGTCCGATTTTGCTTGGTTATACTGGCTCGTTTTTCGTGAAGCGACCCCTGCTGTCCTTGAACATGGTCCTTTTTCACACGTTCCAATCCTTTTTTTCACTAGTTTCTCCCGTCTTTTTTTTCGTGCTCTGCTGGCGTCTCGCGTATTTTTCCCCAGGAGGGGGCCGGTAACATGCCCCCCTCTTCCTTTTGACCCCGGGCGTGGTTATGCTTTCGACCTAGGATAAAGAGCCTTTCAGAGCCGCACAAACCGTTTGATATTTTTTTCTTTTGTCCCGTTTTTGGAAGATGAGGGTCCAACTGCGAGGGCTGAGTAGAAGCGACTCTTGCCCATCTTAGCACATTGTTTTGCTGGCTTGAACCCCCCTAGTAGGCGCACCATTACCCGTGGCGGTTCCACCGATCATGTAAGGAAACGCTAGCCTGCCCCGAGCCAGGTCGGCTCTTCCTCTTTCCATCCTGAAAAGGAAGAAAGCGAGATGCTCTTATTTCTGCCCCTGGGAGTTGGATGTGATCTGGACCCCAGGTTTCATCGACGCCTGGGTGCCCTCCTCCACCGTTGTCCTGCACCGGCACCTCTGGTCTCGTTTTTCCCCCCCCCACCCAGCTTTTTTTTTGAACAGACCCGGTTTCCGCTCCCTTGCTACCAACATGATTAGTCGAGTGTTTCTTTCCCCCAAGTGTTTTTTTTTCCCAGCGGTCCAAAAACCTTTGTTGACTTCGCGGTATGACTTTTTGATCTCCCGGATCATTTATCCGTGCTGCACGGTTCCTCCTTTTTCACTGATTGACCTGCTTGCTTAATTCAACCCCCCCAGTGACCGCACGAGTGTCGGCATAGATTGGATCCCCTATTGTCCACTCACTACAAAACCGGTTTTTTCCACCTCCCTTTCTCTCCCGGTACGCTGAGTTTGAAAAACTTACCACGCGCTGGTTTTAGAAGCGTTCCGCTGACGGGAGAGACCAGGAACCCCCCAACAATTTTCAACCGAGGATATAGGCTTTTCCTCGGTTTGTCGTCTCTGCCACCCTAAGTTGTTGACTCTAGCAACCCTTTTTCGCGTCGAGTTTGTCGTGTGAATTCCATGCCTCTCTAGATTGGAGAATTTCCTATCCCCCCTTTTTCGGTTTTGTAGATGGTCTTTTGCTCGTTTGAAAAGGAAAAGTTTTGAACCCGGTTCCACGGTTGCTCCCCCCCTATTTTTTTGATTTCTTTTCCCACCGAGGGTCATCTGTTTTGCACCATCCCGTTCTCTCGATGCCTGTTCCCGTTGCCCTACGACCCACCGACTTTCAAGTGGTCTTTACCTGAGAGGTTCCACCCCTGTGCGCCCCCCTTGTGCCATACTTTGGATTCTGTCCCTTCTAGGCCCATGCAGTGGTGTTGGTAAACCACCTGTCGTGACCCAGTCTCGTCGTCCAGAAGCAGGGTCGCCTTTTTAGTGGATGGAGGGTTTGGACACGGTCTGTCTGATTTGGTGCTTTCCGGGGACTGCCTTCCCGTTCAACCGGATTGGTGCCGACCAATCAATGTCTTTAATCACCTCCCAACCCGGGTTGCCACGTTTCGTTCTATGATTCGGGCCTGAAGTAGGCTTTTTGTCACGTACCCCCCAAATTTGCTCCCAGGCAATGTCGCTACTGTCAAAGGTTGAAACGGCGTCCACGTGGCTGTTATTCCACCCGGGCCGGTGATGTTTTTGGACGTCCGAACAGGCCCACGCCCCAAAGCTCGGATCTTGTTTTTACACTGGATTTCTTTCCCCCCCCAAGGTTTCCTGCTGCGCTTGCGTCTGTGGGCGATCCCGACCCATCCCAGCCGGGAGCCGGCTGCCCCCCTTAGCTTTCGGCTTTGGATTCGACACGCCCATGGATATCGCAAGGTTTGCAGTTTTCGGTCAGGACGTTGTCTAAGAACCGTTTCGCCCCCACCGCGATTGGCCATCGAGTTACGTCCCCGTTTTGGGCCGTAGTAACTGAATGGTTTTTCCATTCAGAGACCCCTTCGTCTTTTCCCGGTTGAGGTGACACCCTCTTTTGTTTGGGTGGTTCTATGTCTTGCGCGTTGTTGCTCACACCCTTCGAGTCCGTTGAATGGCATTTTTTCCCCATACCTTCATTTCTCAGTTCTTCTCCCCCCTTGTGATGAAACTGCCTGTGTTACTCACATACATCAACCCCTTCCCCAGTACATACCCCTGCCCTTCAAGAACTATTGCCTCGCTGATCGATTTTTTTTTTCCCCGACACCGTCTCCGTATCGCTTCCCCCCCATTGTTTCTTTGTCCGGGGAGGCAAATCCCGTTATCCGGTTTTATTTTTTCCCGGTTACGGTGTTCTTGGTGACCCTGACACACCCAATGTTGTTTGGTCTGGTATTTGTGACGCCGTCTCCATGTTGGTTTTTGCTTTCTTATGGGCCCGCGCTCTTTTTTCCCTTGTTTTTTTTTTTTGACTTTTTTTTATTTTCCTTGATTTCTTTCGTTTTCCAACAAGTCTCCTCCCCCGCTTTTTGTTCCCCCCCCCCCTTGATTCAGTCAACCCAATTCCCATTTTTCCCCGCCCTTTTCAATGATAAAATTCGTTTTGAGCCAGTTTCTTTTTTTTTTTTCTCCGTTTTTGAGTTTGCGTGTGCTGGTGCTTTTCTCACGGTTGTTTTTTGCGCTTTACGGACCTGATGTTCGCTCTGTGGTTTGTTCTAGCCTTGTGCCGAGTAATCATCCGCTGCCCTTTCTCCCCCCCCCCGTCCAGACCGATCCTCAGTTCCCCTCACGAGAAACCAACCGGACCCCGAGAATACCCTTTACCTCGTCTTTTCTTTTCCGGTTTTTGTGTCCCGATTCAGTGTCTCCTTCAGCTAGTGTTTCCTTCCGTTGTCCTGAAGTTTTTTTTTTTTTTGACATTTGGCTCTGATCGATTGGAAATCCCTCGTAGTTCGATGACCCTCCTATTCCCCTCTGAGCTAGCTAAGCCCCGTCGTTCACCCCCATTAGTCCTTCTCATGAGGCCACCCTCTTTTTGGCCTTGGGGACCATCCCTTTGCCCATTTGGTGCTTCTTTCCCCACCCTTCCGTTTGCGTCCCCCTCTTTGGAATTCCTGATTATTTTTTTTTTCCCCCCTTAAGGTTGTTTCTCCTT